>JAAUXT010129873.1_pt1 | contig 25888 bp, 19 predicted proteins | sample 7278171 | NCBI WGS metagenome assembly JAAUXT01 (sample SAMN14350112, study PRJNA611818) | marine sediment metagenome | isolation source: surface marine sediment (1.8m) | place: French Polynesia: Moorea | collected 2018-08
CCAGTTGTGGAAAAGTTGGCCTCTTTCTACAGGCGGCTCCAGTTTCAGTGAAGGCTTCTGAGTCATGTTATCCATCCATTCTTGTTGGTTTTTGGTCTGTTTTTGGTCAATAAAGTTGTTGAAAGAAAGGCCCGAATTAGAAGCATCATTTCCACATGTCGGCCCGAATTAAAAACAGATGCCCGAATTAAAAACAAGGGGGGGGGTCACAAAGTGACAGTTTTGAAAGGGAAACAATTTTTTTTCAAGGCTGGGCTTTGGATATGTTGGAGCCAGGAAACAGACCTTCATTTTGGTCCAGGTTTGACTCAAATCGGTGCAGGCATCACGGAGATACCGCGGGTTGAATGCCAAAGTTTTGGTTGCAAAGTCGGAAACAGGCCCGAATTAGAAGCGGTTGCTCTATATCTCACCCTTCATTGTCGTTGATTGCAGCGACGACCCATCACAAAGGACAGTGATCTTGGTCGTGTATTGAAGAAAAACTTTGCTCACCTCAAAAGTTGATTGTCACAAGTTTCCTTGAGTTCAATCGTGTTGTTCAAACGAAACCACTTGCCTTTTCACTTTTCAAACCCAGCCGCGGATCACCGCATTGAACTGCACGGCATCCAGTAATGGCAAGCAGGTTATATTTATTCTGAGCTGTGAATCATTAGTTTGTGTCCCTTTTTTGAACAAATTGTTGTGTCAATTTATATTCAGTTTGCCATTATTTTGTGTGGTGATGACTGCAAACGTGAGAACATCCTTTCAGATGACAAGATAGTTTGTAGATGTTTATGAGTTTGGAACATGGGAGAAGTGTTGTTTCGCCCCGTCGAAGGGAGCAATTCTTAAATCCAATCGTGAGGTGCCATATTTCCTGATTGCAAATTGTGAGTCGCTCCCCGAAACACGTGAAACACGCTGGGAAAATGGCTTCCAGTTCAAAAATTGGGGACCTTGTCTGGTAGGTTTGTCACTATTTGTTGCGTATTTAACCCACTACGTCTTCAACAGATGACAGTTCGCCTCAGAAAAATGCCCAAATTTATTGCAATTATTTTCAGGGCGAAGATGAAAGGATTTCCTGCATGGCCAGGGAAGGTAAGTTCTAAACCTCCAGTTCTTGAAATGCCGGCCCGTAGCGTCAGTTTTGAAATTTCACTTTGGTGCTGTTCAGGACAGCCCTTGCCAAGAGTTTGTGTCGTTTCGCACATGTTTGGCGTCCAAAATGATGACTCATCGTTTGTTTGAGCCCATCATACAGTTTGGAACACAAGTGAAGTTGTTCCTTCCTGGGGCGCCAAACGAAAACCATTGTTCGTAAAATACCCAAGCTTGAAAATACAGTTGCAGACCCCGTTTGTCATTCTGCCGGGTACAAATGCAGTGAAATTCTGGAGTGTTGTTATAACCTCGAACAAACCGAAAACTTGCTTCACTGATAATCTGCTGTGGTGTTTTTGTTTTGCAGATCATCGAACCCAAAGTGGAGTTCAAGAAATCAACACGAAAAAATCAGCATTTTGTTTTCTTCTTCGGGTCAGAAAATTAGTGAGTACCGGTTTTGGTTGAAGACAGATGATAACTGCAAAATTCTGGCATTGAATGTCAGCAGGCAAATTTGTTGCTGTGACCGACACCTCGCCAGAGTAGTAACACAATTTTGAGGTCATAAAATTTTTTTGGGGGGCGTTATCTTCGAAAATTATTAATCTAATTGCCGGCAGTCTACAAGATATTGTGATTTGTCCTTCAGTGCATGGATCCATGAAGATCAAATATTTCCCTACTTGGACTTCAAGAGTCGGTTCCTCCTGACATCTCGCATTCCCAAGGGATTCAAAGAAGCGGTGGAAGCTATCGAAGACTGCGTGAAGGCGCTGCCCAAACAGGTACCAGTAATTTTAACGAAATATATGGGTTTCTAAATAGTGTCGGCACGGACAATAGAAATAGATGTGACTCAAAAATGTCCAAGAACCTCATGGGCCCTTTGGCGGTTTCGTCAACGTTGCTGCATTCCGATGGGTTCCGATCGGTGTGGGCAAAAACACGCAGGTCAATGTCTTTATCTGCTGACGATTGACAGGCACGACAATCCAGATGGTTGAAGTAGGAGTTTCTTCAAAATGTCACTGCGGAAGTAGTCAGCTTTTCTGTGGAATGGTGCTTGGTACAAATCCCTTTCAGCTGCCTTGAACATTACGAGTTGGGGTGGATGTTGACAATTTGAATGCTTCTGGACATCAATTGAGCAAAATGCGGTGGGGTGTGACTGTTGTTTGGGCATTGCGTGAGAGAGCAGAGCAATTTCGAACGAACAGGTGCTCTGCAGTTGATGCAGTGTGGTGGGCTCCATCATCGACCACGTTGTCATTGCGTCTTCGAGTTCGAGGATTGTTTCACAAATGATCGCATTGAAGCCCTGAGCAGGCTTCACGTGCTGTTTAGTTGTTCAGAATTTCTGTGCTTGTGTGGGCGTGGTGTTCATAGATTGTGTGGTGTGGTATGAAAGCAAAGCACTTTCTTCATGTTTCAAACAAACCAACCGCATGAGATGTACAAATGCAGGTGACCTCAAACTTACAAAGAGAAAGTTTTGACCGGGATTGGCATTCTTGTGAAATGGACAGGGCATCTCAATAGCCCAACAGTGTTCAGGGGGTGACTGCCTGGAATGAGTGAGTTTCTAATCTGTTGTCGACTATTTGCGTGGTTTTCGGTTTCAACAAATTGTTTACATTTTGGCGTGTCGAAACAATTCTCGAATGACACATTTTGCTTGCTGCACACTGACTTCGCAAGGTCATGTCATTCAATTTTTGTTCTGACTTCCGGGCAAAGGGGTGGAATTGACTGACCTTGCGACTGCAGAACACTTGTACACAACCAAACAAGAAAGAAATTAAAACTGTGATATTGGCTGAATACACTCGCATATGACCTCCTCATCGAACTCGGTAATGAAATAAGGCTTTACTTTTATAGACCTCATACAAGGTGTCCGAATTACCGAGCATCGACGAAGAATTAAAACTGATGTGCCCCTGGCGGTCTCCGAAAGGCAAGGACTCTCAGTCTGGCAAAAAAGTGAGCATTGCCTGTGTTAAATTGTTGAGATCTGAATGGATTGTAATTGCTAGAAAACATGAAGCGAGTGCTTTGTTCAGTGTCCTTCACCTTGCCCCACTGTACGGCGTGAGTCACTAAACTTTGATTTGTTATTGGAGAAAAGATGCTTTTCTGTAGACAAAAGTCGTGTTCTCAGTTACCGAAGAGGCATACAGCAACCACTGTTATGTTCTTACGTTGTGCCTCTGTTTATTTTTCCAAATCAGCGAAAGAACACGACCAATACCGATCCAGAGTACAAATCTAAAGCTGCAGTTCCCAAAGACAGGCGAAGCTCGAGTGCAAAGGTAATGTCGAACTTCTGTCTTTGCCGACTTTTGGTTACGTGTTTTCGTCTTTCAACACACACGCGCAAAGAAAGAAAATTGGGCCCTGAATTCACTACAGAGGGACGAAGACGATCTGTTGACTTTCTAAATTGTTTGTCTTGTCAGAGGAAAGTCAGCAAGGACAAGGGAGAAGAGGTGAAAGATGTGAAAAGTGTCAACAGTGTCATTGCGGGGCAGGTAGGAGTGGGAACACCGAATGGACGTCCCTCCAGAAGATCCTCGCGTGGCATGTCCAGCGAGCAGGAAAGTGCGAAGCAAACAGACTCGGACCAAGGACTCTACGGTAAAAAAGTGGTGCCTTATGAACAGTTTCTCGCGTCTGAGGAAATTTCAGAACACAAAGTCGCCGTGGATAACACGGCGACAACAGGAGACGCTCAAGGATTAGGAGAGGACTTATTCGCGGAAGCTGGCGATGTCATAAAGGTGTCCGGAGAAATAGACAGTGAAAATGGTGCAAAGGAGGAAACTGCAGTGAACATTTACGAAGACGATCGACAGAGAAAAGGACTCGGCGACAGTGAAGCGGATAATTTGTTCGAGAAGCTTGGCTTCGGTTCGCTGGAAGAGCCCACGGCAGAGGAAATGTTCGACGAAATGATGCGAGCGAGCACGCCGTCCGCAAAGTCCACGGAGGACTCGCAGTCGCAGTCGGTGGACGACACGGTGCAACTCAGTGCCAGTCCAAGTCATGAGGTGGAACCACTGGATGAGAATACAGAGCCGATGGAAACCACCGAAGAGCAAGAGGTACATCGCTCGTGTGTGCTGCGAATGCTGTTTCCACACAGTCCAAAATTCTGGCGAGAGTGACCACGCGTTTTTTATTTCTTCTTCCCGACCCACTTAGGACCCTTCTTCTCTGTCTTCGTGTGCTTCTCTTCACGTTGATGTCTGTGTGTGAATGGTGGTCTGATTGCTGTAGCAAGGTGGCTAGTTTGGTGACAGGGCGAGGTCCTGCATTCATCTCGATGTGGTTCAACAAATATCAGGGGAATAAGAATTAACGGGTGTACACTTGGAAACTTACATTTTCCTACCATTTTCAGCCCATGTCTCCACTCAAGTTGAGTTCCACTGCTGACAAGCCCAAGGTAACTCCATTGTTCAACCATTTCAAACATCTTTCACGTCTCGAACGTTGTCAACAGCAATATTACTTTGCCAGATTTGTATGCGGGTACTTGGATTCTCACCCGTTGGATTGTTGTTTCAGACCCCGACGATCGCGCTGACGGGCAAGAAGCTAACGCCGAAGCGCGCGAGCTCACCATCGACCACGCCGGCGCCCAAGAAGCAGCGCATCCTCGAGAAGGCCTCCCCCAAAGTCACCACCACACCCAAACCCATCGCCAGAACAGTAAGTTGCACACTCTGTTTGTGGTCAGATTGTGTTCGAGGGTGACTGAAAGATAAGGCCCTGGACGAACAGCAAAAATACCAACATTCTCTCGGGGGTGTCATGGGGCTGAAAAATGCGAAAGTGGGATTGTTTTGACAACAAGAATATTCGTGTGACAGCGACATGAAGTGTCCATCCTGATTGTGAATGACGCATTTCTGTACATCAGGCGGTCGCGGCGTCCAGCAGCGACAGCAAACCGGCAGCGGGTATTTCCGCAGACGCTTGCCCCGCAGTGGGCGAGGCGCCGCCAAAAACTATCATCGCGACGCCGGCCAAGATCGGCTTCCTCGGGCTCGGCATCATGGGGCAAGGCATGGTGAGCAACCTGCTCAAGAGCGGACACGAAGTGACAGTCTGGAACAGGACAGCATCCAAGGTAAGTAGCAACGTAAAAGTGTGCGAACGTTTTCACACGGGCGCGTTCCAAAGGGGTTATTCTTCGGCCAAGCCATCAGGTGATAGCTATTGGCCACGACCACAAGCCTTGTGGGACGGGTGTTCCCCAGGTGCTACAGAAAGCCGTCTGGCCGTGTGGTCATCACCTTCCACCCGCCAGAGACATGCCGTCTCATCATTGTGCAGTCATGATGTGGTGTTGACCTGCCTGTGTGTGTTTTTGTCTGTGGACTTTTTCCTGGTAGTGGTGGGGCAAACCAGTTCAACACTTGGAAGTTATTCCCGATAACTTTATGACCACCTGCACATTTGCTAGTTTGCCGTTGCCCCCTTTTGCCCCAAGTTTTGAAGATAGTTGGTTGAAACTAGAAATTACAGGTGAGCTTCCTGATTTTTTTCTGTGAATTAGAAAATTTGTACGACCACGAAACACAGACAAGGAGCTTTTTGCCTTGTACCGTACCGTCTCGTGTATAAGACGCACTCATGTATAAGACGCACCCCAAGATTCAGTCTTATTTTCTGGTACCAAGGTTCATTAAAAATACAGTAAATTTATACTCATGTATAAGACACACCCCCTCTTTTGATGTTCAATTTTGGGGCAAAAAAGTGCATCTTATACACGAGACGGTACGGTACTTCTTGTTTGGATGGATACCATGATGCTCTCCAGTTGGCGCATTCTGACCTCCGATCTCTTGTTTGATGTGTTCAAGTTTTGTTGGGTGTTGTTTCCGATTTACTTGAAATCATTCACTCACAGCAACTTGCTGAGAAGGTTCTCTGACAGCAAATATTGTGAAGGGTGGCGTAGCAGAACAAAAAGCTGGGGTCAGACAAGGGCGTGTCATGAACGTTCACACACGGTTAACCATGCTGATATGTTGTGGGTGTTTTGGGTTGAACGTTTGGCTTGACTTGAGGGTTTCTCTCACGCTAACAATGAATTTGGACCAGGGCCAAAAGATCACACACAACAACACAAAATATCGGCTTTCCCCAACCCCTGAACAAATCAGCCTGGCCCTGAGTTGTTGTGCCTTTGACTGTTCCCTTCAGGGGTCAAGGAGAAGTCCATCCTTGGCTGACTGATGTCTTCAAACAGAGACTTTCTTTGAGGTGAGGTGTGCGACAGGTGAGAATGGGTTCTCCTGACAGGACGACCACACCCTCCTTGTCCACCGCAACATTATTCATGACACCCTCCTTGCAGGACCATCACACCCTGATAGAGGACTGCCATACCTTTCTTACCATCACGCACCATCGCCCACCCTCACCACGGTCCCTCTGAACAGATGTCAGAATATATATATTGTGTAGTTCTTGCCGAGTAAATCTAAAACAACGGTTTACCAACTGCGTGGACACGCAATGAGACTCTCGTCCGTCCTTCTGTGCTACACAAGGGAAATAAAATGATGTTTCTATTTCGGCCTCATCTTGTGGTCCAGGGGAGGTGTGGTGGGGCAGACATCCTTTGAGGGTCTGAAACCAGGGGCGATGCATCTGGTTTTGATCTCCTGGCTCAGAGCACAAAAGTGAAGAAACCCCAGCTCCGCTGGAACTGTTGAGCCGGTTTTCCTCGCAGTCTTGGTTCGTTGCCATTCGTGCACGGTCTCAGCATGGCGGAAAGCAACAACTAAATCATTTCAGGTGTGTGAGTTGTCTCCCTTGTCCGCACCTGTTGGTTATTGATGGTGGTCATGATTTGCATTGCGAATCGCTGGACTCCAAGCAACGGCAGATCGTTTTGATTTCAATTTTATTTTCAACACTAACAAGGACACATTTTTTTGTCGAGAAATGCGAAAGTTGCTTTGTCTTGTTCCCTCTTCCTGTGAATGGTCTCGAGGCTTGACGTCAAAAATTGCATTGTCGCTAATTCTGAGCCGAGAAAGTGTACACTAACTGAGGAAGGAAACAAGAGAAAGTGGGAGTCAGGCAGGAAAATCTTTGGCGGTCATTCGATCCTTGGGAGTCTTAACAGAAAGCACCATGTGGGCGCCTTGGCCACGCAGCTTTGCATAATTTGTCAGTCGTACGAGTACACAACAGAGAATCACGTGCAAATGACTTGATGTGTTCCCAGTTTCTCGTGAACGAGACATTTCACCAACGATTTTTATTTTAACAAGACTCACAAACTTGTGCAACAGACACAGACACAGCAAAAGGCCATGTTTTACTCGTACGTCTTTTAGTACGGAACAAACCATGCTTTTGACCGATCGTGCACGCTAGAAATGAAGAAAAAGTTTAGAAAGAAGCCGGGAGACATGCAGAAGGCATTCCCAAACCTGACTTGAAACTCGTAAGCTATCAACTAATACCTCACTTTTATCACGTGAAATGTATTGCAATCACACTATCGACTCGACGGTGTCAGGACCTGCATTTCTGCGATCATCTTCAGTCGGTGTTGATTCGGGATCAATGACGATGACGTGTTGGTCCGTGACCGTCGGGGTGGAGGGCGTGGACAGCGAGGACGACGTGCAGGACGGTTTGTGAACCGGACTCGGGTCCCACGTCTCCGCCGCTGCGGCCGTTGGCGTTACAATTCCCGGGCCGTGCTGCGCGTGACTGAAGTCGATCACGTTATGGGCAGAGCCGACGTCCGCCTGTCCGGTGACGGGCGTGCTGTAGTCTGCAGGCGTCAGGTCGTCGACGGTGGCGGTCGTCGTTAGGCGTGTGTCCGGCGTCACCTCGCGCGACATCCGCGCGCTCGCGGTGTCGTACTCGCTGCTGACGGTCGGGTCCGGGTAACGGCGCGTCGTCGCGTGCGCCATTGGTGACCGCTGCTCCGGAGGCGTGTCGGGTGCAGTCGTGTCGGCGTCATCGTCGCGACGCAGCGCTGTCGTTCGCTTCTCCTTCAGACGCCGTCGCTTGCGTTTGTTCTGCTTGACATCAGCCTCGTCTGGATCGTCGAACGAAGGCAGGTTGGTGGGTCGCTTGTGTCGACATCGCTTGTGCTTGCGGTGGTGCCGGTGAGGCCTGTTGTGCGTCCGCTTGTGCGGAGGGTGAGCGGCTTGAGCATTGGTTGAGAGAAGATCTGGCCTCTGGTCCTGGTTGGTCGATTGCAATTTTCTGGGCTTCTTGGGCGCTGGACTGATGTCGAGGTGGCTGCCAGCGGTCTCGTACACAGACTCGTTGTCCTCTTCAAAGAAGTAAGCTGGAACGTGCACGGGGTGCGCGTCGAAGTCGAAGTTGAGCTCTTCCGCGTCGAACAGCATCGACTCGGTGCGCATGCACTCTGCTTCAACTATGTGCATGCAGTTACCGATCCCCATGAGCTCGATGAGCTTGAGAATGTGGGTTTGCTGGGTCCGGTACTGCTCGCGAAGCTTGGCCATCTGAGAAGAGCCGTACTCCTTGATCTTCATCACCTGCTGCGCGTAGTTCTCGCGCAGCGCGTCGAGCTTGTGCGAGCGGTAGTCCTTGAACGCGGAGGTTCTCATCGTGTAGGTCTCGCGCAGCTTCTCCGACTGCTGCGCGCAGTTCTCCTTGATGCGCACCATCTGCCCGATGTAGTACTCGCGCATGTTCTTGATGTACAGCACCAGGTTGGAGAAGCTCAGACTCTTGTAACTGCGCAGTTTGTCCAATTTGGCTATTTTGTACTGGGCAAGTTGGTCAAACTTGGCGCTTTTGAAGGCGCTAAGTTTGTCAAACTTCTCAGTCTTGTAGGCGCTAATCTTGTCAAACTTCTCAGTCTTGTACTGGCTGAGCCGGTCGATTTTCTCGGACTTGTATTGGCTGAGGCGGTCGAAGGTGTCGTGTCTGTACTGGTCGAGGCTGGCGAGGATTTCGCTGATGCTCTTGCGCTTCTCGCGCTGCTCAATACTGCAGAAATAGGCGATGTAGCGAAGCACGGCTGTCAGCACGGCGATCGAAAAGAAGGCCAGTGCGCATGCGTAGCCGACTGCGACGCTCACGATGACGTTCCATTTGAGCATTCCGTAGTCGAGGCGCACTTGAATGGTGACAGTCTGGTTGCCATGAGGATTGAGCGCCATGCAGGTGTACGCGCCGGCGTCATTTCGCAGCATGTAGTCGACGAACAGCGACCCGTTGCTGAGCACGTGGATGCGACTGGAGCGGGGCACGCTGGATGCATAGCGAGCGCCTGATTCGTGCCACGGATGGTTGGCGTGGAAAGTGTGGTGATGCGGCCCCGGTCGCAGCCAGTCGACGTAGGCCGGGTGATGCAGAACCATGTGACCTCGCGGCGTGACCCACGTGGTCTGCGGCCGCGGCTCTCCCGTCACGACGCAGTCGATCAGCGCCGACGACCCCACCTTGAAGAGCGCGGCCTCGTAGCTCGTCACGTTCACGATAGCAGCAGGGCTACACGAAAAGTTGTAGCCATACAGGTCACTTACAGCCTTGTCGCTGACCAGACTTGGACTGGCGCACGTGACGTTTTCTGGGGCGTGAAATTTGGGCATGGAGTTGTTGAACTTGGTGATCCATTCGTAGATCCACTTGAAGTCGCATCCACAGTTGAGTGGATTCCCAGACATGTAGACCACTTCCAATGTTGATGTATTGGAGAGAAGATCTGGAAAGATGGTGTCAATCGCACACGACTGGATATCCAGAACCCGTAAGGTCTGCAGCGGACTCAAGGTGCTGGCGTGCAAGTACTGCAGCAATCCGTTATTGCTGATCACCAACTGTCGCAAACTCTTCAAACCAGCGAACGCTTGAAAATGAATATGAGTCAGATTTGGCATGTGGCTCACTGTCAAATACTGCATCTTCGAACAAGAAGCAAAAGCTCGTTTGGGTATGTGAACGATGGGGTTGGCATTCAAGTCTAACACTTCTAAACTTCGCAAGTCTTGAAAGCATGCAGGTTCCAGTGCAGGTAAAAGGTTCGCATTCAGTCTCAAATCTTTGAGTCTGCGCAGGTGTTGAAATGCCGTCGCATGCACGGTGCTGAGCGCGTTGTGTGACAGATCGAGTGTCTCCACACTCCTGTCCGCGGCCTGGGTTTCCTCCTGGCTGTGTAGCAGGACTGGGATGGTGTCGTTTCCGTCAGAGCCGAAGACCGCAGCACCGGTGTCAAGGGTCTGGTTGTGCCTGCGTGTCACAGTGGTCACGTTGCACCGCGGTGAGGCACTGGGAATGTGTCCGAGCTGGTTGTGGCTCAGATTGAGCAACTGCACGTCCAGTAGCGATCTCCATTCCACACAGCCGAGCTCGCTGAGCGCATTTCGGCTGAGATCAAGTGACTGTATGTGAGACAAGTTCAGATTGAGAACGTCCACCAAAACAGTTTTGATCACATTGAACCGTAGATCTACAGTGCGCAACGTTTTGCCGTCGCTCAAAGGCGATAGTAAAACATAATTGAGCTGATTGTGGTGCAGATTCAGATGCTGCAGCCGGGGAAAACTGAGTGAGTTTTGGTCAGGGGGCACCACGAGGTGGTTGAAGCTTGCATCCAGAGTCGTGAGCTGTGGCGCCGACACATTCTGCACTGAGCGCCAGTCGGTGAGGCGGTTGTGGGACACGTTGAGGACAAGGAGGTTGGGAAGGGTTAGAGTGTGGATGTTGGAGAGGTCGTTGCTGGACAGGTCAAGGTGCTGTAAGCTGGAGGGGAGGTCGGCCAGAGGCAGGGAACCGTCCCGCCCTGCGGTGCATGTGGCTTGAAGCAGCGCCGGGTCGCAGCGACACGCACCGGGGCATCGTCTGGCACCAACACTTCTTGCGGCCGCCACCGCACAGCAGCTGCCCGTCAAGGCAAACAGCACCGCGGCGATCGCCACCAGCATCGTGGGTCCGCTGTGCGCGAGGGACGTGTCGCTCGCCACCGCCGTCTCAGAGGCCGAGGCCTGCTCAGCGTCACCGGTTCATATCTGGAGGAGACACAAAAGAAAAAGGGAAATTAAACCACGCTGGAAAATTTAACTGTGGCCACGACGTGGTCTTTTGCGCCATCCCATGGCGGGCAGCATTGGGTAAACTCGTGGGACACGACTCGTTGTGTTCGACTTCACGTTCGGATGTGTGCGGTATCATAGAAGCTGCATGTCTTTTTCTATTTTGGTCATTGAAGCACAATTCAAATGCATTTGGCTTTTCTCCCACAAGCGTTTGAAGTCATTGTCTGCATTTGTGTTGGGAGCCAAAAGAAGAATGTTTTGGACTCTTCAAGTGGTCTTGAAAACATGTTCGCTTCTGAGGACAGGTTCCCTCACAGCATGGGTGGAGGTCTGACTTCATTCCTGGAGCAACAATTTTCAGAAGCTGATAATGGTCGGTGAAGAAAATGTTGCTGATTGAGATGGTGGTCTTGGTGGTGGTGGGTCCAATCCATACGATGAATTTGAAGTCCGAACAATGTGGAGAGGATCTGCCTCAGTCTCTGCTGGCGAGGTTTCGCTTGCAATGTCATGCACACGGACGACGCCACGGCGGGCAGGCCTCGTGTCTTCAACGTCGTGATGTTCTCATTTATGCAGGAACATTTTCTAATTGTGTGTCCTTTCTTTGGTTTTACCCTTGGCACACAAATTAATAGCGCTCGGAGTCAATACGCAACCACACTTTTGGTTCCTGATTGTCATTGATTCGTCTGACAAATGGAAACGTCGATTTTATGGATTGTTGGTGTGTTCAAAGTTCAAAGTCACAGTTGTGACTCCACAGGCTGAACTGAATTGACTGTTGTTGAGAGGGAGGAGTGTGCACGAAAAAGTACATGTTTGCGCACCAAGGTCACTCTTGAGAATCGACGCCTTTGCTGTCCCAAGTTATTTCGTAATTTCAGTCTTCTTCGGCATACTTCATATTTTGCACTTTGTGACTTGCGAGTCACGCCAGTTGTTCCCATCGTTGTTGTGGCAAAAGGAACTGACTAGTTTCTGGTTTCCACCATGTTCAGTCGTGCTCTGGGCGGCGGCTGCGAGCTGGGTTGATTTCGTACTCGGAGCCAGTGACGTCGCATCTCATATATCGAGATTTATCTGCTAAAGGCTGCCAACGTGCAGTGTTGCAGGCTCGTAGCGTGGTTCGCTGACAGCGGTGGGTTGGGTGTATTTCATGAATCAATGTGGGCGGGGGGGGGGGGGTTCTGACAGAGGGGGCATACTTCAAAACCAGTGTCTGTGAGGAGGCAGGGTCTCCTTTCGGATGACGACAAAACCTTTTTCGACACAGCTTTGAGGGTTGTAAGAAATGCTGTTGGTCAGCCGGCCAGCGGCAATCTCGTTGGTTTGCTCGCCAAATTATTCAAGTTGAAATGGACTTGCTTGTGACCAGGGGAAGGACGAAGCAGAAGTGAACAATCAGCATGCTGAACCAGCGTGATGGCTGCAGCACTCAGTCCTGCTCTCCGTTGACCAGTTCGGTCTGGAGCTTTGCAAAACGCCTGTGCTTTTCTGAAGGCGTTGAGTCAGATTACGAGAGTCATAGTTGTTGAGATCGACTTCTAGTTTGCTGCGTCAACGACCGAAGCTGCACAGCCTCTGCCGGAGTGTCGGCCCTATTCATGTGCCGCCAGGCGCCTCACCCGACGACGTCTAATCTTCATCAAGAGCTCCGTCTGCAGCAATTTAGTTTGCAGGGGCTGACAAATGCTGCTTTCTGTTCTTTCATTTTGTTCATGATGCTGCAAATAGCACACAAATTCATGTCGTTGCTGTGAAACGAATCTGCGTCGGGGAAAGGCTTGCATTAGCCATTAACGTTATTGGTTCTGCCTGTTTTCTGAATACGAATGTTGATGCGTGTTGTACCTTCCATCCGCTTTAAAACGTCCCGTCCACACTGTTTGCTTCAACTTCACGCGTATTTGACCGGGATTTGCTTCTTGTTCATTCCAAGTACATGAATTGTGTATGTGTGGGTATGCGCGAGGGTGTCACAACGAGCCTCCTCCACCATATCAGGGGTGGGCCGCCTTGCGAGGAAGTATTCAGATTCTTGATAGCAAACGGTGAGCACAACAAAACATTGTGACATCAACCACATCAAAAGGCCAAATGCTCGTGCTTCATGTTGACCTCAACAGAATTTTTCTTTGTTTTCTGAATCTACTGTGCCCACTTCATTCCTGTGAACAGTCAGAGAACACCTTGGATGCAGCATACACACAGTAAGCTGACGCGTACAGAGTATCCCAAAGACGTTTCGCCCACAATGACAAACCACTGCTCAAAAGAAAATTTACTTCACTGTTTGATGGGAGTTTTGGGAATGATGAGAGGTGGTTGCGTCAATCTTACCAGACTGCAGCCAGGCAGGAGCGTGCGTCAGAGACTCTGCAGATTAGTTTCCAATCAATCGCCCAGATCCACACCCATCTTGCGCGGCCAGGCCTCCGCGCTGCCTGCTCTGCTCTGCACTCACATCAGCTGCCCGTGGGAAGAGGCCCGTGGAACGAACACACTGTCCCTCCTCCTTTTATAGCACGCCAAGCTTTCGGATTCCTCACAATGAGGCGTGAAGGCACAGGAAATGTGAACTGTTCAACAAACGAACGAGACGGTGACCTGATGTCATTTGCATATTTTCTGCTTGGTCGTTGTAATGCTGAGATGCGAAAGCCAAGTGAGGGAAAACAAATGGTAAAGAACATGTGTCGAGACATCACACTCCCATTTGTTTTGTTTGCGCAGCGGGTTTAAAAAAAAAACAGTTTGCAACACTCGCTGTGATCGTGTGCGAGTGAAGTTTTGTCACAATCATTTACGCGTTGGTGTTTTGTTGCAGTCATTGCGTGTTCGTTTCAAAGACGCGTCACTCTGACGACGTCAAGAGGCGGGTCGTTCGCGTCAAACACAGTTGAGTTCGACACAGATGCAGATAAAGGGTCCCATTGTGATATTTTGGCGCTTGCAACCCGTAACAACAGAGTAACTTAGATGTACTTACGACCGTGAGCAGTTCGCCCGTGGACCACAACCATCCTCAGCTGCAGAGGAACCAGTGATGATCAACCTGTGTTCTCATCGTAGTTCCAAGTGCCATTGTGCAGATCACTGCCCTTGGTGAAGTCAAATTGGGGTCAGGTCCTTTCTATGAATACTCGTTCGTAATTCTACGAACATTCGTTCGTATGTACTGTGTTAGCGATCAGCTGATTAGACTGGAGCAGAAAACAGTGCATCTAGAACAGTGTACGAGCACACGTCAATAACGTTATCGCTTTTCTTTTTTTGTGCAGAGTGTGTTCGCAGCATGACACTGGTGCGCAACCCGTGTTTCGCTAGCTCAGTGTATTTGTTTTTTCGTGAAAATAATTTTCGATTCATGAGGTGTTTTTCACATGTTTGGAACAACACCAAAACGCAGACACAAGCCTTAGTCTTGACGGTCACCTGACCGTGTGCCTTCTGTTCACACTGGGGTTGGGACTTTGTGTCGAGATGAGAAAACGTGCAGCTCTTGCCAGCTCACTCGCACGTGCACACGGGCAGCACCATGGAAGAAGTACCAGTGTAACGCGCTCACCTGACTGACACATGTCAATTAGGCACGGGTCCACCACCCATGTTCAGTTGACGTGTGCCATTTAGGCAAGGGTCTATCACCCATGCCCGTTTGACACTGCCAATTGAACGTACATGTCAAACGAGCACACTACACCAGTACCCGACAGACCAAGAGATCTTCAGCTGCGAAATGGTGGTCATCTGATTCTCAGTCGGGCTCCTTGAGGTGTTCTGAAGCACCGCTCACGTTTTCAACCGAACAGAACCAAGTTTCTGGCAAGTTTCTCTTCACTTTGCCCTCGAGGAGAAGAAGGCTCGAACATGGGAGTCTTGAAGTCAGAGATTTTGGGAAATGCACCAACACGCGCGGCTGAAACGAGCTCGAGTGTTACCGTACGCTCGTACTTTGTTGAACCGGTGTTCTGACATGTCAGACTTTCAGGTCACCATTTATTTGAGCTGAAGTTCAAACGTTTTTCTCCTCACAGCTGGAAGTTCCGTTTCATTTTTACCCAGCATCAGAGCAGCAGGTATTTTTTGCGCGAGATGACTGTCAGTACTCAGCATTACGTTTGTTTTGAATGCAGCTGTAATGGTGGCAGATGCGGAGAGATTTCGTGAATGAAGATAAAGGGCTTACTTGCCGTTTTTTTCCACTGCTCGACTTTCTTTCTGCTTACGTATCTCCTCCGTGGATTGCTGTTTTTCTGGCCATGTTGCGTGTTCTCAGTTGATTGAAGGTCCAAAGAACTCACAATGTGAGAGATTTAAGTCTGTAGAGTTCATGCATCTTGGAGTTGTTGACTGCGCAGGCAAATGGAGGTCGAGTAAGTGTGGCGGCTGAGGCTGAGGGACCCAGCTGGTCACAGCTTCACCCTCTCGCTATCGATTCGCGAGCTGCATGGGAGTACTCGGTCGGCAGCTGCCAGATGGTTCCCATGGTAACCGCGTGGCGTTCACAGACTATTGCCACCTCTCGTTTGTGGGTTGACAAGTGAATTTGTTTTGTCCTTATTTTCAGGTGACCCATCATGTCCAATGTTTCTTGAATTCACTTATACTTTTCAGTCCACCACAGGCTATGATTGTTGGACAGCGTTCTGAAATCACGGCTGTCCACTCTGCACGCGCCTAGACCTACTTCACGTACTCGTCAACGTCTTTTGCGGATTTTTCTTGGGTGTGTCGGTGTGATTGACCGATTGCATTGTGTCCCTTTTCACGGACAGGTGGAACCATTTCACAAGCAGTCAATTTCCGTGACAGAACATGTTTTGTTGCTGTTTGGTGTGGCACCCTCATGGGATGGAAAGGTCAGAGTTCTCGGCAAAAAAGCTGACATTTCTGACGAAATAAACATCACCTTTGTTCGTCGCCATTGTGAGACATTCTGCGAAGCCACTTCATTGGAGTGAGCACCACTTGAAACAGAACAAGAACAGTTTTACAATGAAAAACATATTCAAGATTGGTTGCTCTGAATGAAGCAGAAGACGCTGCATTTGTCCCCTTCCTTGATTCAAACAGGCGCGCTCAAACAAGATTCAAAGTGAACGAGAAGTGGACTTGCGCAGTGTGGACAGCCCCTCACTCTTGTTCTTCGGTGGACAACAGAATTTCAAGAAACATTTCTCTTCGACCTCACCTGACGAATTGTGCGTGTTGGTTTCACTGCAGAGGTGCGACCGCCAAACACTGCTGCCGTTCTCTGTTTGAGGCCTTGTTGGAAACGTTGCCCGTGATGTGCAATGCTGGATTTGTACCTGTGTGAGCACGTGTTTTGAAGCTGAACCAGCTTCGTCCAGTGGCTCTGTGTGTGTGTTAGTGAAATGCGCTTGTATAGGGAAGTGAATATCAAAGACAGGGTTGTTAAACCGTGCCATAAATGGTACGGCTTTCAGCACTTGGCGTTTATCTGGACCCTGTCTTGATGGAACGAGCCCAGTTGAAGTGGATGATGATGTTCGATGTTTAGCGCCAGACTGGAAACTTTCCTGTGCTGAATTCGAGACGACGGTCTTCGGTGTCAGGCAGTCACAGTTTGCTGTTCCACTGGCCACGAACGTTCACACTCCACGTTCGTTCTTTGTGTTTGTTATTTCAGTGTCGAGAGTTCGTGAAAGAAGGAGCGTTGAAGGGAAACAGTCCAGCAGAGGTCGTGGGTCAGTGTGACATCACCTTTTCCTGCGTGTCTGACCCTCAAGCCCTCAAAGATGTGAGTACCTTTCTTGTCATCAGATTTTTTGTTCGTTGCCTTTTGTGGTTTGCGCTTGTCCGTTCTTGTTTGGAGCAAACAACAAAATCGTTTCCTCCCACACCCAAGGTGGGCTGTTGGTTTTCTCATCCTTGTGGACAACAAGTACCTGTTATCGACCCAAGCGACAGCAAGTTGTCTGCATATCGTGCATTTCACTCGGTCTCTACGCAGCTCGTGTTCGGAAACTGCGGGGTGCTACAGGGCATCGTCGGCTCCAAGAAGAGTTTCGTCGACATGTCCACCGTGGACGTGGAAACCGTCATCGACATCCACGACGTGAGTTCACTTCAAGTACCGGCACTCGTCACTGGAGTTCTGGTTTTGGGTGATGATCTGAGTGGTCAAATAAAGTGGAAACAAATAAGCTCCCCGTGACCAAACGATTGAAGTGGGTGTTCGTCCCTGCAAGACCGGCAGGTCCTGGGTGGGGTGGGGGTGGGGGTCAGACTAGAAACTTACTGACAGGTTCTTCCCCGAGATTTGCCCTGGCAGCATGCACACAAGAGTGACTGTATGATGCGCGCTTCGTTGCCAAGGCAATCGCGTGCTTGATAATTTCACAGATTTAACATTGCTGAAGTTTCACCTGAGCGTGTCAGAAAATTGGGTCATTCTTGACGCACGCAGATTGGAATCCGTGAAAACAGGGACAATGGCACAGACAACGGTGTTGTGCATTGCTAACAAGTGGAGGCGGTAGCGATCCATCCAAAACACTGTTGATGGTGACCACCGCCTTGGTCACCCTTACGTGACACTGGTACACATGCACACAAAGAAGATTGCGCGATTGTGACCACTCGACGGTCCTGTTGTTGCAGGCGGTGATGGCACGCGGCGGACGCTTCCTGGAGGCGCCCGTCATTGGCAGCCGCGGCCCGGCGCAGAACGGCGAGCTCATCATCCTGTCCGCCGGAGACCTCTCCCTGCACGAGGACTGCTTCTCCTGCTTCCAGGCCATGGGCAGAAAGACCCTGTATCTTGGTGAGCTCACGTGTGTGACAGGACATGTGCGGTGCAGTGATGGACTCTTCGCGTGGCTCTGTTTGGCGTGCGCAATTGTCATTGTGGATTGGCGTCGGGCTGTTGCTGGGTTTCTGATATGGTTCCTGAGAGAGAAACTCCGTGTGCAAAAGTGCGGATGATTCGAGCCTGAATTTTGTTTCATCGTGGATGAAGGCCATCTTCACTGTTTTTGAACATTTTATGAACAAGAAGACCTGCCGAAAGCGGCTGGCATTTCACGGATTGTCTTGTTACTACCCTTTTCGTGCCAAATTATGCAAGTTGCTGAGGGGTACTTGATCGCAGTCGTAAAAGCGTACCTGAACTTTATTGGAAACCTTCCTGAACGCGTCGGAGTCAGCCGGACGAATGGTGGTGTTTCAGGTGACATCGGGAACGCAGCGCGGATGAAGCTCGTCGCCAACATGCTGGTCGGAACGATGGCGGCAGCGCTGGCGGAGAGCATGGCGTTGGCGGAGAAGATCGGACTCGACCAGGCGGAGCTGCTGCGCGTCCTCATGATGTCCGACGTCGCGTCCAGCCTCGTCGAGTCCAAGGGATCAGGTGCGTCTTCGTGTCTCAGAGCTGGCCGTCAGTGACTGCATTTGTTTGTCCAGTCCGTGTTTTGTGTGGTAAATTTTCACACGTGCCGAACTGGGGCAACAACAAAAATAATAATAAAACAGTTTTCTTTCGACACTGAAATGGTGTCAGTTTTTCAGTGAATATGCATCTTCTTTCAGCTATCATGAACAGCAAGTTTGAAACAAACTTTCCACTGCAACATCAGCAGAAAGACCTGAGACTGGCAATTGATATGGCCGACAGCGTGGACCAGCCGATGCACGTTATAGCAGCTGCGAATGAGGTGGGCAAAGTCACAAGTGAGGAGTGTACACGTTTGGCGGTTCTTGTTTCACGTCAGGCCCGTGTGTGCTTCATTTCCTTTTGACCTTGGCAAGACAAAAGTCGGAGGCAACACCCCTGATGATCACGAAGAATATCTGATCAAGCCATAGCCCACTCCGCCCGTGTTGCTTCGGTGGTTATCAGGGTGATGGATGCCGACGTTTGTCGTCGATCACAACCCCTAAGAAGCCCCCCCCCCCCCCGATGCTCTGGTCTTTGAGGTGTGATGGCTCTCTCGGTGACCATCGCACCACTCGGACCCAGTGTATCAGAGGAAAGGGTGATCACCACCCCAAAAATTTCGGTGTGGTGAGCACCCACAGGGCCACCCAGCTGTGTGTCAGCCCTCGGTGGGATGACTACCACTCAAATGTTGCGGGTGATCGCAGGGTTATTGCTTGTGATCCTCCTTCTGAAACTAAAACGTCTTTGGCTCGGGTCAACCTGGCGGAGTTTCATTCAGCATTGGCAATCGTCCTCACCTTTTGCAACGCTCACAGCGGGAGCCGCTGTTCAAAGCGCTTTATTTCACGGAAAAGACTGGGAAAGACAAAGATATCTTCATGAGGTCATGTTCCTTTTTTTTTGGGGGGGGGGCGGAACCTTGAAGCTTGTTCCCAGGTGTCTGGAAAGACCCACGGGTGTCTGATATTTGTGATCCACTGACCAGCAATACGTCAGAGGGAGTACACTTTACGGTGTTTTTTGTGTTTCAGCTGTTCAAGAAGGCCAAGGCGAAGGGATATGGAGAGCATGACATGTCAGCCGTGTACCGGGCAGCAGACATGTAACCCTTGGTGACTGCGCACGCGGATGTTCCCAACTCCACATTGGATCCCGGAACTGCAAACATTGCCACGACAAAAAATTCTCGACATTCATGTTTGTATTTCGTATTTTGTATTCACGATCCGTCGCATTGTTTTATTTGTACCCGTCAAATCATTGTAGTCTGTGGTTAGATTGCGGTTTGTCACAGGGCGTACGATAGCGGAAGGCGAAAACGAAATTTTAACACCCAGAATTCTTCCACAGCAAAATTTGTGGGACAAAGGTTTTACTCAGTGTGAATGTGCAACATTGCGGAACTTTCAAAGTCACATCAGATGATGAAGCTGACAAGATTTGTTTTTACGGTCTTTGAGAAACCAGGAACAGCCGATTTGTTCTGAAATTCGCGTTGAATGTTTCATCAATGAGGCTCCAGTCACACTGAGTTTCCAGATCTATTTGTGAGTATTCCATGAAAATGGAACCATTATGGCCCAATTTTAGCGTGGATTTGCACAGATTCATGTAAATATTTTATTTTCAAATCAAAGAGTAACTTCATGTTTGAAGCAAAATCTGGTTTCGTTCGGCTGGATTTTCCAGTGTTGTCAAAGTGAATTTACAGAATGCTATGTACAGAGCCTGCATCAGTTGGAAGTTGCTACGGTGTCGCAGTTTGACGCTGTTACAGTTGTAAATATACTGTTTGCCAACACTCGAATAAAAGTATTTTGTGTATAAATGGTTTTGAAAACAATCGCGGTGCCATTCTTGACGGCCAAACAATTCTGCCAGTTCTTGAGGGCAACCCCCCCCCCCCCAAACCGCTGCAAACTAGCAACCAACACAACCGTTCGTCGTGAGTAGACAAGACTCCAATGGCTTTGCTTTGAGGCCAAGCCATTTTTGGCGGGTCAGACCTTTTGGGGAATTCGGTCTTGTGGTCAGCTGTGAATGCGAAGGGTCGAGCGGAACCGAGAAGAGCCGAGCCGAAGTTCCTTTCTCTGTGCCTCATCACTCCTAACTCCGTGCGACTTTCAGTACGCACGTTTCAAAATGCCTGTCTTACATCTGAGAGATCGAAATGGCAAAATCTCTTTTCATTGCAACCGTACCCACAACAAATCACGTATATCTATAACACGGCCGTTCTGTTGTTAGTTGTGTTCAAATAGAAAACTACTTTTGGCGCAGTGATATTTCTCTACCAGCGCGTCATCTAAACACAGAACTGGCATGGAACCACCTGCAAAACATCGGTTGGTTGACAATACTGAAGATCATATTTTATTGAAAAAGCATGACAATCCAGAATACAAAATTCTACAGTGTGTACCAAAATTACCGAACTTCGGATGTACCTTATGTCACAACAAAACTCCATGTTAGGCGTCGAGTACTTTATCCTGTAGGCCGCGCTGTTTAGTTTATGGGAAAGTTCACGTTATTTTGGGTTTCACGAAGGGAGCTGAATTTTCTTCTCTGAGGAACAGAAAACAAAGAACCTCGTGTCAAATGAAGTGATTCATAAGGCAGCATAGAACACAGCCAACCTTAAGTTGGCACAGAAGCGAAAAGTGTGTTGTTTGTGGACAAAAACAATCATGTAGTTCAGGTGTCGGAAACTGGTTCAATCCAGAGACTTGACGTCTCCAGATCAGAACAACTGAACAAATTTTCTCCACGGAATTGTACGAACAGACTTGCTTCATGGGGAATTCACAGTGACATGGCAAGTTCCTTCAGGTATGGTTTGTGTTTCAACTAGAGAATGTGTCGACAGAAGTTAACCTGGCGACGAAAGTTTGGTCTCGTATTCAAATTTCAAACATGGAGGCTTGATAACTTCAACATGATCATCTGCGCAAACGTTTTGCCCATTGTTGAGTTTTGCTGAATTTGTGACAACAGTGAGTGGTGTTTTTGGAATCTTTTGTACCCTTTGGGTACCAAAACACAGTTGAACGATAAACAAGCAAGTCAGCCATTTGCGCTTAAGGTGTGGCGTTCTCAGAATATCCTTGTAGAGTAGACTGGTTTTGGTTCGAAACATTTAAATGCCCAGTCAGCCAAAATTGACACATTTCCACCCATTTTAGGCAGTTTTGCCGAAATGAAGACAGAGACCGTGGGACAATTTTCTGAAGACTGCCGATTGTTTTCTGATCCGTAGATCATTGAATAATTTGGGCCAAAAATCCGTTTCAACTTACACCTGCCACAGCACCGAGTCTACAAGTATCCAAACATGAACTGAGTTCTTTGTGTTGCAGCAATATGGATCTGGACCGCGAAGCTCAGAGGGAGCAGGATCGGATGAGGAGGGCCTTGGGGGTGAAACTGAACAAAGAGCCAGAAAAGACCAAGCAGCCCATCTTCGGAGCGCCGGTCAAGGTAAGGAAAGCAGGGGCGACAATGTCCTTCTGGTCTGGCACAGGTTCCATTTGTGACAAAGCTCTCTTTACAGTCCGTGAGGAGTGAGTGGCACCCCCCCGCCCCATCCCATATACCTGATACGAGGGTGATTTCATTGCTGATGATCAGCATGTCTTGCACTTCGAGTATTGTTTTCATTGTCTGTGGTCGTTGGTGCGCAGGTTTACAAAGAAAATGGGGGCAAATGATTTGGCCTTTGCTTATCATACTGATTGACAGAACGAAGTGCACCTCGCACTTACGTTACAACGCGTAGTGAACATGTCCGCATTTCTTTGCAGATCACTCGACCTCACGATCCCATGCAGAGTCAGGTGTGGAATATCCTGGGCAATTTTGACGAAATCAAAAGCGACTTGACCCAGCAGTCGTCCAGCAACAGCTTGATCGGTGTGGTCAAGCAACCTAGCACTCCAATTGCCACAAAAGTAAAGAATCCTTTCGCTGCTTCGGCTGTTCAAGGTTCGAACCTTGCGGCTCGTATCATCAGAGAAGACAAGAAGAATGTCGTCAATGGGCAGCACAAGCCCAAACATCCACACCAAAAGATTGAAATACCAGATTCGAAAAACATCAGATCCAAGCTCGAAGGAAGGACTGGAGTGTTCGAGCAATTTCAAACAAAGTCTGAAAGTGTCCTCTCCACAAAAGCTGGGTCACATGCGAGAACGAAAACCGAAGACAAGTCATCAAGCAACAAAGTAAAAGAAAGGACGAGTTCCAACAACCGGGAAAAACTCAAGTCCAAAAGTGAGCTGGTGAAGAAAGTGGTGAATTCCGGAACGAAGGCGGATTCCAAACAGGACATCATCAAAACCCACGAAAAGAGCAAGGCCCACGGAGCCTCCAGCGCTGGTTCCACGCCCAACAGTCAAAGCTCCACAGCGAGTTCAGGATATGGCAGCTTGCAGCCTTCAAACTCTGTTCTGTCTCAAATTCACACCTCTTCTAGTCGAGAAAACAGAGACTCCGACTCTGTCAAGTCCACGCCTTCTCCAGACGAACCCGTGTTCCAGTCTCCACACAACCGAGTGAACGTCAACGGAAGGGTGCAGTTGTCCAACAACTCACTCAAACCGAAAGACAATTTGCCCAATGGCATGTCCACCAAAAACGTCAACAAGCACCGGTCACCGTCGGGTCACTCCAAATCCAGGGGGCTCAAACTCAAGATTCCGGACAAGGTAAGCAAAAACCAAAGGAGAGATCGACATTCAACAGCTCATTTTGTGTCACTGTTGTTTGAGAATGAATGATGACAAGTGGACGTACGAATTGCTCTTCTGACTGTATTCTCCCACCCCCCCCCCCTCCCAACTCCGCTGCAATGAACGAAGAGAAAAGCACGAGAAACGTCACCGGCAGAAGTTTGTGCGGTGCGGTGGATCAACTACGAGTACTCGTGCGCTTCCATCAGCATTGGGTTCGGACAAAGGCGAAATTTCACACCAGCTGGCTTCGAGAAATAATCTGCACTTGTATCTGAGCCAATTTTGAAGTACCGGTAGATTAGATGTATTTTGCTCCGTAAGCCACTGAGCATGGTTTTGCAACCGTTGTTCCCTCTTCCTCGTTCACCCAACCCGAACGGTATTCACCCGTGTGAATCTCGCACTCCATAAAAAGACGCAACACTCTTTGCCTCCGTTGTCTGGTGTCAAGCTCTCACAGAAATACGAGGTGGTATCAACCCAAAGTGTCAATTATCATGTTTCGCACTTGGTGTGCACTCTCTGCTGACCTGTACAGTCACTATCGATCTTGCGCAAGTGTTGGTTGGTCTTTAGTCAGTTCTGGTCACTCTGAGGACAAACATGGTGCCAGTCAAGTCTTTTCTGAGGTCACTTTTGGTCTCAGAGATACCGAGGCAGAAGGATCCACCATGGCTGAAGCCACAAAGATGTCCAAAATGTCCAATCGTGTACTGCAGAAAATAGCACAGCAGGTTTGCATCTGGTTTGGTCTCAAGTGTGGTGACACTCCAGCAATGACATTCAGGAAAATGCAGATTGCATTTGGGAGGAATGTGTACTCTTACCGGACGGTTTACCGTTGGTACAAGGAATTTCAAGGTGGGAGAATGAAGCTGGGTGACCTTTTCCATGGTGATGAGGAGGACAGCAAGGACATCAGTCAAAGTGAATGTGTGCAAAGACCTTGTGGATTGCAATCGCCGGTCAACCATCCGTCAACTCTGGAGGCATTTGGGCATCTCCTACGGGTCAGTGTTCACATTGTTACACCAAGACTTGGAACTGGACAAAAAGAGTGGAAAGCTGATCCCCCATGCCCTCACTGACTTTGACAGAAGGCGTCGCCTTGGATTTTGCCACGAGTTACTGGACCAATATGCAGCTGATCCAAGATGCCTCCAATGGGTCATGACAACTGATGAAAGTTGGTTTCATGCTTATGACCCTTTCTCTAACATTCAGAGCAAGGAATGGCTCTCCAAAGGCGTGAACAGACCGCAGATCGTGTGCAGAGAATTGTCAGTACCCAAGTTGATGTTCATCCCTTTTTTTGACCACCGTGGTTTGGTCCACTGGGAAATGTTCAGGCAGCAAACTGTGGACAAGAAACTGTTCCTGGCACTGTTAAAAAGGGTCAGGGAAAGCATCCGGATACGCAGAGGAGCCAAGGTTTGGCACAACAGGAGGGAGTATTTGATCCACATGGACAATGCTCCTGCACATCGGAGCAAACTGGTACAGGACTACCTCAAGGATGAGGACTGGTCACCTTTGAAGCATCCCCCATATTTGCCAGACCTTTCACCTGCAGATTTTTTTTTATTCCCTCGCCTGAAAAGGGTTCTCCATGGACACAACTTTGGCAATCTGGATCATCTGCAGGAGGCCCTGGAGTCAGAACTGTCCTTGATCACAAGGCAGGAATGGGCAGATTGTTTTGAAGAGTGGATCCGGAGATGCCACTGATGTGTTCTCTTCGACGGTCACTACTTTGAAGGGATGCTTCGACCCCCAGGGCAGTGCCAAACTTGACAAGGACAGTGACAGACATCCAAAGTGACGATCTGACAACATCCTTTGCGGACAGTGTTGAAAACATAAACAAACCCATGTTTGTTTTGACAACATAGCATGTGAAATAAATGACCCGTGACCGGTCGGTCGCGCGGTGCCGACCATGATAATTGACACTTTGGGTTGATACCACCTCGTAACTTGCACCTGTTGGAAAGACACGGCAAAACTTGTTCACACACAAGGCAAACCAAGGTGCGTCATTCACATGGTGTGCGTCATACACAGGGTGAATACGGTACTCCCAAGCAGCGCAGTTGTCGGGTGTTTTCCATTTCTGCCTTTCCCAACTTCGTGGTTCCGTTGAATTTCAATTTCAACGGCCACGAAAAGTAAAAGTTAGATCACCCTCAAACCCAGGGTTGGTCAGAACTAAAAATTTCTTGGTATTTATGAGGCATCCCTGGCTACCCAGAAGCGAAGGGGAGAGGACTGTCATCCCCGTCCCAGCAGCGGTCTGGGCACTTTGTGTACTGTGGCAATTTCGCTCCGAGCGACGCGACGCACCTGTGTTCAAATCTCTGCTTTGCTGAAAGTCGACCTTTTTCGGATTTTCCGACTTGCGTCATCGGACTAAGAACTGTGACCCTCCCTGCCAGTCAAATCCTCGTCGGTTTTCAGTTGTCTGAACGCTTGTACGAGTACGAGTGAAGTTGTTGATGGTCGCGCGTAGCCGGCCATCTAGGTCCCGCTGTTGGCTTAAAAACCCTTAGCATTCATGTGTGCGTCTGTCCACACTTTGGAATGTAACCTCCCACCCTACC
>JAAUXT010032426.1_pt1 | contig 25884 bp, 24 predicted proteins | sample 7278171 | NCBI WGS metagenome assembly JAAUXT01 (sample SAMN14350112, study PRJNA611818) | marine sediment metagenome | isolation source: surface marine sediment (1.8m) | place: French Polynesia: Moorea | collected 2018-08
CGCTCTCGGCGGTGCGCCGGACTTCCAAGTTTGGCCGGCTCTTCGTGAGGCGGCGGCCTCATCTTGCCGTGCCCCTGCCCCTGCCCTTGCCCCTGCCCCTGCCCCTGTGTGTGTGTGTTTGTGTATGTGTGCGCGTGTTTGATCAACTTGGTAGACAGGCAGATTTCCACAACGGTCAGAAACACCGACAGACGACCATTCCAGCCCTTTGTTCACTCCAAGGACAAGCGGCAGCGTGTGATGTGATATTTTAGGGGCACTGCTTTCACAAGTGGCTAATTTCGGTTGTCTGGAAACATAGTACGGTTGTTCTACTCGCGGGAATCCATAGCAGCGTGTGTCGTATTACCGCTGTTTCTGCACTGTGAGAGTTGGTGAGTTGTACAGTGCGAGGCACGCAGGAGCTGAATTCTGCCACTGCAACCGGAAGTTGCACGTGCACGCTGTGATGCGCGTGCGCGGTGTCTCCAGGTGGCATTTGTTGTGATGGTTTGTGATCGCGGTGCTATTTTTGTGCACTCGACCCAAACCAAACAGGGTTCTTTGGATCCAAAACGATCCCAGTGTCCTTTCTGGATCTGCTGGAGGACCCCCACAGAACCCTGACGTCTGTTTGGCAAGGATTGGAGGACAATATTCTGGTTGAGCTCCGGTCACTCGGAGGGAACAAATGAGGTAATTGTCTGGCATGAGGACAGGTGAGAGAGAATCATATCAACATGACAGTCCAATGGAGCAAACACTGAACCTGACCAGACGCGCGTGAGGAAAGAGCTGTCAGGGTGGAGGTTGGAGGGGAAGGCTGTGGAGCCTTTGGGCCCCTTTCCGATGCAGTTGCATTCATCTGAAGGAGCTGTTCGACGTGGTCTCTTTTTCACAGTGCACAGCTGCTAACAGACTCCAGAACAAAGTGGGCGATAATCAAACTCGCTTCATTATGCAGTAAAGCGCTGAAACTTGAGCTGCTTCTTCTTCCGTCCTGGTCAATTTGGTCGAAACACAACTCCCGACACCCACCCACCCAGGGGCGGCTCCACAGGTGCGGCTCATTCACCTTGTCGTGTCAGATGTCCCAGACTACAGTTCCCCCTGGATCAGGCTCCACCAATTGGACGAAGGGGATCACCATGGAGCAGGGATGCAAACGTGGTTGAATGGACAACTGTCTCAGTGAGGCGGGCATCCTTGCCTTCACTCAGTGGCTTGATGCCAAACTCTCCAATGGTTTCTTGTCGCACCTGCAGCAAACGATCGCGAGTACTGTGAAGGGAAGTTTTTCTGTAGTGGTCAAACCATAAACACACACACAACACACAGACAGACAGACAGACAGACAAACACACACACACGTGTACACACACACACATAAGACTGCAACACGCATTCATTGGACTTACAAGAGGATAAAATTGCTGTAGATGCATTTATTGTTGATGGAACTGACAAATCCGTCACTCTCCGTTTATTTTCCCGCAAAACCTGATCCAGCTTCCAAAGACGTTCAGCGGATTTCATACACGACAGTGATGGCTCCAAATTCAATGCGTCAATTTCCTTTTCTTTCACGCAAACATGCACGCGGCTGAGTCATCTTTTGTTGAGACACAAATTGTTGCAATTTGGTTTGACGCACAGACGTCTCTAAAGATATGCAACAATGTTGTGTCGGCTCTACCCTCTGAAAGTCGGTTCGCCACCTGGAGTTTCGCCACAGACACAACAGGCCGGAGGTAACAGGCTGGGTGGAAAGGTTCTTATTGCTGCGTGACCGATTCAGGCAACAGGGATCTCACATTCAATGAAGTGTGGGGAGGGTTTTTCGCACCGCTAAGATCTTGTGACAGTAACGGGAGCTCCCAAAAAATGCCAAGATCTGCGGGGTGTCACACTATTTTTCGTGTTTCAAGCAACAAAAAACAACCAAATGATTTCTGGATGTCTGTCAGTTCTTCCAGGCCAATATTGCATGACAGGACATGCGAGCCTGCCGGACGGATTCTAGTGCCAATACGCATGATCCTGATTAGTGGAGCCTCAAGTCGTGACCACAGGTCACGTGATGCGTGCGCATGCGCGGTCCACGTGTTTCGGGTTCTGGCGTCACGTGCTCCAAGCCGACGTGATCTCAACGTGCGCGCGACAGAGAGCGTTGGGTGTTCGAGAGCAAGAGGAAACAGAATCAACAATGGATTTACTGACTCAACACAGAATGCCGAGTTGCTTGGTTCGTTTTGGAGTTTAGTGGTTTCCCCTCAAGAAGTGAACTTTCCGTTTTGGGGCAGGGTCCGCAGCCCGCAGTGGGAGAGTGCGGCTGCAACTCGCAGGCCGCCCTCTGTGATTGTCTGCAGCTGCGCACAACGTTCTCAACGAAGCTGTTCACTCGCGCGACGGAAGAACACCGGAGATCTAACGTGTATGCAGATCCACAGGGTCAGAATCAACCTGCAACTGCCAGCTCTGCCAGAACCTTCTGTGGCACGAACATTACAAAGACAATTTTCGACAACAGATTGGTTTTTGTCTGGCACTGGAACATTCGCCAGAAGTTCCAAGTTCCCTGAGGAACGCTCAAACTGGTTTTAAATCAGCGAGGCTTGTGAAGATTTGAAGCTTTTCTGCGAGTTGCTGGGTCTGCAGTGGGTGATGCTATCAACACGCTGTATCTCTCAGAACCTGAGGCTGAGGGGAGCCAAGGCTACAGACTTTGACATCTCGGCTGGAATATGTGCGTGCGTGTGTATGTGTGTGTGTGAGTGTGTGTGTGTTTGTGTGTGTGTATGTGAGAGAGAGAGACTTCTCACCCCCTTGGAAATTTGTTTTTCCACCTGTTGTTGCGTTGCAAGCACACACATTTCATTTGTTCTGTTTGCTGTTGAGGAAACCGTCATCCAGCTGAAGACATGGGACCCTTTTCCCTGAACCCTGGATCCACCCCTGGCATCACAGGGAGGAGAAAGAATGGCGCAAAGTTCTTCCGATTGTTACAAAAAGCTTCACAATCAGCTTGTTTTCAGTTTTCAGTCTTGAGTGGGAAGGAATAACTCAGCACATCTGATGGAGCACCGATCCGATTCAACAGAGAAAAGCCTCATCTCCAGGTGCCAAGTTCCAAGGTTTGTGCTCAGGGTATTGAACCCGGGTAACTTGCACGTGTTGCCAGGGAGGCTCCCGTTGGAACCACGTGGCAAAAATTTGTCAATGGGTGGGGTGTTTTGGTCAGTCCGAATGAAAAGGGCTTGGAGATGAAAGTTTCATTTTCTGGAGTAACTGTGTTTCTGATCAGCTGTGATGTTTGCTCCATCGCAGCCCTCCCTGGAGGAGGTGTTGCTCTGGTCTTTCCTCGCCTGTCCCCGCCGTCTTGCTCTCGCCCCGTCGGGTCCGAGTCAACAGGCTCAGCTGCTCCTTCCGAGCGACTGGAGATCGGCCGCCGATCCAGGCCAACACACGTCAGGGTCCCACAGGGTTCTCCAGCGGATCTACGGTTCTCGTTTGTTTCCAGGGTTCTTCCACCGATTCAGAATGGGGGGGGGGGTCACTCAGGAGGCCAAACCTGGCGCAGGAGGGGTAAACTTCAGCTTGAGAAAAGTGCAACATGCTGAAACATTTCGGGTGAAGTCATTCATCGGGTCAAAATGGAGCTCTTTGGCTCTGCAAGTTGGTTCAAAAATACTACTTTGCTTGGCTTGAGAAAGAGGATTCGTCCATTCAGTACAAATTTGACCCATGGCAAAACATCTTGACTCAACCGAGCCTGGGTGTGACAAGCAAAATACAAAACATTTTGAGTTCGTGCAGTGGCAATATTTTCGTAGTTCGTCCAGGGGAGGGTTCCAGGCCCCTGGAGCCGCGAGGGCCTGGCGTGGACCCGGATGGACCTGTATTTTGGGGAAACTGTTTCCATGGCAGCAACAGCTGTCACGTGTGGGGTTCACGCGTCAGAGAGCGGGAATGTTTGCAGGATTGTATGGAGGGGTGGAGTCCTATAGAAGGGGCTGTTCCACGGGTCCAAGAACAAAGGGCCGTTCTGTTCCGTGAGGAGGTGTCACTCACCTTTTTACCCCACAATTGTGCAGCAATGACAGGGGTGTGTCTTGCACACGGGAATGAGTTTACCATTATTTTCAACAGGACTTTGGTTCCAGAAAGGCAAATGTTGGGCGGGGGGTTGCTGTCATTTGTTCTCACATAATGCCGGAATAGAGCTTGTGGACCTTCCTTCATGCATTGAATTGTGTGGACGACACTAGTCAGAGAGGCCAGGCAGCCAAAATATGAATATTCACGAGGGTGTCGTTTGGCACTCTGGGTGACACAGACGGCACTGGGAGATTGTATGGTGTCCAAGCACCACAGAGTCAAGCAGAATCCAGCACACACACACACACACACACAACACAACACAAAGGTGTACCGGTGTGCTGCTGCAGTTCTTTTGCCCCAGGGGAAACTCAGGGAAACAGCATTGTCCAATGGGAAATCAGATTGCCATGAAAAAATACAAACCAACAACACATCAACGTCAGGGAGCATTTTGTGTTTCTCGACAGGTGAACCCTTCGTGGATACTCACATCACAGCACACTTGATCTGTGTGAGTCTCATGTGCCTTTCACAAAGTCTCAGTGGAAGGAATGATTGACGGAAGACAACCGAGATGTCCACATTGACGGGCCAACACAAGGTAACACACCAGCTCATAATGAGGGAAACAGCCTTGAATTTTTGCAGATCTGTGCAGTAATTCACTTTTCTGCTCGAACTGCCAGATCAGTGACACCAATTTCATTTGGTTTCTTGTCATTGGCGCTCGGTGCATATTTGGTCACGTGAATATGTGCCACAAATCGGGGCACTGTATGAAAGAAAAGCAGTGGCTACTTGAAGTCGCCAGCCCGACGCTCACCCCCCCCCCCCGGCCAGGTTGATGCAAGTTTCTTGATGATTGCTCATGAGTCGGTGAAACCGGATTGTGCTGCTCAGCCCTTTGTCTCCCATCAGTTTCACCTTGATACGTGTCTCTTCCACAACGAATCTGGCATCACCTGACGGAATGAGTCACAATGGCAGTTTTCACATTGGGTCATTTTCTTGACGTCAGCGTCAAAATTTGACATTGAACCCAATGGTGGAATTTTTTGATGTCAGCGCATAAAACGACCGCGCGTCACCCAATGTGAAAACCCTTTATGGATGGAATTTGTTCATCTCTTAGTGCAGTAATAATTCAACTGTCACGTAAGCATCTGTTTCCACCTGTCTGTCTCAGCTGACAGGGAGGCTGAAGGCAACGAACGGAAACGCCTTTCTCGTGTTCGCGTCTCCCAACATTTCCGCAGTTATATCTCTGTTTTTTTCGGACCAGGTGCGCAAGAGTTACGCCAAGGCACCACAGAGACAGGCGAAAGCTTTCTCTCAGGTGGTGTCACGTGGTGGCTAACTTTGGACATTGGATACCACAATGTTGATCTGAAGGACAAATCATGGACTGCGATGTTTGTCTTGTGATGCGATGTTTGTGTGTGTGTGTGTGTGTGTGTGTGTGTGTGTGTGTGTGTGTATGTGTATGTGAGAGAGAGTGTGTGTATGCCTGCGTATGTGTGTGTGAGTATGTGTGTGTGTGTGTGTGTCTGTCTGTCTGTCTGTCTGTCTGTCTGTCTGTCGTGTGTGTTTTGAAATTTCCAATGTTGTTAAAGTTGTCATTGGTTCCCAAGGCACTGCACCCCCGTACCCCACCGCTGGCCTGGGACCTGGTCCTGATGACACAGTGCGGAAACAGCGCACGCATACGTGAAGTGATCCTGACAACATTGAGGTCTGCTGGAATTGGTCTGAGTTTGACGTTTTTGATTTTTTCTGACGAGCTGACCTGAAGTGGTCAATCACCATCGTAATTTCGAGTTCAATTTTCCTGTGAAAAGACAATGTCTGCGGCACGCAATTGTTCTTTCGAGCTTCATTGCATACAAATTTCAACTGTGGAATGATCAACCTTGATGTACTGCCAACAATGACTGACAGACTGACGGGAGAGTGACGCACGTAGGTATGCAGACACATTGCTCAGTGGATTGATGCTGGCAGCCACAGGAACGTTGGCTCAACAACCTGGCAGAACTCAGACTCCACCAGCGCATTAGTGCACACACTGCAGGAGATCCCACCTGTACACTTGTCCAGGGCATTTTTTCGCGCGTGCGATGCACTGCCACGTGTTCCCAGGGTACCACGTGTTTGGGCACATTCAAGCAAAACTTCGGCAAAAAGAGGTCAACCCTGACGCCTCTGTTACAACCTAACTGGCATGACAGCACGAGTGCAGAAAGTACAGTTGGGAGTGAAGGCCCCCTGTGAAGGCCCCCAGTCTCCGAGCGAGGGGGAAGCCGAAGCACCTGCTTCCACGTGCAGTCTCCTGTTCCATTACTGACAGGGAAACACTGATTAGATTCTCCATCCGCAGTTTGCAAAAATCACCTGCTGCGTTTCTGAGATTTTTTGCGTGTCTTCAAAAATCAGCTTCCAACTCACACATGACAGTGGCCCCAAAAAGAGACACGCACATGCAGAAACAACAATTTTGAAAATTGCTCCAACTCAAGACGTCACAATGTCGAGCTGCTCAACTGTAAACTCAACTCCAAGTGATTTTGTCAGTCCAAATGCGTCATCAAAATTCCACCCAAATTGCCCACCAGAGGAACCCTGATGGCCCCCGGGAGACACGGGTTTGATGGAAGCTTCCTCACAATACAAGGTACAAATCTGTTCAGGGTCCTTCTCACCTTCCCGTGGGCGAATGTCATTCGCTTTCTCCTGGAGTCTGACAGTTCTCAAAAAGCAACATGTCAGGTGTTAAAATGATGTCTTGGATGAAATGACGGTTCAAGTGATACTGAAATTGAAATTTGAAATCTTGGAAAGTCTCGTGGCCTCGGTGGAGCAAGTTGATGACGCCATAAGAAGGATGACACCGCAGTAGTGATGGAGGAGAGAGTGGAAGCGACTCTCTGGAGCGTACTTACACAATCTCACTCTCTCTGAGGCTTCAGAGAAGATTCAAATCTGGCCAGTTCAAGAAAAATTGTGCCCGTCTTCAGGAGTGAAAGTCCAAACCAAGAAGGTCAAGGTTGAACACAGGCGAGGCATTCTATGGGATAAGGGGTGGAGGTCTGCCCACATCTTGGTGTGAGACTGGTGTTGGTGTTGTGTTGGGAGCCTCGGTGGCTCGCCTCGAGTTCCGTGCCCATACCAAGTCACGCTCGTACACACTTACTCAAACCAGTTCATCTCAGTTTCAGCCTGTTGAGCCAACAGTCTTATGTTTATTGGTCTATCCATTCTTGCAATCAAGAATAGCAATCAGTTTACAATAAATCAGTGTACAATAGCAATAGATCAATCAAGCAAAGGTTCACATGGCCAACTGCCCCGAGTTAGCTTTATACATGCTATTTATAGTCTTATTCGAGTTCTGATGTGTTTAAAGGACGCATTCACTGGTGTGCCCAAAAGAGAGATCCAGTAGTGCACTCTGGTGTCAAATGTCATCAAGGTCAAGTGATGCAATCAGTCTTGGGGCTTGTGTCACATTAAAGTTGTTCCAGTTCTCGAGGAATCGACGAACCGATAGATTCGTGTTACACAACATTGGGGTGGAAGCTGACCTGTCTTTCTGTTGGGGATTGGTGGCGGGACCAGCACCCAAATTTGCAGGAAGGGCCCCACCCAACCCTCAGGTAGGCCTCGCCGGACGTGCCTGTGCACAACAGAGACTGGACGTCTAGGTTCTCTCCAATGAACCAATGACGAAACAGCAGCTATAAATCAGACTCCAATCACGGAAATGAAAACCGTTTGACGGTTTACTCATCCAATATTTATGAACGAGTTGGCACTCACGATTTTTATGAGCATTGTTTGATGAAGACCAATCACTCCATGTGTATCCAAATCAGATGAACCAAACAAGCAAACACCCCAGTCAACAAGTGCCTGTGCGGCAGATTTTGTGAAAAGCTGGAGTTGTGTTGGCAGATGGTCCTTTCTCACGTTCCGTCTCAACAGTCGCCTCACCTCCAGGTCTATTTCCACTGAACATGACAGGCGTGAGCCTGAAAACAAACCAACCAGATTTCCACAGTGCATATTTTCACGTGGATCCAGGTGTGCAGAATTTGAAAAATGCGGGCCAGAAACTTGTGTGCCAATTTGTGTCAAATCACTCAACAGTTTCACTGGACTTAACTCTCTGTTGAACCACATGGTACGCAACGTCAGCTGCATGCGAACCACACCTAAAATGCGCCAATTTCGTGGATTTCACGTGGAAACAAAATACGCCAAGCCTGGATGGAGTCAAACGTGCCTGAAGTTGAAGCGCCCTTTGCGGTGTGGTTCGCATCATGACCTCAGTTGGCCCACTGGCCTCCGCTCTCCCTGGGACTGGCTTGCTCCGAACACGCCGTTCTGTGCAAGGTGGGGCATAGACGCAGAAGGAAGAACCGCAGGAGAGGATCAAGGGGCAGGGGTAGGCAGGGGTCCAGCTCCGTGAAAGGATCCAGGGGCTCCTAGAGGGCAAGGCCCTATTGACCCTCTGAAATCATCTGGGCACAAAATAACAAGCCCATTTCATAGGAATTTAGCCATTTTCACATTGGTACCGTTGATGTCAAAATTATGACATTGACAGCAGAATTTTGACATCAATGTCAAAATTTAACCTGATGCCCAATTGGTGGGCATCAAAAAATGGTTCAGACCATTCTTTGACGTCGTCAAAAATGCTAACCGCGTCACCAATGTGAAAATCGCTTTTGTCTTCCAAAGCTGGAATCTTTCCCCCAACTTCTGGATGGAATCAGAACAACTCCTGGATTCTTCTCTCAAAACCCGTGGGGCTGCAGATTTAAACGAACCACTTTACTATTGAGGTCAATAATTCCCGAATGGAGGCATCTGAGGCAATATTGAGGAAGATTGGCCCCTCTTAAGCCCCACTGCGTGAGATCTGAGGAGCGAGCAGCGGTCAGGGGCAGGAGTCACTCCCCACAGATGAGCCCGGTCACGTGATCAAAATCGCTCAACACTCGCTTCTCCTCATGGATCGCGCCCGCGTCTGTTTGAAGTGGAGTTCCCGTCAATAGTGGAGCCCGCGGGCCGAGAATGGAGTATGATTCCGGTGTGGATGGTCACTTGATGCCAACACACGTTTCTTCCAAATTTGAATGTGAAACTTAGATCTATGTCTTGACACAGGGACTTGAAGCCTTTCTTCAAGAAATAATGAAATTTGGCCAAAAATCACTGAATAGTGAAGAAAATAAGAGTCCAGCATTGCTTTTGACAGGCAGAAGTTCTTCTTTCAACAATTCCGCAAAACAACAGAAGAATACCCATCAAACTTTCTGCCGTATCCACTCGTGCACAAGACGCACCTTTTGCGTCCGAGATTTCGGTACGGTATGTCTTGGATGCCCGTGAGTTCGAGATCACCATTGGTTCAACGGAATCTCGATGCCAGAAGTTTAAGGCAAACGTTTGAGTACACCTGTGCTTGGGTGCGACTCACACACAGGTGAACACGGTGCATTTGCACCAAGGATGACTCTAAAAACCGATGTCTTCGCCACTGAACTTGATTCCGTTTGTGAGCAAGAAAGAATTCTGTCTGAAGACCGCTAAAATGTGCAGAAAAGTAGATCCGGGATTATTCTGGAGGAAGTGGCACAGAAGTTCCACAAAACCACAGAATTCCCTACCAATCTCCTGCCTGTGAAACCGGAGGAGCTGACGGCAGACAGATTTACCTCTCAATTAAGCACAGGTGAGGCAACCTCTGCACCGACCGAAACTCGATTTGCTCGACTCCGCTGTCAAAGCGCCGCATAATCTGCGGCTGCATCAACCTCCTGCACCTTCTGATCTCGCAGGAGGTGCTGCAGGAAGACTCGGTTACTTCTGCATCAGGTGCCCGGCACCAGTAAACCCTGAAGTCTGGCTGGTTCCCCCATGCACTGACGGGTCTGATCTACCACTCAGGGTGAGGCACGGTTCACACCAGATGCGTTGTGTGTTGTGTCTCTGTGCAGGTCACTGGGTGCTGCGTCGCATGGAACCACGCCGCGTCTTTGCGATGCAGGACCCAGGCTGGGAACACACTCCCAGCGACGCGGCAACCAGCATCGTGCTGCCCCATCGTGCTCCATTGGGTTTGTATTGGGCTGCATTTGCGTTGGTCAAACCGCTCGTGGAGTGGTTGGGATGACAACAGTAGCCTCCATTCGAACCCAATGGGGCGATGCCACAGCACGACGGGGTAGCATGACGCAACATTCAGTGTGTCCGCACCCGCAGGCTCAAGAAACACGACGCATGACGGTACGGCGCATGCGCAGTGCGCAACAAGCATCACGTGGACGTGGCGATAATGAAGGCTTTGATAGCGCACGAAGACAAATGGAAAGGTCTTTGAAGAAAGGAAAAAAAACCACTCACACTCCAGAGAAAAAACGTCAACGCCACGTCAGACCAGCACGCGTTGGTTGTTGGCAAACAGCGTACATAACAACTTCCTGCTGTGTCTGTCTTGACTGTGTACTTTGCGACGAGACAAAAACATCGCAATTGACAAATGGCCCGTCAAAAGGCACACGAACTGCACTCCATCTTCGCACAACAAATTAATTTTGCACACTGAACACCACGCACCTTGGGTCAGAGTCAGCAATGATCTGTTCCACATAAACAAAGGGACTTCAATTCAATTTCTCTCCACAAATCTCGCGCAGCTCACTTCCGTCTGAACCACATGTTTTCGTTCGCCGGGAGGATTTCGTTTCAATCACGTGGGGACCTCCCCCTGACTCTCCCGTGAATCTGCTCGCTCAGCCCGAGGCCTCGTTAGAAACCCTCCGGATTGATTCTCTGCAGTCAGACTCAGGGGGCGGATCCAGGATCGGGTCAGGGAGTCAGGGGGGTACGACCCCCGTGGGGAGGGTAAAGTTGAAACATTTCATACGTTTACAGGAAAGATGGCGCCTGCACAGGGTGGTTGTGAAGGTTTTGTCCTGAATCTGTCTTTGACTTCCCTTTGGGTGTTTTTTCAACTTTGAAAAATTCACAACAAAACGGAAAAATATGTGCACTGCAGTGCACAGTCTGGCGTGGTGGTGAAGGTTTTGTCCTGCACCAGCCCCTGGCTTCTCAAGTGGGGGCGATTTCAGGTTCAAAACTTTCTACATGTAAAGGTGTGGAATATGCAGGGGTTTATTTCTGGATCTGCCCCTGGATTCTCAGACGGATCAGTGCACGGGTCCCCGCTGGGAAGTTCCAAATGTTACATTCCTGGCGAAATGTCGACCCAGCGTTCACCTCACCAGACTCTTCCATCAGTCACCTTCATGTTTGCAGGTTGTAGAGGAATTGGCTCGGTTTCTGACGTTTGAGCCAGTTTATTTCTCTGAGCACGATACGTTTTGTGTCGATTGTTGGAGGGTCCTGAATTTTAAAGTTGTGTGTGGTTGTTCAGGCCACACGAGCACACGTGTGTTCGTTTTGCTCAAAACCGTGTTACCCGAGGGTGGAAAAGTCTGTTGCCAGAATCTACCAGCGAGAAGAACATGCATCTACATTCCTCAGTTGTCCTGGTAAACAAAGGAAGAGAATTTCCTGTCACTTCCTGTGGTGCTGTTCAGGTCTGACCCAGGTGCAGCGGTCCAGGCATCCACAGCACCAACGGGCTGCCAACGCACGCAGAGTTCAGCTTTTTCGACCAAGGTCCACAAGGCCCAATTGGAAGTATTTTCCCAGCCTCAGAAGCGATGCCAAAACACGCGCTTTTGCCTGTTGCCAAGAGTGGTAAAACATCTGGTGCGTATGTACAAGTCAAGGCACTCACCTGCAGCCAGCACAAATTTCCCCGTTCTTCGTTCTGTGTCCTTGTGAATCTGCAATGAACAGAATACAATTGCTGATTGATTTCCATGTGTGAACCTTCGTTAGTTGTCAGGTGTACGAGGGCTGTCCCCGACTTTTCCGCTGCGCCGCAATTCTTTCTCCCCGTTCCAAGACCTGCATGCAGTGAAAACGTTGTGGACAGACTTCGTACTTCTCCGTGTTGACACATTTTTGGACTAATTCGAAGGGTCCTGGACTTTAAGGCATGACGATTATGGTGTGGGATTTTCAATTGGACTTCCAGTCACGAAGAGACAGCCAGGTGCACATTTTCACATTGATCTGTGCACTGTCTTTTGGCCTTGTCAAATTTGAAAAGTTTTCAGGAATTAATACCATCTCACAAAAGAAACAAACTTCAAAAATTTTCAACCTTGCTAATATTTCAAAAACTGCGAGAACTGAGAGCACGTGTTGTGCTTCGACTCTCTGTGCGCAAGACTCGTTCTGACTGAGCAGAGGAGAGCAGTCCATCCCGACCTCAGTCTGCAGGTCCCTCGGGAACACGAGTTGACGTTGACAGACAGCCGCAAAAAAGCAACATCAAAGCTGCCGTGTACTGAAGAGGCTAATTCTATTTAAACCAAATCGCTTCTGTTGCTCAAGGACCCAGGGCGCACTGCGCAGGGCTGCTGTTGACGCGCACATTTTACCCTTCCCTGCTGAATGGCCATTCTCCGCACATTTGTATCAGTCACGAAGCGATGTGGTGAAACAGGTACAAACGTAGAAAGTGCAATGCTGGACAAAGTTACTTTCAGGGTGTGTGTCACATGAGCAGCATAACTGACCTCTGCACCCCGCCCTTTAAGCTTGTGTCCACGAGGGTTGGACCTGGGCCGGCCGGGGGCCAACCTTGTGAGAGACTGCACGGGCGTGGGGTGGAGGATTCCACGTGAGCGCATTCAGTGAGCACCGACAGGCTCCAGCGGTGAAGTAAGCCACACACACATACACACACACGTCACACACACACACACACACACACACACACACAGACGGAACCAAGTTTTTTTCACAGAAACAATGTGTCAATCGCTGGTGCAGACATCACTGCAGAAGTCACCAATGCGAGACGCAACTTGAAAGGCCTTTGTTTTGTGTGGCCATATTCAGCTCCTACTCTCCAAAGTTTTCATGCAGTCTCACCCGCGCGCAGTCACACTAGCCAGACTGAAGTGTGCGTGCATAACACACACGCACAAATGTTACCCTTGTAAGGACGCTTGAAGCAAAACTCATCGCCGAGGCTTCTCTGTCCCTCGCACTAAGACGCGCCTCTGCGTACTTAGTCTCCCTAAATAATAGAGGAGATCGTTTCCCTTAATAGAGGTCCCCAGTGAGCGATAATTGAATTGTCACGCCCGTTTCGGCTCCTCTCCCCAGGGACCGGACCCGCCGCACAGCACCGTCCAGGCACCACAGGCGAGGGGACGGAGCTTTTCTTCGTGCAGATACGAGAACGATACGACAACGTTGTTTTGGTCTCCGACGGGGCTGCCGGAAGTCTGCTCTACCTTGCCACGCCTTTGCACGTTCTATGCAGGAGACTCTTGTGCACGAAGGTCCAGTCTTGTCCAACGGGACTGAGTGAAGGCTTTCTCGGGTTACATCCAAACCTCTCTTTCCCCAGACACTATGCACAGTTCTTCTTGCTGCGAAAACACTGGGAAACAACATGGGATGGCAACAATAACGTTTTTGGAACCTGCCTCGGGTGCCTGGAGTCTTCAGCACTTTACTAGGTTGTTTCCTGTAGAGACAGGGACGCTCCGTTTGCGTCTCCTCTCGGGACGGGAGGCTGTTGACCCGAGGAACGCGCAGGGCAGCTCGGTCAACACGCAAATGGCGCTTCCCCCGCAGGAAGGTACAGCGCCGCTAATTGGACAGGCTCGTCCCGTCCGGATCTCAAGTCACGTGGTTTAGGACGCTGTTTGCGACGTACGGACGCTGGGTGTGGTGGGCCTCGCACCACTTGTTGTTTTGTGGGTCGAGTGAATTCACGAGGTTCCGAGAGTTTCCGCCATCTTTTGCCCACTATTGCGGAGCGTACGAGGACACAGGAGCTGCCTCCAAAACTTACGCCACTTTTGGAGCGAACCGTCCACAGGGTTTCTCGTTCTGACCGCACAAGGGTTAGACCCAGGCTGAGATCAAGGTCGCTCCCATGCCCCACACTCTGGATCCATCAGAGGGGGGGGGGCGAGGTGGAAATTCCCATTTCCGGCGCCGAACTGTGCTACAGGAAGGATACAGGTGCAGGGACCTGGATCTGTGAACCCATTTTGTACCCTTGTTTGAGACATTTTCCTTCACTGAACAAACAAGCTGCATTGTTCAACGTTGATTGTGGGTCGATGGACTTTTGTGGCAGATGCAATTCACGACTGCCTCATTGTGATACAGTTTCAATCGTGACTCATGGTTTCAGGAACGTCTTCGTTGCTCTGACAACAGACTGCATTGTGGGTCTACGGCTTATTTGTGCGGAACCATGAGGAGTCATGTCACGAGTTCAGTTCCCACGGAGCAGGACTGGCAGCAACAGAATTAGAACAAAGGGTCTTGTTTACTTTTCACGAAAGTCATAACTCACGAAAATGAGGTGGCAGCAGCTGAACCTCCACTTCTGGAAACCAAAATCAATTGGCATAGGTTTCATCTCAAGGATTGTGCACGAAACCCGTTGTGTCCTGAGTGCACATGATGCGTTCCCAACACCTCTGATTTCACCCGTCTAAAATTCACCGCAACACCTTTGCTCCACTGGTCCCAGCAACAACAAAAACCTCCATTGCCCTCTGTCTTGTAGATCCAGGAGACAAAGCAATTGGCAAGTGTCGCGCCTCTCTGTTCTGTATTCAGAAGTCCCTGTGTCTGTGGATGGAGCCTCATGGGAGCAGGGGCACGCGACGCATACTGATCAACCCTGCGTCTCCAGGTACAGACGCCACGTTACTCTGCCGTGAGGACAGGCATATTGAAAATTCATAGAAACTTGACAACAAAGCTGGAGTGGATCCAGGTTAGAATCCTGAAGGTGCCGCACCAAGTCCCCCCCCCCACCCCAAATCTCTTGACACCCCTCATTTTGGGTCAGGTGTTTTTGCATGTTGGTGTGGGCATCACCTCCGCCCTCTCCCCCCCCCAAATATCTATTGACAGGATTTTGGTCCACATCCATGGTCAAACCTGATCTGATTGGTTGACACAGACTCGTTCTGACCGCATGGAGACAAATGCTTCGGGCGTAGACAAGGAAATTTGGTTGATTGCCGTTGTCCAAGGACTCCAAACAAGTTTGGCTTTGGACTCCCAAAAGGGGCAAGTTTCTTAATTCCGAAGGACGAGGTTTGGAAACAACAGATCAGAGATACTGGGAGCACAAATTGATTTGAAACGAAAAACAACACAAACACGTGATTCTATTTATCAAAGACAAGATTGATTATCGATTTTCGGATTTGATTTGTGTCAACATCATGACAGCAGCAAACGTCAATCGAACTGTCAATGTGTTGGAGAAATGTTCTCCTCCAGAAGAAAATCGTGTTTTCCTCGGCTGATTCAATTTGTTCATCCACCGTGGCACTAACGACAGACTCAGCCCTTGTCAGGGTGATGGGCCAAACTGGGTCAATCACGTCACCCTACGTTTTGAAAGCAACGCACCACCGTCGTCACTGACTCTCCCAACTTCTTCGCCATGATTCGCACGGTGAGTGATATTTGAGGGTTATTTCCCTCAGGAGACAGAGACAGGAGGGAGGCGGCTTCCCTCGCAGTGGCTGAACAATGCGTAATGAAGGTAACAACAATCCAGGCAGCAGTCCCCGCGGTGTCCCCAGTCTCAAGCCCGCGAGAGTCCGTTGTTCTCTGACAGAAACTCACAACATTCTTCTGTGCACCAGGTACAAAAGGTATTGTGTCCATTCCCTGTGCTTTGAGTGGCCAGAAACGCGTTTGTGTTTTGGTTGATTGTTCACAAAAGGTATATACCTCATGGATGCAACGGCAGCTGTTGGCACACACACACACACACACACACACACACACAAACGCACGCACACATGAGTCGTTTGACCCTGACCCTTTTGTGTGACAAACGACTGCAAGTGTTGTTTTATCTGCGCAGCCTTGCTTGTGGAAAGACAGTGCCAACTCCCTGGCTTTATGAAACAGACTGCCGCAAAAAGGGAGCATTCCCTTTTCACTTTCATCTGGTCCATCAACAAAATGTAGAGGGATTATTATGATACGCAAGGCCGCACTCATGGGATCTGGACTGCAGCCGTGCCCAAGTGTGGCCAAACCACATGGGGCAACACATAATGTCCACAAGGGGTACGGTGCGTTTCGAGAGCATGACAACATAACACCCGAGGCTGAGAAGGGTGGGGTCAAAAATCTGTCTCCTCACATTCCAGCAAACCAACCAACCACACAGTTAAAGTCACACCCCCCTCTTCACAAAATCCTGACTCCACCCCTGCACACCACCAGCACCAGCTGCCCTCGTCCGGAACCCTTTTCATAAGGACCCCGGACGCATGTATTTTGCAGCAGCAGCTCGTCAGAAATGCATGACATTTGTCAGCAGAGCTGCTGGCGGGAAATGAAGTGGCGAGTTGAACGACAAACGGCGACAAAACGTGTGTAAAGTCGGAATCCCCCCGTGCGTACTCCATCAACCAAATGGCCTGGACATTGCACACACTGTGTGTCAACAAATGCTGTGTGGACATTGAAGTTGGGGGACAGAGAGGGTCATGGCAAATTTGTACATATTGGGGGGAGGGGAGAGTAGGTCCACTCCCAGGGGTGATTTCGGTGTCCCCGTCTCCAGCAATAGAGAACAATTCCCTCCAAAGTGAACGGACTAACAGGCAGGGCGTTTCAAGCGTTTCTTCCGGGTGCAAAATATTGTAAGATCTAAAAATCCAAGATGGTGGACACATGTTCTGACTCGGCGTTGGGGAGGGGGTGGGGAGGCCGGGCCCAACGCCCCATCCAGATACACTGAAAGGGTGAGTGTAGGAGACCTTTTCTGAACATTTTGTGGAGAGGTTTCAAATAAAAGGTGTCCCCTCCCCCGCCTGAGGTCAGCGCTTGCCTCCTGTCGGACTCGCAAAATTCACTGCTTCTTCAGCACATTCACTCAGAACAATGGTGATTCAAACAACACAAATCCTTTGTTTCTGTTTTTTTTGTGCGTGTGTTGCAAAAAAACTTGATCGCATGCACTTCAGTCATCTCAACAACGTTCGCTCTTGGCAAAAACAAGCTGCTTCAAGTGCCTCCAACCTGCCTCGTTCCACACGGTCCAGAAGGATGCGCAAAATGGCCGAAGGAGAGAATCCAGGGGCTCCAGCCCTCAGTAAATGAGAAAAAATGTTTTTTTCCGCAAAGTTTGGTGTTGGCGAAAAAGTTCCTCCTTGCACAGTTTTATCAAAGGGTGAAACTGAAACTCCGAGGTAGAAGCAACCTCCAGACCCTGGATTGATCAAAATATGCTTGCGCCTTGCACAAAAAGGTATCCGATCATTTTCTAACAACATGGTGACACCGGGAACGAAAATGATGGTGAATGTTTGGTGAGCCATGTTTTGACATTACCCGAGTGTCAGTACTTTCTGCGGGTTCTCCACCCTGACTCTCTCAAACAAGCCAAAGTTTGAGTCACTTTTGAAAGAAATCTTGGTAGAAACCGGAAAGCTCTGAGTTGGTTCACAGACGACCTTCGTGTGGTGTCCGGGTGGTTCAGGAAGGAGTGTCCGTGCCCGACTCCCCAAATTTGGAGCGGGTCCCGTGCACATCAGTTTCCTTGGAACAGAGGTGTTTGTCGGTTGCGAGGCGAACATGAGGATTTCATTAACCACGTGGTAACAAAAGAAAAATCTCTTTGTCACTTCCTTCCAGCATCGCATCACCACAAAGAGAACAAAGTAGCGGGAGAAAGAGGAACAGCAGTCAATCACAGGGGAAGTTCCACCGCACAGGTGGTCTGCCTCTGAAGTTCTTACGTCGATACGTACCATATTCACCCGTGTACGAGTCGCCCCAAACACAATGCACTCCCTAAAATTTTCCTTGAGTTTGGGGTTTCAAGGTCTCTTTGAAACCATGGCAATCTCATACCTATGTGTGGGACGTCCTCTGTCAAAATTTTTACATAATTTGGGGGCAAACTGTGCGTATTTAACACGGACGGAAACGGTAAATCCCTACAAGTTTCTCTCTGTCTGTATCAAGTGTCAAAGTCGCTCAAACAGCAGCAGGGATTCTGGTGACAAACTGATTCCGCTGCTTTGAGGTCAAAAGAATCACTGTTGCGCAATCTCTGTACAGACGTGTTTTCTGATTGGCGACGGTTTCCTGTTCCACCTGAAGCGACGGGAAAATACACATTGGGGAAAGACAGAGTTCAAACGCTTGGCACCTTTTGAGAAAGGTTTTTCGGAATTTGACCTTGCTTCCATTTGGGCAAAACACCATTGAAGTCTTCAACTCCAGTGTTTTTGTGCAAACGTGACGCTACTATCCAGACAACCCGCGATTTTTGCGCTCACTATGGAAACGTCTGCCCTGGAGAGAACTCTTCCCGGTTGACTCTTCAATGTGGAATGTGGAATTTTGGGGATACACTTGTACGTCTGCTGGAGACGCAGGTCTACTTTCCTGGACAAGGTGCTGCTCCAGCAGATGCAGGTTCGGGTGAGGAAAGGCACGCGGTCTGCACTGGGACCGACCCTGCGGAGGAGAACCAGATTCAAGTCAAAAGACGGTCCAACTGAGCGCCTTCAACGCAATGGTTTTTTTGCGGGGTGGGTGGGGGTCAGGGTCCCTGCCACCTAGATCCATCAAAGTCTGCGATTGTCTGTGAAACTATTCTTTACTTTTCTTCTGCAAATATTGCCTCATCCTACACGCTGAACTCGACACTTCATGTCGGCACCACCGAAGTTACGTCAACCTCACCTGGAGTACGTCAGTACTCAGTGTACTCAGTTTGTGTACTCTCATTAAGTGGAAAATCAGCCTCACATCAGGCTCAATGGAACCGACGTGTTGGCTCACTCGTGGTGGAGGTGTGTTGGAGGAGCAAGGAGGAAGTGGTGCATTGACCACAGACGCTTGGCGGGGCCCTATGTCCCGGGACGCCCTGCCGCCCTGAGATCTGCAGGACCTCATTGACTTTGGGTCGGCCCTCCCCCCTGAGACATTCCTTGGGGTTGGGCGAACTTTACTGGGGCCTACCCACTTTGTAGGGCAAAGGCCACTCCCTGAAGTCGACTTGCGAGGTGAGACATCTGTTGGTACAAATCGCGAACCTTTCCACCCCCCACTTCCGGAACCCTACACCTCTGACTGTGTGCCACAGGCTCGCTCCGAATGACGCAGCTGGGAAAAATAAACACAACCAAAGGGTTTCTCTCATTGTCACATCAAGGCGCTTCTCAGTGAGGCAGAATACACAGTGGCAGATGAGGATAATGACGGTTATTTCCCACAGGCCAATGTGACCCTGAACCAGATATGTAAGACAAGAGCTGCTTTGTCTGAAACGCAATTTCCACCTGAGCCAATCACACAGGAACAACAGGTGAAACTGATCAGATCCCCGGATGCAGAAGAGGCGTTTTCACACAGGCAGGGCGGCGTCAGAATTTTTGACGCTGGGGTCAAAGTTTTGACACGTGGGCATCAAAGTTAACATGCCAAATGGAGAGTGTAAAAATGGCCTGGTTCTCTCCTGGCCTCGCGTCAAAATTTTGACACCGCTTCATCTGTGTGAAAACCTAATTTTATGGGTCTCTCTCTGGGTTTTGGATTCCACGTGTGAACAGAACACCACAACCTTGATTTGCAGTCGTTGCCACAAACAACTCGGGTCTCGGATTCAGATGAGTTCTGACGTGCAGAATGTGATGTCCTTTTTGGCCAAGTTTCCCCGAGATTGAGTCCAGATTCCATGTGGCTGGAGCAGGAACCTCAAACCCGCCGTGGATTCTGCTAACCGCAATCAGATCTGATTTGAAACCTTCTGTTATCTGGCGTTTGAGACACAGACAGATGTTTTCCCAACACGAGGCGCACAGCTGCAGCCTTGGGGAAGGCGGAACCATGGTGAGCATCTGGATCCTTCTCCTTGTGTCACGTATCAACATTAGATGTACCAGGAAGCAAGTTTTGTGCTCTGCTCACGAATTTCAACGGCTTCGGTATCGCTGTTTATGAGGTGACCAACAGTGTTGGTCTTATCGTGTTGAAAATCACCGAAAGGAGATTCTTTGTTTCTTTGGCAAACGTCCATTTGATTTGCAAAGTATCTTGGCACGCCAGGACAGTTTTGGTTCCACTTGGACCTGACTCACTCAGATCTAGTAAACGACAACTGCAGCAGAACGTCCACCTGTTTGGACTTTCTGTCTCTTTGATGTATCAGCCACAAGAGAAACAGCGAAGTCCCATCAACACACAACACAAGGAGAGTGGATACAAACAAGTATCCCCTCCCAGGCACAGGAAACAACCCCACCAGCCAGAGAGCAAAGTCATGTCTTGATTTCACTGTCGCATCTCAACGTACGATTACACACAGTATTCACCCATGTGCAAGTTGCACTCAAGTATGTGCTGCACCCCACCTTTCGCCTCATGACAAAGTCGTGCCTAGACATGGGACGTAATCCTCCTTTTGATGCGCATTGGGGCAAAAAGGTGCGTCTCGTACCCGGGTGAACGCGGCACGTGGGAAATGGTGTGATGGGAGCCATCAATCTGCCTGGCTGCTGCGTCTTTGTTTGTCGAGTTGTCTGGATACGGGGTCTGAGGAAGTCTGTCGTCATGTGCGTGCTTCCAGAGCCAGCGAGGGACCCAAGCGATCGTCATCAGGACGTTGACTCCAGACTAATTTGTGTTTTTGCTGGCGGGGGGGGGGGATCACGCCCACCTGAGCGTGCAGCTGGACGCCAAGTTTAATTTTGCCGGGGGGGGGGTGTCGGGTGGTGTTGGAGAGGTTTCTATGCAGCCCGTGGGGACCCGCCCGGTGCCGTTTTGTGTCTGGTGTAAAACCAGTTTGCCACATGTCACAGGGAAGTGATTGAACCAAAATGTATTTTGACAATAGTTTTCTGTCATTGAGACCCTGAGTAGTATCCACTTAGGTTTTGAGAAACAAGTGTCATGATTTTAGGTACGGCACCGGATGTGAAATAGCACCAGACGGGCCCGCACGTGTTGCAAAGAAACCTCTCTGCTATTGCGTGCAGCGCCCAGCGCTCGTGACAAAGCGTCGTTTGCAACGTTGACAGTACGACGTCAGTGACGTCAGGTTGTACACAGGAAACCATAGTGACCAGGAAAACAACAACACTGCGAGCCAGCAGCTCCGGCGTTCAGCGTGCGGCCCTCTGGTATGTTTACTGCTGCCCGCATGCTGCGTGATTTGTGGTGTTGTAAAGTATGAGGTCTGCTGTTCAGACATAATTTTACAGATTTTTGCGTTTGTCAGCAATATTTGTTTATTTTCCCCTACGAAACGCTATTTTGTGTCTTTCAGAGTTTTTTTCAGCAAACCCAAGCCAGATTGACCCTCGCCCCGCAAGGTGGGACCCCATTCTAGTTCCCATGCGAATGTGTGATCCACTCAATACCCATTGTACCACAGGCAAAACGTTCTGGACTCGGGGGACAGCCAGTCCACAGCGATTTGTATTCCATTGGTCACTGCAGCAGCACAGTAAAACGTACCGTCCATTCACACACGCAGGTCATTGGTTTCGCACCAGGGCAAAGAGTTCGCCGCCATGGCAAAGCCAAATACAATGAATTCGAGTCTGTCTGCATGTGGCTCAAACAAACCTTTGTGGCTGGAAATGAAGATGCTATGTAGCGACAGAAGCTTGTTCCGTATACAGCAGTGATGGCTCAGAGCGGGACCCAGGGTCTCACCAGAGAGGGGTCCAGGGTCTCGTCACAGGGGGACCGAGGGTCTGGTGGTCAGAGGGGCCTGGTCCTTCGGGGTCAATTTCAACCCAAGCAGCACATGAAAAGGAAACGTTTTGTTCTTGTGCTGCAGAATTGGGGATTGTGCACATGTCAGACACACTTGAGTGTGTGTGTGTGTGTGCGTGTGTGTGCCTATGTACGGTACACCTTCATCTACCAGGTACCACGCCCTGTGTGTGTGTGTGAGAGAGAGGGAGAGAGAGATAGAGAGAGGAAGAGGGACATAGACAGACAGACAGACTGACAGACAGACAGGCAGTGTGTGTGTGTGTGTGTGTGTGTGTGTGTGTGTGTGTGTGTGTGTGTGTGTCTGTGTCTGTGTCTGTGTCTGTGCGTGCGTATGAGGGGTATTGGCCGAGAATAGAAAAATAAGTTTCAAGACCAGCGCAGGTCCGGGCTTCCAGGCGGCCCTGGATCCACCCCTCCCGTCTCCAGAGCCTTGGCTGCTGCAAACACTAAGTTCAGCTGGAGTTGCGCACTTTGCGTGCCGCTGAGCGAGTGCTTTGCATTCAGCGAACTAATGAATATTTTATCATTGTTATTGTTCACATGATTTGCACTAATTAAATGACATTCGCTCCAAATTGCATAATGTCCATTTCCTGAAGCGGTCAGTTGGCGTCATCAGCATAAACGCTGCATGAAAATTGTCCAACGTAAACTTCTTTCGGACATTACGTGTGTTTGTTGTTTTCGAAATGAAAATGATCCAAACAGCGAGTTCCAACAACCATTTTTCGGCAGGTACAATTTTGTGTTTTGGTGGAGTCAGGGTTTTCTGTGTTCGTCAGCGCTCGGTGCTCACAAGGCGCTCACTACAGTGTCTGCCACAACTTATGGAGATGATGCCTGGTCTGCAGACACCCAGCACGTATTCTCTCCAAAACTCTCCCGAACGCCACGCACATTGAACAAAATCCGGAGCACAGGTGGAAATAGTCTGTGACTTTGCGTGTTCTTGTCACCCAGGAAAGGACAGCCAAATTCACTGCTCTGACAGGGTTAACGCACTGTTCGCGAGTGAGAGGAGCAGTTATCAGAACTGGCAAATGGACATGACAATCCCAAGATTGAAATGTCTGAACACTCGAGACATAGTCAAGAGTGTTCACATTTCAATCAAGGGAGAGTCATGTCCATGAGCCTGTTCATTTGCTCATCTCACAAGGGAACTGTATGTTAACTTTTTCTACAGTTCAGTGTGATTTTTGAGAGACTGTTCTGAGGAGTTATCAGAACTGTCTGTGCTTCATTGCGATGTTTGCGAAACGTTTGAGAAAATCGCACCGTGCTGTAGGACAGGGTTAACCGTGTCAGCGCCCTGTACCCTCCAGCTCAACAGTGAACATAGGAGTTGCACAAAGCCCTGCACTTCATTCATTATCACTCGCCTGTGACCTCCATGGACGTCCAAAAAGGGCAGGTATCTTGTTGCAGAAGATGCTCTGGAACTTCTCGAAAAGCAACGCACTTGTCAAAGTGGCTTCATTTGCTCCGGAAACCACAATTAGAAGTTTCAGTGATACCCATGTCCTTGTTGCCCATTTTGATGGTTCAAACAATCAAATATGTCCTTCTTTCCAAGCTGCACCATTTGAATTCCACCTTCACGGATTTGTTTGCATACATCCAGTTTGTTGGTGGAAACGGCACTGAAGCAACCAAGTTTGAACACTCTGCTTTGTCGGGCGACAGGGTTTGTGTGAAGACCTTCCGTACTGTTCTTGTTCATCTACATAGCTCACAATTTTTTGCTTGTTTTTTGCTTCAAGTCCAAGTTCACACCCGGATCAGGCCCGGTTCAAACACTTGCACATGAAGATGTCATCACTGGGGATCACACAGCAAGGGATGCTCCCGCTCCCTTCACCCCTAATAGGGGTTTTCACGTTGGTGACGCGCAGTTGGGCGGCGTCAGAATTTTTGATGCGCAGGTCAAAATTCAACATGACGCCCAATGGAGCGTTTTGACGCCGGCATCAATTTTTTGACGCGCGCGTCACCAACGTGAAAACCCTTTAACTCGACGCCAAAACCAATCTGAATCCAACAGATCGAGACAAGAACGAGGCCCGGACACAGAGTTTGCGCTTTATCCTCGCACCAGTCGTTTAAAATTTTCGCATCGTGCGCGCACCTCATCTGCGTCAACCAATTATTTGTGAGCGAGCGGAAATCTAAGGTCACAGCACGCAACGCTTTGAAATTGCTCGTGTCAAAGAAAGTGCAAATCAGTTGAGAGATACAGTCGTGAGAAAAACTTCTGAAACAACACCACATAATTGCCATACCTTTGTGTCGTTTGGTCTGGTAATCCCAAAAAAACAAGAGAGAGAAGGCAAAGCAGGCAGGAGCGACTTGAGTGCTGTATCCTGTGAGTCGGAGTCTGGAGTTCTGCGGGGCGGTACCGAGGCATGGTAACGAGAAGGAGCAGCTTCCGACGGAACCGCACGCTGTGACGAGCGAGGCGGCAGCTCAGGGAAACAACGCTCTGCTGTGCGTACACCCTGGCTCTGCGATCTCGTGCTTGGCTTTCAAGTTTTCTACCAGAGAATTAAAATTTCAGCATTCTTGCACATTTGTTCTTTTCTCAGAAATTACGTCAACGATTTGGAGAATTCTAGGAAAAAGATTCCGGCCAAAATAATTGAATTGACAAAGCCAGGGTGTTCCGCTTCCGCGCGTTGCACGGGGGTTCGAGTCCTGAGTATCTGCCACGAATCGTGCCCGTTGTGTTCTCATTGTCGAGGATGGGAGCCTTTCACGTTGGACAGCACATGATGCAGATTCACATTTCCATTGGGCATCTTCTTGCACGCATTGGTTCTACCCTCCCTCTGTCTCTGTCTCTGTGTCTCTGCCTCTCTCAGTGTCACTCTGTTCTCAAAGGTTCAGTCATCCCTGCCTGTCCATCTCTTTCTCTCTCTCTGTATCTCCCCATTTGTATGTCTCTCTGCCTCTCTCTGTCTCTCTTCGCGTTGTGTTGTGGCTGACGTCAGGACAACGTGACTTCTGCTACTTTCTCCCAACACAGCAAAACAAGAACACGTGGTTCTGACCATAAATGCATCCAAACTGAGGCAGAACAGACCACGCATCTGTGACCGTGGTTCTCCACGGTCGCCAACTGCTGTTGCGGTGTCCCAGTTTGGTCCAACATGAACTCAGCTGAGTCCACATCGGCCGCTCTGCTGAAAGCATGACTGTGTTGATTTACATCTCTGCATTTCAGGTCTGTGCACACCAAATACACAAACTCTGTGATTTTGTGTTGACCAGGGTTTGTCATGTTTTCCGAGTCCATCACTCACTCCGTTTTTCGTGCCTTCAGATATTGTTTTTGTCACTTTTCTCCGACGATGACTTGTCCCCTGGTTCAGAGGTATGATTCTGAATGCAACGCGTATATATTCCGCACAGTTCCGTGCAAACGACGCACCTACGGACAGGATCCACTCCAACGCTTGCCTCTGTTTCATGGAGCCAATGTCCCTTTGAAACAATGGTAAACTCATGTACAAGAACGTGCAAAAGACACACCCCTTTCTGCGATGCTCCAGGGGAACCACGGTGTTCTTCACACAGAACTACGAGTATGAGGTACAGTTTGGATTGTCCTTCTGCAAAAAATGTAAAAATAGGCTGCAAACCAGGGGCCGTTGAGTGTGGAAGCCTTGAGGACAATAAGTTGCGGAACAATGTTTGGTTGCACTTCAAAACTTCGCACAAATCACGGGTGTCTGAAGCAGCAATGATCTTCCCAATCACGTCCCGCACTCGCGTGACGTCTTCACTGCAAACGCGCTTCGTGCGACTCAATATTGATTGGGATTTTGAAATACACTCCACTGATCCCCATCACTTCTGCTGAGATGCCAAACAATAGCTCCATGGAGCTCGCGGTGATTTGAGGAAATTTCA
>JAAUXT010001996.1_pt1 | contig 25881 bp, 29 predicted proteins | sample 7278171 | NCBI WGS metagenome assembly JAAUXT01 (sample SAMN14350112, study PRJNA611818) | marine sediment metagenome | isolation source: surface marine sediment (1.8m) | place: French Polynesia: Moorea | collected 2018-08
GCTCAGAGATACAGATCAGTGATAAAAAGCCTATGTCGAGTGTTGGATCTTATTTTTCCACACAAAAATAGACATTCAAAACAATTTGTCTCTCTCTCTCTCTCTCTCTCTCTCTCTCTCTCTCTCTCTCTCTCTCTCTCTGAACCCGACCTCAGTCTCGGCCAGCATTACACCCTCAGACACGCGATGAGAGTTTTCTTTTTTTCATTCTGGGGTGTATCACGCCAGACTGACAGTTCAAAGTCAACTACACTTGCCAAGTTGCGAAGCTCAGAAGTCAAACCCTATTTCTTCCTCAGTTTCACAAGGAACAAGCTGAACGAACTTCGAACCACCGCGAGCTGCAACTAAAACACGGAGCTTGGCAACAGTGGCACGTTTTGACAGTACAGACGCTTTGTCTCTTCCAGCGAACAGATCCACAGGTTGTTGAGGGCCTGCTTTCTTCCCATCCAGCAGACTAACTGGTTGTTAAGGGTCTGCTCCCTGATGAAAGAGAAGCAACGAAGTGTCCTCGAGTTCCACAAAGAGGAAGATGCAGTTGCGTGAAAAGGCTGTGTTCGATCCTCACCTTTTGTGGTCCCTTTCCCTGTCACCAATTCTGGATCGAACCATTTCCTCACTCCCCTTTGTCACCTCATTGATCTGTGCACCGCAAATATTGTGCTGTGTGACGCCTCCGACCACATCCTTTTGTACTCGTAGATCTATCGCACGCTGTGATCATACGTACTGCGGCCGCGCACAAATTTGGAGGTTTTGTCATGTTGCGTGACAAAATTACACGTTCCATGCAGGACAAGTCAGTTTTCGTTGCGTATACTCGCGCGTTTCCATGCAAGGACAATGAAATTCACGCTCACATGCACACAAAACTCTTCTGCACGAGGGCTCCCAATAAATTCCCTTGTTCTGCGTGACAAAAATTTGTTGGTTCCTGCCAACTGCTCTGAATGATTGGTCACCTGTGCAATGTGCTGAGCTGTTGTAAGAAGGTTAGTTTCTGCGAGTCAATTTTCGAATGACTTGCAGTAAGTGATTGCGGTCTTTTTGCGTGCGTATACATTTTGACGTGAGGGTCTCTGTGCAGAGTGATCCAAGCATAGACGTCAGGTTCTCTGGAAAATCGCGATACAAAGCTTTACTTGAATTTCCTTTTTCGTTGAGAGTTCGAGAGAGACAAACACGAACTTTTGCAACACCCCTCTCTTGTTGGTTGCCAATGTACGCAACAGCTTTGAACGAAGCTGTCGGTGTTTGGTCAGAATGTCACATGTGCATAAATTCCGATCAACACCTGAAAGAATCTTGCGCATGCCACACGAACCGAGAAACATAAGGCTGTCTTTGCAATCGGTACACGACGTTTGGTGTCAACAAAAAAGATAAAGGAGCTCATCATGACCACGACAGCAAACGCGACGAGTTCAATCGAGGCGACTGAGAAAGAGGATGAGAGGAGGACAGAGTTCCTGGTGCTCACGTGCATCGTGGCTCCCTTGAGTTTCTTCGGGAACTATTTCCTTGTCAGTCTGTGCACAGCGGACATGGTTTCAGGACTCGTGGTGGCAGGTAGGGACAAGACACCAGACATGTATAGAACGAGAATGCAGCAGGCATGTACTTCAGTGTGTTCTTTCGTGAGAGAGAGAGAGAGAGAGAGAGAGAAAATGAGAGAAAGAGAAAGAGAGAGGGAGAGACAGCCAGCCAGCCAGCCAGACAGACAGAGACCAAGTGCGCTCGTGAGCAGGCAAACGGTCGACCAGATTCGACTGCTGGCACAAAAGGCCGTTTCAGAAATTGCAGAAGTGTGCACCAGGTAGGATGCCGGATTCCTCAAAGCTCAACATTCCAACAGTTCATTCCTGCAAACATTTCATTCCAGCAATTCACTTCTCATTTCAGTGTACGCGGAGTACGCTCTCACAGAGGTCTGGCGGTTCGGCCACGAAGTTTGTCTTGCTGTGATGGTTGTGGACGCCACAGTCAAGATGTGTTCATCCTGGACTCTCGGTGAGTGTGCGGAACAGGTTTCTCGAGGACCTTTTTTACCTCGAGGAACTGCTTCACATCTCCAGGCAAGACGTGTTTGATTCGACATCTCCACAAGTGCAGAACCGACCAAGAACAGTGTAAGCGTTCTCCACAACGTAGCACATCTGTCCAAACGACCCTGTACGTCTTTGTCTTCCCTCTCATGAGTAGGTTTGATCAGCGCAGACCGGCTGTGGACCATCGCCTTCCCGTCCCACTACGAACAACACGCCTCCATCTCTCTGGCCATCAAGCTGCTGCTCGTGCCCTGGAGTGCAGCCTCCCTCGTCTGGGGACTCCCCATCCTCCTGTGGTGAGCCGCGTGCAGACAGATTTGCTTGAAAGAATCACGAGCCACACACAAGTTCCGACCCCGTGGTTCGCTTGGGTCAGTTTCACTTGTGCCGCATTGAAAATGATTTGATCCAGCAAGAACTCGCACATGGTTGCCTCTGATCCATGACACAAAAATTGCTGCATTTTTGTGCTGCAGGTACCCCATCTCCGGAGACGACCCTGGCTCCAGTACACAATGCGAGACTCCTTTCAAGGATAACGAAAGGGTAATGGCAGCCCTGGGTATCATGGACTTCTACGTACCATTCATCCTCATCATTGTCTGCAACATCATCATTGGTGTTGTCATCATCAAAAGAAGCAACAGACTCAAACTTACATTCTTCAAGGATTTCAGGAAAGCGGCTAAGCAGAAGACGGACGTGAAATCGGCAAAAGCCCTTGTCGTTCTTGTTTTTGCGTTCTTGATCACGTGGGCTCCTCACGAAATTCTGCGTGTTCTGGACCCTATTTGTAACAGATGTGTTTCAGTTGTTTTGCTGTGGGTGAGTTATTACTTGGTGTGGTTCAATGCATCGTTGAACCCGTTTATTTACCCCTTGATGCAAAAGGATATGAGAAACACACTGAGAAGCCTTTTGTGCTGTGGAAAAACAAAAGTTGCACCAATTCCTCTGGAGACTCCCAAAGTGACGACTCTGTTGGTGGAAGGCCACGAGAACAGAAAGAACATGAAAGACAAAGCTCCTGTGCCTCCTTTCCTCACTATTCACAGGACTCCAGACGCAGGGTCAACAGAGCCTTCACTCTCTGTGGCAGAAAATCCGTGTCAGGACAAAACAATTCGAGCAGAGCCTGACTTTCTGCGAACTTACTATCTCAAGAACTCATCGCGCGTGAAAGAAGACCATCGAGTATGCACTGTGCAGAGAAGCAAGCACCTGTCCAGGGGACTCCCAACGGGACCAACGAAATCCCGCGACAGACTTATGAAACACAGTAGACATCAGAACAAGTCAAAGTTGCAGCAAACACCAACTTCATTGTGAAACAATCATGTTTGTGGTCGTCACAGAAAAAGATCGACATGCTTTTGTCTGCAAGTTTCACTCGTTCGGCAAGGAGCTACAACTCCGATTTTTTCAGGATCACCCAGAACCCAACAACACTGAGAGGTTCGCATTGAACCATTTCGGCTTGAGTGCTTTTCCGGAGACAAAAGGGCCTTGGCGTCGCATCGATATGGCAGCGAATGTGAGAACAGAGGTGCAAGCCTGTGTCATGCAATGGCAACACAGTACCCCAGCAGCTACTGGGTCCTGGTGGGCCAGGACTACCATGAATGGAAAGGCAGATCCTACCCCTCGGCACCAGCCTCAAAATTCTGACTTATGTCCTACCCTGGGACCTGTTCTCGAAATGAGGAGGGGCAGGCCTTGCCTCAAAAGGAGGCAGGTCCTATGTTCATGTTTTGTTCAAAGCTCTCCTCTCAAGAAAGGTTCACCCCCACAACCAGACATGTTTGGAGGAATCAAGGGGTCAACCTGTGAGTGCCATGTCTCCAACCATCATCTCCTCAGAAACAACATGTCATGCTCAACCCACATCCAGAAATTGATCAAAATAGTCGAAAAGTAGTTTTTCAAAGCTTCCTCCAGTCAACACAGAATGGTGGTGAACATCAGGATGGTATGTCGACAAGAGGCCCTTTGGTCAAGCTTTTGCAAGAACACTTTTCAGAGAAAAAAATGTGTCCAATGGTATGCACCGTGGGGTGCCGGCCAAAAAGTAAGCCACAAAAAGTTGGTGGAAATGACTGAAACGTAGTTTTCAAATAAATGCACATTGGAAAAAAACATATCTGACCGTGATGATATCAAGGTTCCTCAAATTTGGTTCATGGTAAACTGAAGGTTTGCACGGACGCAACGTGGAAAGAGTGGTGCGTGAAAAGTTAGAACGCAAGCGACATCAACAAAGGTAATTCAATTTTCTTTGTCGGAAATGTGTCTCTTCAGTTCATGAGGTGACACCAGGTTCCTTCATTATGTTGTGTGGGTGTTTCGCCCTGTACCCACGGGCGTACCCATACTCCCACACCAGCACAAACAAGCAAACAAGTCATGAAGAATCTTCGATCTGTCAGTCTGTAATTTACCAACTCTGTCAACAGTAACATTGAACAACCAACAACCCCAAACTGCTGATGGGCGAGCTTCATATACCCAAACTACTTTTGGGTATGCTTGCAGGTGAAGCTGTACCACAGCTTCAAGCAGGGTTGGCGGGAAGGTTTAATTAGATGTCCACTGGTGAAAACATGCGGTTGCAGACGTAACATAAAAATAATTGGAATTATCATGTGCAGCGCTCTCTGCGATCGGTTCTAAATTGCTGTTTGTGATCGACACAGACCACAGAAAACTGCCCTGGTTTTTCCAACTATTTAATGAAGGAACCTCGCCAGTTGCTCGGCAGTTGAGGTTCCCCAGATGGAAGGATGGCCCTGAATCTCTGACAATAGCCTCAGTTCTAAGTCTCGCGACTATTGTTGCTGATGCACCCACAGACGTTAAGGTTCTACCACTCTGTGACGAGTGTGATTGTGCAGTAGCACAACGCGTGTGTGACTGAGTGATTTCAGGTCAAGTACGAGGATCTCACGACGTTGGGTGACATGTTTGTCGAGTTTTGCATGTTGAGAGCATGAAGTGCTCGAGACATGTGACCAGAGACAAACATGTCAGTCAACGGAGTGTGATTCTCTGACTTGGAATCATGAGGTTACTCACAAGTTGTGCGACTGCACAATCACACGAGTAGAGTAGAGTGGTAGAACTGATGTCTACAACGACGGTTGACCCACAATCAATGTTGTGAATGATGGTTTTTTCATTGCTTTCTTTTGCACAGTGTTGACATGTGTTTGAGTACATTTTTTAGGTCGTTGTGCTTGAGCGACTGACTGACCGGAAGGAGCATCATGTCATGACACACTTGCAAATCATTTCCTGGAAGTCGGAGACATGTTTGGACAGCATTCTAAATTGGTTTTGAAATGTTGAAATAATTCATACTTGCATTTCTTTGTTGTGTTTGTCTACGACGTGTCGAGAACTTTGTGAACATGATGTCGACCAGCGATGTAGATGTGACTGGCTCTATGGATGTCACCAGCGACACAGAATCTTGTGAGAACAAAGATACCAGACTGAACGAGATGCTTTCCAACATTCACTTCAACCCACAGAACGAGTAAGAGTCAAATTTCAATTTGCAAAATGCAAAAACTCAATTTTTGGTTGACGGGGATGCCCTTTCTATGATGTCATAGCAGCTGCGTTGTCAACACAGAAAATGGAATTCCCTCAAAAGTAAACAAACCAAATTTTGGAAGACGACCAAAACACGGTCGAAACCTTTTAAAATTGCAATTTTACATGTAGATTCTTGTTTTTTAGGGCTCCATTTACTTCGACGCAGGTCACTGACACAGCCGGGCGCGCAAACTTCAACCTTTTCACCTCCGACAATGAAACTGATAAAACCGACGTGTCGACTGAGTATCCTGCCCATGGTTCCCCCATCTTCAGAGTCAAGAAACGTGCTGCAGAGACTGCAACCAGTAGTTCCGCCTCTACAAACTCATCACCCAAGGCCAGCACAAGTGGTTTTCAACAGAAACTGAAGAAAAATCTGACTTTGGTGGACTACAGTGACTCTTTTGCGAAAGACCCTGAAATCATCGACATCACCGAAACTTCGTTGGAGAATGAGATGCGCTTCAAGCAACTGGTCAGTGCTAAAGAATTGAAATCTCTTGGAGGTAAGACATTTGCTGCCTCTACAGACAGAAAGATTTGTTGGGCAAAGAGATTGTTTGATGAGTGGAAGAAGGAATGAAATGATTTCAATGAGTGTGGTTCAATTCGTGTCGATTTGGATGACGACGTGGTTGACAAGTCTGAGTTATCCGCCGCGCTGTGTCAATTTTTGTCTGAAGTTAGAAGGGCAGATGGTCATGACTACCCAGGAAACACTCTCTACAGCATTGTTGTGATGCTCCAACTTCATTTGGAAAAGAGAGGCAAAACCATCAAACTCATTGACGACCCGGAATTTGTCAAAGTAAAGAACACCTTTGACAACTTAATGAAGAAACGAGCTGCTGACAGAGCTTCTGAAACCACCAAAGCTGCAGATCCCATCTCTGTTCAGGCTGAACAAGAACTTTGGAACCAAAACATCCTGGGCAGTGATGACCCTGATTAGTTGCGTGACACCATACTCTATCTCATTGGTCTTACATTTGCTTTGCGGGGCGGAAAGGAGCACAGGGCTCTCCATTGCCCACCCTTCAATCCACAAATTAGAATCCTCCAAACTTCTGGTGGACAGAAATACCTTGAGTACCGTGAAGATCCCCAGTCAAAAAGCAACCAAGCAGGTTTGTCATCACGGAAACATGAGCCAAAAATTGTCCGTGCATATGGACACAAAATGCAGAGCAGAAACATCGTGCACTTGTATCACAAGTATGTAATGCTGTTACCTTCAAACCCCAAATCAGACGCCTTGTACAAGTACTCCATGGTCAAAACAAGAAGGACAGCTGCGTGTTGGTATGTCAACAAACCGGTTGGCATAAACTCTCTGAGTAAAACTGTAAGCAGACTAATGAAGGAGGGTGGTTTCTGTGGCCGATTTACCAACCATAGCTTGTGCGTCAGCGCAGCAACTCGCATGTTCCAATCGGGTATTGAAGAACAAATTGTCAAGGAGAAAACCGGACACCGCAGCGAGGCGGTACAAGCGTACAAACGTACAAATGAGAGCCTTCTTGTCAATGCTGAATCTGCAGCGATTGGGTCAAAGGTAGCAAAAATGGAGACTGGCAAGTTCGAGATTGACCCGGGTTTTCAAGGCACACAACATGTCACACTTGTCGGCAATCCACAGGTATCTACATGTGAGAAACTATGTAAAGTTTTGAGTTGTGTCGACCCCAGTGCACCCAAAGTCAAATCTGTCAAGTTCGAGGTCGAATTTCATGATGACCATGTCTAAGACAAATGTTCAACTCCAATGTTTGACATGTTTTGGAAGCATTAAAGTTTGACATGTTTGCAGCAACTGAAGACTTGTAGTCATTGGACCATCACCAAACTTCGACAACAGTGGTTGACTGACCAGTCGACCAACGCAAAAATCGTAAGTAACATTGATTGTGAGTCAGCCAGCGTTGTAGACTCTTGCCTCGCGTGTGCTTCACCCATCTATTTTTATCTCTGATTTCGTAAAGTTGGTTCCGTTCATTTTGCAAGCCATCTCATTGGCTGCAATACTACTTCCTAAAACGGCTGTTTCCCCGTTACACATTGCCATGGACCGTACAGACCGAAGAGAGAGTGCAAAAACGCCTGGCGGCTTCACTTTACGGCTTGTCCACACAGGTTCCACCAGATGTTCCGTCGTGCGTGCGCGTGACAGAACAAAAAATTCGTGCAATGGTGTGCAAAGTGTTATTTGAGAAAAGCCACCACACTGGTTCCGTTAACGGAACATGACGGAACATAAAGGAACATATCATTCACTGCACGAAATTGTTCCGTCAGCGGAACACTCGGCGGAACGTCGCACGGCGGAACCTGTGTGGACAAGCCGTTAGCCTCGAGCGGGCTTCAAGAGTCAGAGAATCACTGGACAATTTGAAATTTTCTTCGTGTCGGGAGGTTTTCTCGGATTGATTTGAGGTCACAGCGTAGAAAACAACCTAGACTGCCACGCTCTGATTGTGATCAAACTTGCTTTCGACTGGTGAAAGGAACTGAAGAGAGGTGGACAGACTGTACGAGGCAGTACGCATACATCTGGAGCATTTCTCACAAGCAGAACTACGGGAGGTGCCTGGAAGGGAAAGTTTAAATTCCAACGCCCAACAAGCGAACAAGAACAGCGCAGGCGTTTGACGACTTGAAAGTGACTGCACGAGGAAGTGATACATGTGTGTTGCAAAACGAACAGCGCTGGCGTGTGACATTCACTGTCATTCTTAGGAACTTCTTCAGTGCATGGCTTCATGCACATTAATTATTATTCTTTGGACATTATAGCAGATCGACAATTGGGATTTAAACGCTCACGATGTTTCTGTTTCACAAGGAAATGAAACAATATGAAATGCTTCAAATGCTCAACTCATCAACTGAGACAGTACCAGGAAGTAAAGCCAAGCCGCATGCTCTGCCGGGAGAAGCCAACATCGACGTTGTGGTTGAAAGATGCTTTTCATTTGCGAGTCGGACAATCCTGGGAGTCATGTTACTCATTCTTTGTTACATGTTTGCTTCTCCTTTCTTGTTTTCACTCGTATCATCTGACGTAGCACACTGAAACAATTTTGTGATGATAAATTCTTTACAAGTGAATGGCACTCACTGTTTGTTTTCGATCAAACATTGAGAAAAATGAACTTGTCAAGATCAGCAAAACCAAACGTATCAGTGAAAACACACGCCTGACTTCAGCGGTGGCCATGCGTGACATCATAGATGTACAAGTCCCTGGGGTGAAACAATAAGATATCAGAGCTCTGAACACCGGCGCGTCCGCAAGCGCACGTCCAATCTGCCAGCTCCTGGGGTCGGACTTTTTGAAGGTCCTGCACCTTCCCTACAAGAACATACCCTTGGCCTGACGGTGCTGGGATGGTAGAACCACCCTCGGGGCATTCCGAGATCCACCAATCCTCCCTGGCCCGAGCAGTTTTGAAATGTTTCAGCACGTTGAAAAATGTCAATCGGAATTTTTTCCACGGGTAAATTGTTGTTTCAATCCCGATCGCGGAGAACACGGAGATTCCGTGGGTCTCAAAAGCAGTGATCAATGAATTCTAAGCATCCCAAGATCCCAGACCCCAACGGAACATGAAACACAACCACCGCAGGGACTGCACCAAGCGCACGATCGAACGATCAGAATTACGCGCTGAAGAATCTAGTCGCTTGAAAAACAAAAGCTGGGCGCAAGGTGTATCAAAAGACATTTATACAGACGCCTTCAAACAAAGTGTTGCCGACAGTCGACAAGAACACACGTCAAGATGAACAAGGCCACCAAAAAACACCGAAAGGCAAAAAACCTGGCAGATAATCGCGAAGAGATCTTAAATGTTTGTCTGGTATTTGAACAGCTATAAACTCAGCTATAAACTGCCGTACACCTAAAGTTGTAGACATTGTACAGAGATACATGCATTTTTGTCGACACATGCAAACGAAGCGTATCACAGATGCACAGTATGTGTACGCTACATTCAAAGAACGTTCACGCAAACCACAAAGAAACACGGTGTTACACCGATCACAATCTCTATTTCCTGGACAGTATTAGCAGTGAGCACAGCGGATGCCCATGGAACCTCTGAATAGACCGAATTGGTGACACAAAATTACACAAGTGACACAACAAAATTTCGTAAACAAACATTCAAGAGCTGGAAGTTGACCGTCCTCATATTTCAAAAGAACAGCCGGAGGATCATCGAACAGATGGTCCACTCGTCAGATCCAAACCACCTCGACCAGTGAACACCAATGAAGTTTCATTGAACGCAGAAACCAACCAGGGTGCCGCCAACGCTTGGCTTCATCCAACCTCCCACCGACGGCGATTTCGACAACAGCTTTGCACACGAAATCTCTCAAGTACATCAGAACATACTGAACGTTGGTACCAGAAAATACACACACACACACAATTCAAGATTTATTGAGGGGGCTCCAAGATAGAATACGGCACTGAAGAAAGAAGAAAAGCGTGGAAACTCCTGATTGCAAGTTCGTCCGTTCATTTGCATGAATCTGGAGTGTTGCTCAACGAAGCAATTTCAAGCAAACATTGTTTCACAACTTGGTACCTTTGACAGAGCGGAAGTCACTGCATCCAGTCGATCAATAACATAATCACGGACGGTTTGCGATTCATGCAACAATTGGATATGCGGAAATTTTCATTCAAGTGGCAATTGTCAAGTTGAGCGAGATCAGCGATATGGTTTTTGACCAAAGTTTTGAAATGCACACGATTTTTCTTTGGGCGGTATTCACGTGTTTCACGCCTGGTCACTCCCCGTTTGTGGCTCTTTTCCGCGCAGACGCTGAAGCTTCGCTCGCAGACGCTGCTCCTCGCTCTCGCTCTTGCGCAGCGCCACTCGCAGGCGCGCCGTCACACGTTTCTGCGTGCACAAAAGTCGCTTCACGCGCTGTAGCTTCACGACGTTCCGACACTCGTCTGTGAGGAAAACTTTGGTCAGTGTTTTCAAAGTGCACGAGGGGTATCGCTTGTGCGGAAAGAGGACGATTCCGGTCGGTCGTTCAGACGATTTTGTTCTCCAGAGTTTTGGGTTGTTCAATCTTTCCTCACCATGCATGCAACTTCTGCAGTGCAGCACACATCGACCTTTGCGAACCTCTGATTTTCACTCAAAGTTTCTGGGGCCCAATTGCCACACACACCTGGTTTCTGCGTCTTCCCAGAAGGACGTCTGCACGTACCGTTGGCATGGATCAGACCTGCAGTAAAAAAAAGCACGTTCAACCATCTGTCGGCAAGAGACCAAATTGGTTGGCTGAACTGAGCAAAAGAGTTCAATCAATTTGATGTTCTCCTGAAGCACCGAATGCGGGCCTTTTATTGCACTTCCATTCAATTGGTTCGTGCGTGTCTGCGACCATAAACTCACCTAGCTGTTGCGCATACTTGTCCCCGTACCAAACAAGCACCTCTTGTCCCTCCTCGATTTCACGCGTCGTGCGAAAGTACACTTCTCCGAGGTACTGGTACGCTTGAACATTCTGCTCCTCTCCATATCTGCAAAGTTTTCAAAATACAAACGTGAGATTCACAGCAACACATCGGGCGCTTCTCTAAAATTTCCCTGTTCATCAGACAAAACGCCGCGGTGGCTTCAATTCCTTTTTGGTCCAACTTTAAAAAATGTTGGTAGAACTTCTTCTCTTCACGACGCACCATTGTGGAGTGACCATGAAAACTGCAAGGGCGAAAGTGGTGCACCTGCGATTGGGGTTGCATCTGCGGTTTAAATGCTTCAACTTTGTCCAAAAGCAAAGTGTGCCGCGTGTTGACGTCTTTTGTGAGCACAGAGGTCCGCCTTTCACGATGCAACGCGGTCTTGAGTACCTGGCGCAGTTCACGAAGCGCATCCAGTTCGATGTCGACTCATCCCCTGCTTTGATGACAAACGCAACACGCCCACCGATCTCAATCTGAATGAAACAGCCACGAAACCTGTTCAATGTGATGGCAAACTGCAGGCCCTTGAGCTTGGAGTTGGGACACGTTTTCGCGAGTTCCGTACAGTTTGGCTTCTGTGTAAACCCACCGAAAGTCACTGTCCTGTTTGACCTCAACGTGGTTTCGATAAAATTGAACATCTGTCTCCAAAGTTTTACAACGTTTGTTGTGAAAACGGAATTGGGTCTACAAAACTTACTGAAACTCAGATCAAGTTGACCTAAATTCGAACTTACGCCAAAGTCATAGCTGAAGCACAGACAGGGATCCAAGTTGCCACACACGCACAAGTTGTCGTACTGGTCCACGGGGACACGCACGCCTCCGTACGGTCCGAACCGGACCCCGGCCGCGATGTCACATCTCGCGAACACACCGAGACCGTGGATCGCTGACGGTTCGATTCTCAGGGCTGCGACATGTGAGAAGCAGCATTCAGGGCAGCGTTTCTCCATGAGAAACTGATTTCACTGACCGAAGTTGACGGGAAGTCTCTTTTGTCGCTGGCCACACAGTGCGGACAAAGCTTTCAGTGATTCATCTTTGTTGTTCTGGATTCGAGTTTGAAGCATGAATGCACACAGAAACCTGTGGAGCGTTCAAGCCTGCCTCATTTTAGGACAAAAGACGCGATTTCGGATTCGTGTGCTCTGTGCGCGAAATTTGTTCCCTGCAACAACTACACTGCACGGAGCCATGATGTGATGTGGTCAGTACCTTCTGGGAGCGACCTGCGGGCGCGGTCAGGGGCGCCCTGCGGCACCGGCGTGTCGGGGATCACCGTCAGAGGTCCGCAGGCCGGACAGGCGTCCACGTAGTGTTCGCAGCACACGTCGCACCCTGCAAGATCCACTCAAAATTCAAACACACAGCAATCTCCTTCAACTTGGTGGTACCACAGCAGTGGTGGTTGAAAGGTTGGTGAAAACGATGTCAAACTCTTCTGCCCAAAAATTATCGGACATCAGACTCAGATACCAAACTTTTGAAAACCGGTGACCACAACGAACGCAGTGAAATTGAGTTGTAGTGATATCACAAAAAACAGGTTGGTATCTCAGGAGAGACTGTCCCCGAGGGCGGGAACCTCCGTATTTATTACCGTACCATCTCGTGTATAAGACTCACTTTTTTGTCCCAAATTCAGACATCGAAAGAAGGGGTGCGTCTTGTACATGAGTATGTTCAGATTTTTTAGATACAAAGGGAGAAATAACAATTTGGCAGTGTGAAAGAAACTCTTTATTCTTTAATGAGTAAAAAAAGAGGACTATAAACCAAAGAAGAAGAAAATAATTTATCTGAGACCCTAAACTGGGAATACAAATGAGATAAACTGAGGAAAAGTAGGCAAAATGATTCAAAGGTAGTAAAAATTATTCTAAATTTGAGAGATTTTGAGTGAAGTTGGTGGATTTTAAAAGCTGAACTTGGGGTGGGTCTTATACATGAGTATGTTGAAAACATGCAGAAAGTTCACTCAAAATAAGGGGTACATCTTATACACGAGTGCATCTTATACATGAGACATCTGGTGAGTGGTGGTGGTTCTAACATTGGGTCAGGTATGTCATACCACACTCCTCTCCCACTAGGGGGTGCTGGCATCAGCAGACAATTTTTAATATTCTGAATAATTTTACAACAATTAATTAGATAGAAAATAGATGGAAAATAGCACAATATCACTATTTTGCTGGCTTTAGCCTGCATTCCTCCCCCCCCCCAAGGGGTGATCACATGACTTGGGAATTTCCTTTTCAACATGGATGTGCAAAACCTTGAGGTGTGGTCCTGCGTTAAAGTCAATAGTGAGATTTATTTTGCACAAGGCTAAAAGGTTGGGTGTTCCTCCAACCCATCACCTGGTGATTCAGGCTGTGATTAATCACTACAACGGGCAAGCACCTCTTCCGAACCAGTGTTTCATCACCATCGTTCACCAACTGGCTCAAGGATGCCCGAATCGAAACCATTTAGGTGAGTCCGTGGTTCTCAGGTCACTCCACAAGTTGTGAACATTTGTTGCTTTGCAGCCATTCGAAGTTGCAGTCACATTGGGAGTCACAGCGGGTTTACATTGTTCTTCGGCAAACTTTGCCAGCCAATTGACACAGTGGTCAGGCTTGCAAACCCGGCTGTCATGTTTCCTGACCGAAAGACCATATCAAGCTGAGAGGTTTCCAGGTGGAAACCTTGCCCCAAACAAGAATGCTGCAAACACTCGTGTGTGTGTGTGTGTGTGTGTGTGTGTGTGTGTGTGTGTGTGTGTGTGTGTGTGTGCGTGTGCGTGTGTGTGTGTGTGTGACAAACTGAAGCATTGTTTCACAGTCGGGCGGCACAAGTTTCGGTCGCCCGCCAGCACCGACACTTTTTCGGCGGCTGTCCCCACGTCTGTGCACTGGCATAACATTTGACAGGGAGACGCAGTGTTGATCACCTCAGATACATCATCACTCACCGACCTCACAGAAGCCAAGGAGGGAGGGAGCACTGATTGACCACAGGATCTGGTGCTGAGGTGGGGGGTTGTTGAAGGCATGGGGTGGCTGATTACAGGGTTCCCACTGCGGCTGACCAACAAAATTCCATGATTTTCCCAGGTTTTCAAAGTTTTTTCCAGGAATTTGTTGTCCTTTTTTGAAGATCATGTGTACTTTTTTTCCAAAACAAATGAAATTAAATGAAGTAATTTTTCACCAAACAAAACTTTTGGTAAAAGTTGAACAAGAATGCTTTGCATAAAAAGTGTGTGGTCCATACAAACATTTGCAGTTACAGGCCATGTTAAGTTTTTCAGAAAATCCAAGATGGCTGCCAAACCATGTGACCTACATGGTGCCTGACACACTTGCATGTGGGGGACCACAAGACTGCTTGACCATGTAAGTTTGAAAGTTTGAACTGAAAATTTCCATGTTGAGTTAGCCAGCCAGCCCATGTTAAGTTAGCATTTGTGGGGTGGGGGACTCAACATGGCTAAAAAATGAAAAATGCTTGAAATGGCCTGAAAATGATCCTGGCTAAATTTCACAATGTTGAGTTACCCCCCCCCTCCACAAATTCACACATACATACAGACAAACACACATACAGACTGATGGTTATTATTACACTAAGCATGTGGTAATGACCCTTCAGTACCACATGCTTAAAAATTTTCAAAGGAATCTGCAAATTGATGTTTTTACTCATGGCATAAAATTTGTAAAGTGACCATATATTTTTGAATTATCACTTGTTTTGGGAAGGCTTTGTTTTAAAATTATACAGAATAAAATTTTGATCTCTCCCACTTTTGTTTGTTATAAATTGGAAAATGACCAGTTTACCAATTCTAATTAGAATATTTGAGATTTTTTGTCCTCAATATTTATGCTTGAAATGAGTTCTTCATATCAGAAATACATATTTGAAGTTCTTACAAAAACCAATAATTCCCAAACCTTTATCCAAATAAGCAAAAATCTGGGACCTCTTGAGCTGGATTTTTTTTAAATATAATTTTCAGTTGAGGCTCTTGGGCTTTTTCAGGGAAAGGTCAAAATTTTTTTCCAGGTTTTGCAATATTTTTCCAGGTTTTTGCCCCCAAACCCCCTGTTTTTCCAAGTTTTTCAGGTCTGGCCCTGTTTATCCAGGTTTTGCATGTGCGGTGGGAACCCTGTGATCAGGTGAAGGGGGGTGTGGTTGACAGAGGGGGCTGAGGCATAAAATTGTGGACAGACACACACAAAATGCTACTGGTTTTTGAGCCATTCCACTTGATTCACGAAGATGCCCGCTACCGCGACCATCAACAAAGCCCCCCCCCCCAGCAACTGCAATGCACGTCTGGCACATGGGCTCCTTTCAATCGCATTTTGTTTGGGCTCTGTATTTTGCTCGGACCTGGGAACACTGCACTCGGGTCAGTCACTCGATCAGATCTATCGCTGATAAGTTCGGTGGTCATCAGTTCACGAAGAGAGCGCCCGGGTGAAAATGAGAAGTTTGGACTCCGCAAAACACTTGCAGATCGACATGTCTAATGTCGGTCAATTTGGAGGACAAGACTATTATGGATCAACTCTTGATCGACGACTTGAACAGCATCACTGCATGAATGCGCTATCAAAAGTGTATAGTTCCAGATTCACTTACATATGAGCACGTCGCCAATCGTTTCCATTCACGCACAGCTTTATCCGATTTGAGAATTTTGAATTCAGCTGTCCTCGTGGTTTTACCGCTTCCGCAGCACGTGACTGCAGGATAAGGGGTCACTTCGAGATGTCACAGTTCGGAATCGATTAATTGATCAGCAGGAATCGTTTCAGCAATCGAAACAATTTTTATCCCATGTTGCATTCTTTTCATCACACCTCGTCACCGCAAATTGAAATGGTGATGTCTCAGAGCTCTTCTCTTTCCGAAATTTGATTTTGGGGTTTGTTGGAATTGTCCACCAAACCTCACAGTGCCAACCCAACTGCCAGGGAAGAATGAAGAATTTGCTCGTTCCCCACCTCATTTGCCTCAACGAGGATGTATCAACAGAAAGGGGCATTGTGCATGTTCAGTGTGTTTGTCAACAGACACGGGTGGTTGATTCGAAAATATCTAACCAGCCAATTCTTTTGTCCTCAGTGCAGACTGACCAAGTGACTTCGCCGCTGAACATGCAGAGCCACTTTCTACTGATACATCCTGGGATGCGCAAGGACAAACACCACATCTGGTGACAAAACAATCGTGCGCAGAAACGACCGGGACCACGCGCGAGAAAGTATGACGACACAAGCTGTGAAGCAACGAAATCTTGTTTGCTTTTCTTGTTTTAACCAGACAAAGTGGAATTGCGTGAATTTACTGAACACAAAACAACGAAGACCAGTCTTGAGAGTTCTTACAATGCAAAGTATTTTTGGAACGAAGTGAAAAGTATCACAGGTGCACTGGTCACTACCAGGCAAAATGAAGCACATTTCAGAATTCTGATGAAATTCTTACATCAAACAAGAACACCTTCGGTCTTCAACACGCGCCGGGCCGAACGACCTTCCCACAACTGGTTGGGAATGATGAAATGAGTAGCCACGCAAGAAAATGAATGTTTTTGCTTTGCCAAAGCATTGTTGTACCCTGTGCAACTGAAAAAGCGAGAAAGCCGTACTTTTCTGACTTTGTCACAAACAGCACTCAACTTCATGAACACCCTTGCGTACAATACGCAGACGAACATTTGCCAAACAACATAATTTCTATGCAGACCACCACCAACTCGCTGATCCAAAAACATGAATCCGCAAGCAAAGTGTCAATGGATTTGAGATGAGGAACCACCCTGCGTGAATGTACTGGCCATCATTCAGCGGATTGCAGCCCGCCTGTTCCGCTGTGTCAGTTTGTTTTTGATTTGTCTGTTTCATTTACTGCCTCGTGAGGTCAAAAGTTCATCATCACGTCAGAAAATCGACCTGACGAGTCTGCGTCGACCTAGCTCCTGGCGTCGACAACAGAGCCGCTCTTCTCGGCAAACAGCGCGCAGATGCCCAGCGATTCGTCCCCGCCGGGTCCCTGGTTCGCATTCTGCCGGCGGCGGCGCGGACGCCATAGCGGCGGCAAATCCTGGATCTCGGCGTTCTTTGTGAACTGCTGCCCAACGTCTTTGCCAATGATGTCCGCAACAAGCCGTTTGAATGCGTCCTGCATGGAACAAATCAAGACGTTTTTTATTTTTTTATTTTTGGAATTCAGACCGACGGAGCTCTGGGCGCCTGACGTTGGATGTCCGCGCAAGACAAAACAACACAGGAAATCAACGCCCGAATTTGGCTCGTTCAACACTTCACCGCCGCAACTCCAGCCTTGAACTGGAACGTCTTGGAGCACGCGACTCACCCTGCGTTTCTTCTCGCTCTGTTGCTTGGCTGGTGTCGCCGAGGCGATTTGCTTGTCGAACGCATCCAGTTGTTCTTTCGTGCAATTGGGGCACTGGAGCATCACGTTCGCCACCTGGTGGCAAAAACAGCTTTGAAACATTCCAGTGCAAATTTACACACCTCTTTTGCGCGTATGTTTCGACTGCTTTATTATTTTTTTTGTCGTGATATCCGAGTATCGCGTCTTTTCATAAAAGTTGAAAAACAGTTCCTGCTGAGTGCAAGTGCATGAAAAGTGGACGTACGAGTGAACAAGAGGCACGTGCACAAGATCTAAATGCGTGCCGTCACATACAGCCGACGTGACAACCACGTCGCTACAAACGCACGAACGCAGCCTGTACCTCTGGATGCACGGGTCGGAGGAGCATGTACGCGTTGGCAGCGAGTGTGACGAGAGTTGCCTGCAGAACCTCGTGCCTCCCATGACGCACCAACCCTGTGGAGGAACCAGTTTTCTGCTCATCTTGCCACAAAAACGGCATTATCGGATGCACTGGACAGTCTGTCTAATTTTTCTCCCCAGCACTCACATTGTCTCAACCCTTTGCCCCCAAGAGTCCCCAGGTCGCTCTCACACAGCACTCCTCCTACTCACCAAGCAGAATCCCAGTCATCAGGTGACACGCGTCCTCCGCCCCAACCAACTTCCGCGCCACCACGTGCTTCATGACAGGCCACACCAGCTGGATGCATCTGGTACAAACCTACCAATCCAAATAATGTCAAATATTTGACAAAGCAGCGTGTTGTACGAGGATGAATCACTTGTTCTTGGGAATTATCATGATCTAGCATGCTCAAGTCCTCTGTGAGACTTACGCAACTTGCCCATTGTGCTCTGAAGAAGACTACAATGGCCCATGCAGTTCTGCTGAGTCATGCCAATTCATGGCACACAGTGAAGACACAAATTTTGCCATGGCTGTGCACAAAGCAACACTTTCTTCTGAGCTGCCTTTGCACCTCATACAGTGAGTATGTGTGTGGTACTCCATGTGATTGGGTCACACCAGAGGAGCTACACATGAGAACTTGGTCAAGGTCTTTGGGAAGGAGGCCTACTCTCAAACTACAGTGTACAGACTCATCCAGGAGTTCCAGACTGGCCGCAGGAAGGTGGGGGACAAACCATGCCCAGGACAACCTTTGACCTTGTGCAAACCTGAAAAAATAAAGGAGTGTGAGACTCTAGTCTTGAAAGATCATCGGTCAGGAATCGCACAGCTCTTCAAGAATCTTGGAATCTCTTATGGGAGTACCTTCTGGATTCTCCACCAAAACTTGCGGATGAAGAAATGTGCATCCAAGTTAGTTCCTCATGAACTGACTGCTGGACAGAGGAAACAGAGGGTGCAATTCTGTGTGGATTTCCTGGACTCCTACCCCAATGGGCGAGCACTGAACTACTTGCTCACAACAGACAAAGCCTGGTTTTACCTGATTGAGCCCAGATCCAGACTTGGCAACCTCCAGTGGCTCAGGAAGGGAGAGGACAGAGACCAGGTACTGCGCAAACCACTCAGCTGCAAGAAAGTGTTACCAATTCCTTTCTTTGACTGAAATGGCCTCATCCATTGGGAGTACTTCATTGATCAAACAGTGACAAAGGAAATGTTTTTGCCCCTCTTAGAGCGTGTCAGGGAGTCCCTGGAGGTAAGGAGGTTGTGGTTTCTCACCAAAAAGTCTGCTGTTCCCTTCAAGCTGCACATGGACAATGTACCCACACATTGGAGTTACTTGGTCAGGGACAGTCTTGCATGCATGAACTGGCCATGTCTGAAGCACCCTTTGTATTCACCTGACCTTTCACCTGCAGATTTTTTTTGTTTCCACTCCTCAAATGTGCCCTTCAAGGAAGGAAATTTGCCACAGTGGAACTGCTCATGTTAACTCTTGATCGGGAACTCAGCAACATCACTCACAACATGTGGAAGAGATGCACACAGGATTGGGTCAGGCATTGCCAGCATTGCATACTTTTCAAAGGGAACTATTTTGAAGGAATGACTCACCCTCCAGATCAGTGACAGTTCGATGTTTTTGGACAAGTTGATTTGTACACAAATGTTTGACAATGTCTTAATGTGTTTGTCAACAAAGAGTTGTAAAACCTGACTTCTGTAGTACTGCTCTTGAGTTCTGTGCAGTCAACACATTGACAATTGTGTCAAATACCTTCAACATGACCAAAAAGTTGCGCATGATAATTCCCAAGAACAAGTGATTCATCCTCGTACGAGAGCATTCAGCAATTGAAAATGGGAGCTTGAAGACTTGGGATGAGGAGAAGAACATGATGGGAACAGGACCGGCAAGTTGTAACCTCAGACGATGTGAACGCGAATGCGGAAAGGGATGGAGGGTCGGACATTGTGAACAATTCCTTGACCTACGCTTACGCAAACACAACTGGATGGACACTGCATTCGAGTCGCAAGCAAGAATGGACGCACACCGCATCAGATACGGTCCACTTTCGAATGCTTGCGCCAAAAACCAACAACAAACTTGGCACCTGAGAATCGTCCCAGCTGAGACCGGCGAACTCTGTTTGTATGATGGTGCTCAGCAGATCGTCATCTTGCAGCAAAATGGCGCCGAGTTCGCTCATTCGCGGCTCCTTCCCGCTGCTCGAGCCCGAGGCGTCACTCTCTTGTTGGTTTCCATCCTCTTCTCCCATTGGCTGGTTTCCCGCTCCCCCTCCACCATTCCTCGGCCTGGATTTTAGGGTTACGGCTCCCAACAAGTCCATGAAGTCTCGAGTCACCAACCGCAGCAACTGGTCATCCACCACTTCTTGAGCCTCGGGATTTTGGTCTTCAATGTCCTGAATCTTCTCCGAGTTGTAATTGTGCCACTTGGTGACCAAGTGTTGATGCATGTAAGGCAGCAGAGACTTGAGTATGGGGAGCACGGAGTCCTTGAAGAGTTCCTTTGGGCAGTTTTGGATGTACGGTTTAATGATGACCCGAATAATGGGCCTGAGACGGTAATCTGGAATGTATTCGAGTCCGTAGAGGACAGAATTGACGATGGAATCGGCCAGATTGGGAACAGCGTAAAACTCGTGGCCGAAGGAGGCTCCGATGTTGCCCAGCAGATGACAGCAAGCTTCGAAGTTTGCCGTGAAGAAATTCTGCATGCGTTCAATTGGGTTGCGACAGTGGGTCGGGTCTGTGTTTTCCGCCATGGAAGACGGGACACCGACTGTGACGCCAAGGATGGCCTGCTTCTCCACTTCAGTGAGGTTGTACGCTTTGGCGAAATCGGGGTGCCTGAACAAGTGAACAAGGACGACACAATGTGAGCGGAAATACTCTTCCGGAAGAACGTTTCCAACGCGAAAGGCGACGCGGGTCGAATTTGGTTTTCTGGTGACAAAAAAAGCGAATTCCAGCTGACAGCGCAATGAACCCACCTCTTCCGAAGCATTTCTGGCTGCCAGATGAGATTGTAGCAGCGCAGCAGCGCCAGCACGCTGTCGAACATGGCGCCCACGTGCGGCAGCGCCGGGTTGCGCAGCACTGCGGCGGTCCCACCTGGCGGCGTCACAGAAAACCCGCCGCGCGCCGCCAACTCAGAATCCGCCGGCCACTGACTACGCTTGATCACACCCACCATTGTGTTCAGCCAGTAGCTGATCTGAGACCTGTACGAAGGTGAAGATCTTGATCAGTGAGTTTGTCAATTCTGTAGAATCTGCAGCACTTGACTCAATCCGGGAGTGACCTTGACCGCTACTCCCTCTACATCCACCTCCGCCGTCTCACCGCCCGTACCTGTTGATCCCGCAGGTGTCAGCGTCACTCGGCTCAACCGGCGCTTGATCGACGCCGACGAAGGTGAGCAGTTTTTCGACGCTCCACAGCGCGTCCCGCAGCTGCGCCGACTCGAACAGCGACTATCCAACAAAAAGCAAACAACATTCCTCTGAAATCCCACTCAATGTGACCATGAGGAAAGTGTGCCCTTGATTTGGCAGTATGGATATTTTGGACAGTGTGGCTCCAACGATTTGTGCCTGTCCCACTGACTTTCGAGTCACATAGGCGGCGCGATCGCACCTTGACTGGCTGCACGATCTCGCCGATGAACGCACTCTGGCGGTTGAAATCGTTGAAGCGGTTGCTGAGCAATATCAGGGCCTCGCACATTGTCGTCTTCTCCAGTTGTGACAGCTGCCCAGGGTCGCTGCTCAGCTGCGAAGAATGCAAGCTCAAATATGTGTTTACAGTGTCTGTGTTGAGTGTGCCCCCCCCCCCCACCTCACACACACACTGAAGCACCCGGCTCTTTCACAGTTGCATTGGTGAAACTGTACACAACTCGGTGAACGACTGCTTGCAACCACCCTCAGAAGACTTCGTACGGTGGGGACTAACCTGTTTGATGTGGGAGTAGAGCTCGTTGAATCCGGGTAACAAGAGGTCCGGGTAGGTCTTACAGATGCGGACGAGGCAGGAACAGGCGTGGCGACGCACATTTTTGACAGACCGACTCCGTGTCGCCTTCGTCTGACCTGCAATGACAGCCATTCACACCAAGATGCATTGAATTCGCCTGTGAAATGTGTTGTTGTCAACTGAAAATGGGACCCCTGAAAGAAGAGCTGCTGTCGCGTGACACATCACTCGAATGCTACTGGAGAACGAGGCATCATTCCTGAGTTCCAAACAAGCGAACAAATGTGGTGTTGCAAAAACAGTGTTTCACAAGCGAATGCGCTGTTTCCAGGCACACAAGATGTCACATGGAAGCCAAGCCCACACAACTCCTTTTTAAAACGAACCTTCGATGGTGAACTGAGCAGCACTGAAGATTTTGTTGAGGACGGCGGAGAGTTTGTCTGGGCACGAGTCGATGTACGTGAAAAGCGCCGAGATGCAGGAAAGGACGCAGGACAAAATGAGCGCGTCGCGCGTCTCGTACTGCAGCACGGCATCAAACAGCGCAACTCCCTCCCGCGTGCGCGCTGCATCCGGTCCGAGTGTCTGAGCGGACAAATCAACACAAGAAAAACACTTGACTTTGACAGTCAAACTCCCAAAATTGTGGCTTTCTGCGGCGTGTTGAGAGCTTCTGTCATGATTAGATTTGTAGCGTTTGCTCCCTACATTCCTCAAAACAGTGCAACAGATGTCATGCAAGTACCAAGAGCACAGAGAACAGAAATGAGTTTTTCAACTTACCTGCAGCTGCGTGATAACATTGTCCAGAAACACACTGAGCGCGTCCCACTCAAGGTAGTCAGTTGATGTCAGATTGCAGAACTCTCCCTCTTCACGATTTGTGGGACGCTGCAACCGGTCCTAAAGAAGGGGTGAAGAAACGTGAGTTCTTTCTGCTGTGCGCAAGAAACATGTTTCCAATCGTAAACTTTGTATATCGGAAACACCCTGGCGACACAACTGCACGTGGCAGTTGACATGTGACCGGCCATCTTCATGTCTGTCGCCCAGTGACAATTCTGTGACATTCAGCACAACAGCCTTATTTTGAGCCTCCTTGTCGGCTGTGGTGAAAAACTGACCATGAGCCAGTCGGCGGCGGCGCGGAACGTCTTGTCCGGCGCCAGAAGCGTTGTGTGGCGTAGCAGCGTGATCTCTTCACAACGCCATTTGCCGAAAAAGGCACTGAACTCCTCGTCCGAATCGAAGTCGAGGCGCGAGTAATCACAGGATGGGGAGTTGTGTTGGGAAGGGTACCCCACCTGCAAGGTGAGACAAGTCAAATCAACACGCGGTGTTTTCCACACAAATCTGAGTGCTGAATGACTACTGAATGACTATCTGACAAGAGCAAAGTGCCTGTGTCAGGATTGGGGGAGGGGGGGGGCAACGCATGCCTTTCCTTTGAGGCTGCCTGACTTTCCCGTTTCGCTCTCTGCACGAAATTTTGGAAACGTGACCTGAACCAGTCCCAACAATTTCATCAGTTTGTGTACCTTCGTCAGAGAGACTTTAGTTTTCTCGATGATGCGCGGCACAACAGAGATAAAGAGCGGGTCCTTTGAGATGAGGTCGTGCTTCAGGAAGGAGATAAGCAGCGGACACGTGACGCTCGCCAAGAACTGACTCTGGTGACCTGCAGAGGAAAAACAGGTCATTTATACAGTGATTTCTTCACCACTTTTTCGCGCTTGAGAATGTTGGTATTTTTGCCGACACTTGGCTTTCCTGATTCAAATTGCGTCGAGCCGACGCTCGTCTTTGAAACAAGTTTGCGCGTGGAACGACAGAAACGGGCGCGGAGCAGACCACGCTGATCGAAATGACCAAAGCCAAAGGCTCTGCACGCACCCGCGAAAGCAAGTATTGCGTTGAGATACTTCATGAAGCACTCTGGCTGTCCATCTTCACCGTTTGGCACCCAGAGAGACAGCAACTGGTTGCCAAGACCAGTCAGCACCTGTGAAAAAGTATCTCAGTGAAGAATGAGGTGAACACAGCAAGTTACTTTTCAGTTTTTCGTGTTAGCTTCCTTCTAACAAGTTGCACAAGGCTCGTAAACATTACGAAATCAATGAAGAAAGTCTAGAATATAGTCCTTTTTCAGGAACTGTGAGCGTGTTCAAAAGAAGAAAACTTCTTGACGTTTGCACCTGACAGAGCTTCTTCAGGAACTGGTAGTGGTGCTCGCTGAGCGGCTGCGATGCTGCGTGCACCGCTGCGTTCAGCATCGTACTCATTGCATCTTCGCTGAACAAAATCAGCAGAGGACGTCGATCCGACACTTTGCCCTGAAACACACACTTGCATGATGAAAAGCACACTGCGTCCATTTCTATTTGCACCAAATGTGCTTCAAAACTACGGAATGCAGGCAAAGTTTGGCTGGAGAGAGGAAGGGGTTTCGTGGACCACGCGAACAAAACTCAGACAGGCACTAGAACGATTCACCAACCTCAGCTCATGGTCATATTTTTTTTTTGCTTGACTCACCTTTCTGTTCGTGATAATCTGCAGACACTCAGCCGCCATCAACTGCAGATTATCGTCGCTCAGCAGTAGACATAAGACCTGCAGCAACTTCCCTTTCTCCTGCAGTACACAGAAAATTGACTTCGATTCGCAAATAGCAGTGACACCCAGTCTGAGAGAGTACAACATTGATTCGAAACTTCTTCAAATTGACTTGTGGGGGCGAAGATTCCACCAAATTTTGCAGGCAAATTGAGTGGGTTTCAAAATCTTTGTGGACTTACGTGCATAATATGCGCGAGGTTGATCCAATCGACGTACGCGCACAGCGCATTGAGAACGGCCTGCGCGACTCTGCAGTGCGCCTGCGCTTCTGCTATATTTTCCTGAAGCGCCGAAAGAAGCAAAAACAGCGGCCAGTTAGCTTGTTGCACGACTGTGGAATTGGCGCCTCAACATGTTCAGTCGCTTCAACGATCAGACCGATCTCCAGTCAAACCCGGTTACCTTTGGATGAAACAAATGTTCTGATCTCTGGCACCTTCTTGATGTTTTGTTTGTGCTAATCCTGAGCGGGTGCCGTGCTCTGGCACTTGCAGAAGTTTGAGTTGTATCTGCCAAGAGTTCAACAGAAGATTTCAAAGGGTACCTGCACTTTGCTCTTGTACAGCTCTGTGTTGGAGCAGAGTTGTTCCAGAAAGAAGCTGAAGATTTGGTCCATGCAGCTCGTCAGCGCTCCTTGCATTTCCTTGTTTCTCTGCGGGGGCACATTCCTGTGTGTCACACAAACACGTGTCTGAGACACAAAAATGCAAGGGGAAACCTGCATGATTTGGAAACAAATACCTCTCTTGACAGAAAAATCTTGAAATTGCTGTGGACTCTTTTCTTGATTTCCTTCTCTCGAGCAACAATAAAACCTGCCAACTCGTTGAACAGTCGTCGGAGAGATAGACGGCTCGGTTGACAACACTCCCGGCAACCGACACACCCACCTGAAAGCGACGACATCCTCCGCCACCCTGAGCAGGACAAGCAGCACCAGTTCCGTCTGGGCGGGACCTCTGAGACAGGCAGCGCTCAGCTCGTCCAGCAGCTGCGGCCAGTGCTGTGGCCATTCGCGCTTCATCATCTCGACCACGATGCGCGCCACGCCGTCCTTCACGTGCGGCGCCTCCTCCAACACACCCTGCGCAAGTGCGTAGTTTGGTTTCCAGTATCAAGCCTTCAACAAATTTGACTTGGTTCTTCTGGCAACTGAACTGGCAAGCTCGGATTGTTGTGCGAAGTCCCTTCAGGGCGAAGCACCATGTGGTAGTGCAGTTATGGCAAGGTGGATGAAATGTCCCCTGCCCCCCTCCCCCAACCCCCCTCCCCTGCCCAAACCCTCC
>JAAUXT010006487.1_pt1 | contig 25880 bp, 34 predicted proteins | sample 7278171 | NCBI WGS metagenome assembly JAAUXT01 (sample SAMN14350112, study PRJNA611818) | marine sediment metagenome | isolation source: surface marine sediment (1.8m) | place: French Polynesia: Moorea | collected 2018-08
CCCCAAGACCCGCTTTACACATACATATGGACACACATACAGACTGATGGTGATTACATAAAGCGTGTGGTACACAGCCCTCCGGGTGACCACACGCTTGAAAAGAGAGAGACATATTGTTGGGGGTATAGTTCACGTCCTACTGTGTGTACATGTGAGTGAGGGGACGGCAGAGAGAGAGAGAGAGAGACAGACAGACAGACAGACAGACAGACAGACAAACAGACAGACAGAAAGACAGACAGACAGACAGACAGACAGACAGAGAATGGGAGGGAGAGAGAGAGAGACAGAGGAAGGGTGAGAGACAGAGGGAGGGCAAGAGAGAGAGACAGGGGGAGGGCAAGAGAGAGACAGAGGAGGCAAGAGAGAAGACAGAGGGGGCAAGAGAGTCAGAGAGGGTGAGGAGAGAGGCAGAAGAAGGGTGAGACAGACAGAGGGAGGGCGTAAGAGACAAGAGGGAGGGAAAGAGAGAGACAGAGGGGGCAAGAGAGAGAGAGAGAGAGAGAGAGAGGAGGGTGAGACAGACAGAGGAATGTCAAGAGAGAGAGACAGAGGCACATGTCTGTGACGGGATGGGACCAGGTCACAGTGCTGCTCGCTGGGTACAGACGCAACAGTGGGAAAGGCATACTTTCACTTGATGCGTTTGTTCAGAAACAAAACCTTTACATAAGATCAAGAGCAAATCTTTCAGCACAAACACTGCCCATCTGTTTTCTGTCAAACGCCTGGACTGAATTTCAAAACGCAGCCCAATTTTATGAGCAGATCACCTTGGCAACCGTGACCATGACAACCGAACCTGTTTTCGGGAACGTAGCAACCAAGATGTCGCTGTCGTCGAAGTCGACGCTGACGGCACGCGCCACGATGTCCGGGCCCCAGTGACGAGCGCCTCCAGGGGGCGGTTTCCCTGGCAACCATTTCCCAGGCACGAACTCGTAGTAACCAGCGTCGTACTCAAACAGCGACAGATCCATAGCAACCTGTGGCACATCAAGGGAGAATTTGGAGAATCCAAGGAAGTTCCTGTTCGCTGGTTGGCATCGACGTAACGAAATGGCCACACAACCGAAATCAGTTCAATTCTCACCTGAAATGGCCAGTCACTCATCAACGCTCCGAGTGACCTGTACCAACTGATATCAAGTGTACGAGTTGAAATGAGGCAGAGTTGAGGGGCAAAGATCCTGTGGTCAGACGTGCTTGACCTTTGGTCAGACCTGGGACCCTCACCTCTGCCTCCTGACCTGTCTGACCATTTCGTAGCACCGGGTCAACCAGACACACGCACACACACTTTTTCCCACATACCTCGACTCACCACAGCTTTTTCATTTTTCATACTTCATGGCGTTCTTTTCCTCTCGTGCAACATGTCAGCCGGGCTGCATGGAAACAGGCTGTTCTCACATGTTCACAAGCACCGTACACGTCGGAAAGCGATTCGCGTGCGTTGCAGTGTCCGGTGGTGGGACACACCCTCTGGGGCTGGGATCACATTCTCCAGACAGGACCAAAACGAACTGTGGTGGGCAAAGTGGGTGCCTGATCTGTGGGGCTGGGCTGCACGAAAAGTTGACAAGGCCAAAAGTGGCAAAAGACGCACTTACCGTGAAGAACGGAACCGCGAACTGCGCTACTGTGCTGTGGGTCGAGCTTTTTCAATTATGTACGTCAAGTATCTGTCAGGTTTGCATGATAAACGCAGCACAGTAAGTTCAGCTGTAGCTGTGGTTGCACGTACGTATGATTGTCTGGTGTCCTAGAAACCGCAATTCCTCGTGTCACTGGCTGCGTTCCAAATAATGCCAGGAAAATGCTCAGGCTGCGAGGTAGAACCAGTGTACCAGCATGAATCAGTTAAAAGTGCGATTTTTCACGGTCAGTGGTGAAGTCATTTCACCAGTCCACAGCGAGAGAAACAAAAGGATCGGCACGTCTTGCGTTGTTTTGATGCCGTTTCCTTTGAGGTTGACGCTGAACATGCAAAATTCCACTGTTTGACGAATGTTGGATTGCGCTCCTGACGTGTTTCACAAGTATCGCCTCTGTGGTCGTGTCAGGCTCTGCAGAGGTGTCGTGCCTTGAAATGCGACAACCCTCGCTGCCCCCTGGACCGGAAGTGAGTTCACGATGCGTGTATGCCCATGGATCGAGCACGCACGTGTGAGGTTTGCAACTCACTTCCGGTAGGCGGTGCTCATTGGCTGTTGCAGAAGTATGTCCGCGCAGTGTCCAAAAGGATTTGCAGCCGTGTCCGAACGAAAATTTACGACGAAAATCCACACAAAAAGCTCCAGCGTTCCCACACAAAAGCGCAAAAATAGAACAAACTCAGCAGATGATCTTGCACGCGAGCGCGTATTGACTATATTCGTTACAATGGATCTCTCTAGCTCTGTGAAAGAACTCGAAATTTTTGTTTCAAATCCAAAGGGAGAATGTCAAGAAGAAATTCAGGAATACTCGAACGTCACCCCAAGTGGCTCAAGCAGCTCTTTGTACCTGGTATCAACCCACTCACTCTGCTCCGTAGAAAAGTAGTCCCTCCACCCACCCACTGCCCCCTTGCGGACGAAATTGGACTTCTCACTCCTCCAGTTCTTCCAGGAGGAGAACATCTCGTTCAGTTTGGGGGAGGCTTCCTTGAGAGTGGACTGCTCAGTGATCAGGTCCACTGCCTTCTCTGATAAGTCATAACCGAGGAATTTAGCAATTTTGATCACATGACCTCTGTGGTCTTGTTTTATATCCTCATACTTCAGGACAATGGAATTTTCCCTGTCTTTGTTGAATTTGTACCAATCTGCATTGACCTCAAAAAAGTCTCCCCATGGTAGTTTCTTGGCCTTGATTATCTCAAAGAACTGATCCCAGGTCCCATTGAAAAATCCAAACACCATATCAGCCATATAGTGATAGTAGTAGGAGACCAGACTATCTTTGGGGTTCCTCAAAGTCTGAATGATCTTGAGGTTTGGGTGTTTCTCCAGCTGGGCTCTCCACATCTCGATAGGAAGGTGGGTTTTCACGACCCTGGGCGGCGTCAGCTCGTTGAAGGCGTCCGCCCCTTTCCTGAGGGACTCGGGTTGCCTGGCAACCATTTCCCAGACACGAACTCGTAGTAACCAGCGTCGTGCGCGAACAGTGGGGGTTTCGTTTCCATGGTGACCTGGAAATATATTGTTGTGTGAGGAAATTGCCTGCAGGCCCTGTTCACACGTGTGCCCTGCGTTTCGTCTCGAGATGTCGCAGGGGCATTCGGCGCAGTAAGGACGGAAAGTTTTGTCAGGTTCAATGTGGGCGGAGGGAATTTGATCTCGACGATGGTTCAACCCTCACAGGCACAAAACCAAGGGGGTTCTTGATGTCACTGACGGCATGGCAGCTGCAGGTTGTGGGGAACAGTGACGCATGTGTGGCCAAACCGTGCAACTCACACGCGGGTGCGTTGTGTTGACAGTGCACTTTTTGCAGTTGGCACCACATATTTCACCCGGTACCCCATTTGGCAGACCGGTGTTCTGTGTCACCGATCTGGCAATGGGGACACGTCGGAAATGGAGTGAACGTATTTTCCTGAAGCTCACTTTTCCAATTCTTCCTGAAGCCGCGTTAGCCGTATGGCAGCGAGGAGAACGGGGCTCAGGCCCCAGCCTGGCTCCTGGCTCCTGGTTTCCTCCCTGGTAGCGCGGACGTATCACAAGCCTGCTGTGTTGCTCGTAAGAACACACGAAGAGAGCAACAACCGGAGCAGCCACACAAAAACTGATTGCGTCACTTGTGCTCACTGGTGTCAGATGACGAACAACAATTCTTGTCGTCCGTGCAGTGCATGGGGCTGCAGCTCTCTTGACGTCTGGACTTACCTTTGCGCGCTGTTTTCTTTGACGTTCTTCTAATGTGGTGTCAGCGTCGACAGCTACAGCAGCAGTTGACTTGGCACAGTAGTGGACAAAACAACTCACAAGGCGGGTCACGCAAATGCTGTCCCGACGAAAATCGCACACAAAGTAGAACAGGCCTCCGAGATCCCTGCTCCACTGGCTGACACCATTTGCTGCACATGTGCAGAAATTACGGTGCAGAGTCAGGATCATGCAATGAAGTCCATGGTCAAAATGGACGGCAGTGCAAGCCTCGAGATCTGTGTGTGCACGGGATTAAATTGCGAATCTCGCCGCATGCAGGCCCCAGGCCCCAGGCCTGCATGCAGCAAAGGCTCATACGGAGCTGCATTTGACCTGCAGCCCTGGAGGGAAATTTCACACCAGCTGCATGCTGCATGTCTGCTGCAGGGTGGAACTGTGGAGCCGTGGGTCTGAGGCTCCTTCTATTGCAAAGTGATTTGTTCATTGCGGAACAGTGAGAAAGAACACGCAATTGACAAGTGACAATGTTCTGTATTGTTTTCTCCACCGGAAAACCTTTGTCTCCTCGGAAGGACCAAATCGAGAAGGTGTGTGCCTGCCAAGCGAAGAGATCAGAACTGCTCGTACAACTGTTGTCTCAAATGCACGGAGAGAGAACAAGTATTCAGTCAGATTTGGAGACGCGGCCGTTTGTTAGATTGGACAAAACTTTGTCAACCTTTATGTGAACTCCCTGGTTATCCGGCGACCTTTTCGGTGCCCATGTGCAAAGGACAGTGAAGCAACAACGTTTCAGTGTGGTACAAAACGAGATTTTGTGCAAACATGGAATCTCAAGAACATGCAGCACCGTTCGTTCTTTCTCTTGGTCTCAAACATGTTGCTTGCAAAGATATCAAGCAAGGAAAACACACTCAAAAGGTCCGTTCACTGACCCCTTCTGTTGACTGCGCCAAATCGTGTCCTGATGGATCAAGCCACCAAATCATTCAAAATATTCAAAGGTGATCCCCAGGGGCTCCAGAATTTCTCTGGTTCTGGCGTCCACCCACTCACTCTGTTCAGAGGAAAAGTAGTCCCTCCACCCACCCACCGACCCCTCGCGGACAAACTGGGCTCTCTCACTTCTCCAGTGTGAAGCACCTCTCATAACTGTGTTGAGTTTGGGTGAAAATTCCTTGAAACTAGAAAGTTTTGTGATCTCTTCAACAGATTCACCTGACAGGTCAATTCCCAGAAATTTGGCAATTTTGATCACATGACCTCTATGATCCTTCTTCATATCCTCATACGTGAGCACAAGGGAATTTTCCCTATCTTTGTTGAATTTGTACCAATCTACATTGACTTCAAAAAAATCTCCCCAGGGCAGTTTCTTGGCCTTGACTATCTCAAAGAATTGGTCCCAGGTGCCATTGAAACCTCCCAGGCTGAGGTCTGCTGACAAGTGATGGTAAAAAGATACTAAGGTATCTTTGGGGTTCCTGATGGTCTGAATGACCTTCACCTTGCGACGTTTCTCCAGCTGATACCTCCACATCTCAAAGGGAAGGTGCGTTTTTGCGTATCTGGGTGGAGATTTTCTGCTGAATATTTCAGCTCCACTGATGCCATCTGGTGGGAAAGTTGCCTCGAGGAACGCGATCCTGGTGAAGAAGTCTCTCAGGTCCCTGTCCTCCTGCAACTCCTGCACCTTCTGGCCCACCTGCAGGTCTGCGGCCTGCAGCATGAGGCGGATCATCGTCATTGTCCACGTCTGGCCTGGAAATGGAAGCGAGTTTTGCAGTGCTATCTGAAGTTCGGGTTTCCTTCTGACCCCATATGGACCCACAGGTATCCAAGTCTGCTCCAGACTGGAAACTAGAACTGGCCCTGCAGTGGCGTGCATTAGCTTGTGAATGAAACCAGATTCAATTCGGACACAATGTGGAAGAGCAAGCCCACCGACACAAAAGGCACGAATACCTCAGAAATGACGTCAAAGATTGACACCAAACTCACAAAGTTCTCAGGTCCAATGACAAAACTGAAACTTCCACTGACCTGTTTTCGGGTACGTTGCTATGAGAACGTCTGAATCCTCAAACTCCACAGCAACCGCCTTGGCAACTACATCCTTGTTGAAGGATCTGTTTCCATTGGACATCGGGTTGCCTGGCAACCACTTCCCTGGCGTGAACTCGTAGTATCCAGCATCGCGTTCGAACAACGGGGACTCTGTATCCATGGCAACCTGGAGAGAAGTGAGGCTGATGGTCATGTGATCAACAATCACACCGGGAATGTTCAGTGAAAAACTTCTCTTGTGAAGCCGCACTTCGTCTCTGAAACAGACTATTCTTGTGTGTATGTGTGTGTGCGTGTGTGTATGTGTTATGGTGAAACAAACTTTTGGTGTGTTCGTTTTTTGAGGCGAACACACCGTGAGCAGTTCGTACCCATCGGCACGCAGCGTTCGGCGTCTGAATCGAACACGCACAGTGTATTTGAGCACGCGCCCACTACTCGGCTCAAGTGTACGTTGCGTTTTAACAATGGCGTGTGCAGACAGGCAAAAGTAGGCGTGAGCGTGCTGTGGATACCCACGGGTCATTACGTACCTGGACGTCTTGACGATCACGTCGTGAATTCTTGCTCTCTTGTGATGCTTCTGCAAAGACGTGGCATTTGGAACCTCACAAGGCAAAAATCTCACTCTCACCACTGGAAAACTTTGGATGGAAATGGGCTGCAAGTTCACCCTCCAGTGGTGGTATTGTGCGCAGAGATGTGAGGGTGTCAATTGTGTTGTGTGGAACAGTGCTCACTGAACCAGAAATACCGAGTACGAGATTTAACTGGTTTCACAAACCAGTTCGATTTGAGTTTTCGACATGCCTGGGTGTTCGATTTTCATCAGTTTTGAACATTTGTGTCACGCACACACAGAGACACGCACGCTCGGATACTCACACACGAACACACAACACAACACAGCATTCTCTCTCACACAAACACATCTCAAACAAGCACTCACACGAACACATAAGCGCGCACACATGAACACACAGGAACACACACACACACACACACACACACACATCTACTATCAAACCCATGGACTTGAGGCGGGATTCACAGTGATCGCGACGTGCATCACGTTCTTGTTCGTGGACGTAACGTCAACTTGGCGACGCTGCGTGGTTCTCTCAAGTGACGCAACACACGACGCATCCCTGGTCAATTGCGGTCGAACCAAACCCCAGCCAATCGTTGGCTGTTTGGGCACGTGTGTACGTGCGTGTCTGTGTGGGCGAGGACCCTTTGCTTCGCCACGAGCTTCTTCCCACACAGCAGTGTCAGACGCGTTCGTTATCCATCACACCGACACGTGCTGCCGGCCTTGTGCTTTGGTAACACGAGAGATGCACAGAAAAGACACAGGAAGATTCAAGTTCTTGAAAAGTTTTCTCCATTCACATTTGATTGAATGAACAAGTTGCGATGTACATTTCATCACCCACGTATCCATGGTTTCTGCGTGCGTCTTTCTTGGATAGAGAGGAAGCAGAATTGCCTCAAAAATGTACAAATTGAACCTCAAAGTCCCTGACACAGTGTTGGATTTATCGCTCACTACACACAGGATGCGTTTTGCGCCACTTCATGTAAAAATAAGGGTTTTCACATTGGTGACGCAGCGACAAAAAATTGATGCCCGCGTCAAAAATTTGTGATTGGTCTGGACTGATAATTTGATGCTCTCCATTGGGCGTCATGTGACTTTGATGCCTGTGCATCAAAATTTTGATGCGCGCATCAAAAAGTCTGACGCCGCCCAGCCTATGTGAAAACCCCTATTCGCCCTTCACCCACGACGTACGACGCATCCCGTGCGAATCAAGCTTCCTCCGACGGATCCAGTGTCGGACATGGGGACTTCAGTCTCGACCTTCATCTGACCTTCACAGTCTCCAAGTAATGGAGGTTCTGTGGGAGTTATGAGGATAGGACCCTGATCAACCGGGACCGCTGTAGGACCACGGTTCCAGGGCGCCCAGGGTCTGCATGGGGCCCGACCCCGTCTTACCCCCCCCCCCCCAAGACAAGCTGCACCTGCCCCGAGATATTGCACTGCACACAAAACAGAAGTCACTCGGTCAAAATTTTCCAAATTGGAATTTGTGCCACCAAGGTTGGGCCGACCCTGACCTCAGCTCTGGATCCGCCGGATATTTGTGTGCTGCGATGCACTTTGCGCTTGACTCAAGTTCTTGACAACAATCGGTTCCTTTGAACAATCTGAAGAGCACAAAAGGCCGAATACTGTTTGGCACCAGTTGGACCCAGAAGGCACACCCCTCTGACCCTGGAGAAGAAAATTTATCTCCCTAAACGTTACGCTGCAGGTGCAATTTTGAAGTCTGGGCCACGAAGGGGGTCGGGACCCCTTGATCAGACCCTGGATCTGCTCCGGGGTGGGAGGCTTAAATTTCGTACTCAAACTTGATCCCCAGAGGCTCCAGGTGCTTCGAATACTGCTCATCAACCCAGGCGATCTGCTCCTGCGAAAAGTAGTTCTTCCAGTCCCCGACCTCCCCCTTGCGGATGAATTTCGCCTTTGTTTTGTCCCAGAGCCTGTTGACATTCGCCAGGGGTTCAAACAGATCGTGACTGGCCTTGAACGTGGAGACCTGCACTACTTTATCAATGGCCTCATCACTCAGATCATACCCGAAAAACTTAGCTACTTGCACCACGTGACCCCTGTGGTCCTTCTTCATGTCTTCATACATCAAAACCAGGGACTTCTCACGCCCTTCGTGAAATATATACCATTCCGCGTTGATTTCGAAGAAGTCCCCCCACCACCCCCTTTTCTCCTTGATAATATGCTCAAAGAACTGATCCCAGGTGCCATTGAAGAACCCGGACCTCCCGTCGCTTCGCATATGGTGATACAGGGAGACGAGGGAATCCCGGGGATTCCTCAGGGTAAACACCACGCGCAGGTTCGGGTGCTTCTCCAGCTGCGGCCGCCAGAGGTCGTACGGGAGGTGCGTCTTGACGCAACGAGGGGGCGCCAGCTTCCGGAACAGGTCCGCTCCAGTGCTGCCATCTGGCCACTCCGTCTCGATGAACGGGATGCGCGAGTACCTGTTGCGATGGAAACAGCCTGTTGTGAGTGTAAAGACTCAAAGGTGGAGTAAGGCCCCAGAGGAGCCCTTGACGCCAGGGAAACAGTCGCATTCCGCCCCTCCACACCAGGGGCTCGGGCCCGCCTTGTCCAAACCTTGGATTCAGCGTGCCTGTGGGTCTTGGACTTCTCGCTTGACCCTTGAGAAAATGTGCAGCCCCAATTACGTCGGCAGGTCCGAATGTTTCGTTCATTTTCACACGTTTTGCGAATGTGTTGTCGCCCCCCCCCCCCACCAACGGGGCGTGCCCATCTTGACTTGACGCTGGATCCGTCCTGGGACCATTGAAAGGAAATGGATTGAAGATTTTTCGTTTTGCATCGGTGGTGCTTTTATGCTGGCGAAACGTGACAAGAACGCCACGCCCACCGTCAAATGCTGCTCTTCTTCATTTCCGTTTCGTCAAGACAATCGCATCGTGAAAGAAGTTCAGAGAGACGTCTGGAATGGGAGGACAGGGGGCCAGGTCTCTGGTGGAACCAGGATTCAGGTTTGTGGGAGATGCTGACTCGAGTCTTGGTTGGACCCTGGGGGTCTTGTTTCGACCCTGCCCGCAAGTACTGGGAAATTAGGATCAGTTATGAGGCTCTTCAGGTTCTTCAGTTTCTGCTCTCCTCTGCAGTGCTCAGTGTTCCCTGCCCCACCCCACCCGCCCTGTCTCCGTCCTCACCCGCCCTTTGGTGTCCTTCCATCCCCGCCAGCCCAGCAGTGCCGTGCAATTCCGAAAACAAGACATACCCTTGTGTAAACAACACGCACCTCAACATTTGCCGGTTTTCTGGCATCTTGTGAAACAAAGGTGAACTTTTGCCCCAGAAAACCTTCACGTGTCCGACCCTTCTTTTTGGGGGGAAAATGTGCGTCTTGCACGCGGAACTGCACAGTACTCACCAGGCCTCGAGGGTAGGTTCCTCCCCCCTGAGCAGACACAGTACATACCAGTCCTCGAGGGTAGGTTCCTTCCCCCTGAGCAGCGCCTCCGACTCGTAGATCCCCCGCAGAATCATGCTCACCCACGTCTGACCTGCAAGCAGATGAGGTTGCATTGGAGGAAAGAACTTTTTCTGCAGTGAAAGTAATGTCACTGTTGATCAGACAATTGTCAATGATTTGATCCCTGCCTGCCCCACGTTTGATAATGAACCACTTTCTTTCTTTCTTCTTTCTTTCTTCTTTCTTTCTTTCTTTCTTTCTTTCATTCATGTGGGTCAAATGACAAAATGTCATTTTGAAACTGAAGATACTCATTACTGATCCTGATTTTCTTTCTTTCTTTCTTTCTTTCTTTCTTTCATTCATTCATGTGGGTCAAATGACAAAATGTCATTTTGAAGAGTATGTGTGCGTGCGTGTGTTTCCCATGTACCCGTCTTCGGATAGGTTGCGAAGAGGATGTCCGAGTCGTCCATCTCCACGGCAACGGCGTCGCGCACGGCGCGCGGCGTCCACGTGAAATTCGCGCCGGGCACCAGGCGACCCGGCAGCCACCGCCCCGGAGCGTACTCGTAGAAACCTGCAGAGAGACGCGGGTACCGGTGTCTCAGGACCAGAGAACGACCTCATAGTGTGGTTGTGCTCTGGTCCTGGTCGTGCTCTGGTCCTGTTACACCGGGTGAAGATGGCGTCCGCTTTGAGAGATGGGGCAATAGATGGGGTCCAGTGGAGGAACAGGATAGCTCGGTATCCATCCACATGTTGTACCCGTCACAGCACAGTGGGTACGTACCCGCCCCGTCCCCTTGACGAACCCTTGACAGTGAAGTGGGTACGCACCTGCGTCCTGCTTGAAGAGAGACGTGTCGTACTTCGCCATCTTGACGCAAACGTTTTGAGTTGCACTTTCCACGTTCAGCGTCTCACGTTCAGCGTCTCACGTTCAGCGTCTCACGTTCAGCGTCTCACGTTCAGCGTCCCACGTTCAGCGTCTCACGTTCAGCGTCTCACGTTCAGCGTCTCACGTTCAGCCTCTCACGTTCAGCGTCCCACGTTCAGCGTCCCACGTTCAGCGTCTCACGTTCAGCGTCTCACGTCCAGCGTCTCACGTTCAGGGTCTTACGTTCAGCGTGAAGCGCTCAGAGTTGTCGAGTGGCAATCTCTCTGCTGAAAGCAAACAACCCTCGATAAATCAAGGACCGTCGTTGGTAGCATTTGGGTCGGCCCCACAACAAACATGCTGATAGATCAACTGAGATCATCACTTTCTGGCAAAAAAGTGTTTGCCCTCTCAGAAATTGAACAAGTAGCTATCATTGCTGTAGTACGGTTTCTTGCGTCATGAAGGCGTTCTCTGAGTCACGCAGCGTCCGTGACGCAGGTCAACAGTCAGTTTTAGCACAATGCCCCCCCCCTCTGCAAACGCAAATGGAATGCCTCTCCGCATGGTGCAGGGAGATGCGTTCCAAACCGTTCAACCACGTCGATCGCAAACGGGACGCTGCGGACAGGCATAGGCAGGCAGGGTGTGAACCAATAGCCAGGTATATACCACAAACCTGTCACTCCTCTCCATGCATTGTACTCCCAATTACCAAAGGACACGACCCAATCAATGTCCCTCTTCGAGATAGTGATTTTGAGGTCACATGCGTGCAACGAGCGTCCAGGTACTCACGGTGTGAATCGTCGCTTTGTCCCTGCACAGGTCATTGGACACCGAATCTGCGTACAAGTTTATGACAGCCGCATAAGTCAATGGGTTCTGCTTCCTTGTAGAAGTCAATGGGTGCTGCATATATCTGCACAAGTCAATGGGTGCTGCATGCCCACCCAGGATCTCACTTCGCATTGTCAAATGGGTGATGCATTCTAGGACAATGAAGTCCCTTCCATGACATTTCTGAAGCCAAGGACCACACAGTCCCCGTGCAAGTCAACTAGCACTGAAATCCCTGAACAAGTTTATATTCACTTCATACCCAGCTGTGTAAGTCAATGAGGCCGCGAGTCAAGTCAGAGACACACAGCCAATTGCCTTTTGCGCAGCCCGCATGAAGTAGGCTCAATGCTATACCACGCAGAGAATTGAAATGCATTAGATTGAAACACGCTTCGAATTGGAAGGCGTTGATGGTCGATATCTTCACAGTGTTTGTCACGTGCTTGTGTTTTATCACTGGGAGAAGTAAGTCAAAAACAAAAAATTGTTTTGTGGTGGATTCACGGGGAGCGCAAGACAGTTCCGACACACACACGTACACACACACACACACACACACACACACACACACACACACACATACACACTTGGGAAAACAAACATCCATCCTGTCATCAGATCTTTCCCACGTCAAAGTTGACCTTGAAATCGGCCACACCCAGGTCGGGTCAGCCCCCCCCCCTCAACGCCCTGGCTCCACCCTTGGTCCCATTTTGTCCCCGGACGCCTCCGTGTCTGAAGAGAACAACACGACCGCGACTGACACAGTTAATTTTGTTTATGAGGAATACGACACGTTGCTATATGCAGCCTATGTGCACACATGGAATCTCAGAAATAAAGCCCCACACAATGAACCTTCGCAGCGCAACACACCGTGCAATGCGCAGCCTGTGTGAACGCGGCCAAAGCTGTTCTGCAAAGCGAGCCAATATCGAAAACCAGCCCTAGACCAGCTTCACGCGTCTTGCGTCACGTGGGAGACGCAACCGTGACAACGTGCACAACGCTATTTTTGCGCGGTGGGCGTCAGTGACACAACGTCCAATCATACGTTCTGGTGCTCGACACGTGACGTCATCGGTGCGTGCGCAGCGCTCGGTTCCCACGTGGATCGCACGACCTCCACGTGCGTGCGTTGCTTCCCCAAGAAATTTCAGCCATTATACTGGACGCTATCCTGCATTTGCCCCAACAGAGGAGCTGATCCAGAGCCCCCCTACCAAAAACAACGGCAACCCCGAATAATTCCTTGTTCCAGGTTGCTGGAATCGTCAGGCGCCCTGTTCCTATTGTCCACACGTGGTTCAAGGATGGGAAGCGCCCCCCTTGCGCCGTCTCTGCCCCCACCTGACCTGGCAAATCCAAACGCAGTTGTAGTGTGTAAGTCAGTTTCTTGTTTTATTTGCAGTGAGTGACGGGAACACGCGCGCGCTGTGGTACCGAACGTACGGAGAGCACATCGCGCTGCCGGGCGCCATGTTCCGAGGGACGCCGCCGCGAGAGGGCGTCCTGACGCCGCTCACCCGAGAACACGTGTACTCGTACAGCCCGCTAAGGTGCGACACGCACACACGCACACACACGCACACACACGCACACACGGAGTGATGCCTGGCATCGTTCATCCATGAATACGTTTTGGCAGGTACGTCCCTTTCCCCGCTCTATCTTTCTGTCTGTCTCTCCATCTGTCTTTCTCTCTGTGTCTCTGTCTCTCTCCCTCACACCGGGTTTACACTCACACAAACGTACATCTCTGTGGCATCGCGTCTTGAGTGTGGACAGAACACACACACGCACACACTCCGTACACAGCCAGATTGACAGCAAGCACATAGCTGGAGGGTAGGCCTCTCACACGCACGCACGCACCTCTGTGACCGCAGGTACTACGGGCGGATCGACTCCGTCTCCATAGAGGGCGACACTGCGGCGGCGGGACGGGACGGGCGCGGGAAGCTCTGTGGGAAGCTCGTCGTGCGCCGCCCCTACAAACTGGAGCACCGCGCCAAGCTGGAGCCCGTCAAGAGCGCCCCCTTCCGCTGGGCGGCCAAGGAGGGTGAGGCACGCACACACGCACGCTCACACACATATACACAGGCACACACACACACACGCAGGCACGCACGCGCGCACAGACACACAACTCACAACTCACAGACATGCACGCACGATGGCACCACACACACCCACACACACACACACACACACACACACACACACACACACACACACACACACTGGCACCAGCGCACTCGTAGTCTCGACATGCATTGCAAACTCGACGTCCATCTCACGACCAGTAAGTTCTGGTGAGCGGCGAAGGACGATCGATTTCACGACTGGTCAAGAAGGATCGGGGCGGAACAGACGTGCACATGCACCACAAGCAGGTGAACACACACACACGTCACACACATACACACACGCACACACACATACACACGCGGAATCAAATCCCTTGCCACTTGTCCGTCTGTATGAGTGCTGTGTGTGTGTGTGTGTATCCATGGTTCAGACCACGTGTATTTTCGCAGGGCTCCTGTCCTTCGACTCGCACGTGGAGTCGGTGCCGCAGATCACGGTCGAGGTCACCATCGTACGCAAGAGCGGCGTCACGGGCATCATCAAAGGTTCGCGGTGTTCCGTCGAGTAGGGACGAAGAACAGTTCTCTCCAATCGGGCTCTGCGGGGGGCACCGGGTGGGATAAGGTCCAGACCTCCCAGGGCCTACAGGGTAACAGGGTGCGAGGATCTCGGAAGGCACAAGATGGGTCCCACCTTGGGCCACAGGGTGCTGACTCAGCAACAAGGGTGACAAACGGTCTAAATCCAGGGTCACAGCCGCCTGATCCTCAAGGGCCACGAGGACCTACTGTACCGTCTCATGTATAAGACGCACTTTTTTGCCCCAAAATTGAACATCAAAAGAAGGGGTGCATCTTATACATGAGTATGAATTTACTGTATTTTTAATAAACCTTGGTACCAGAGAAGAGGACCAAATCTTGGGGTGTGTCTTATAGATGAGTGCGTCTTATACACGAGACGGTACGGTAGATTCCCAGGGTCTCAGGTCTGATCCCACCCCTCATGGGTCTAACTAACCCTTGGGGTCGGAGAACCCAGACCTAAACTCACCCCATTTCACCTGTGCAGGCTCGAAGGTGGCGCAGATCGGCTTCGCGCTTCCCGTGCAGTGCGACAACATCCCCCGCGGGTCCGCCGGCATCGACTTCGACGTCACCCGGGACACCGCCGAGGGCGCCAAGGTCACCGTCAAAGGTCAGTGCGCGGCGACCTTGGGGTGCACGGGAAGTAGTTCTCACTGTGCAAGGGGGATCACGACGCATCCAGCCTGGTGTTAGCCTGAACACTTCCCTCCGCAGGCTTTGTGACGATGATACCGCAAGAGCGTTCTCCAAACGTCACATTTGGTACCTATTGACTGGTTGGTATATACATGCAGCGCCCGTTGAGTGGGACGGAACTTGACCCGTTGTCTCTGCAGGGTTCGCGACGCTGCTGAGGCAGGAGTGCTCGCTGAAGCTCGCCATGTCGACGTTCGTGGACAGCGTGATGCCGGAGCACGTGGAGACCATGTGGGGCCCCGTACCGCTGCCGCCGCTACCACCGGGAGTGCCCAACATGTGTCAAGTGGCGGACCACAAGTGAGGGAGTGAGAGAGAGAGAGAGAGAGAGAGAGAGAGAGAGAGAGAGGAGAGAGAGAGAGAGAGAGAGAGAGAGAGAGGCAGACAGAGAGATGGAGGAGGGAGGAGACAGACAGACAGACAGACAGACAGAATGTGATCAAAAGAGAGGTTGGGACAGACAGACAGACAGACAGACAGACAGACAGACAGACAGACAACAAGAGCAAATGCGGGACAGGTAGGAGAGACAGAAACAAGGACATAGAGTTCGAGAAAGAGACGAACGTATCTCTATGAGGTGCTTCCGCGGTTCATCTTGGTGGGAGAATGAAGAGACACGAGAGAGATGGTGATCACAATGAGTTTCATTTTACTTCACATTCCCTTGAGGTCCCGCGCTGTTCTCGCTAACTTCCCTCTCCTCCCCCGCAGGATTTGTGTGCTTCCCTCTGACTTCCGTCGTCTCCCCCGCAGGATCACGATGGACCGCGGACGCAGCGTCGTCTTCACTGTGCGCGTCATCCACTCGCTGCCGCTGCGTCAGAGCGTCGTGCAGCTCTACCACGGCGACCGCATGATGGCCATCTCGCATCTGATTGGCTCAGAGCAGCTCCCGGGGCCCAATCAGGTACCGCCGTCAAACCCGCGTGTTCCAGGGCTCAGAGAAGACGTGGTGCCGTGTTTTGAGGTTTTGACTGTGGAGTATTGGAAGTTTGGTTGGAACCCCCTCTTCATCAAGTGGTGCGCGTGTCTGGAGTTTCAAGTGGTGGTATTAATCCCCTGGAGCCAAACACCTCGACACCTGAACAGAAAGAAATGCATGCTGCGTCCAGGGACATAATGCCCGACACTTACTCCACCATCGCATCCAATGAGAGATTTCAACGCATTTCGGAGATGCATGACCCTGGCTGCTGTGTGACGTTAGAGCTGTGCAGAGTTGTGATTGGGCTGCAATCGGAGACTGAGATGTGTGTCCAACTGTAGGTGTGTGACCCTGGGCGCTGGGTGCTACTGTAGCAGTGTCGAGTGGTGATGATGGGGATGCACCGAGCAGTGGTGCCTGGGCCCATGAAACCGAGATGTGTTTCTGTTGTAGGTGCCTGACCCGGAACCCAGTGTGACGTTGAAGCTGTGCAGAGTTGTATCAGCGGCGCACGAAAATTCAGAGCCTGTGTGTGTGTGTGTGTGCGTGTGTGTGTGTGTCTCTGTCTGTCTGTCTGTCTGTCTGTCTGTTGCAGGTGTCTGACCTCAGTGTGTGTCATGTTGCAGGTGTCTGACCTCAGTGTGTAGACTCTATCATGTTGCAGGTGTCTGACCCTGGGCGCTGCGTCACCCTGGAGCAGAGTAAGGGCGAGCGGGCGGCGCTGGTGAAGGGCGTGCACGGGGACTGGGCGCTGGTCAAGGCGCAGTGGGTGGAGCTGCAGAGGGGCGTGCCTCCGCACAAAACAGGTCAGTCAGGGTCAGACATACAGGTCAGGGGGAAAGAAGTCAAACTCAGAATGAAGTCAAGAGAAACTAGATCAGGTCCCAAAAAGTCGAATCAGGTCACGTTTCACAGACTTCAGGTCAAGAATGAGGTTGATTTCAATCAGAAAGATCATGTCCAGAACAAGCTGGGGTCAGAACAGGCCTCGTGCTAAATCAGGTCAAGAACAGAACTGGGTCAGGGTCAAAGCACCGTTCCAGTGTACAAAGCCAACCACACACGATTCACAAACCACAAAACTGTGAGGTGCACGTTTCAAAGCCTGTCTACAAGAAATAGATCCTCAAAATGGGCTTTCTAGAATGCGGGCAAATTAGGTCGTGTTTGTGCAACAGGCCAGGTCCAAGACGGGCCTCGTTTCGCTTTGGCGAAACAGACGGGAACCCGTTCACCCTGATGCTTGGAATGCCCTCTGGTGTTGACAGGTGGACAGGGGCTGCCCGGGTACCAGGGGCACCTGCTGGTGTCTGTGCTGAACCTGAAGGATTCGTCCCGTCACGAGTTCACCATCATGGACAGGTAGGGGCTGCTGAACTACAGACAGGTGGGTAGGAACAAAAGAAACGTGGTCAGGTGGGATCAACTGAAGCGCGTGCTGCTGAATCAGTGTTCTTTGCATCGTGTGTCTATTGGGAGTATGTTTTCGTGCAGTAGCAATTTTGAACAGATTTCCCTTTGGCTGAAGACACACAGCGCGTCTGCTTGGGAAAGGGGCGCGTCTGTGCCAAAGAATGAGCATTTCATTTCATTTATGTCACGCAACATGATTGGCGTATCTCTATCCTTTTCTTTTGAATGACGTGCAGTGTGTCTTTGACCTTTGCAAATGCAAAGATTCCACTTGTCTGGAATTCAGCAGAACAAAGCGAAGCTGGCCACAAATTTGAAGCGCATTATCCCAGATCTGGTCTCTTCTCTTGACAGCCGTCACAAACAACTCTTACAATAATTAAATATTTACATTTGTGTATGAGTGAGCGGGTTATGAATGGAGGAGAAAATTGTAATAATATAATCGCCTGTAAATAAATTTGTCAAATCAAATCTAGTCCCTCACTGTGTCCTTGTGTCGCCCCCTGCAGGGCAGCGTGGCACGAGACGTACTTCACGGTAGGGGGCGTCACCGTCAAGCTCAAGACGGGCGACCTCACCATCTCCGCCAAATGCCGCGACATCGCGGAGCACGTGACTCTGGCCTTCACTACCGTCGTGAGTAGAGACGTCGTCACGTGGTCCACTGTCGCGTGCACGTGTCGACGTGTGTTGTTGACGTGAAGTTCGTTGACTTGAAAAGATTTGTGACTTCAGCGCGTGACGTATCCAGTGTGAGCCCAGCCCCAGAATGCAACGTTTTTGCATTGGTCCTCTTTTGTGCTGACGATTTTCAATTTTTGCTTTCCTGTCGGATTTTTGTGTTGTGTTGGGCACTTCCCCGTGCACACAGACACACACGCTCTGTCACACACACACACACACACACACACACACACACACACACACACACACGATGTCACCGTCAGAAATTTTAAGATGCTCCGAGAGACCGGGATTGAAGAAAGACACCCTGTTTGGCAAAAATGCGAATTCCATGCGGTCGCACGACTCAACACGCACACGTTCTTGTTGCAGGTGCTGTTCGTACTGTGTGAGCCGCGGCCCAAGGACCGGGTGGTGCTGCCCTCTGCGCCGGACGCCGGGGACGCAGTGGACGGGCCCGGGGACCAGAGGCCCGCCATCCCCGCCGTCAAGAAGCGCGGCGTCCGCAGGGTGAGTAGAGGCTGCGCGCGCAGCCGCGTTGAGACGTGTCAGGCAATCAAGAGGCTGCGATTGCAGTTCCTGATTGACTGGATCTGTTTCCGCTTTGAAGGTGTTTCTCAATTGGCCAGTTAGTCCTGAACAAAAGAGAAACCAATTGCTCCCCCTCCCCGCCAAAAACAAAATGTTGCAGGACTCGTCGCAGGCAAAGACGCCATGACCATTTCAGGCGTCTCTTTTTATTTCACGCGCTGTGTTTCGGACGTTGCTGGTCTGGCATGTTCCCCGTCCTGCAAATTCAACACATCAATCTGTTCCTTTTCCTGCAGTTCCCACCTATTGGCGTCTCATTTCCATACAATTCTAACGTGAGCGTGTCCCTTTTCCTGAAATGTTCCAACAGGGGTGTATTCGTTTTCCCGCTGCAGGTGTTGAGTCGCGACATGGGCGCGTTCGTTTTCATCGCTGCGGCGGGGTATGCAGCGACGCAGACGCCGTCCAACAGCCGCCTCTTCTGGCTCCACCACCAGAAGCCCAAGTCCCGCGCGCGTGAGTGACGTCACAGGGGGAGGGGACCCGCCCCTCGACTGCGATGCAAAAATAGATTGAGCCCCGGAGGCAAATGGGAGTTCCCTTCTTGGGGGAGGGAGGGGTCGGACACGGCTGATCAGATACACTACTGGTTGACACAGGAGTCTCATTCTCATTTTGCACGAGGTGCTTTACACTTTCTTCAGATCAAACAAGTCTTTCTCACGTGAAGAGCCCATAATTGGTGTGGTAATCCGAAGCCTGTTTGAAAAAGTTGTGACAGAGGGAGAACATTGAAACGTGGGGCTGACGCAGGTCACAGTTGTGCTGGGCGCCCCTCAGTGATGCGTCACCACAGAATTTACTCTTCTCGTTTCCAGTGAGCGGAGCCGGTGAGGAGGAGGAAACAGAAGGGGGCGACACCGCCGGAGGGGAGGAGGAGGGCGACTCGGAGGGGGGAGGACTGTTCCAGGGCACAGCCGATCCACAGAGCCTCGATCTGGATTCTGCAGAGGGAGGTGGAGGAGGGGAGGGACTGGATGAGCCGGACGCCCTGGATCACCCGGATGCCTCTCCAACCACTGGGATCCAGCAGCTGACCCTGGATGACGTGCCGCCTAGCCCGGACCTGGGGATCGGAGACGGGTCCTTCTGCCCCTGGGACCCTGACGGGGCGGTCGGGATCAGCGAGGCCTTGTCTGCCGGGGGCTACTTGGGGGACACGGCTGGGGGAGGGGAGACGTGCGGGGCCTTCTCGGACATGGCGGCGTGTGGAGGGTGCGGGGGGTGCGGGTCCCCTGTCTCCGTCCCCACCAGCCCGCTGTTCGGGGAGAATTTCTTCGGGACGGATGGGCCAGAGGGCGTGGCCCATGACGCAGGGGACGGGGGCGGTGGTGGGGATGGCGGGGGCGGGTTCATGGGGCTGATGGGAGCGATAGGGTCTGCTGCTGGGGGCGGGGACGGGGGAGGGGACGGGGGCGGCTGTGGTGGGGGGTGCGGCGGGTGTGGCGGCTGAGTCTGACCACCGCGTGAGGCGCCTGCGGGTTTTAAGGTACTTTCAGACTGGTACTTATGCATAGGGACCCGGACCCTACCGACCATGCACATCACAACCGTTCATCGTTCACCCCAGCGCCTTTTCCCTCATTCAGCCCGGTGTAATTCTGCTCGCAATTCTAACGTTCCTCAGCATAACTCATTGTGCACGTGGCCACTGTCACGCTGTCGAAGTGGATGAACTTGGGCATTGTCTCTTGCGGTTGTACACCACTTGACTCCCGTCTGCACTGCCTTGTTCGAACAATTTGTTTGTCCCCACTGAGCCATTGGGATTATGTTTATATTTCCCCCAACTTGTTCATATCATGACGAATTCAAATTGATTCTGGTCCCATGTTGGTATTTTGAAATGGGCAATCACAATGCGCAGTGTTTTCCAATGTCCTCACAATCGTTTACGTACGAGGTAACATCCAACCATGCACGATGAGACTTTTCATGTTCATCTGTGACCGTCTGGTCACTGTCGCAGAACATGCAGAGTTGCGTCGCGGTTGGATACGTATTTCCTCGTATCTTTGCATTCCATGTGTACTTGCATCTGTTCAAACTTGAAAGAAAAGTGTTGATCCTGAGTTTGTGTCTGAGTTGCTAAACCACATCATGTCACGCCCCCTGTATTTTGCAGACCGACAGGTGTATGAAATTGGTAGATTTTCGGTGATGTAGCTTCCTGATTGGAATCATGACGTGACGCTGACGTATTCTGCAAAACAAAATATTGATGCAATGGCAGTTTGTGTTGCTTGGTGATGTTCCTCTACATGTGGTACACCTTTGGTGTAAAAATGACCAATATCGAATTTTCACTCAAACCGGAGTATTTTCTAGATTTGGGAGAATCACTTGAATGAACTGTTTCTGTTGCACATCTACCATCTTGATAAACTACCGTAAAATCCCGCGTACAAGATCCCTTCGCATATAAGACCATCCCCCTTTTTTCAGCCACCAAATTACAAAGCCATTTTTCATGTTTTTAAGAAATTCTCTGATAATTTGATCCAGTTATTGATCAACGATGTCAAAGTCAAATCCTCATGTATAAGACCACTCCCTCTTTTTGGTGTTAATTTTTTAGCATCAAAAGGGGGTCTTATACGCGTGATTTTACGGTAACCTGCTGCTATGGGAACCGTTGCTATGATACCGTTGCTCCACGGGTGCATTACGATCTATATTGCTAAGCGCGAAACGATTTGTTGCTTTGTGCGTTACTGAGACAACTTTTCGTTGTCTGCGAATCCAACTTCGTTGTTCTTGAAAAGCACAGCGTTGTGCAGTCGATCTGGACCAAGGTGCAAAAAGTATAAAAGACAGGCGTCTTCGCATCAAGTTGTTTATTGAGCGAAACTTCCGGAGGATGCTGCTGCTCCTCGACCAATCAGAGCAGCTTCCGGTGAAAATTCACGTGATTCACCCGACTGGCAACGACTCTTTATTGCGTAGCGATTCTGGTTTCTACAGTCTCTTCAGCAAAAATAAAAAATTCTTCAGTATGAAAACAAACAGACTCTTCATCTGTGTTTTCGCATAAAACTCACGTCACAAATAAGCTGAACAGAAGTGTGCTGGTTATTTCAAACGCACACACACACACACACACATACACACATTTGCAGGATTTCTTTAGTTTCGCAGTGCATTGCATCGTCACATTCACAAGTACAACAGTCGCTCATTTCATGCAAGTTTTGCAGTTTTGGAGCAATCATGGAACCATTGTAAGTGAACAACTTGAGTTTTTGGCACTTTTGTATCCTTGGTAACGTGTCCACCCACCCGCGACCCCACCCCATCTTTCCCAACCCCACCCAACTACCCACCTTCTCTCCACACAAAACTTGGAAAACTAAACGTGTCAATGCTGCGTCCCTGCAGCGTGTCTCATGGCACCACGTGATGTGACAGGAAGCCACGTGACTGAACAGGAAGTTCACCTTGAGGAATGCTTGTCATGACTCGCATTGGTCGCGTTCGATTCCACGCACGAACAGCAAATTCCCGTTCCCAAAGAAAATGACGCGTCGCACGTCAAATCGAACCAGACCGTTGACTGGGTTTCAAAAATTACAGTGACGAGCACAATTCGCCCCAACCAACCTGAAGTGCGTTCTGTTGGTACTGATAGCAAGATCTGCGCGAATGGAAGGAGGACACAAGTCGATGCCCAATTGGAGGTATTCTTTCAGTACATCTTCAAGTTTGTTGGTACCTGAATTCATTCAGTCTGAACAAAACGCAACGCAACGTGATCACAATGGCAATTGGTCTTTGGCTTGGAAAGACTTGAATTACATTTTGGTCAACGGAAAGAAATTGCATGTTTTCAATGTGAAAACACACGACGCACCAGAGTCACGTGAAAAACCACGTGATATGAAAAAAAGACACGTGTGAAGCAGATGTGGTCATGACCAGCACGATTTCCTCAGCAGAGTTCTCGAGAAATCTCGTGCGTCGCTCATCTTCAAAACCACCAGCAGAATATGTAGCATTTTGTGCTTGTAGCAACCACCAGTCTCAGGTCTGTTTCATTCTGCGTGCGTCACGCGTTGCTGCCCCTGCGCAAGTCAGTGCGCGCTGCGTCGCCGCTGGCAACACAGAAACGGCCTGAGCTGTACACGAACGCAATGCGTGACGCATCCAGTATGAATGCAAACTTCAGATCACACTGTACACAGAACCCACACGCCACTCTGCCCCCCATCCCCATGTTCAGCATCACGCACTCACACTGTCAATTCTCCACTTGATTCAGCCTTCGCGCTGTCAATCACAATGAGAACATTTTGTGGGCAATCACTGGCTGAGGCCTCGACTCATCAGCAAAAGCACCCAATCACAATCCAGAAATCTGTGGGATACAGCTGGACGTAGATTGTATCTTTGCTCAGGCGTCATCAGACACCCGAAGCAATTTTGGCAACGATCAGCACCATGTAGAGTTCAGCGCCGTCATGTTAACGCCATGAACGCCGCCCTTTTAACGTAGCCAGGTTGGCGCCTTCGTTTTTGACGCCGCCATACAAACGCCATCGCGTTGACGCCAACATGCAGACGCCACGACATTGACGCCGCCATTTTGACGCGGCGCTATCCCAGCAGCACCTTCTTCATCCGGGCTGCCATAGGCAGCGTCTCGTCCTCGCTCTCTGATTCGCTGCTCGCGCACACGACGGGGCTGCGCACACACGTCGGAGAGCAGAGGTACTCCAGCAGAGGGAGCCGGTACTTGCCGCAGAAATCCACGAATTTGACGTTCTCCACTTTGGACGAGAAGTACACACCTGGAACAGGAAGAGAAACGTCTGCGTGTGACTGAGGATGCACACCTTGAACAGCAGAAACGCAGGTGTGTGACTGAGGTATGTGTGCACGTGCACACCTGGAACAAGATGAGATACGTGTGTGTGCGCGCGTGTGAGGCATGTGTGTCAGATGTGTGTGTGTGTGTGTGTGTGTTGCAGGCCATCATTGACGCAATTCTGTGTGTGCGTGTGTGTGAGGCGTGTGTGTACGTGCAGTATCTGGCAAACAGTGGTCCAGATCCAAGGGCGTGTGTGCGTGTTTGTGTGTGTGTGTCCGTCCGTCCCACAGCGTCTCACCTTTGCACTTGGGGTTGACGCAGCGCTGCGCCGAGTTGAGGTACTGCACGAGGTTCCCCGGGATCTCCCGCGGGGAGTACGGCACATTGCGCACCTTCACCGCGCGGCCCGCCAGCTCCAGCAGCGACGGCGGGTTGTACACCAGGTCCTCCACGAACCGCATCTGCAACAAGAACACCAATCAGTGCTGATACACGCGCCTCGGGTCGCCATGGTGGAGGAAGCACGGGGGACGGGGTTGTTTTTTTTTTACAAGTCATTCACGTTGTGCAGTGGATGCAAGTTCATTGCGACAAGAACACTGTGAGCTTAGGGTTGCCAGACTTAGATCAACCGATTTCAGCGTGCCGCTCGCTCCTCCTTCCATCTCTCTTTCCTTCATTGCTTCCTCATTCACCTTCGCCCTCCCCCTCCCTCCCTGCAAGAACCTTCCTTCCTTCCTTCCATCAGTCTTCCATTCATTCTTCCATTCATTCATTCTTCCTTCCTCCATTCCTTCCCTGACACTCACGACGAGCGGTTGTTGCTGGTTCCAGCTTCACTTGTATTTCCCTCCTTCTCCCTCTTCCCTCCATTCTGCACTCCCTTCCCCTCCTCCCTCCTTTCTTCTCTCCATCCGATACTCACGACGAGCGGGTTGTTGCGCAGACTCAGCTCCACCAGCTCCAGCTTGACGATGTCGGGCGGCAGCGTCGACAGCTTGTTGCTGTGGAGACTCAGCGACTGCAGGGATCGCAGGTCAGAGATCGTCGGCGGCAGCGACTGGAAAAAACACCACCAGGGGTCAGTGTGTTGTCATCATGACGTGTTCCATTGTGTTATGCGCAGAAACATGCCGCAGGCATCACGTGTGAACGGGTTTCACAACATGCGGAGACAAAGGTAAAACAGCTGCCTGCCTTTTGTTTGAAACGGCAACTTTTGCCTCTGCGCAGCAAACAATTCACCCGATATTTGCATTTGAGTGGCCTTTGTTTCGTTGTTGTGATAAATCAGGCGCTGGTGAGCAAGAGAGAGAGAGAGAGAGAGAGAAAGAGAGAGAGAGAGAGAGAGAGAGAGAGAGGGAGAGAGAGAGACAGAGATAGGGAGAGAGAGAGATAGAGACAGAGAGTGAGAGAGAGAGAGAGAGAGAGAGAGAGAGAGAGAGGGAGGGAGGGAGAGAGCGAGAGGGAGAGAGCGAGAGGGAGAGAGAGAGCGAGAGAGAGAGCGAGAGCGAGAGCGAGAAAGAGAGACAGACAGACAGACACTGAGTGAGTGAGTGAGTGAGTGAGTGAGTGAGTGAGTGAGTGAGTGAGTGAGTGAGTGAGCGAGCGTGGATGAGTACAAGCGCGCGCGCGTGTGTGTGTGTGTCCGTGTGTGTGCCTGTGTGTATGTGTGTGTGTGTCTGTGTGTGTTTCCGTATGTGTCCGTGGGTGCCTCACCTGTAGTTTGTTATCGCAGAGGATGAGTGACTGGAGACTACGCATGAGCCCGACCGTCGCCGGGATGCTCAGCAGCTGGTTCCCTCCCAAGTACAGCACCTCGAGTCTGCAGCGAGAAGCGGGCAGCCATCAGGCACAATGTCTCACAGAGCCAACTCTGCTTCGGACGGTCGTAGATCTGCGTCACCCCCAATTCACACCGCGTGCGCCAGCGCATCACGCACAGCTTTTACGACATTCCACACCATGCGCCAGTGCACGTTTGGGGTTGGAACCCATCCACGATTATGGTGGTGTACACCCACTCAGTGTGAACACAACTACTTACTGCCCATTTACTTTGCCTTTCTCATGCATGATACCTATTTTTGGTGCACAGTGACCTTGGTGTGCGTATGCGTAGATTCGCTTGGTGTAAATTGGGGGTCAGGCAGACGGATTCAGCATGTTGCCGGTTGCATTCGGACCGGACACCCGCGAGTACACGGCGTCCTCCCCTCTGGCGAATCCCAGAGGCGCCCGTCCCTTGCTGCAACTCTCGGGGCCGGGGGGGGGGGGGGGGGGGGGGGGGGGGGGGGGGGGGGGGGGGGGGGGGGGGGGGGGGGGGGGGGGGGGGGGGGGGGGGGGGGGGGGGGGGGGGGGGGGGGGGG
>JAAUXT010140504.1_pt1 | contig 25862 bp, 37 predicted proteins | sample 7278171 | NCBI WGS metagenome assembly JAAUXT01 (sample SAMN14350112, study PRJNA611818) | marine sediment metagenome | isolation source: surface marine sediment (1.8m) | place: French Polynesia: Moorea | collected 2018-08
GAGCAAGCCAAATCAGAGTGAGCCAAATCAGAGCAAGCCAAATCAGAGCAAGCCAAATCAGTGCAACTGAAATTTCCTCAAATCACCGCGAGCTCCATGGAGCTATTTTTGGAAACGGCTTAGCTCGCAGTTGTAAATCTGTCTCTCTCCAGATAAGGCTCGCGAACTGCCAACTGCCTTGTTTTTCTCCGATCAGTTGCGGCGGCGACATTTCCGTCAAGCAGCACATAGACACAGCTGAGTGAAAATAGCAAAGCTTCAAGTTTTCCCACCGCAGATAACACAAGTGAAACAAGGAACCGTGTCGCATTCGCCCCAAACCTGGTTGTTCCGAGGCACACGAAACCTGAAGCGGCTTCAGGCAAATCAAACACACATTTGCATCATCTGTCACAATCGCAGGGAAAATTCGCCAAGACCGTTTCCAGAAACCCCAATTTCACGATTGTACAAATTTGGGGCAGCGGCTGCAGCTGGAGCCGGGGCCGCCTGACTCCAGTCGCCCTGATCGCGCCCGATAACCCGGAAACGCCCGCAGAAGCTGATTTCTCCGCAGAAGTGAACTTCACCTCGTTCAGACGGAGCAGAGAAGTCGATACGTCAATCAGAATAGCTCAGTGGAGTCCACTCCGAGATCTGACTGATGTATAGTGCACACGACCCCGCGTCGTACGTCGAAAATCTTTGTTCAAATTCAAGGGGAAACTGGACACGGTGTCAATGGGTGGGTGCTCCACTGTCCAAATTCATCGACGCACTGAATGAGCCAAGTTCGGGTTGGGCAGGCAGGACCAGCTGCACCGTATTCACTCGTGCATAAACCGCACCAAAGAAACAGATTCACCATAACTTTTGCCTTGATATCCTGGAATCAAGTTTCATTGGAACATAGATCAACTCGCACTCATGGAAAAGACGCACCATTCTCTTCATGCAAATTTTCGGGGCGAAATGGTGCGTCTTACTCGGGTGACTACGGTACTTCATCTCGCTCCGCATTACGGGGCTTCAGCGACGACGAGGCGCATCTCATCCGCTGACCACTCGGCTCCGCAATTGCGTGTCTTGGTCCAATAGTCCCCTTCTCGCCGGGCTGCGCAGCCTATTGACTTCTGCAGCAACCTTATCTGTATTTAATAGGGCTTCTCGCGTGTTGCTCGCTTCCAAATGAGAATGTACTGCAGGGCCACCGCACCTATGATTACCGCACGGAACGGAACCAGGCTCACCCACTCACGGTGCGTGTGCGCGGCAGTGGTCTATCATTCACCGTTGAGCTGCGGAGGGATGGCGGGGGGGGGGGCACATGCGCGGGGGAACATGGCGCGTCGCGTCCCATGCAGTCGCTTGCACCACAGCATCTCTTGTCAGGGACTGGGGCACAAAATCACAGAGCTGCAACTCAACAGACAAAACCTTCAACACGTCCTCGGATTGAGAAAATTAACAGCGTCCAGATTGGACAAGCTTGGAACCACAAAGCCTGCCCTGGAGGAGCACAGAATGTCTCACTGCAATTCGGCGGGGGGGGGGGGAAGGAGGCAACAGGTTCGGAAGACGGAGCACCTCGCATCGACCCCCGACCCGGTTCAACGCGCAATCAAATCAGCAGCTCACAGCTTCCCAGACTCGCCAACATAAATCAGCCGAGAAAACTCGTCCAGCAGCAGCATCAGAGACTCGGAAATGAGTCAGCCACCAACCGATCGACACGAGAAAGGCACAGGAAGCCTCTGCAGACTTAGGAAACTATTCATGCCAGGATCTCCCGAGAGGAGTTGTGGCTCTGCGTCAACCTAGGACCCGCTGACTTGCAGACGCAAAACGCACAACGCCAGGCGTGGGAGCCCGGCCTCAACCACTGACTCACCTGTGCACAACAGTCAGAGGCTCCATGGCGCTCAGGACCCAGTGAGAAGCTGGAGCAAGAGTTCGGGGCAGCAGGGCGCGACGTCCCTCATCACCAACGTCATGACGTCCACGACGTACTCCGACGCCGCGACGCAGCGCGACAGCAGCGTCCACAGCGCGAGGTGCACCGGACAAAGGATTAGCATGCCGAGCCGAGCCGAGCAGAGCCGAGTCCGTGCGAATCCTTCACAGCGACCGCATTCGCTTTTCCCTGCTGGTCTAGTCCACACTGCACGCTCTGTTCCTCAACTGAAGAAACTGTCCCTGGTTGTTAACACGAAGTCTGTGTGTCACACTGAATAAATTGATGTCAACAGCAGTGAATGCGTGCTGCCCTGGGCGGTGCTCGCAGCGGCGACAGATCGGAGGCGCCCGGCTCAACAGTGACGCAACAAGAGCAAACAGCGACTGTTGTTCCACAGCAAATCTCTTTGTCTCATTGATCAAGGATTCAAGTTTCCAATGAATAAAATGAATGAACAATGCTCAATGCGACGCGCAGCTGAGTGAGTCCAGCTGATTCGCGCGTAGCTTTCCGCGCGCGCGCGCTTTCACGCGGCGCATGTTGCGCGCGCCGCGCCGGTGCCTCATCCATTGTGTTTCTCGTATCTTCTTCATCGGCTTCGGCGCTTATTGATTAAGAGCGCAACTCGCTGTAGTGAGGGTCCAGGGCGGGGTGATTCATCCCGCGCTTCAGCCCTGCCGCGGCCCGGCCCGGCTTCACTCACTCGCTCGTTATTGCGTTCCTTCTGGGGCCCGTCACTTTCTCTTCCCCCCCCCCTCGTCACGTTTTCTGTCCCCCTCCGACATTTTAGTCACACCTAACCTGCAGCTGCTGCATCTGTTCACCATTCAGGGACGCACCATAGAACTCGAGTCGCCTGACGTGTTGATACTGACGCGAAACCCCAGCGCGACACCCGCGCAATGGAGAAACTGACGGGAAGCCTTGCAACGCAGATTGAGGCTGCCACGACGCGCGCGAGCAAATCCACGTGAATCTTCGTCAGATGCGGTAAAAAAAGTCTCAACAGAACCGAGCGCTCGAGTTCAAATCTTTCGCAACACAAAAATTCAACACCGCAAAAATGCACGAGTCTCGCGGTAAAGCACAAGAAACTGATCGCGGCTCAAATGTTTGGGTTCGCTCCCCTGTGGAGAGAGAACCGGAGAGTAAACAATGTCGAACACGGGATCAATAGGGTAATGGACACCGCTCTGATGATCCCAAACATTATTACAACGGGCGCGAGTCGCAACGCCAATTGGCGCCGGGTTCACACGGGATGTGTTGTGCTTTGCGTCGCTGTGTGTGCAAGGCAATGGATGCTACGTACCAACGCGTGGTGCGCGCAGTGTGAACGTGGCCTGAACTATAAGGGGATGAATGGCGCGCTTTGGCCAGATTCACACTCCCATGGCAGCGCAAACAAAGTGTGTCCAATAACGCAGTGTTCACTGAGGCTGGGACGCACCGCACGACTCAACGCACGACGCCCGCGGTGTGAACCTGACACACGTCGCAGTGGCCTCTGCCTCACTGCGCCAAGTGCGCCACAAGGAGCGACGGCGTTTACCTCCCAATTACCTCATAGATCTGCCGGGTCAATTACGACCAACGCACACAGGACGCCAAACATGCTGTGTTTACAGACCGCAATGCGCTGCTCCTGTTTGGTTTGCTCTTCGCAGCGGTGTAGCAGACATCCGTTCCAATAGGTGAAGTGGAATACGATTGTGTGAGGGTTATTGCTTGGACAGATCTATTTGGGTCTTTCACAGACAGAACGGCGTTCAGCACAGAGGAACATACTATTGTGAAAGTCCTGCTGTGGGCAGAAATGCTGGTCAGAGATTGTAGACAATCCCAGCTGGTACTGCGGATAATAGCAGATGTGATACCATCACGCCCCGAGGCGGCCTCCCACTCATCCACTTTCTCCCGTTTTATGCGAAACTGATGGTCGCTTCACGTGGGACGGGGTCAGCGCCTCACGCCCACCGCCGCTGTCCCTTATCTTGTGTGCGCACTGACCACCAGCTGATGGGAGGGAGGGACAGGACTCATCGCGTGATCTGCCATCAAAAGACTCTCGCTCCCAGTCACAGCACCTGAGACTCTCCCCAGTATGAAGGAGAAGGCGTCCGAATCACGCCGACGTGCTTATTTCCCAGGGAATGTTGGATCTGCTTGGTCTGGTTGCGCTCACTGTCTTCTGGACCTCAAAGATGCAGAATCGCGGATTGGAAGCAGTGCTACTTTGGTTGTGACTGAGGCAGCAGATTTGTGGGGAATCCCCCAATCCGCGTCCACAAACAGCACAACTGTGAACTTCCATTCGGTGCACAAACGGCTCTCGCTGCTACGTCGTGACGGAGTCGTCCTCAGACGTAAATCAGATTGCAGACTTTTTTTATGAAAAAGGCGACTCAATAAACCGGGTCCCCGGCGTGCACTTCCGCCTGGGACCCCATCTGCGTCTGCTGCAGTCACACTGACAGTGACGGAGCACGCTGACGACGCTTCAATGTCCTCACTCACACCTTTCTCCCCACGTGTTCGGAACATATTTCATCTGCTGCTCAATATCCTGATTCCTGGGCAGGCGGGGGAGCGCCAGCTGAGATGTGTAACAGGTATTTCATTACCCCGTCCGGATTAGGTTTTCCGTGATAAACGAGGACCGCTCGCAGCCCCCCCCCGCCCCCCCCCCCCTGCCGCTGCCGCAACAGTCACAATGAGATGCAAATGCGCATTCGCCTCCACAAAAGATTCATTGGTACAACGCATGCAATTTTCCAACGTAACACTGTTCATCAGGATAATTACTCCGATTAACCCTTCTGTCTTACAGCGGGCTCTCAGATCCCCAAAGCCCTTTTGCCCAAATAAGGCTTGGAGTGATGAGGGTTAATGCTGGCATTACGCATCACTTTTGCATGCACACTTTTTTTCCCCGCGCCTGCAGGCTGCATGCAGGTTGCATTTGCATGTGTCGCCCGCATCGCGCGTGTCCCGGCGGTGCACGTGTTCCCGTCTGCCCGGCACCCGCCGCCCGTGCATGTTGCGCGTTCTTATTCACTGGTCTCCCATTCTCATCATCCACAAATCCCCCTTTCCTTGCTTCGCAAATCTTCCCGCCGCCCATTCGGATCAGAATGCTTTCTAATCGATCAAATTTGCGTCCCTGAGGAGCAACGGCGTCTGCGTTGAGGAATCTCGCAGAAGGACATTACCAACAACACGTGCACAGTGCTGCGCCTGAAAAGCACCACTTGTTTCTCCATGGAGATGCTGTCCTCTCTCGCATTCCGGAAATCTTCGCAACACGACAACATCCCATCCCCAAATCACAGCCCTGATAAATTGGTTTCAGTCTCAGAAGCAGCCTCACAAGGTACGAGTCTTTCCTTTTCGATTTGACGGTGCACGTGTACTCAAATGTGAATCATCCTGAGGAACACGACTCGAGGTGCCTGGCGTCCCCACGACGGGACGAACTGAGCCCGAGACGTTGTTCGTTTTGCCCTTACCTTGTCCACCGCATGCGCCACCACGAACCTCCCGGAATCCGACACTCATCATTCAATTAGTCCTCTTGTTCCACCCGCGCCGGCGTTCCCCGCAGCACTGTGGAAGCGACCGAGGCGTACTGCGCACAGTAGGGAAGCTGCAGCGCTTATGGCAAGTTCAGTCGAGTCGCCGTCGTGTGTTGACAAGCGAACGTTGAAAACCAAAACAGCTTCTCCAGAGCCGGAGTTCCCCCAGCACAAAGCGATGAGTTGGGGACCCCCCTGTCAACCATCCAATTTCTCAGGATCGCTATTCCTGAATGGGAGGATAGTCTGCTGACAGGGTTCATCGGAAGAGGCAACCTCTCCCCCAGCCCTGCGAAGCCGCTTCTTGAGCGAATTCAATTTTCTCCACAGCCACTTCCCACGCAAACAACGTCAAATTGATCCACGCAAACGAACCAGGGGAAAAACGCAGCGCAACCGCGTGTTTTCGTGCAAACAGAGCGTGCGACATGTGTGCACCCGAACACACGTCACGTCTCGTCTTTGCAGACGCGCTTCGAGATTCATCTCTGAGCGTTGATAAGGCTGCCTTCATTTCCAAATTCATGAAAAGCTCTCGAGAAAAAGCGGCGACACGACCAGCAGTGACATAAATTTCCTGGAGGAAACTGCATCTCGGAGAGAACAGTGTTTATGGCCGCTTCTCGGCGAAACAACAACGGGAAAGAAGCTCTTCTCTGTGGATGGATGTCCAAGCATTACGTTTCTGACAGGCTATTCGAGCGCGCTGTCTGTGTCTTCCGCCAACAGTTTGGACGATGACAAAAAGAGAAGCCTTTTACACACTGGATGCGTTACACAGTTGCGTCCCAGGGACAGTCACAGGAAAGTCGAAGCAGGCCTGGGTTTATGCCCATCACCTTCACGCCCGTTGATTTCCTTCGGTTGAGACGGGCAATTTTGCCTTGCACGTGCACGGATTGTGGAAATACCGACAGAAGCGAGCACACGCTCCTTTTTTGCAGGAACTACGTGGTCGCAACACGTGACGCATCCAGCGGGACCCAGGCCTGAACCGGACTATTTGTCACCCGTCACAGCCTCACACCCAGCCACGGACCGCGCCGCGAGACTTGTCAGGAATGGCGCGAACGGCCAACTTGTAATGAGCGCAACAGAGCGTCCGCAATGACGCCCACTTCCCCAGCGCTGTCGAGCTCCGCACCGAGCACCGTCTGAAGGACACGGCTCTGAAGTGAACTGGACAATGAGTGGAGACAGAGATGCATGCAGGATAAAACCCGGCTTAAATTTCCGCATCTTTTTTGCGCTTCGTTGCGAACTCTTCCTGAAGATGGTCAGCGTGTGGGTTGCGGCTGTGATGTTTTCTTGCACAAAAAAGAAAAAATTGTTGCACTCACCCCTGGTTGGCCCTGTCGATCAGTTTCTGCACCGGAAGCGTCAGTTTTCCCAGGAAGCGACTGATGGTCGGCCGGCTCTTCGCGAACTTGTCCTTGACCTCGAACTCGATCACGTCCGTCGGAAGCGCCTCGAACGTGAATTCCTGCGACGAGAAACGATCGCGCTGCAGCGCTGCAGGGGACCACGCGTTTCCTTCCTCCGACACACAGAGCCAAATGTCACATCAAATGGAATTCTTTGTGCATCATCGCTGCAAAACATCAGCAGCAAATGCGTTTTTTTGTCACAAAGTTGCGCGAAGCTCATTTATAATGCAGCACAAAAAAATGAATCTGCAGAAAATAGCGTTGTAATGTGCAGCGAAATCGGAGGCGGTCGGTACCTGGCTGCTCCACACAGGATGCGTCGTGTTTTGCTGAACCGAGGACCTCGTTTCCTGGCCGTGGTGCGCCAGGCGCGGGAAGCTCGACCTCTTGCCCGGCTGGATGGACATCTTGACGTAAGGGTCGGGGTTGAAGAACATGCCTTTCTTCAGGTACTTGGCGCTCATCTCTGCGGTGGAGAGAAAGATGGAGGTTTGTCGTCAGGATAAACACACTCGTGAAACCCGCTTGAGGCGTTTTGTTCAACTGCAGAACTAAAAGGATTTTAGCCAGTTCTAATGGTGTGACCTGCATTTTGCAATGTGACCTGTGGGCGTCTTGACTGTTTTTCACGCTGATATGAAAAGATTTCAAACCAGTTTCACTTGAACAGATCAAACGTTTACACACAGATGCGCGCACACACACGCACACACACACGCACGCACCCACGCACACACACTCCCCCTCCTACGTTTCTGTCTCTTTGTCTCTCACTCTCACAAAACAGCACACATACACACACACGCACAGTCCCCTCCAATGTTTCTTTCTGGCTCATTTTTTTTTTCTCTCTCTCTCTCTCTCATGCACACAAAACAACGTCCACACACACGCACACAAACACACACACGCACACTGAGGTGAACTCCAACTCATCACTCACTGTAGAACACAAAGCAGTTTTGACAGAAGAACCCTGTGGAAACAACACAGATCTGCAGTAGCAAATCTAATCGGATTTAATCTCTGCACTGACTGACTTTTTCAAACTAAACACACATTCTGCTGTGCACTGAATGAACGTCAATATTCCTCTCCCATTGTCAGCACACATGGGGAGAGACAGAACCTGAGTGGGCGAGAAAGTGTTGGGGGAAAGTGGACAGATGCAGCCCGGAACAACAAAGCGCGGCAGTCACGCAGCTGATCTCCCTCTTCACTCACACGCGCGCAGGATTATCCAAAGCGCATTTGGCGATCACGCCCGACTGAAAAAGCACGGTGAAAACACGGGCTGAATAATTCACACACTGCCTCGGGGAGGGAAAACGGCGGAAACTCAACTGGGTGCAGTTTGACTGTCAACGTTTTCATTTTCCGGGGGGTTGGAAGAGAAGAGGAGCAGAGATTCGAAAAGGAGCGCGGCTTTTTCCAGAACGGCTCAAAGCCACACACGACGTTTTTCGCAATCGCAATCACGACATGTCAAAATTTGAGACCAGGTAGAAATTTCTTCAAATTTAATTACACGTGTGGTTCTTTAGAGATTAAATCCGGATCTGATCCGGATTATTCTGACAAGCGACTCGCTTCAATTAGTGATCAGAAAGAGCCGGGCGCGTTCGATCTCACTCCACCCACGAGTCGCTGCGACAGTTGAGCCGCACTCAGCAAATGAGGTTTTATAAAACCTTGTCAGATCTGAAGAATTTCCACAAAGGTGAAAATTCCGCCCCGGGCGCCGATTCTGACTTGAAATGTGTGGCACAAAGAATCACTCTGTCAAGTGCGCTGTGATCCAGTGGAACCAACATGGAGAAAATGGAAAGGATTTCTGTTTTCAATCGTGAAATTTCAGGGACCTGCCAATTCAGCATCACAAAATACTTCCTCTGCCTTGAGCTGGATGACACACAGAAAAGTTGCCCTCACTGTTTTGGACACATTTCTAACTGGTGAGTTTTCGCAAACGGACGCGTTTCCAAATAAATTCACTTGATTCGAAAATACATGGATCGACAACTGAATTCGTGGGTCAATACCGCAGTGAATCCCACTCGACAATTGGGAAATCTTCATGCACAGCACGCAACCCACAAGGTGCCCTGTTGGGACATCAAGAGCGGATATTCATAGAGCAGCAGCACTCACTCTGCGCGTCCGTCAGGTTCGACAGATGTCCGGGGTGCTCCTCCACACCGGGTCCTGCACAGTGGCTCCCGCTGTGCAGGGCGAGGCACGGCGCGTTGTCCACACCCAGCCCTGCACGACTCTGCCCCGCACACTGATTCACGTTACTGCCCAGGCTCCGGGCAGCGCATCCGGATCGCTTGTGCCCCGTGATGTCGAACCCGCTGCTGTAGAGCAGATTCACGTACGCTGGGCGCCTGGAGACGTGGCTCGCACCGCTGTAGCTGTGGTCCTGACACGCGTAATATTCCCGGTGCTTGTTGCACGTGCATCTGCTGATCTGGTCGCTAACTCCATCCTCGTACGCTGTCTCCCTGCCCGACACACACAGCCTCATCCACACGAGCACCATGGTGCAGTGTTTGTCAAATTAAACTCCGCACACACGCAGTGAAACTCATCAGCTCAAAGTCAACGCGGAGCCAGGCTGAAGAAGAAGCCTCCATTGCTGCCTGCTCCATCAAGGCTCAACAGCGAACTGACGACGACGATGACACATGGCGATGACTATTGATGGTTGCAAGTTGTCAGCATCATTGAAGTTGCATGGACCCGGCGCGCACCCTGGGAAAGAACACTGCACGCATGCGTTCCCCCATTCACGCCGTGCCCAGCCGCTTCAATAGACTCTCCAATAGGGAGAACCAGCAATTTTCTCCCACCGTCCGCCACACACAATCACACTGCCAACATGTTTCCCTTCAACTCCAAGGGGGTCAAAATCACTGGAAGCAATGTTCTTGTTCCCGATGTGAAAATCACTGTTGAACATGGAGACACCGCCAAATGTGTGTGACCTGGGGTGACGGAGCTATTCCGTCCATTGACATCTGGTTTTATCAGTCGAGATGCTGGTGGCAAAAACCGCACGCACTACGTGTCCAAATGAAAATGCACGATGCTTCTGGCTCAGGTTTGTTCACATGCGGGCAGACTCCCTGGAATCAGGCTGCGCTTGCGTTGTTGCACCTTGAAGGCGTTTCCCTCGTGACTGACCTCCGCGTCACGTGCATACAGCCGCTCACGTCGTCCGACATTGACAGATCGTCACCAGCGCAGTCCGCAGTCCCGTCACGTTCTTTAACGTGCGCACAGAAGGGCCTGGATCTCCGCTCCACCGAACCAGCCAAACGCTTCCAGAAAAACAAGCCTCCTAGAAATTCTGCGGTCACAAAACGTCTGGGCGCGGCGCCCGCACCCGATCCGCGGCTTTACTGCAGACAGCAGATGCGCTGCGCGAGAAGACAATGCGCCGAGCGGCGGGGCAGGTGCTCGCGCCGTTCCACCCGCTTAATGAGCGCAATCCGACTGGTCTCAGTCCCAACAACACGTCGAACCCTTTGTGCCCAAACGCTCACAAAGGGCAGCGGCTGTCAAAACTGGTAATGCGAGGCAGGGCCGCACACACTGAGAGCGAGCGACACTGGTCCATTTGTGTGCTGCTGTTGTTGTCTCTCAATTTCGATGCTTGCTCGGACTTCTCAACTCCCTCAGAATGTTTCCACAAAGACGGCAAAACATGCGTCCGTCTGAAATTTCAAGTCGCGCAATACAGATCTATGTGTATTCGAGCAGAAAGAAAGATTATCAACGAGAATGTTCACGAAGTTTGGCACTCGTCTGCAAATCATCTCGAAATGATTGTCGTCCGTATAAAGTCCGTGGACAACCCTTGCATTTCCAACAATTTTCTCGAGTCCCAACAATTTTGTGTCCGTCACACGCAGAAAGGCCATGTCAGCACGCAACTGATGCTCTCCTGCCCGAATTTAAACGCGGAGGTGACGACCCGTGGTCGCATCACGAAGACCCATCGGCCCGTTGCGTGAAAAGGGACCCTCACCCAGCGACACACACACGGTGTGAATTCTCCCTTCAAAGCCAAGAGCGCCACAACAGATCAAAGCGTTCGGAGCCTCACGAAACGTGTTTGAAGCTTCGCTGTCCATTCTTCCCGTGGTTCAGGTGGACAAATCAGAGAACAGCGCGCAAACAAAGCGCCGAAGCCTCGCGCTGCGTCCTCTAATTATCGCTCTTGATTTGATCAGACTCGTCCCTTGTTCAGTCAATGGTGGGTCCTCCGTGAGATACAAATTGTTCGCGACTGTGGAAGGTGAGAAACCGAAGCATTTCAGGTGGAAAGGTATGAGAGTCACAAAAATGTCAGTCTCCCCCGGCACCTTCAGTTTCGACTCAATGTAAACAGACTTGAGTGACCCCGGGGGCAACCAAATTGTGCGCTGGTCTCCGGGGAGTAAAATATTAAATTTATCATAATTCCTTCTGCAAGTCTCACTTGAAGGCGCCTCAAACTTTCACATGACTCCCACCTCTTCGTGGCTAATCAACTCAATAGAAATCCCTCTCCCACTTGGTTCGCGCGGGTCAAAACCCGTTCTCACCCAGACCCGGGTCCTCCACATTCTTTCCGAGTCAGAAGTGGTCACCTTTGCATCTCACATCACTGGACAAAATTACACGGAAATCCGTTGCCTAAATTATGCATGGCAACAAATATCTCAACACTTCACGGGGCAAAAGACGCATTTCATCATTGAATTTAGCACTCGACTTCACCCAAAGATGCTCAGCACAAAAATGACACCTCGAGGCATCAAATGCATCGCTGAAGTAAGATATTGTTCGCATCTCGGGCCACAAAGAACGACAATAGACACGGCAGGATGCTGCGTACATAAACCCCTCACTTATCATCAGAATGCTCCAATCGCTTTGAAAAGGAAAACTCATTGCTGATTAACCCCCCAAAATTCTGTTTGTCTTCGATGATGTTTAAACTGCAAACAGGCCTGGGAAAAGTACACAGGGAACGGCGAACTGTTGATGACCATGGGAAGATGCGGAATTTCACCTCGCTATTCAGGCTTCATGATGAGTTCGCTTCCCAACACTATAATTCCCCCATTCAACAGACCATCTCGGACGGACAATACTCATCATTGTCAATGTGCAATTTTCTTCCAACGACCAAGCATTTTGCACTTTGCTCAAACCGTAATTCCAATCTGGCCGCGACAGCGCCATTTAAAGGTTCGGAAGGTCGGATCAGCTCCTGTCACACACGAACTTTTCGCGCTGACATCTTCGTTGCACACAACACCAAAGCCATTTGACCACCGACACATTCCCAGCGCCTGACGCTTCTTTCCGTGTCATTTCTGCGTGAAACCTGAGGCTTTTAAACAAACTTTGTGCTGTCTGTGCGACACGCACACGGAAATTCAAGGGAACAGGGCAGAATTATATGCGAGTCACCTGACATTGATCTCGCACCCAACAATGTTCACACTGACAAGGAGACACCAACTTGGCTCGAGATCGCTTCATCTGGTTTCCACAACACCTGGAAATTCAGGCTGAACGGGACAATTGCGTTTTCCAATTTGATGGCTGGTTTGGAAAGGTTGATTCGTTCTCCCCCTCAGTGCAGTGACCGCACAAATTTGATTGCTCTCTCACACAGGGTGGATCCAGGGGAGCGGGGATCAAGTAGAACTTCAACCACCTCAGGAGAACAGAAACTGCTTCAGGGTAAAACAAGCACAAAGATGAAGTGCGTCGAACAGATTAGATCCAGATCTTGCTCCTGTTTTTGTGCGGCCCCCAAATGCGCCCTGTTTTCAGAAGTTCAGCACCGCCGAGACTGAAATCCACAGGGATTTGGACTCCAGGCATCAGGACCCAACTCAACTCGGGATCATTCCCCACTCCCCCTCGTGATCTCTCTGTCAGGGATCAGGACCCCAGGGTTCAGAACCCTTGAGGTCAGAACCCCGCGGATCAAGACCCTTCCCCTCGTGATCCATCTCTCGGTCAGTCCGAGCCTCGGGACCTGAAGAAGTGAATGTGAAGCGTCCCTACCTGACACGGTGAGGTGGATGAGCTGCGCCGGGTCCGCCTGCTTCCCTTTCCTCGCGCTCACCCCGACGCCCTGCAACAACACGCACAGCTGACCACGGCTCACAACAAGGTCTCATCTCCATGGTGATCCCGTGGGAGTGTTCGATTTCCACGCACCGCGCGCCCACTGGCTCGACCCGCGGGGCACTCGACGCGTGAATCGAACACGCCCAACTTGGATCCGAGTATTGGATGCGCATCCGTGAGAGTCCCAGAAGACGGTCGTCTCGCTCACCATCTCTGCGGCGCACACGACGTTCCTCTGCGCTGCGCCGTCAGCATCGCGGGTGCGCACGCGATCCGCGGATCTCAGCGTTCTGCCTCATGACAGAGACGAGCCGCAATGAATTCCCTCCCTCAGCGCGCGGAGCCAGGCTGGGCCTGATCACCGTATCCAGCGCGCGCTCACTGTGATCACTGACGACCATATGTCACCCGAGGCCCGGGTACACAGGTGGCACACTCCTCGGAACTCGCTGTGTTTGTTTGCGTGCACAGCGCATCGAGAGACAGGGAGCCAGCGGTGATACCACCGTTCTGTGGATTCCGTGGTCAACCAGCAAAGCTACTTGCTCCGGTCTGTATCGCTGCTGGTGCAGTGAACACGAAACACGCGCATACAGTAATTGTAATAACTGATGCACCCGTAAAAAGCACACCAAAACTTTCGTCGGAGAAACGTCCTGTTGCATTGGACAGAAACAAACGCTCTGTTTTGCACGTAAACCCTCTGGTGATACTGTTTGTCAGAACAAAAATAGATGTAACGCCTCTTTTCGTCGGTGCTTTTGTATGAGGAAGTTTTTATGTTGCACGGGATCAAAAGTCACATTACGGAAATCAAATGTCCAGCCGTCCAAAGTGGACATTGGCGCACAACCAACAGGCCAGATCTACCGCCAAAGGACAACAAACAGCGAGCAGTGTTGGAGGAGAGAAGCGAAATCCCCACCGCATAAGAAGCAGGGAAAGGCACCCAGAGTCTGCTGAAGTAATCGCGAGTAGATCTTCTGGGTCCAATGTTGCGTCGCCAAGAGATCAGCGGCCCGCCTCCCATCCACCCTGCCGCCCCCGCTCCTGAACCGCCCTCCTTCCCACTCTGCAGTCCACCCTCCCGCCACCGCCCTCCCGCCCGCTCTCTTGCCCACCCTCCCGGCCCCTGCCCCCGCTCCCAGCCCGCTCTCTCACCTTGTCGGCGGCGGCCGGGTTGCGTACTGTGATGGTGGGGCACGTCGCGAGCAGGGCGCCGGTGTTCCCGCTGTAGTAGCGCAGGTTCACCTTCGTCACCGCTGCAACACGGCACAACCTGAATCACGTGCTTCGCGCAGGAAAACAGACGACAATAATCTGTGGCTGTGAGCAGTGAGAACACCTCGCCCCCTGGTGGTGATGGTGAGTACTCACGCTCTGTGAAGTGGTGCTCGGCGTTGTCGATGCACCAGAGGATCTGGCCGCGTCGCAGCGCCGTGTCCCCGCCGCGGTCCGCCTGGTCCAGGTAGTTGCGCGCGTCGCTCTCCTCTGCGAGAACAACGGGTTCCAATCACCACCACATCCACTCACACAACGAGACAAACGAGACAAACGAGAAAGCTTTTTGGAGCCAGTTTGTGTTTCCACAGAAAAGGAAATGAAATCTGAATCGTGGTTCCTGGTGCAACCCAGGCTCTGTGACTTTGTAGCAAACTGTCGTGGAATCAGAAGCTTCGTCCGAAAGGAAGCAGATGCTTTAGAAAGGAGCTGTGTTGTTGGTGAACATCAAACACATGCTGGCCAAGATGCACTTTCTTCTGACAACACGGTAACAGACGCACAAACTTGCGAGTCAACTCAGTTTCAATTGTGGGAGTGAGTTTCAAATCGTTCTGGAACACAATTAAAGACGTGACAGCGATAATCGTCCACGCCTGAACTTTCGACAACATTCTGCGTGTCCACAGCGCCAAGTTTATTGCTGGTGAACAGAAGCTGTGCAGCGCTGGACACGGAATCTGAGGGAAATGTTTTCCTTGTCAAAAAGTTGAGACCAGTGAAACTGAAAGCTCTTGTGAAGACCAGTTGTCTATTTCCAAAGTCTCCACAAAAGGACTGCTGCAAACCACTTCGTTTTCCCTCTTTGGTCTCGTTCGCTCTGCTCTTTGATGCTTTCATCTCGCAGCTTCATCAAAGTCACATTCGTGTCCATGGTGACACCGAACCGCCGCGTCTGTCCTTTTTCTGTCACAACAATCAGATTCTCTTGAGGAGAAAACAATGTCGTATCGAGTGTCAACGCGCCACGTCGAGACAGTTTTCTGTCCACACACGCTGCAGCACGATTCTCGCCTCTTTTCTTCGCGTTTATCTCAATTCTTCGCTGATGACAAAAGGTCCCACAACAAACGGACTCAAGAGAAACTGTATCCAAGGAAGTACACAAAGGCTGGTGATCCGTGCCAAGGCCCAGTTCAACATACGTGGCTGGAACCACCAGCAAACTTTAACTGAAAGGAACGTCCCGTGAGGAACGTCGTTGAAAGTCAATCTTCTGTATCTTTTCTGTGCAGGAAACCGATGCACTGAGAAACCTTCCAGAGAAAGCGAACTCACTTTTTCGCATCATTGTGTCGATCGTTGTCAAACGATGAGCACGACATTCAACTGCAAGATTTGCTTCACAGCTCAACAACAAACAAAAATCGTTCTGTGCAGCAACTTCACCAATCCAACTCACATCAAACGCTGCGACCAACTATTCCGTTCGTTGGATTTGAATCTGCACACAGTGCTCATGCAGCCAACACAAGTGTTCACGTGACATGCCGAACAGAAACACGCGTGCAACAATCGCGTCAGTGTGCAGTATGTTTGATCTTGTACTCACCCAGCAGGAAGAGTCCGATCCAGTCGTTGGCGCTGACATCGGTGTGAATGTCCCACGACACAACAAGGTGGTCCCCGGACCCGATCAGGTACTCAAACCTACCGAAGGACAACGCATGTTTCCGCTTTTGTTCACCTTGCGAAAAGTGTCTGATGTTTACAGGACCATGCAAAAAGCATTTCCCAGAAATTGATGATCAGGCAGGTGCTGGGGTCCGGCACTGAATTCTGGAATCTAACACCGACCGCAACATACACGCCATCGCTGTTGCAAGTCACCGTGTGCAAGAAGGCAGATCGATCTCTGAATCCGTGGACTGATATTTTACCCAGGCAGCCCAGTTTCATTCTGAATGTCTCACGCGTTGAGTCAATGGTGTGCCTTGCACTCGACGAAGATCAAAAGGAACGGTACGCGTGACCCACCCAGAATTGAAAACCTGATGGTTTTACCTGTCAACGGTGAGACTGGGCCTCCCTCCGTGGTCGAGCGCGAGGTCCGACTCGCTGCTGGCGCGGTCGCCGGCGCTCAGGCGGCGCGGCCGGGGACTCGTGGCGGCCGGGCCCAGCTCGGGCACGTTCTGCTCGGGGAGACGCAGCCCGCCGTCCGAGCTGACGCTGTGCCGCAGGGATCGAGCTCTGATCGCGCTCGACATGGCCGTTCCGGTGTGAGAGCATCAGCCCAGCACAGCGTCGCGTTTCTCATTCCACAGACACCGTGAATTCTGCAAAAAAACAAACAACCACCACGACTTGTCACGACGGCCTGCAACTGAAACACTCGTCTTGTAGGTCATGCGAGCGAATGGGTTCAAGGACAAACGAGACTGCAACCCCACAGACACCTGTGTCTCATTTTCCAATCCACCTGCCTGCAAATGCATCATCTGGACTTCAGACCAACGCAACTCAATCTTTCAGTGCAGCAGTGGTGAAACGAATCTGTCACAGGGAGTGGCCTGCAACTTGCAGTTGTGGCGCTCTTCGCCCACGATTCACTCACCGAAACTTCTCCGGGCGTCCAGACCCTTGCAAGTAAAGTGCATCAGCGTTTGCAATTATTCCAACAAGCCTGGTTCAGTCAGCAACGCTAAATTAACGCATTTTTCGCGCAGAAACTGCGAGTCAACTTTCCTCCACCGGAAGGGATTCCCCAACCCCACGGCGGAGATTTCCCCACTTCCGGTCAAATTGAGCGCCAGTTTGGAAAACATTTTTTTGTTAAATTTTCCCGTCTTTGGTGCTGATTTCATTGAAGTTTCGTCAGGTAGTGAGGGTTTTGTGATGGAGCCCACGGATATCGACTGGAAATGCACGAAGCTGTCGCTGCGTGGCCTCGAGAAGATGTTGACTTGCGCCTTGTGGTGAGTTCGTCCCACGGTCAACTCAGCTGTCACAAACCGCTCATGTTTTGTTGTGGACTCGAATCTACTCAAGACGGCCAAAATTTTTCCATTAACATTGCGTACAGATCACTCGAAATTGTTTGACAAAAATAGTTCTTGCTCGATTTGGTCGTCACTGGTCACTCGTCCAAACCGTGATTCTTCTGATCCCTGGTGAAACAGAATGACCAGTCGTGGTCGGATTCTCAATCTCGGTTTCTTCTTCCAGCAACAACCTTCTGAAGCAGCCGTGCACTCTGGGCGGGTGCGAGCACTTCTTCTGCGGGTATGAACACTGACCGCTCTGGTCAAAACAGGGTTCACAAGTTTGGTTTCATTTGAGGAGGCGCAGTTGTTGAGTAGATTCAGCATTTCCAAGTTTGCAAAGCCAACGGACACAATACACGACGTGTTGATTTTGCCCGCAGCTCCTGCGCCGAGGCGGTGGTGGACAAGTCGTGTCCAGTTTGCGGCATTCCGTCCCACGTGAAGGACATCCAGACGAACCGGGAGCTCAAGACGACCGTGTCGCTCTGCAGACGTCTCAGGCGCCTCCTCAACTCTCCGAACGACGTGAATGAACCCGGAGGAAACGAACGTAAATCACATTCAGGCTTGTACTCTGTGCCTCGAGTTGAACCACAATCTCTTTCGTTTGTCTTTGTGTGTGAAAACGAAGTTCTGTGTTTATTTTGCAGCAATTGTCATTGACGACGAGGAGGAAGAAGCGGCTGCGGAAACCACGGAAGAAGCTCGGAGAGCAGGCGCGTTCGATTTCACAGATTCTCCTGCTGACTCCCCGCGAGCTCTGCGTGCCAACAGAAGACGTAAAAACAAAAACCGTGACGCTGAAAAAAATCAGCAAAACCATGGAGACCATCTCACCAGTGAAGAACAACAGATCCTGCAGCGTAAAGCTGCCAAGAGCTCCTCAAACCACGTGGACGACACCAGCAGTGACAAAGAAAACAGTGATGTTGAAATCGTCTCTGAAACCAAAGCTTCCAAGAAATCAAGGCAGTCCTCTCGCACGCAAAGACAGACAAAAAGCTGGCCCGACAGTGGGAAGCCGAAAGGTGGCGCAAGGTCCCGAAGTCCTTTGGTGCAACAAATGGAAAAGTCGCCCGGTGAGTCCACGTCAGGTTACGTGTCTCAGGGCTCGACGCCTGCGACACCGTTGGGGCGGCGGAGTCAGGAGCAGCTCGTGTCCAGGTCTCCGATTGTCGCGCTGCGCAGGGTATCGGCGCCGTCCGCTGCAAAGCAGACGAGACGAGCATCGGAGGGGTCTCCGCGGTTCAGCACACCCACTGCGAACAGGTCCAGAGGTCACGGTGCCTCTTCCCGAGTATCCACACCCAACAACCGACAGGGCTTCAGCAGAAAAGCTGACACCCCGGCCTTTTTGAAGAAGAATGCGAAAGGTGAAACGCCTCTGCAAGTCGCTGTCATCAAGGTGAGAACATTCCAAGCAAATTAGATTGACGCAAAAGTTTTCAGCACCAAACGAATTTGAGGATGTTTGCACAGAGAAGGTAACGATGCGAATTGCTCTTCCAGGGCGACTACGACAGGGTGGAGCAGTTGCTGAAGGAAGGCGCGCCCACCAACGTGAAGGACAACGCGGGTTGGACCCCTTTGGTGAGATCCAGAAAGCTTCTGCAGACTCCGATGATGTTGCTCAGTCTTGGGAGAATGTTCATGAAGGCAGTGCTTTGGCTCCAAACCCGCAGAAACATATATGCAAGGCGGGGACCCTTTTCCGTTGACCTGCCTCTGCAGTGTTCGTATCTCCATCACCCCTCCCTCTCTGGTCAGTTTTGTGTGAATCCCAGTCTGTCCCGTCCCCCAGGCCTCGTCTTGCGCAGCACGTCACCTCAGGTTCATCGGCACCGCCGCGCTGCTGTTCAATCGCGAAACGTGTCCACACCGGAAGGTCTTCTTGTTCGTGCAGCATGAGGCGTGTCACTACGGGTTTGTGGGCATCGCGACGCTACTGCTGGACCACGGCGCGCTCATCAACATCCCCGGATGTGACAACGAGACGCCGCTGCACGACGCCATTTCACACAACCGCGTCGACGTCGTCAGACTCCTTGTGTCCAGGGGCGCCTCACTCACCGACAGGTAACACACCTGAACACCTGGACATTGTGTGACGGTTTGCTTTACTTGTGTCTGTTGAGGGTGGGATGGGCTCGCGTTTGGGCAGGTGCAGGGGACTTGTCATGTGTCAATCCAGCAATTCCGTGCAACTGCATTTTCCATTTCCGTGTGTCAGTTCTCATGTCAGCCTTGTTTCCTTCCCAAACTTGACGTGTAGAACCAGCTCTTCTTTCCCCAGGAACCTGCACGGCCGCACGGCGCTGGACCTGGCGCTCCGCGGCTCCGACGCCATGAGGGAGGCGCTCGAGACGCCGATCGCCAACACGCAGGCGCTCAACACCGCAACGGTGAGGCTGTTAATGCTGGAAAACGGCGCTTTGCATTGCACAGTTCGTGGATCAACAACTGCTTTGTGTCCAGAACACGTGGGTCAGGGCCTCTTCATTGTGAAAAGGAACGTCAAACCAAGCCTCTCTTCTCGCGACTTGGCTGACGCACGTTTCACCACAACTGCACCAAACATACGAGGCCGTATGGGTTGAACAAATTGTTGCAGAGTCAGTGCACTGAGAAGTGATGCGGTGTCACGGTCGTCACGCTGTTTTTGCAGGAGGTGCCTGAAGAGCTGGAGATCCACCAGGTGGTGCTACTGGCGACGGGGCTGAAGAGAGAGCAGAAGCGGAAGCTGGACCAGCTGGCCTTGATCCTGCACGGCAAGTGCCTCGATGAATTCTCCAGCGAAGGTGGGTGTCGTGTCGCAATCCTCGTTCTATGCAGCTGATGTTTCTATCATTTACCTCTTCTGATTCACTGCATTTGATCACGTGTTCAGTGACGCACCTCGTAGCGGAGACGAACGCTGAAAACCTCTGCGCAAGAACGAGCAAGTACCTCAAGTGCGTCGTGACGGGAAAGTGGATCGTCAACTTCGACTGTACGTTCTCTCGCTTCCATTTTTGCTCAAGTTTTGAAACAGTCTTTTGTTTGTCCGTATTGTTTCACGAGAGACGACGCTGTGCTTCGTGCTGTCCCCTTCCGATCTTGTTTTCGATAGCAGATCCAGAAAGCGCTGTCGCAGTTTGTGTCTGATATTCGTGTTGACAGGGGTCGAGCACTGCATCGAGCTGAGGCGTCGCGTCACGGAAGAGGCGTTCGCCGTGCCGAGCTGCAGCCCGAGCCCCGAGGGAAGGGGCCCGGAGCGGGGCAGGGCGAACCGGCTGCACCAGGTGAGACCGAGGAGAGTGGGGCGGGGCCAACCGGCTCCACCAGGTGAGTCTGAGGAGAGCTGGGCAGGGCCAACTGGCTCCACCAGGTGAGTCTGAGGAGAGCTGGGCAGGGCCAACCGGCTCCACCAGGTGAGTCTGAGGAGAGCTGGGCAGGGCCAACCAGCTCCACCAGGTGAGTCCGAGGGGAGCGGGGCAGGGCCAACCGGCTCCACCAGGTGAGTCCAAGGGGAGCGGGGCAGGGCCAACTGGCTCCACCAGGTGAGTCCAAGGGGAGCGGGGCAGGGCCAACTGGCTCCACCAGGTGAGTCCAAGGGGAGCGGGGCAGGGCCAACCGGCTGCACCAGGTGAGTCCGAGGGGAGCTGGGCAGGGCCAACCGGCTCCACCAGGTGAGTCCGAGGGGAGTGGGGCAGGGCCAACCGGCTCCAGCAGGTTAGTTCGAGCGGAGCTGGGCAGGGCCAACCGGCTCCACCAGGTGAGTCCGAGGGGAGCGGGGTAGGACCAACTGGCTCCAGCAGGTTAGTTCGAGCGGAGCTGGGCAGGGCCAACCGGCTCCACCAGGTGAGTCCGAGAGGAGGAGGCCAGGGGTCAACCGGCTCCAGCAGGTTAGTTCGAGCGGAGCAGGGTGGGGCAGACAGGGCCAATGGCTCAACGGGCTTCGACGGGTGAGTGGTGAAGTGATGGCAAACGGAGTCCAGCAGGTCAGTCCACTCTGCAGCAGCGCGCGAGTCTCAGTGCTGCAGGGCCCACGAGAGCTGCAGGCGTGTTTCGCATTGTCTGTTGACAACACGTTTGTGTTTCTCCTCCGCAGTTTCCGGGTCTGTTTGACGGGTGTCGCTTCTTCCTGAAGGGGACGTGGGAGCACGAGGACCTGAGACACGACGTCCTCTCGGTACGTGTTCCAACCAGAGCTTCTGAAGCCGTTTGAAAACTTGACCAAACATTTCAAAGGCACAATCACGTGTTGCTGATAAGTCCTTGTGTTGTCTCTCTCGCATGTTGTCACGAAGTCAGCTTCCTCACTCGTACACAAGTCTCATTCGTGTCCGATTCAGACACGACCTGTTCACACGTGGGGCCGTGTGGGTCGTGCACACGTGAGGCATTCAGTGTTGAGGCCGGTCACAGTTTGTCTTGTTTTCTGTGGTCACAGCTCGTGCAGCTGGGCGGGGGTCAGATTTTGACACGGGAGCCTCGGCAGGACAACGTCGAGGAGACGCACGTCGTGCCGTACCACGCCGCGCCCCGGTCGAGCCTCGCGCACTGCAACCACTACGTCGTCGTGTCGAGCAAGGACGCGGCGGCGCGCAGGGTGGGACCGAGGCTCTGCCAGGTGCCGGCGTCCTGGGTCATCGACTCCGCCGCCAGATTCGAACTGGTGGATTTGTTTGAGAGCAACAGCGCGTGAGTGCAGTTCTGAGAACTGACCTTGACATGGGAAGTCGCTGGGATGATTTGAACTCATTTGTGCAGGGTACACACTGGACGATTCGTCGAACCCCACATGCGGGAAAGCAATGCTAAATTTGTGGACCTCTTGATAAATGTTTGAACTCCTATTTTATTGTTATCCTTGTTCAAAAATCACAGTGACATTCCTAGCTCGGAAGTTGTGACGAACTCAAACTTCGCCACTGTGTCGCTCATCTCTGGCTGATCTGTTGCCTGTCTTCTCACAAATAATTCAACAAATTCAAATAGTTCAACAAATTGGGATTTCTGTCAATGCTTGCAGATGATCACAACAAAAGTGTTCTCATCAATCAATGGGATGTCGGAGAAATAAATACAGGTCTGTTGCAGAACAATACATTTTGCTGCAGAATAAAACATTTTGCTGCAGGTGCTTTCCTTGTGATGATATTCAGTGCGGAATGTTCTCAACATCTGTTCACATTTGCAATTCACGTCCGCAAACAAATAACGAGGATGTACGAGTCAAACCACAGTGGGAATTGCCATGTTCTGGCAATTTCACGAAGAACAGTCGTTTTTGCCAGTCTGTTGTCTCGAGCAAACCAAAACGCTCTGCGGTGAACACGTGAATTCCCACTGGTTTGAGACATCCTCGTATGAACACAATCACTGTATCTGAATTATGACGAAACAAATGCAGGAAAAAATATCATTGCGGAAAACGTTTTGTGTCACTCAAGTGTTAACTCTACACACAAACATTTCACAAAAATCTTCCCACAACCCAAAGTGTTATCACAGATCGGTCAACATTCAAAGCGGGACGTTGCAAAGTGCTGCGCGGAATTTCTTGGAGCAGAAATTCAAGTGATAACGATTCGTGTTGATCACAGCACCGGATTTCGTTCAAACTGGAAGATCGGGACAACTCTGGGCAACACAAACCGATGCCTCTCATTTCACTGTAATTCACACTGCATAGCAGAGTCCGGGAACGTCTCACCGTTCTGAATCGCACCTCGCTCTGGTGCGAGAGAACGGCATCGCTATAAAACAACGACTCTGTCACACGGGGCAGCAAGGCAAGAATTGAGCAGAGCGTTTGCACACAGAATCTCATTGACTTGACGGGCGAACCACGAGCCCGGGTCACCCAATCACCAACAGTCACCACGCCCTGCCGACAAATAAAGCATTCAGATCGTCCTGGTTCAAAGAGGTTGTGAGCGGTTGCAAATGTCACAAAATTAGCCATTGCAGGTTTCTTCATCGAAAGATCTTGTTGCCAACATTGGCACAAAGGCAGCCCTGATCACAAAGCGGACTCGGCGCGGAGCTTGTCCTCAGCCCGTCTTGTTTCTCAACCTGAGTTCACCGTTCCTGTTTCCATTCGTTGCCGCCGAACCTGGATTCCTGAGACCATTCACGTCGTTTTCGCTGTGCGTCGACGAAAGACTGTTGGATTCCGACGAAAACTCGTCCGACCAGCGGTCGCGTATCCGCGCGGACGCTGTTACGTTGAGCTTCTTCCTCTGCGCCGTCACGGCGTCCGACAGGTGGCGGTGCACGAGCACAGCGAGCGCGGCTGCGAGCAGCGGCCCGCCCCAGTACACCAACACGTGCTCCGCGCCGCTCAGACCTTCGCACCCGAAGTTCTGGTTGGAAGCGTTGACTGGATTCATGTACATCCCGGTCAGGTGGATGCCTGGAATAATATTAGTTTTTCAAATCAAGCACGTTGACATTCGAAAGTTCCGACAGTTTCTTCCACAACCCAATCCAAAGAACAAGCTACACATCTGAGTTTCTGTTGCTCGTGCTTGTTTAAAGGTTTGAATGACATCGAAGTTCTGGTTTTCGTTTGTTTCTTCTGAAACCTGGTGAATACAAAAGCATTGACTCACCAGCCAAAACCATCAGCGTTGAGAAGATGAGTTTGCTGGCCATTTCAACGACGAAGAACGGAGTAAAGGTCGTGAGTACGAGGAGCGCGTCGAGGAAGGTCGCGGCGAACTCGAGCGCGAACCCGGCCGGAACAGGCACGGTGCAGTGCGTCGTGCAGTGCAGGTTCGTGTACCTCAAATCGTGGCCCTAGAAACGTACAGAAAACAGCATGTAACACTCAAAAAGTTCCTGGAAACAGACCGTGTTACGCGAACGCTCTGAAACTGCCTGAATACGAAAGTTTTTCAAGCGTTCTTTTCTGGTTGAACAGTTTGTGAACGAGGATGGGAAATATCGAAACCGCACCGGGAAAATGACAAGTTACCTTTGTCAGCCCGAGATACCAGAAGTTTCTGGCGTATGTGTAGCTGGCCAGGCCCCCGAGAAGTTGGAAGAATACGCGCACCCACATCATGGGCAACGAAATTTTTCCTTGCATGAAGGAAATCATGTTTCCGCAGGGGTTTCCCTTGGAGCCGTCGTGCACCGTCAGCGCGAACCACGAGGCGAGCGTGAAGAGGGCGACACCGTACGCCGTGGAGCCGTAGCTGTTACGAATCATAACGTTCTCCAGGCTGCATGCACATCCCGCAAACGTCATCACCATGTCAGCTGGGAGGGAGGGAGGCAGAAAAACACACGCGTGAGCGAGATTTCAGTCAGGCAAAATGCATGCACGTCAACGGGAACGTCAACATGGGTGCACAACATTCTGGACAAACAGGCAACAGAGGCAGATTTCAGGGCCAGGGGCAGGTCCTCGAGTTCCCCCGAAAAAAATTTGCACCCCGTTTTCGTTTCTTGAAAATATTTTATTGTTCCGCCCCTAGAACTGCCCCTTACGTCAACGTTTCCTGGATCCGCCCCTGTGGAATGCATCTTTGAAACATCACTCAACAACTGCATTGGTGCGCTGTAACCCTGCTTCGTTTGCCACAAGTGGAGTTTGCTACTGTGTATTGGTTCCGTTTCAATCATCACTGCCAACTGAATGCCAACACGCATCAAAGCCAGGTATAGGGCAAACAGTTGCACGCATAACAATGTCATGCAGCTGGCCACGCTGAGCAACTCTACCTGCGATGTCCTGGTAGGGCTGCGGCAGGGTGCTTCTCACAGCCGTCCTCAGCACACGAGCGAGCAAGATGGTGAAGGAGTAGTAGAGCACCGAGATGACGAGCGGGATCTCCGTGAACGCCTCGCTCGTGTGGCTGCCCAGGAATATCGCTCTGAACTCCCTGAACATCTGCAAGCAAATACAGCTAAGCTGGAATCTAGAGCACGGGGATCACAACGTTTCATTCACAACTCGAGATCTGGAGAGATACTTGAGGCCCGAAACAGCTGGACATCTGCAAACAGAGTTGGAAGCTTCTGTGCGGGAATCAGGACGTTTCATTCACAACTCGAGATCTGGAGAGAGATCAGACCCATGTACCTGTGTGACAAACAGCTGCACACCTGCAAACAGAGTTGGTTTCCGGGAAAAGCTTTGTTCAAAACCCGAGATTGTGGGTGCTTGTGTGTTCAAGTTCTTGCTGCTCCAGGGGGCCAGCCCCCTCAGCCACGCAAAATTAATTTGCCCGCAAAACACCCACGCAACAAATCATTCACCCCCACAATTGTTTCTGTGCCATCATGTGCAAATGTGTTCAGTTTCCTTGAAGTGATATCACAAACACACAGGTTGGTATCTCAGGAGAGACTGTCCCCAAGGGCGGGAACCTCCATATTTATTGACCTCATTCCAATCACACCATCTGGTGAGTGGTGGTTCTAACATTTGAGGCTGGTGTGTCACACTACACTCCTCCCCCACCAGGGGGTGCTGGCCTCTACAGACAATTTATAATATTCTGAATATTTTTACAATAATTAATTA
>JAAUXT010022065.1_pt1 | contig 25851 bp, 17 predicted proteins | sample 7278171 | NCBI WGS metagenome assembly JAAUXT01 (sample SAMN14350112, study PRJNA611818) | marine sediment metagenome | isolation source: surface marine sediment (1.8m) | place: French Polynesia: Moorea | collected 2018-08
AAGCTATAAAGCCATTTATACAGCCATACCCAAATTTCACCATGTTGGCCATATTGGTTTTTTGCCCATAAAAACACATAAAAATAAAAATTTGTTCTTTTGACACTTCATGCATCAACTACAGCCTGAAAGTGAATGAAAAACCAAACATGACTAAAATCAAACAAATAGAACACTTTCAAACTCATGTTCACACATTTTGCTTCTTGATGCCTGCAGGTGATTTTCACCACCATACATTATACATAATGTATGGTACCAGGTTCAAATCACCTAAAAACGGATGTGCTGCACAAGAATCGAATCAACATAGTTGTCGTGGCCCTGCCCTTGAATGATTCGTGTAACAGTCCGGTTTCTCAAAATTCCTTGGCTGCTTGAAACCCCCAAAGGGAACACGGGTCACGAAGTTCACCACTCGCGGGGTTGACCATGGAACTTCAAGGCACAAAACACAAGCCACACGCATTGTGTTCCTGTTCGAAAATATTGTATCTATATTCAGGCCAGTGTTCTTGGCCACTGTTGCATTGCAAACGGTTTTTACTGAGGCGGAACTGACACAGGAGTTTGACAACAGAAGAAATCCAAGCTTCAATTGCAGAGTGACACAGGTCTTACAAGATGAACCTGCCATCAACGGTTTGGGAACATGTCGCATTGGAACTGAGCACAAACCAGACGGAGACAAACACATAAGTCATGCGTGGATCTCAGCAACTCGCGTCACATAATCTTCGGCTGCACGTAACGCGTTTTTCAGGCTCGATGGCGGAGCGAACGAAGCTTGAGGCGTACATCGTCTTTTCCTTCCTCAACACCTTCATCTTCTGCATCCCGTCACACTGGGTGTGGGCAAAGTCGGGCTGGCTGAACCGGCTGGGTATGGTGGACGTAGCGGGTGCTGGGCCCGTGCACCTGGTCGGGGGCCTGACCGGCCTCGTAGCAACGCTGATGCTAAAGCCCAGATATGGCCGTTACGAGTCGAAGCACCCGCCGCCAATGGGCTCCCCCACGAACGCCCTGCTTGGAATGTTTATGCTATGGTACGTGCATATTTTCGACAGCTCTTCAGAGGTTGACAACAACCTTCTCTGCCGCAGTTATAACTTTGAGAACGTTAGCTTCACTATCAACTTCAAAGCAGCTTTCTCAAGAATAAAGGCCTGCAAATTTCGGCTTAGGAGTTTCTGACAAAGTAGTAGAAAGGTATTCCCTGCACATTGCACTTGGAGCGATGCGACTCTGATAAAGCTTCCGCTCAGAGCAGGTGTCTGCTTCGAAAGCGATGGTATTATCCTCGTGACATTCACAAACTTCACAAACAAGCAGTTGCTGCAATAAACAACTCCGTACATTGCGTCTGTCGCTGCTCGTTAGTTCTCCGTGCCGTCATTGGCAAACCACCGGGTGAAATTGTTTTCCAAACTGTGGGATTACCGACAGAGCGTCAAAGAGAGGGGGATCATTGATTTGCATCGTTGAAATATTTCACAAATGGAAAAATGCCTTCCCTTCCAACTGACAGGTGGGGCTGGCTGGGCTTCAATTGCGGCAGTACGTTTGGCATCTCCGGTTACAAGTGGAAACTCGCAGCCAGGTACAAGATGGTTCCATTCGTTGATGGCAATGCTCTACAATCACGCTTTTTAGGTGATTTGAGGTGGGTTGCGCGATTTGGGCTCAAATGAGCCAAATCAGTGCGAGCCAAATCAAAGCACCTATAGGCAGCATCTTCCAAAAGTATGTGTACAGCAGTTTCATGGCCAAGATGAGGATTGATTTGGGATCTTTTGGACTCTTTTGGTTCATTTTGTGTTGGGAATAATGCGCAAGGAAGGAATTTGTCAAATTTGAATTTTTGGGTTTCTGAGGTCAAAAAGGTCAAATTTGCAAGTGTTGAAAAAATGGGGTGTGAATGTTAAAATGTCCCCGTATCTCAGAAGGCACAAATAGATCTATTTGGTGAAAGAAGTATATTGATGAAATGTAGTATTGTATGGGGTTTGAGAGGCAGCATTCAATTTTTGTTTTTTGAAAAAAATTTGTATGGTTTTTAGGTGGGGCTAAAGTTTGGGTAAAAATGTCATTTTTCAAAGAAAATTTATAAATGTATACTGGGCAATTCTTTTGGTTGGTATGTGGATATTTTTGCAAAACAATATATACAAGTTCCATTGGTCAAATTTCTTCCATTTGGGTGTGTGCTAAATGAGTTCCCAAGTTGTGAATATTGAGTGAAAAAAGTAAGAATTTTGACAAAAAAAAGTGAGCCAAATCAGAGTGAGCCAAATCAGAGTGAGCCAAATCAGTGTGAGCCAAATCAGAGTGAGCCATATCAGAGCAAGCCAAATCAGAGCAAGCCAAATCAGAGCAACTGAAATTTCCTCAAATCACTGCGAGCTCCATGGAGCTATTTTTTCCCTTGCAAGAAAAAAGGCCTGACTCTTCTTTCCTGGTCAAAAAAATGTAAATCAGACGTTTTTCTTTCACTGCCACTGGCTTAATCACGCTTTCATCTTTTGTACGCAAGAAAAGTGTGCCAAACACAAGCAGACTGTTTGAAGTGTTTTGCTCTTCGGTCCGGTACAGTGGATGGTTCCCCATCCGTGCACAGAACGACGCTGCTCTTGAGTCGTCACTCCTCGTCCAACACCAAATTCTGTGGATGTGTTTCACTCGTCCCTCTCTCTCCTTCTTGGTCGCGAGCTGTGGAGACTTTTGCCCGTTGCTCAGCTCACCACTCTGAATGTTGTGACGCCTGTGCTCTCCAGGTCCGCAGTAGCCACTCTGAACGCTTCAGTGTCGGGAGGATGCGTCTCAATGATGCTCAGGTGAGAAAAACCTGCTTGTTGTCTCCAAGCAGTTCATCGAAGCACAAAAAGAGAGGCATTCAAACCCGTGCTGTAGTGAGTAAAGGCAAGAATGGTCAGGGTCCGTTGGAAGGACGACACAAACTGAAGGTGACTCATTTTTGTGATGTGTGTTTCTTGCATGTGTATCGTGTGACAATTCCATACTTTTGGTGTTGTTTCTCCAAGCCAAAGCACATTTGATTGCATGGAGCTTCACGTCTGTTGTCCGCAGAATGGCACTTGCATGCTTGAGCATCGAAGTTACACTTACCTTTCCTGTTCCGAAGCTCAGTCCCTTGATGCAATGATGGTCTTTGCTCACTGACTTGTCCACTTCCCACATTTGATTCACTTTCTAGATCGGCTGTTACCACCCTTGTCGGAACAGTAGGGGGAGGGCTGTCATCGGTTTTTGTCAGGTAAAGTTGTTCCAACATCTTTTAAATGTTGCTTTGAAAAGTGTTGCTTGTCGTCAATGCATGAGCGATGCTCTCAGTGAAATGGACAGTTTCAAACACAAAAACAGCCAAACAGCCAAGCCTGCTCACACCTGTTTGTTCTTGTTGTTTGTGTGCTCGATGATATTTTGGGCCCTTGACTGAAGGGGCGCTCAGCTTCGGACCACAAAAATGCATTCACGCGCTTGTAAGTTATCAACTTTGCATTCAGTGTCCCTCATTCAGACATTTTCCACCATGGGCCCTCTGTCCCGAAGTTGTGAGTGATTGACGTTGCAAGACTTCTTGTGTCCACCAGGTTGAGGACAGGTCCAGGATCTGGTCTTGGGGATGGGCTTGCAAAAGATATCTTCTCCATGGCGATACCTTTTCATGTCTTTTTTCAGTTACGTGTTCAAAAAGGGACAATGTGATATCAGTTACTTGATCAACGGCATTCTGGGAGCGTTGGTGGGAATCACAGGTTTGTCGTTGTTTCATTCTCTCGTACGTGTACAAGTGGGTATTGCTTCAGAAATGCTCAGTGAACCTAGATCCGATGGGACAAGAAGAGTGGTCTCGTTCTTGTGCACTCAGTCTGACTCTTATTCTTGACTTTGGCTATTGAGGTCCGTCAGTTGTCTGTTGCTCTGGTTCGTACTGACCAGGCTTGTGAGCAAGCCAAACATATCGGTGCCAAAACGGCAGAAAACCTACGCGCAACCTATCAAACGAAAAACAATCCAGTGAGAAAAGGTTGCCATGTATAAACTAAAAAAGCTCGGAAATCAATTCCGACAGATATTTGCAACTGGGAAAGGCTACCTTTGGACCGACTCTGTCCAAGTCAGGAGAGACAAACATGCAAATTGAAATCACTCGGTGCGGTTACTCATTGCAGGATTCTGCGCATTGGCGGAACCGTGGGAGAGCTTCCTCATTGGCGTCGTTGGTTCTGTGTTTTCTCTCGCTGGGATTGAAGCTTTGAACAAGATGAAAATCGACGATCCTGTTGGTAGACAAGCATACTGTTTACTTCCAGAGTTGTTTTCAATTCAAACGTTGCAAAGTTGGGTGCGAACTCAACTTTTTTGTTCACACAGGAGTTTTCCAGTGCCGCTCGTCTTTGTTTTTCAGGCTCAATAGGCGTTCATTTCATCGGCGCAATCTGGAGCTTGCTCTGTGTTGGGTTGTTCGCCAAGAAAGACGTATTGAGATCCGGACTGGACATTCATCACGACCACTACGGCATGGTCTACGTGAGTGTTCCCTTTTGGGACCAAGGTTTTGTTTTGTGGCTGAGCATGTAAATGGATGATGGTGCCGTTTGCAAAGGTGCGTCCTCATCAACTGATCAGAAGCGACAAACCTGCTGTGTTGCTCATCACAAAGGAAAGGGACTCTGAGAACTTGAGAAGTGTTTGCCTTGTGTGTTCATCAAAGTGACGCACAGATACAGTTCTCCGTCAGCCGTACTTTTGACCGAATGTCTCACTGTTTGTGATTTACATGATCTTTTGTTTCAGGGTGGAGGATTTTATCTGTTGGGTGTGCAGTTCGCAGGCGTCGTTGCTCTTACCGTGTGGACAGCGGTCATGTCCTACATCCTTCTGAAGTGTGTAGACCTGACCATCGGCTTGCGCGTTCCTCTGGAGCAGGAGATTTTGGGGGCCGACCTGGTTGAACACTCCGTGGGGGACATCAGATACGACAAGAAGAACAACAAGGTGCTGTGTTCATTGACGGGGAGGAACCTCAACTCGGAGTACGGCCTGACCGAAGAGGGCCACCTGGCTGAGCTGTCTGGATTCAACGAAACTAGGCGGAAAAGGTCTATTTACAAACTAGGTGATAGTTTGACACTGGCTGCCACTTTATCTGAAGCATTCACAAGAATTACTCCAACACCCAAAGAAGAACCAGGGCAAAGCAACAGCAACCGGAATTCTGTAACATCGACCACACCGCAACGAGGGTCACTGGATTTTGCCTTTGACTTGGGAAAGTTACAAGAGCAGAAAGCGAACAAAAACAGACACATCAGTGATTTGTGGAAGAAAGCGACCAACAAAGCCGTTCTCAGGATCACTAAAGACAACCGACTGAACACGGACACTCAGTTCACAGCGAGCATAAGGCGTCGACACTCGGAGACGCCGCAGCCCAGGCAGATTCCGTCCATTCAGATCAACGGACACATTCCTGTGCAACGCACACAGTCCGGAACAGATGGAGCGGAGAACAGAGCATTCTCGCCCACTGCTGACACCAGAAACGAAATGTTCAGAGAGAGGAACAACGTCAACGACATCAACAACCAAGAAACAGGGCCAGACTCAAACTGTTTTTCAACGTACATTTAATTAAACGAAAGAACCAGTGGGTGCTGTCGATAGGTCCTTTCTTCTGCGCTTTGTACACTTGTATGCTGCAGCCTGGGGTCGGGAGCACTCCATTAGCACAACGCTCGAGTTCTTCCTGTTCTGCTTCAGAATAATGTCGCCAACTGCGTTCTTCTGGGAAGTTTAGATGCGTCTTGTACAGGGGATGAAATTACATGTTTCAATGGGACCTTGATTCCAAAAGGTCGAGAAAGTTGGAGGTGGATCTTGTGTGAGAGTTCTACACGGGAGAATGTGGCAATCTGCATCCATCCAAAATTTTGTCACGTGGGCCAGCTGCGTCACCTTGGTACTTGACAACGCAGCAAGAACATTGGCGGCAAGACCAGAGCCCACGCAGTTTGTGTTTTCTTGTGTGCTCTATGATCGCATTTTCCTGGTGCTCATCTTTTGATTCTCGTGGGACCTGCTCTTGCTTGTTTGATATTTCGTTCATCAATGTTAGAAATTGGCACACTGGTATACAGCTCGATACAGAGAACTGCGGAAAGTGGCATGAAAGCTGATTGCAGCAAGTGCCACTCCAGATGACATCGCACGGCCGACAAGCAGCTTCCCATAAGAATGCTGTTTTCTTCAAAACAGGTTCTTCAAAAACTGCGCAGAAACGAAACTTTGTGTGCCAACGAGATTCTTGCTTTCACACTAACTTGCAGACAGATCATCTGTCTACATGTTTCTGTGGAACTTCACCGGATATGATTTGATCCCGAGAGACATATCTGATTGAACATGTCAGGTCAACAGAACACGGAATGTCAATTTTCGAGTATCTTGGTACAAGTACCTGCGTGCATTGCTCTCTCCCTTGATTGCATACCGAAGGTACGTTTGAAGGGGATGCTGTGCTTTTGAATTTTTCTCTTTGTCTTTCTCCATGCGTGCTCATATAGACTTTCTGAAAGGAAGTGAGTTTTGTCAGAATGCTTGACGAACAGAATAAAACATCGCCACATTTTACAGAGGTTTCGTTGACGATGACGAAGGCCGTGTGTCTCGGTGCAGGACCTGGGGCCGCTGGTTTCTGCTTTGGCGTCTTTCTGCCTGCCATATGTCATGTGGATTTGCAATTGTAGAAATACTTGACGAAAATTTTATTCACTCATCTTCCCTTTTTGAACAATGTGGCACCAGGCAATCACTGTCATTTGGGCTGGCAAAATCAGCTTACAATCACACAAAGGGACGTTTCCATCAAAAGCAATGTTGCATTTGCAGATTCCACAAATTTTGGTGAAGTTGTCTCATTGACGGGTCCAACATGATTGTCCTACGTTCGTGCTTTCCTGCAACAAAAAGGTACGTGTGCTTCTGCGCGTGCACGATCTGGTGTTCCCCGTGGAAGACGCATCCAGGAAAATGTATTTTGTTCCCTTCTGTGAGCTCCTTTGAAAAGCGAGATGTTGCGTGATGAACACGGCCAAACCATTGCCACAACTCATGAACTCACGGGGATAGATTTGTCTGCAACAACTGACTCCCTTTGATGGCCATAAGAACAGCAGGCACAACACCCAAGACACATTTACTCTTCGCCAAACGAAGCACAGCTGAAAAAGATTCTCCCCTTTCTCTCCCATTTTTCTGGTTCATCTCTCAGGACTTCTAGTTTACAAAGAAATCACAGACAATGCTTTTCTTTGTTCGTCATCAAACGCATGTTTGTCGAGTGTCCCACCGACGCACGTTTCTGCGTGTGCAGCCAGAGGAAGATTTCTGACACAGATTTACTGATCTTGGTGGTGTTCGTCTGACACAAAAATGCCAATTGATGGATAATTGCGGTTGGGGCAGACATAAGAGGCCCTTGACACCACAAAAATGGACCCCCAACCCATTTTTGACGTTAGGTTTACAGGGTCGTATTCGGCTTCACCCAAAATGCACTCTTGGACCCGGTGGTGGAAGCACGCTTCAGATTTTGTGCAAGCTTTTCCCGGTGAGATAGAAGCAAACAAGGCATCATTTGGGACACGTTGACGTCATCTCATCAAGCACTTCCAAGTTTGTCACTGTTTTCGATCGAAGGCACCAAAAACTAGAAGCACCAAAACCGGCGGCTGTCCACCGACGACCCACCAATCTGGGCGTGGACGGGTTCTTACCTTACAGCTGGAAAAACCTTTGGCTAGTCAGGCTTGAATCCAAGCATTTCAGGGCTGATGGTTGGATGGGTTGGTTGGGGTTCAGCTGGACAGCTCAGTTTGCGGCGAGTGCAGCGTAATCCTGGAGATTCAAAGTGAGCCGTTCTCTTCCGAAAGAACACACAAGAGCCGCATTGGCACTGACAAACGTTCTCCTCTTACTTGGCCATCTCCGTCTGTTTCGTGTGGACGAGCAGAACACCACGATAGGAATGACCAATGGACAATGTTTCAAGAGAATCCGGGCCTCATTTCGGCACATCATTTGCTTCTCAATGAAATATTTGCTGGACCAGGGCTCTCTTCAGCTCAGAAAGATGACCTTCTCTTCAGTCCAAAGGAGCGCAATTCCTTCAGGGAGAGGTCTTGATGAATTGACAAAAATGTCAGACTTGATGCGATTGTTTTGTACGTTACTTGGCATTTCTTGAAAACGCACATGAGTTTTGGAGAACCTTCTGTTTGTTTGCTGTTCGCAGCTTGAATACGCCCACAACAGTTCTTTCAAAGTGTGAAAGACAAACATGAAAAGATTGCTTTGTGAATTTTGATGGTCCCCGACCACCAGTTGTTGTGTGAAAGGAAAGCGTTAATCGCACAGCTTCACCAACAGTGACAATGCTGCATTAACCTGTGACAGCTTCAAACACAAACGAGAAAAAACTCCTGATGACGAAATGGCAAGAACACACCGAGGTTTAAAAATGTGACTCAAAATGCAAGTCGAACATGGAAAACCAGTCAATCGGCTCGTCCACAGACGGCTTGTTGTTCAGCAGCAGCAGCGGCGGCAGCGAGTTGAACCTCACGACGCCAACGACGACGACTTCGACGACCGCGACGGGGCCGAACGTGACGAGGATGCTGGCTCTGGACGACCAGGCGGACGACGCCATCTGGATCCTGACGAGCACCTTCATTATCTTCACCATGCAGTCAGGCAAGAGGAAATTTTCCCGTCATGTCTACAAAAGTTTTTATGAGCTTGCATGCTCTTGTGAGGAAACTAAATTTTGTCTTTTCACACGCACCTTCCTGGTGACAAGGAACAGACGAAAAGACAGTTTTGTCTTCACGCAGACAGACGCCAAGGATGAGCGCAGCACTTTGCGCGCTTTTTTGCCATCGAAACCTGGAAACTCTTTTTCTCGTTGAACCAAAAAAGATAGGCTCCTTGTACATTGAAAACTGATGCCTGCTGGTGTCACGATTGCTTCAATTACTTTCTGTAAGAAATCGAAACTGCGGGGATCAAGAATAAATTCTGTGGCACTCTTCCTGCAGAATCACGCACCTGAGTCTCTGGGACTCGGAAAAGGTTCGTCAACGTGAAAAATCAATTGGAGCACTTTGATGCTCAGACCTTGCTTCAGAGGTAGATTTTCTGTCTGAATTTGCAGAAAAAGAGGCAAAAACAAACGCCGTCGGTTGGTGCATTTTGTATGATCATCTCAGAGGAAGGTTGCACACTTTCACAATCGCTTACTTTCTGCTGACATTTTCACCGTGCGAAAACCTCGTCTGTACAGTTCGAGTATATACCACAGCGACCATGACATCATGATGACACTCGGAATTCGCTTGTCATGAGTCTTGGCAGATCTCGGAGAACCCACTTTCTCTCGATTTTCAGGAATATCTGGCCTTGTTCGTTTCACACTCATTCCCTGTGGTGAATAATTCAAGTTGTATCTTTTGCAGGTTTTGGGTTACTCGAATCCGGATCTGTATCTGCCAAGAACGAGGTTAATGTCATGGTGAAGAACGCTGCCGACGTCATCTTCGGAGGGCTGTCCTACTGGGCGTTTGGCTATGGAATCAGCTTTGGGGCGGATGAGAGGTATGCAAGTACACTGTTTGCATTTTTCATTCCGAGTGAAAGCTTGGAGCGGTTCCCTCGTTGACCCCTGAGTCCTTGAACTTTGCAAAACCTTGTTTTCTTCTTCACCTGGTGACCACTGCTGAGGAAACATCAAAGGAAGGTGCCCTCAGGCCATATTTGTTCAATTTGGGGAGAAAGGTTTTGTGGCTCAATTCTTGTGATGCAGACAGGTGCATGCTAAGTGCAGGGGCGCTCCATGCATGATCTCCATTTCCTGTGTTTTTGGCTTCGTGCCGTCGTGTACTTCCCTGATTAAACGTTGCCGAGCTTCCGCTGTTTCCACGGATCATCCTGATAACGGTGTCAAGCATCGACGACAAACAAACATGAGATGTTTCCAACTCAGCAGTTCCTCCAGGCCCTCTGGATAGCCCTCATGAACTCCAGCTCTAGACCCCCTCTCTCCAGATCCCTGCTTGACTACCTCCAAGGGCTGCTGGAGCGTGCAAATGGCTGCCCTGAAGCAACAAATTGTTCAGACGAACACCAAGCAATTGACTCATAACTGACTTCACTCAGATGCCGAGGAAAAGATTGAGTTTGTCTCTTGACCTGTCATGGTTTTTTTTTTGTGGAAACTTCCTTTCAAGGTACGCAACGCCGTTCAACGGATGGGGGTACTTCTTCATTGAGGCCAGTGAACAGGAACTTGGAGAGGTTTACTCGCATTTCTTCTTCCAAGCATCATTCGCAACCACGTCAACCACAATAGTTTCAGGTTTGTGGAAAGTTGAACCTGCTACTGGGAACAATCTAAAGTTGCTGTCTCTGACAGTTGACTCTGTTTCAACACAACAGCTGTGCAACTGACCCTCGAGCAAACCCCGACTCTGATTTGTCACTTTTTGTGAGGAATGAATGCGCATTCAGCATTTGTCTGTGGTCTGAACTTATTCAAATTCAGCTGCAAACCAGTCATATTGTACTGACATCGAATAAATCTGCAACAAATTTTTGGGTCAAACAAGGGGTGTCCAGTTGAAACATTTTTGCGGGCAAGAGATTCTTTCGAAACAACGTAAAATTAGTCACTTGTCACCCTGAAACTTCTGTAATCTTGAGTTTGTTGTAAAAAGGAAAGATTAAACTCAAGAGTGCACGGTAAGAGCTTCACACCACCTTGGCAAACCACGTACAGTTTGAACCAAGAAAATCAAAGAAACGGAAAATTGTCTCGGGATCGGTTTCGTGGTTCACTGGGTTCAACCGTCTGCTTCTTTCTTTGAGATTCACTTTTCCGACGCATCCACTTTGGATCAGTCGATCCTGGAAGACGTTGCGATGAATCGTAAGGATCTACGTCGCAGTGAATCACTTTGAGAAGTACCCAACCTCTCGGTTCTCAACAAAAGGGATCAACGGTCCTTTTTGGTCCTGACATCCTGAAGAACATCCTTGAAGATCTTGTTTGGTCTCAGTCAAAATTAAAGCCTGACATCATGCCACGCTTGCTCGAAATGTGGTGTGGAAGCAAGCAATGTTGGAAACTTTTGTGGCTGTCAGATGAAAGCAACTGACAAAACATTCAAGACTTCAAATGCAGAATTAATGATGTTTGAGCAAGATACATGTGACTTCAGTTTGAACTGACGCACGGGCCATTATTGATTCCTCCTAGTGTATCTGAACCACGAGTCTGAGAGTCACCGAAAGTGTCAACGGGTCCCACTTCCCTGACGACTTCACGCGTATTCGCAAGTGAAAAGCCCGGACGTCATCGTTGTTGTTTCAATGGCGTCCGTGTAGCGGACTCTGAAACGTCCAAGGGTTGAGTGTTTGGTTGTGTTTCTTGTTTGTCAATGTCCCAAACACTTCACACCGTCTTGTTCCTTCGTTTTGACTGTTTGACTTTGCAGGATCCATGGCCGAGCGGACCAAGCTGAGTTCATATCTCTTCTTTTCACTGCTGAACACCATCATCTTCTGCTTCCCCGCTCACTGGGTGTGGTCCCCGATCGGCTGGTTGAACCAGCTCGGAATGATCGACGTGGCCGGGGCGGGGCCGGTGCACCTGGTCGGTGGCATCACGGGGCTCGTCGCCACCGTCATGCTCGGGCCCCGCTACAACAGGTGGAACGAGAGCGGCCAGCTCAAGATGGCCTCACCAACCAACATCCTTCTGGGGACCTTCATGCTGTGGTAAGCTTTCACGAACAACAAGCACATCCGACATCCACCATCCATCACTCGTTTGATGCCTCTCAATCCATTAGAACCACATTGTGCGGCGTCTTTGAGACAGAATATCTGTGTCCACTTGAGAACTGTTGCATTGAATTCAGATTCGTCAAGTTTGTCTTCGCGTGTCATCCCCCGCAGGTGGGGCTGGTTGGGCTTCAACTGTGGCAGTACGTTTGGGATCTCGGGGCACAAGTGGGTTCTGGCAGCAAGGTACGACTTCCTCTATCACTTCCTTTCTTCTGTTTGGTTGACAAACTGGTATTTATTTTTATTTTTATTGCCTTGTGAACGATGGTTTTTCTTTAACCTTCGTCTGGCATCTTCGCGGCCTGGGGAGAAAAATTGCGCCTGGTTCCTTCTGTGTCAGCAATTTGGCAGAAAGTACTCGTACAATCACAAAGAACAGAGTGGATTGTTGTCTCGGTGAAAGCACTTTTTTAGTTTTGACTGACCCCCATTTTCTGTTTGTAGTTGAGAGTTTCAGAAGCCGAGCTACTGGCCACGAGCCTTGAGTCGAGGGCGCAACAGCCCTGAGTTTGGAGTGACCAAACGCTTGCTTCTGGTTTGCGCACCTCCTTAATTGTTCCTTGCAGAATGTGAATGTCGAGGTATACGCTCTCACAAGCTGGACCACAAATCATTCCTTGAGCTAGAGACGTGCTTGCAAGTTCATACAGAATTGGTGATTTTTGGCATTTGTTGGACCTGACAACCACACTGAATACTTCTGAAAAAAGGCAAAGTTTGTGGAGATTTTTGGACCCTTTTCTATGAAAACTGTCCCAAGTTCACCTGTCAGAAAGGGCTTCGCGGATCAAGTGCTGACAAGTGTTGTTGCGCATTGCTTGAAATCAACGCACGGCGTAGCATCCTCCATTTTGAAAACTCTCCTTCGGTTCCATTCAGGCTTACCGTGTTCATTCGTGTTCAAGACGCACCCAAGCACAAGCCGCACTCCAATTTGCTTTGATTTCTGGATTCTGGATCTCATTGAAACAATGGCAAAGTCAAGCCCATGGAAAGGACGCGCGCGTTCTTTTGACGCCAAACTTAGGAGCAAAAGCGTGTGTCTTATCACTGGTAGATCTAGATGTCGCAAATTCGACAAAAAGAAATTCAACAGACCCAACAAATTTGCTAATTTTCCAGGTCTGCTGTCTCCACTTTGGTCGCTTCAGTGTCTGGTGGAACTGTGGGGTTCCTTGTCAGGTACCCGCTTCGTATGTCATCCTCCAACAACTCGCAGAGAAGACGCAAGATTCTGTCTTGCATGGACGTTTTTTGTTTTGCCACACCCTTGTGGAGTGGGTGAAATTTATCATGTTCCTCAGCTGTTTGGAAAAGGTTGCCCTGGCCGGACCCAAAATCGGCGAAAAGGTGAAAGTGTGGGACGGAGCGACCTTGATCTCGATTGGCATCTGACCTTTGGAAGCTTGACCTTCAGTTGAAAAAGGAGCAAGAAATGAAAAAGCACCCGTGATCTAAAAGTTGACGGTAAATTTGCTTTGGGGTATCCGGAAGGCTGGGCCAGAGAGCTGTACTCCAGCGTTGTACCTTTCCATTGCAGTTTTCTGGTGAACAAGCGGAGATATGACGTCGAGTACATTGTGAACAGTATCCTGGGGAGCCTCGTCTCCATCACAGGTGAGATCTTCACCGAACGGCAAGTCTGTTGGTGTCGGACCCAAGTTTCAATTAAAACATTTTGTTGGTGTAAAACCAAATTGCCGTCTCAGCATCGCGAGGTGATGTGATGCTAATTGAGTTATTGTTGAGACAAATTACAATTATCCGTCACTTCTCTGTGCGTTTCTTGTTTCGTTAGTTTTACACGCGCCTGTCAAATCAGCATGTGAGAATCTCCCGCTTTTGCTCGGGACAAAACGAAGTTCCTCACACTTTTCAGCGTTTTGCGCCCTTGCCACACCGTGGGAGAGCTTTGTGATCGGAATCTCAGGGGCGCTCATATCGCTGGGTGGAGTACAAATCCTGAAACGCCTGAAGATCGACGATCCCGTTGGTAAGAGTGTACGCGATCACCTTCCAATGCAAAAGAACAAATGTAATCCGAGTGACATGAACCAGCTTTGTGTAAGGCGACTGAAAGCCAGAGATTCGCAAACCATGTTGTGAATTGTCAACGAAGTCACACAACAAAGAACATTCACCCCAACACACCGTACGAAGTAACTGTTTCCGGAAAATTCTATTCCCAGTGGCCGAATGATTTTGACTGCGTACAAATGGGATTTTCAAGTGGGTGTCTTTTGCCAGTGCAAACCAGTTCCAAAACAAAGAACAAATTTGCGGTCCTTGAAGCCTTGAATGTTTCCGTCTGTAGGAGTGGTGGGTGTGCACGGCCTGGGCGCTGCGTGGGGACTGCTCGTCGTCGGGCTGTTCACGAAGAGAGGCGCGTACAAACAGGCGCTCAACATCTCCAACGAGCATCTCGGCCTCTTCTACGTGAGAAGCTCCGGCCCAACCGTCAACTGAACGAGCAACCGTCATTTAAAATTCTTTCTGAGTTCACATCATTTCACACACTTGTTCATGCACGAGAGCCTGGTTCACTGCAGGGTGGAGGGTTCTACTTGCTCGGGGTGCAGGCGCTCGCGTGCGTCGCTATCATCGCGTGGACGGCGATTGTCTCGTTCCTGCTGCTCAAGCTGGTCGACGTGACGTTCGGCCTGCGCGTGAGTCTGGACGACGAGATCCTGGGCGCCGACCTGGTGGAGCACGGCGTCAACTCGAGCGAGCTGCCGGGCGAGGAGGCGCAGCAGCGCGAGTACGTCCAGCTCATGCTGCGGAGCGCGCGCGCGGACTCCCGCGGCGAGGGCGACGGCGGCCGCGACAGCAACGGAGTTCCGGAGTCGCCCGCCGCGCTGGAGATGGATCCAGAGTCTCTGTACCGTCAGATCAAATTGCGCGATGCCAACAGACAGACTCACGTATTTGGTATTCGCCACCGCGATGACAGCACTTTTTCTGCAGTGATGGAATATCTGAGGCGAATTAAGGCCAGGAGATTCTCTGATGAGGTTGTCAGCAAGAGCGCTGGTGGCGTAAGTCCGAGTCCACTGAAACGGTCATCATCATTGCGGGAGTTCACCTCGCGGCAACAAACTGAGTTGACGCTTGAGAACGGTCACTTGGATCACATCTCACCTTTCAAAAGCCAACTGAAAATGAATCAGACCAACTCCATTCACTCCAAATCAGAAGTTGTGGAAACTGACGAAGGTCCCTCTTCAAGTCACTCGGTGTTGATCAGAATGCCTACCATCTCCCATGGTCACGTGTATCTCGGTCCTGCATGCGTCGATGTGGACGAAACCCTTCCATCCGTTGTGCACACAGTCAGCTCTTCCACACGGTTGTGACCGAAATGCAGGTGCATTCGTTGGGGCAAGAAGGCGCTCAGGTTTCCGTTTTTTCTTTGTCGTTGTTGAAGTTCTCGTCACCTTGGTATCTTTTTCGAAAAAAAAGATCTCAGCACTCTTCATTTCGGGCCAATGAAGCACTGTCAACCTTTTGAGTGCAAGTTTGGAACAAATGACGCACGTGAAATCCCAAGGACCTTGGTACGAATCGCTCCAGATCTACAGCATCTTCAAGTAACAGTTGCCAATTTGAGAGGCATTGACACGTGAAGGAAACGAGAGTTGCCTGTTTTGGATTTTGGAACCACATGAGAGTGTGCATTTGATTCCAGCCACGCATCGACGTGTCTTCGACATTCGAATAAACAGGGTGAATTCAGCTTTGCTGACTCCATCTTCAAATGCGTTGTGAATTCCATCGTAAATGACAACTGACAAAACTCGAGTGCAGTTTTTGAAGCATTTAAACACTGCATGGATGTATGTCGTAGCGAAGAAAAATCGTGCTCGTCTTCTTTCAGGCCAAATCTGGCAAACACTTCTTTGCATGTCCATCGCCATTACCCAAAACAACGATTATGGTTTGAGTTGATATGACTTCAAAGTGAAGAGACCATCACAAATGCTACTTGCCCTCAGAGATCCTGATTTGATCACAGGTAACATGTGCTGAATTGAGAATCTTTATCGTGACCAGAGATTGACCTGAACCAACGCGTTCCTCTGGTTCGTGGACATCACCACCCAACGCAGCAAATTAGAGAACAAAGCAGACATCGCAGACAAAGGTGAAAGTAAAAACTTTCTCACGTTGTCAAAAAACACCCTGTGCTGAATGGTATGGAAAGATGATCAATGCGAGGAAGGATTGTGTCTCTGCAGTGCCCGGCACATGTTTCTGTTTTCTGTGTCTCGATCTGTCTCAGTGCCTTTCCTCTCTCTCTTGACTCCGCTCTCTTTTCTCCCTCTCTTCTCCCATTGTCAGAGCGGGACACGACCATCATAATTGCTCGTTGTAGGGAACATAATGAAGTGTTTTTGATGAGACCGGAACAACGGAAAATTTTCGCAAATTTTCGTCTCCTGTTGGTTTCATGTTTCAGGCAATTTTGAGCATAGTACGATTAACTGAGAATCCCTCGTCTAGAATCCCATTTTCTGTGATCCAGGATGAGGGTGTGGTGGGTCCGGACCCATGCAAAATTGCTTCTGGGTAATTCTCTTCTCTTGTCGCTGTTTCTGAAAGCCCCCTTTGTCCCCAGAGAACTGTGTATGCTGCAGGCAGGAATCCCACGACGCAGACTTGAATCGGATCAGCACAGAGTGCTTGACACACAAAACCATCAAACGTCATGACGAAAAGCACACAATCGGCATGTCAGAAATGGATGTGAAACAAAAACCAAGCGACAGAATCCTTCCTGCTGCAGAAAATCAGAACACGAACCTTCACTACCTTTGTTGAACAAGCCTCGGCGACGGGCAGTCGTCAAACACAACAGCGCCAAAAGACGATATTGGACAAGTAGCTGTGGTTCAACAAGAGAAATTGAGAAAAGTCAACGTGGGTTGTTCGTGAAGCAGATCTAGAGCTCACGCCATCACTCTGGGCATGCATTCCTGACAACTATGGGAACGCCTCTGGTACTCGTGAATGACAAAATTCGAAATAGGCACGTAAACTTTGCAGTCAGGTCTGTCATCCCTGTTGAACAAGCAACACTTTTCTGGCAATATTTGGAGAGTAGAAACGGCAAATGGATCGATTATATTTGTGCAACAAACAGAATGATTAGCGCAGAAATTCAAAGCTGAGCGGTGCCAATGAGCAAACAGGAAACAGGCAGAAACGAAAGGAAACGAGCCAGTCCAAGGTTGAGCCGTCAATGATTGAAATCTGAGCATTCAGTCCAGAGCAGCTGCGAGGGCGACAGACAGAGGACCCCCAGTTCCGCTGGGGCCAACGGTAACAACGACTCAAAGGCGAGTGGTTATCATCAAAGTGCCCGTATTCAAACGGGCGCTCAGGTATCCAGTGACGCTGACACTTGCTCCTCGTCTGCTAAATCATGAATACTACAACTTCAAACGGGTGGTATTGCGCATCGTCTTTGCGTGATTCGTTAATGCCAAGGTGATCTTGACACTGAACCGGAGCAGATTTGATCGAGTGATGATCGTTGGAAAAAACCTCAGCCCAGAGACCAACTTTTCTTTGCAAAAACAAACAAAATGCTTCAAATTCCCCACAGTCAAGTGTTCTGGCAACATCAACAGCAGACAGTCAAAAATGCATGAAGTCCAACATGCAGACAGTGATGTCGAACAGACGGTTTTCTTTTGAGATCGATTGAACGAGTTTCGTCGTCGAACGTCTGCAATCTGTCTCACTGAGGACTTAGGGGCTTTAAAGTCCAGACCTTCAGCTAAAATGCAGAAAATCAAAGGAGTCCGATGGTAAAGACACAAACAAGAGACCGGCTTGTTCATTCAAGGGTCCATGTTCCCTTCACCTCCTCCTCCCAACAAAACTCGTTCAGCCCCCCTCCCCCTTGCCCCCTTGATTGTCAGGCGCGAAATTTTGGTTCGTTTTTCTGGATTACCCGACCGGTTGTCACCCCAGTCAGGACGGAATCGAGCTGTAATACCTCCACTATAAACCTCCACTATCGAGCTTCCCTGGTTGCATCATCCAAGCCGGGGGGAAGGGTAGCACAAGCCGCCTCCTTGATCAGACAGTACAATCTGCTGGGGACAGGATGTTGTGCGCAGCTTCCATTGTTTTCGTCGGCGTGGAACGTCGCAGGACCTGACGCGAAGCCTGTTCCGCGACGGCCGCGCAGCTTCTGTTCAGCGCGCAGAACAGAAGTGAGGACGACGCGCCAACACGACCAAGTCGCTTCGGCTCGACTTGTGCACAGAAGACAGTGATTGGAGTTTGACGAATGTGTTTTTGCACAAAAGGCAATGCTTGTCAGTACATCGCGTGTGCTTGCAACACAAAGCCTCTCAAAGTGCTCTGGCTGAACTTTGGTTGGATAAAAGTCTCGTGTAGACAGGAACTCTTTTCTTTGTCTTCATTTTTACAATGATTTATGCAGGAATAAGGTTCCGACGTCTGACAGTCCAGCATGGCCGACACGCACAACAGGAAAGCCTGGTGTGTTTCTACAGACTTCTTTCGCTTCACCTGACGTCGAGAAGCAACATCTTGCCAAAACAGCAGTTGTCCGGACAACGGTAACCAACAAGAAGTCAGCACTCACACGAGCAACATGGCGACCAGCACGACGGACGCCATGAACTCGACGTCGGATGAGAACGTGACCAAGGCGGCTCTGACGCCGAGATCAGCGACGTCGTTTTACGTGATGACGTCCACCATGTCGCCGGACGACACCATCACGTGGGACGACGCCACCTGGATCCTGACCAGCGCTTTCATCATCTTCACAATGCAATCCGGTCAGTCGCGCGTCTTTACTGCACACAACGAGCAGAGTCTCAATCAGCGTTGTTTTGGTGTTGGGCTGGTTTTGTTTTTAACCCACTCTGATGTCCGTCCCAATTTCCACACAGTGTTCCTTGGATTACCAGACAATTGGAACTCAATTTTGATTCGAACATCCAGAACCAGCTGCATTGTTGTGACACAAGTCACCAAGACGTCAGTCAGTCAGACCTTTCGAATGAATTGATCGTTCTGATGCATTCTGGATTCAGACGTTGTGGGTCCCAGCCGTGCATGCAGGGTCTGATATTTGGAGGGCAAAGTTAACCCACAAAAAGAAAAACAACAGCACAACATTTGGGGGAGGGCGCAAGTAAGTTTTTTAGGGGTGATGGGAGCGCAACCGCAGGTCTTCCCTTTCGTCCGTCTGAGCAGAATTCGTCACGTTACGTGGTTACTCGTACTTGGGCACTTGATATGATGACAATCCTTCTGTAGCTTGCGCAGCTGCTGATGACAAAACCATTTTTCATCGCACAAATCTTCGCTCAGTGCAACATATCATTTTTGGTCCCCATGATGAAATTCCCCCACTTCATAAGTAAACAAGAGAAGAGAAGAGGAAAAATGTCACCAGGTGACATGAAATCCTTGTTGCGTGTGCACAATCCCTGAAAAACGCACAACAATGAACAAATGGCGCTCTGTGGTGCTTCTGTGGTGCTTCCACGCCACAGAATTGAAACGACAAGAACAGAAGGGAAGCCATACACAGAACTTTGGTGTTGACTTCCATTGATGGAGACGAACAAAAGTTCACGACTTAAAACTGCGTTTAACAAACACCAACGTCAATTCGGTAAAATATTGTTGTCGCGGCTGTTGTTCCCACTTTGTCTCTCGTGGTTCTTTTGTGTTTTGTTTGTTCTTCAAAACTAGATGTCTGAGACTATTTGAAGTAACACCAGACGAGCTGCTTGTGCAGCAGGCCGTCATCTTGTCGTCTGAAGCCATTTCCTGACTCTTCTGTCTGCTGATCAGCGGACGTGTGTGGCAATATTTAGTTGGCGGCCAGAATACCTTTTTGCCTTGCAATGGCTTCTCCTTGAAAGTGTGAAAAGCAAGCCGTGTTGGCCATTTTGATCCACTTGGTCTTTTTTGAACGTGAGTTCCTTCCAACAATTTGATGCAGCCACAGAAACATCTGCTTCTTGAATCGTCTTGATACAGATCACCACAAACTGAGTTTTCACCAAAAACAACGAATCTCTGCCATGTGGAATCACACCTCTTTCGGTCAGGCGGAGTCCAAATCTTCAGGCGACCCTCAACTACAAAGTTAAAAAGTTCTGCATCGAAGATTGGTGGGGAAGGCAAATAGAAGTGTTTTTCGAGAGTCAGCTGTCCCCAGGCCCCATTGGCCTCCAGAGCATTTTGTGTGCTACCTCTTGTATGAGGCTTTGAAATCGACAAAATTTCGTCTGTGAAATCCCAAATGAGAACTCGAATCAGCTCCATGTCAATGCAGGGAACTGCACGATTTGAAGAGTTGTAAAAAGCATGCGGTCAGCGCAAGAGCTTTCCACACGCTGGTGATCAATTTTCCGTTTGTGTGCTTTATTTCAGGATTTGGTCTCTTGGAGGCTGGATCCGTTTCCGCGAAGAACGAGGTAAACATCATGGTGAAAAACGCAGTGGACGTCATCTTCGGAGGACTCACGTACTGGGCCTTCGGATACGGACTCAGCTTCGGGATGGACGAAGGCACCAATGGATTCATGGGTATTGGCAAGTGGATGGTGGACGCCACTCCGGATTCCATGGGACTAACATTTTCTACTTTCATCTTCCAATTGTCCTTTGCCACGACTGCCACCACCATTGTGTCTGGTGCCATGGCGGAAAGAACAAAACTCAGCGCGTACATTATCTTCTCATTCATCAACACTGTGGTGTACTGCATACCTGCCCACTGGATCTGGGCAGAAAATGGATTTTTGGCAAAGATGGGCTGCATTGACATTGCTGGTTCCGGTGGTGTGCATCTGGTGGGCGGGACGGCGGGGTTGGTGGCGACTCTGATGCTGGGAGCCAGGAAAGGTCGGTACGACGAGAACGCAGAGGAACCTGCAGCGGGAAACCCGACCAACTGCCTCGTCGGCATGTTCATGCTCTGGTGAGTGCCTCCCTTCCCGTTTTCAGGTTCTCAGAGAATGGGTCAGGGGTTTGGGTTGGGGTCAGGATTAGCGTTGGTGAAAGACATGGATTGTTCCTTCCTGAAAGTTTTCGATATCAACGGACAGAATTCTTGAAGTTTTTCTTGGTCTCTCACTCATTCCAGAACCCCCAAACCGTAATTATGTCGAGTCTGTATTTTTTCAAAGTCAAAAAACACTGTCAATCGAGGAATTTGCATGATCCACATCGAAAAAAGGAGCTGCTGCCTCCTGTCGCTTCGTTTCGGCTTTTGACGTCAGGATCAAGAGTTTGTTTTCAACAGAAAACTTCTGAGGCACCCCATTGTAACACAAACTCGTGACAAGGTGATTATGTGAAAAAGTCATAATTGCGCGTACTCATTTCTTCCGTGGGGAAAGGTCAAATGCATTAGGAAGTGATGCATTGATGCCAAAGACCCTTTGTGCGCTGAAACGTGATCCACATTCCCGCGGAAAAGCACCTAAGATGTTGATACGCAAAGCTTTTTTCCCTCACGAACTGGTTTGAAACTCAAAGGAGTGACATTGATCGCAAATCTTCCCTCCTGACCCATCAGGGAGACACGTGATTTCTGAACCATGATTTATTCCAAAACGTTTCGTCCGGAATCCCCAACGTGACATCGCACGCACTGCAATGTTTCAGGGAATTCGTGTCAAAATGGTCTTTCTCTTTGCAGGTGGGGGTGGCTCGGCTTCAACTGCGGGAGCACATTTGGCATCTCAGGTGGAAAGTGGAAATTGGCTGCAAAGTAAGTTGCCACTTCAAATCCCTGTGTCCAGAAAGAATCTTGATCTGTCACACGAACCTTTGCAAGTTTGCAAGTTTCTTTTGTTTGTCAAAGAAAGCAAAGACTCATTGCAGCGATTTTGCTTTTCCTCAAACAGGCACAGACAAATGGGAAGGGCCAACACTTAGGGTCCTCTCTTGGTCCACATTTCTCATCACAACTGAAAAAGTCACTCGCTGTCACAGCGAATCCTTCCTGTCTACGCCCAACAGCTGCGTGTTTCTGTCGAACTGCACCTAGAAAGTCGTGCAAAATTGATTGAAATCAAACATTTCCCTCGTGTTTGCTTTGCTTCTCAGGTGTTGCCATAAATCTGCAGGGTTTACACAAAATTGCGAACTTGGAAATGGCGCTCCGTTTACAAAATCACGAATTCTTCATTTCTTCTGGTTTCTTTTCGGGCACGTCCACCTGAACACATCATGCTCTTGGTTGGACATCTCAGTGGCCAATCTGATCAAACGCACGTGTTTCAGTGAGAATACATGTAATTTGAGAGCTGCCATGGGACCAAATGTTATTCCTCTACAAGTGTGTGAACTGACACAATCACGACCAAAGATACAATTGCTTTTGCAGTTCAGCCTTGCAGGACAAAGTAAATTTATCCAGAGGCTCACTGACCCCCTGTCAGACTTTGCAGACGCTCCAGTCCCGATACCCGGTGTGTTGACTGCCATGACATTCTTGGGGAAAATTGCCTCATACTGCGGTCCACCTTGTTTCAGAATCCACCGGAAACGTGCATGTCAAGATGGCGTGGACATCTTGCCTCGCGTTAAAGTCTTTCACAATGGACAAAAATGTTGTTTTTCAGATTGAATATCTCAAGGTATTCTGAGCAGTGTGAGCGAATGTTTCAGTCCATCTCAGGCAAAAATCAAAAAGACATGTCACTCGTTGGAACCACACAGAGAAGTTACTTCGGTGAAAAATGAATCCTGCAAGGCTTCAATTGATTCGCTGACGTAGTTTGCGTTTGGTTGTGCAGTTCTACTTTGTGTCTTCGAAGCGAAGACTAAATTGAGCACTTACAAAGAAGCCCAAAGGCAAAACCTTATTTGGTGTTCATCTTTGTTCAAGAGACAACAAATGTTGATGGTCATGGTTCCTCTCTGGCAGATGATGCGCGTGATTCTCCTCTCACGTAGTACTGGAAACTTTGGGTTCTCTTTTCTTGTCGTATCGCCTTTCAGATGTTCCATTTTTGTCGTGAATGCCTTTCCACAAGCTCGTCATGTACGTTGACCTTCTTGGGGACGAGGCACTTCTTGGCAGACCCAACGTACGATGTTCTAGAGCCTGGACATCATACGAGGGAAACCCGCAAAGTTCGGTTCGTCGCCAATTTTGAAGATGTTCCTCAGGTTTTGACTCCCATTTCCCCACACTTGGTCCTCAGAAAGAGAAGATCATTTCCATCTTTTTGTCAAAATTAAATGGTCTCTAACTACTCAGTAATCATTAAATCAGCATTGATTGTCCTTTCAGCGAAAATTGGCAATGTCTTCTATGAATGAGGTTAATTGCTATACAAAGTCAATAGCCAACTATGAAATGCAAGGAGCTGATGAGAAGTTTTTGCAGACTTTTTTGTTCAATTTTGCTGAACCGTTCTGAAATGACGAAGGAAAGAACCGAACTTTTTGAACTTCTCTCGTAGCTTCTCCCAGGATTCTTCAGCCTGCCCTTCACACCAGGTTGTTCTTGAACACTAGCGACATCATTGTTGTCACTTGTTCTCGAACAACTAAATGTACAAGAAATTTGTTCCTGAACCAAAGAACTGGTTGTGAGCATGCACATTTTGAAGTCAGTCTCGATGGCTACGCTATCTCGACAGCCTTCAAAACGTGAATGCTCTGGACCGGTTTTACATTTCCGGAACCATTACTTCTGCCTAATCTCACTTGGGCACACACACACACACACACACACACACACACACACACACACACACACACACACACACACACAAGATATTGGAGACATCGCAACACTTGGATGTGGCCCTCAGCATTTCATTGTCACCGAGTTCGTTTGGGCCTCAGGGTGACTGCGGATCACATCTGACCTGGATACTCATCTGGGGTTTGTTTGTTTTTTTGGCGCAGACAGTCAGTCGGAAGGTGGGGTGCTCCAATCTCTCTGTTTCTGATGAAAACGATCTCCCAGCACCGTCCCCACAGTTGAACAGATGTCCACAATCACTGGAAGACGTCAAAAAGGAGTGCACGTGTGCTCTTTTTCTTTGTCTCGTGTAGGTCTGCAGTGACGACAATCAACGCCTCGATGGGGGGCGGCCTCGTCGGGATCGTGTTCAGGTAGATCTCCCAACAATTTCCAATTTATGCCACGGCTCACTGAAAGCACCTTGTGACCTGCTCAAGGACAAATGTTGAGTGCTTTTGCGTTGTGCGCTGAACCACCTGTCCTCACGGCGAGTAACGTCACGATTCTTTTTTCAGTTACACCTTTCGAAATAAAACGTACAATGTTTGCGACCTGTGCAATTCAATTCTTGGAGGTCTTGTGGGAATAACAGGTTTGTAAACTGTTCTTCCTCATTGAACTTCTCTGTGTTCTCAAACTCTTTTCTGTATCCTTCGTTTCAGTCCATTGTATAACAACAAAATCATCAAAGTTCCTGATCTTGTGAACTCAGTCTTAGGAGGACTGGTTGCCATCACAGGTCAGTTCTTTGCGGACAGTGACTTGAAAATGTATGATTGGAGAATTCACGAGGCTTGACTTTCAGGCTTTTTCCTCTCCCAAGTCTTATCAAAGTCTCCCCAAGAGGGAGGAGGGGACTGGGTGTGTTCAGGTGTGTCAGATGTTGCAAGTGGCCGACCTCAGTCTGTTTGAGGGGACAAGAACATGTCACGGACAAATGAAGGGGTCACTCCAGACCCAAGGTTGTTGCTCTCTCGACTCAAACCTCCAAGTCACAAGCTGAAAGCTTTCTGTCGAGCTGCAACAGCTGAGAACCAAAAGTCCAAGAGCAAGAGGGCACATGCAGACCAGGGTCCTGACCAGTGGAATTCCTAACATTACCGATGCGTTGTGTTGAGTGATGTGTCGTGTTTTCTTTTCGCAAGAGATTCAAAAATATTTCAGACAGCTTTCATCTTTTGTTTTGTTGCCATTTTTGCCCATTCTCGTGTTTCTCTTCTCAGTGTTTTTGTTACCTTTGAAATACCTGTGACGCATCAACACTGGTGTTTCGTTTTGGTTTGTACCTCTGCGAGGAAATACGTACACCTAGAGTCCGCATATTGACACAAAAAATAGTTTTCCAAAGAAGATGTCTGCGTGAGCTGCGCAATTTTGTTGGTCGCAAGGGAAGCGCTTCTTTTCAAGGTCTTTCTGTTTGTGTGCAAGGGTTGTTCTGGGATTGCTTTGATCAAGGTCCAGTCAGAGACAACCGCGAATGAAAGCACTGCAATCCACCCTTCCCCATTGTGTTCTTGCAGCGGGGTGCGCCGTGATCAGACCCTGGGAAGCAATCGTCGTCGGAGCGACCGGTGGAGGCATCGCAATTGCGGGCACCATACTGTTTGACAAACTCAAAATCGACGATCCAGTCGGTGCCCTTTCTGTTCACGGTCTATCAGGGATTTGGGTAAGACTTTCGTCACGCCTCCTTTTGAGATGTTTTCCTCAAAGACATCGCCTTCTGTTCCCAAGCTGAGGTCAGAGACCCGACCATGGCAAGCCCAAATCCCGTCTCCAAAAATATCAATGGAGTAAAAAGTGAAACCGTTGCTGTTGGTAACACAATGTTTGGGTTTTAGAAGCGATTGTTTTGGAGCTCAGCTTGCCATTGTTCTCCCGGGTACGTGAGAAGTCTTGTTCTGTTTGTGCGAAGTCCCTTTAGGGCGAAGCACCATCTGGCAGTGCAGTATATGGCAAGGTGGATGAAATGTCCCATGCCCCCTCCCCCCTAACCCCCTCCCCCTCCCCCAACTCCCCTCCCCTGCCCAAACCCCCTGTGGCCAAACCCCCCTGCAGCTGGACCCCCCCCTGTGGACAGCATGACTGGTGGAAGACAAGGAGGACAAAGAAGAATTGATGAACAAGGAAGAATTGATGACATGACTGACGCCGCA
>JAAUXT010136524.1_pt1 | contig 25848 bp, 23 predicted proteins | sample 7278171 | NCBI WGS metagenome assembly JAAUXT01 (sample SAMN14350112, study PRJNA611818) | marine sediment metagenome | isolation source: surface marine sediment (1.8m) | place: French Polynesia: Moorea | collected 2018-08
ACACACACACACACACACACACACACACACACACACACATGCACTTGAACACGGAACTCGTTTGAAACCACTGTGGTTCCGTGAGTGACGCCTTTCTTCTGTTTCCAGCATTCACCGTACGAAGGCATTGTGTACATTCTGGCCACCTACTTCTGCTACTTGATATTTGAGAAGACCAACGGCAAGTGGATAGTGAGTTTCCGGTTCAGATGTGCGCTTTCAATCTACCAAGTGCAGTGTGCGTGGTTTGTAAACAGCGTCTGAAAACGCAGATTTTCTTGTCAGGGTCCTACGGCAGTTCGGAACATGCCTCGACCAGAGGAGTTGGTGTTCCACCTGGACCAACACATTCTACAGGCGGTGGACACGGCCAAAACTAACTATCAGAAACAGGTTGGTATCCACACACAAACGAAGAGGCGTCGAAGCGAAGGGTACCAAGGAGAAGCATGAAAGGATGTGCCTCGACTCCAACAGCGGATTTGTGGTCTTCTTAGATTGACAACATTGAAGTGGGCGTGCCCATCTACCGCGGCTATGGGAAGGACTTGATGAAGAAGTTCCGCCTGCACCCCGACGCCTACATCCAGGTGGCGCTGCAGCTTGCCTACTACAGGCTCTACAGGAAGTGAGTCGTGCGGCAACAGGTGGCAACAAACATCGCTGTGTCGGGGGCCCCATCTGTGGTAGTAAATCCTTGCATGTGCTGGTTGTCTTGTTCTGCCCTTTATGTTCAATCACTTCAGTGTTCGTGTGTGGTGTTGGGCCGGACATCTGTGTGCGAGAAAAGACTCTTTGTTTGGAGATGGGCACACATGAACAGTCAAGAGGAATGGCTCTGCAGTGAGCGAACTGGGTGGAAGGAGCAACCGTCAGCAGGGCTCTCTCGTCCTGACTCGTGGCGTTTGTGCACAGGCGTCTCGAGTTTTCGACATGCCGTTTCAGACCGGCGCCGACCTACGAGACGGCGTCAGTGCGCAAGTTCTACCACGGGCGCACCGAGACCCTGCGTTCGTGCACGTCGGAGGCGCTGGCGTGGAGCAAGGCCATGCTCGACCCCGCCGTGTCGGTGCGTACCATTTGTCTTGAGGAAGGGACGGCCGCGGGTGGTACGGGGATGAGTTGGAAGGGGGAGGGGGCTGGAGATAACGGTGTGGGGCAGGCAAATTGTGTTTGTCAAAGGTTGTTTGTTGTCTTCATTGGCAGCAGTCCCAAGTTGAGCGCAGTTGTGATCAGACGGTTCAACACGAAATACAGTTCATTGTTGGCTTTCGGCGCAGGCGCGGCGCAGGCTTCAGCTGCTACAGGCCGCCGTCAACAAACACAACCAGCTGATGGCAGAGGCGATGGAGCTCAAAGGTGAGCAGAGCGGCGCGCACTTGGTCCGACCAGTCACAATGTGGATGTCTGGAGCAGTTTGATCGTCGCCAGTGGGCTTGTTGATCTAACACTTGTCGGTGTGAGACCTCCTTCCTGTGTGCGTTACTGCTGTGTCCTGTGCGGCAGATTAAACAATGACAGACGGGGGAGTTCACTCTTCGTGCATTTGAACTGAGCGAGGCGCGTGTTGTTCTGCAGGTTGTGACCGACACCTGTTCGGGCTGTCTCTCATGGCGCAGGAGGAGGGCCTCGAGGTGCCGGAAATCTTCACTGACAAGGCCTTCACCAAGAGGTCAGAGTTCCCTCACTTTGGGTCGGGTGGTGGGGTGGGAGGCTGGGATAAAGGCTTTGGCTGTGATCGATACGTGAATGCGAGCACTTCTCTGGCGCGCCCCAATGCGTGAAGGCAACGAGGACAGTTGAGTTGAGAGGGGGATATCGAATGCTTCCACTTGGTCTTGGTTCCGCCAAGCTTCGTTATGAATGCCTGGTGTCGCAAAATGCACTGTCATCTGTGTGTGAACGATGGTTTGCCGACGGGACGTGTGCATATATTTCAGCGGCGGCGGAGGGAACTATGTCTTGTCGACGAGTTTTGTAGGCTACAGTCCTGTGGTGGGCGGCTGCGCAGCAATGTGCGCGCAGGGATACGGCGTCTTCTACTCCATACAGCCGGACACGTGAGTGGCGCGAACGGGAGCGCGCAGCTCCTGTCGTGTGAACACCCCTCAGGAGCGCGCTGTCTTCGAGCGAGGGCTGTTCATCGCGCAGGTGGCCTCGGTGACTGTCCAACTCCTCACACTCTGAGATCTGGAACTGCTCAGTGACGACAGAAAACTTGGTCTGGGTGACATCCACGTACGTTTCCATTTGGGTGTTGGATGTGGTTCGCGTGGACGGGTTCAGTTGTGTCCCTCGTGCAGATTCCAGATGATCAGAGTGTGTGAGAGTTGGAACAGCGGGAGAGTCGCCGTGCTCGGGGTGCCTTTCTCTCACCGTGTGCTGTGCTGCTTCTGTCTGCAGCGGCGGGGGCGGCAACTTCGCACTCTCCACCAGCTTCATAGGCTACTACCACGCGGAAGCCATCATGCACGGCGGCTGTGCACCCATGTGCCCCGGAGGCTACTTGGTGGCCTATGCAGTAAACCCGGACAAGTGAGTCGGTGCTTGGTGTGGTGATGACGTCACTGACTGGGTGGGAAGGTGGTCCGCTGGGTCGCGCCTCCCGAGCTAGAGAACAGAGCAGTTGGCCTGTGCATTTGCTTCGCTATTGGCATGGCTCGGTTTCAAAGTCGGCCTCTTTTACTTTCTGAGCCTGTCCTGGCTGACCAGAGCCCACCAAGGTCAATCATAACGAACACGACAGGACCGTTTCCTTCACTTGTGGAGCGGTGCAGCAAGGCTTCGTGCATGGTGGCTTGCGGTGGTTGGTGCCACACACACACGGGAATCCAATTCTTCTGCTGGATGATACGGGCCGTTTGCTCGAATCCGTAAAACTAATTGTCTTCAATGGGTTGCTTCAGGCTTTTCCCAGCTTGGTGTAGACAACGCTGGCTCGAACTATAACGCCTAGTTTTTTGTTGGCTGAGCATCATTACTCACATCTCTAACCGAAGTTTAATTGAAGGTCCAAACGAACTCCAACTTCTTGGCTTGGAGCTTCTTGCGTTGTGACTTGCACGCCACAATTTTTGCACGTCCAGCGTTGTTTCGTAGACAGCAAAATATGACAAGGCAAGCTCTGTTGGCCCAGCTGCAGTCTGGACCTGAACATACTGTTGCGCAGAAAACCTCGTGTGTTGTCAGCACGTCTCCCTCTCTGATGTCGATCGCTGTGGTTGCAGGTTGACGTTCTTCATCAGCACGTGGGTGAACGACGCCGACACGCACTCGTCACGCATGTTCGCGAGCCTGCGCCAGACTCTGGACGAGATGCGAGGGCTGCTTGAGTCGAGCGCGCACACCGCCAGTAAAGTGTGACGAGCTATGTCAGACGTACGGATGTCATCACTCAGTCGTGACGTCAGGCTCCCACGCGTGATTGAGCATTCTTGTAATCAACCATTTTTGGATCGGTGCCGGGAATTCCAATGATTGACGTACACCTCACAAACTCTGATTTATGTGAAAGAGTGGATGATAGTGGACGAAAATCAAGTATCCAGTCACATCATTGCGCTACGTTTTTGTGTGTGATGGCTTTTCACTCAGGAGGATGAACTGAAAAGAAGCCCGTGGGTCGCTGGTATATTTATACTGAGCAACATGCAGTCGCGACTGAAACATAATCTTGGTGTCCGAAAACCAGGGACATCGTACAGGATTGAAGAACTCGAGGGTGACCTCGCCTTGGGACGAGCGAAGTGAAACTTATGAACGTTGACCTCGGATTTGGGTGCGCAAAATCACACACTTGCTGCTATTACGTGTTTCACGTGCTGAAACAAACCCGTGGGTACCAAAGAGGGACTATCAGACCAAGTGTGATGTCGGAAGCCAAGCGGCGCAGGCTGAAAAACTTGCTGGAACCGAACTCTGAACGAAACTGACGCATCGGGTGCGAAAATAGAAGGCCAACAGCGAAGATACACTAAAGTGTGCAGGTTCTCCCCTCCACGTCGTTCACGCACCCTGAGGAAGTTGGCTCGCCTTGTGACAATTCCATTCAGGGCTCGTTTATTGGGAGGTGTTGTCCAGCTGGCTGTGTATGACGTAAACTGTGGCGCTCATGAAATGGTGCAGAACCTCCGTCCACTTGATTGTTTGCAATCTCCGCGCAGCATTGAAAAAATCTTTCACAACTTTTGCACCATCATGCCGTTGTGCACAAATAAAAATATTTTGTTTCGCGCTGTTGTGCACAGAGAAATAAAATTATTTTTACTTCAAATGAGGGTTCAACGTTTTGTCGCAAACGAGCGGTGTCAAGCTGGTTTCTGCCTTTCACGTGAAAGAAGCAGAGCACCGTTGGCGGACTGCGTCCTGGTCTCGGGCTGCAGCTGCGATCTCGGAACCCGATGCGTTTGCACGTCTTCCACAGGAAAGGGTCTTGGAGATCCTGGTTGCAAGGTTTGGTAGTGGTTCGGCTCTGTCGTTCACCATGAGTGTGGATAAAGTTGAGCTTTGTTTGAAAAGTTGAACCGCAGATCTTGCGAGGACTCCAGTGGGTTTACTCTTGGCGAAGGCTTTTCTTTCATGTCCAGTTCCTTCATCACTTTGTCAAAAACCTGACCACATACCTCCAGGTGTCCTCAAAGGCGTAGACTCTGGGTGCAGACAGAAATGTAGAAAAAATGTCTGTCGGTTTGGACTGTCTCTGCACGGGTGTTGAAAAAATGCACAGACTCTGTATGCGCGGATGTCAGTGTGTATTCGAACCACGAGTACAGCCAACGTGCATGCATTCTTTGTTGGTCTTGAAGATGTCGACAAAAACAGATGCCCGTTCTTGAAATCGTGGAGAGGGTGAAGGTATTTCGGGAATTTTGGAATTTCCCGGTCCCAGACGCACCGCAAGAACATCTGCCGCAATGGATGCGGTCAATGCTGAACATCTTGCATTGTTAGAATTGTGCTTTGTAAATAGTTGATGGCTGAATTCAGATCACTCGAGTTTACCTACGCACTTGAAACGCATGACGAATTCTCCAGTTGAACTTCACTGAACTTGAGTTGAAAGTTGTACCGGGGTGCATGGCTGGTGAGAACTCGTGCCTTGACGAAGCTGCGCGTGGGTCTACCTGAGCGCGTGTGTGCGTCGAGGCGACCCGGCGCCGCTGTGTGCGCTCTACTGTGGAACCAGAAACCAGTGAAGCTGGTGTCGGGGAACCGACAGCGTGTCCCAGCATCCCGTATCCACAATGTATGTTTGGACAAGCCACGGATTCGTACCTGGAACAGTTCATCTTTGGGTCGTGGGAATCCAGAATGTTGGTTAGGGTGGCTTGTTGAGAAATGGACGAGATCCAGGGTCCTCTCCATGCATCACGCAACGCAAAGGACCCAAGAACGTTCGTGCACAATTCTCGTCACGTGCCAAGATCGGAGTTTTGGTCTCAAACCATTGCGAGCAATTTTGGACGCTCAAGTGCCAATCGCTGGTGGCAAAAGTGAAGTGACACCGGGCGGTGCAGAGCTCCGCCCGCAAAGATGCGGACCTGACGCCTTCAAAGGAACAAACCTCTCCCAGCAGCTGGGTTAATTCATGGCCTTGGCCTCCATTTTCTACCAGTTTGCCAATTTGTTGAAGAACACCTGGCGTGCAGACACCCTAATTCCCACAAGCTGTCATTTCTTCCTGAAAATTTTCATAAACTTGTGCAGTTGAATCCAAGACTCTTGCGTTTCGTTCCTTCAGGTTCCTCCCTTGAATCCCAGAATTAATCTCGCAGACCCTCTGCTCTCCCCTCCCGAAACTCCACTTTGATTCGTAGATTGCAGCAAAAAATCCAGAGGGAACCTGGCTGTTCAAGTTGGTTCCCGTTTGGGCGCGGATCCCGGGTCTGGAGCGGCTGCTCTGCTCCCGGCGCGACGCTGGATGGTGTAGCGGAGCTGCCGCGCCACCCCGCAGTCTGCACGGCGTCTCGCTCCGCTCCAGTGCGTGGATAGCGACCTTCCCGTCGACACCGGCGAAAAAGGTAGGATCTGCATCACTTGTTCCTTTCAGGTGCAGCAACACTCAGCAGTGAAGAAGGGCATGCGGAAAGGAAAGGTTTCGGAAGCGAAAATAACATTTTCGTTGGAAGTCAAAAAATAAATGCGTGCACGCCGCAGGGAAGACAGGAAGCAGAGATAAAAATCTGCGAGTGTTCGTCAGCAGCGCCATTCTGGTTTCCTCATTGTTTGAAAATTCTGAGGGCTAAAAAGGAATTCGCTTGAGTGAAAACTCTCTGTTTATTGGTGGATTGGGACATCACTTGATACAATTTCAAAGAGAAAATGTCGAGGGAAAAAATGAGAAATTTAAGCTGACACCTTGGAAAAGCAGTTCGGAGTTGATTTGTGCGGAAAGAAAATGTTGTCCTCTCTGGCGGAGCCTTTCCTCGCGCTGAGCCGCGCTGTGGTGCGAGGCTCGGCACACGGGAAAATCTGGCGACGTCAACTTTTTATTGTGAGCTCAGCATGTTTCATCTCGAATTTCGTTGTTTCAAAGGCATCACATTCAGAAGAGCTGTGTTGGAGACAATCAAGAGAGGAAATTATGGCAGTCGTTTCGAGGTTGATGTCCGTTGTCGACTTGTCTCAAATCGGGTTTGATTGAACAAGTGTGACAACCCACGCGACTATGCGCAAGGAATGCTGGGCGCTTTCCTCACCTTGAGCATTGCTCTGGGTATATATCGCAAACAAATTGCCTTGGTAGGACCTAAATTGACACAAAAGTATTCTTCAAAGCCGAGCGCCAATAACCATTGAGTTCGTCTCAAAAGAAAGGAAAGCTTGAGATGATCGCTTTAAAAATGTCATTTTCTGGCATATTGCCTTCCTTGAGCAGAAACACAGAGGCTCTGTGTCTCCCTCGGAGACAAAAGAAGAAATGCAAGATTAAATTTTAATGGAGCCTTTCCGATAAGATTGTTCTGAAATATGAAATGTCAGTTCTGCTTTAAAACAAATGTTTCTAATGGATTGCGCTTGAAAATTGCCTTTTTGATGATCGTTCTGTCGCAACCACCGAAGTCCCACTTCAGAGCACTTGAGTTTCCGCTTTTGGCTGAACTGAGGCCCGGGTGTTCAAGGCTACAGATGGAGGATTCGAAACTTCACAGAACTGTAAGAATGCGCGGACATCGCCTCAACTGAAGCTGGGTCAAGCCAGATCAACCCAGTTCGTGTTCGCACTGCGGGTGGGTCCGCGACTGGCTTCTCACGCCGGACCCATCACAATGTTTTGTGCTCGTAAATTTTTCAACCATTTTCGAAGCCAGTTTCATTTTGTACAAATGCAGGATGAACGGCAAACAGAAACAGTGCAAGAAATGTGGTTTGCAAGCATTTTGAGAACCTAATGAGAGGAAACCTCCTCATTATCATGCAGAAAAGATGAGGAAAGTACAATCAAGTCAACTCAGCGCTCTCATGTACTTTCATTGTGCATACCAAACCAGAATGACCAACTGAGTGAATGCTGCATGCATGGGTCTGTTTCAAGCGTACACCTAAGAAATGGACATTTGTGTGTGCAGTGATGACCTGAGGAAATCCCTTTGGTTTCTGCAATTTACCGTACAGCTGTTGCTGATACCCGTGTGACTGCCAAAAGGCCAACTGAATTGCTCCTTTGGGTTCCTGTGACAGTTCAACATTCTTTCTCTCGCCAGAAGTTGGCATTCTTGAGACCAACGGACATTCTCATGTGAAAGAAAGTTGGTGCCTTGAAGGACTGTTGAGCTTCGTGTTAACTGCAATTGCAAAATGTGTCAAATCATTTTTTCTTGGTTTGAATGAACTGTGACCGTTTGTTTTTGGAAAAAAGAGCACGTGATTGAAAAGAAAGATACGGTCAGGAATTGGTGTCAGTGGTTGCCTATCGGGAGGACAAGAAGTGTTCCCTTGTGCGCACAGAACAAGACTCGTAAATCTGCACATGGCAGTGAGTTCAACGGGTCCAACACAGCCCGAGTTACTAAATACAGACAATTGAAACAGATGCATTCAAATCACATCACATGTGTGTTGTTGTACGCAGAATGGCATTGAAAAGCAAACCCAAAGCCTGCAAGGCATCCACGCAGACCTATGTTTTCCTACCACAGGGACTGAGTGCAGCATGGTTCTGTTGACTCCATTGCCCCCAACTCCATTAATTTTGCATCAGAAAACACCAGTTGTGATTCCTTGAATGGAACCGGCCTGATACATGATCCTTTCACAACATTACAACAACCAGGGACCCAGTGCGCAGCCAGTTCACTGGGCCGGGCTGCGTCATGAACAGATGATGCTTGTTGCCCGACACAGAAACAATGCGCGCAGGGCGGGCCTGACGGAGCTGATCGCGAGGCAGGCATGTCCGCAGCAAGACACGCACACATTTGGTATGATGCATACGCAGCATCAAGAGATGAGAATATGAGCATGGGATACAACAGACAACAGTGCGTTGGTGCGGTCGGTGCGCTGCAACAACCACTCCCTCAACATGAACATGTCAGCGTGTTCGCCGACATTCGGCACTGGCTGTTCTCAACCACGAACCTTGCAGGCGAGACATAGTTCGGTGGTTGATCCTCAACTGGTCATCAGGCACGTTCGGCCACACAACAGAGAGGGCATGGCTGGATGGCCCGATCGGCATCAGAAAAGACAGCCGTTTTCTCACGCTGTGCATGGAGCTGAACGAGCAGTGTCTAACGCAAGCAAGTGTCGCTAGCTACAACACGGGAGCAAAACGGCACCTAGTGTTGGGGAAAGGTTCGCAAGTGCACCACACACAGGAAATCCAAGGTTGACTCCAGAATGTTCAGTGCACCAGGGAGGGAAAGGCCAGACTCCTGCAACACAGGTTCTGAATAAGTCACGATCATTCCACGCAGGAGGAGCCTGCGGTTCTCACCGAGCTGCTGAGTGACTGGATACGCCCTGGACGGTCTTCAGCTCCGTCCAACGGGACCTGTTGGTGCGTCTTGCAGTGCATTAAATCTGCACACCAATTTCCATAAGAAGCCACAAATCCACCCAACAAAACTGTGTTCTCCGATTGGTGAAGGAGAGGACGAGTGTTCAGTGACATTTGCGGAACATTTGTGGAAGTTGAGGCTTCTAACAGTTCCAGCGAATGGATCGCAAATCTGGGATTGGGTACCAGAGGGAGGTGGGGGTCTGGGAACTTTGTCGCGTTGTGGATTTTCGTACACATAACTTGTGCCGGCAATCTCATTGTGCGCCCCGTACCTGCGCGCATCGCAGGGTTTGTTTGTTGGGAAAACCTGTTTGCATTTCATGTGATATCGATTGTTCCGAAACATGGAGGTACACACTGTCAAATCTGCGTTTTTGCAAAATTAAAACCTCTTCATGGACACAGAATTTCATCGTTCCTTTCCTCTGAACCGTCCATGAGGCAAACGCGTTCGTACGAACATTGGCGCCCTGATGAACACTTGAATTTCACGGATAGATCCAGAACCCGGACACAGTGCCTCATTAAAAGTAATTTCTGTCATTAAGGATGAATACGCTCGTGCGCTGATTCAATCATTTGAAGAGTGGTGTGTGTTTCAGAGTGAGAGAGCATTTGATAGTGAACTGTACATCCATAGATTTTTCGCCTACCCGTTAATCCATAATGTATTGACGGCATCCGAGCCCCGTTTCCCATGTACATACTCTCTGAAACCTCCCCATTCCAGAGATGTCAAAGTTCCCTCCAGTCTGTTTTGAGCAAAAATGGCAAAAGAATACCCGCGCACCCTTTGGCTCAGTTTTGCCTTGTCAAGTTCTGAGTCTCATGAACCTGACGTTGTTCTTTGGGTTGAAGCTGAGTCTGTGGACCCGGCTTGATGGCAACATAGCAAAGATCACGGTTGTGCCAGCGTGTGCATGAGGAAGACATCAATTTCCTTCCGAGCCGGGAACTGTGCTCCAAGCACAGCGACGCGACCGAACTCATTCGCACCCTTCTCAGAACCACATCAAATATTCGCGTCTTGTTTGCAATTGCCTCTTCTACCCACGAAAGTGGTTCTACCTGCGCCTCCAAAACGGTGCCACTTGTGAAGTTGTGCTTTTCTCAATAGCTTTACACATGTGTCACTTTATGAATCTGCTGCGCCAAGATTTCCGTCCAAGTTTCCTTATTTCCTGCTGCAATTTCTCGCAGTATCTTCATGATCAGATCAAGACCACAGTGATTGCGTCCGGTCTGGTTCCTGTGCCAGTAACTGAGATGTTCAGATGTTGAGATGGCAGGTAGCAGGAACCAGCGCAACACAGGAACAAAAGTGACACGAGTCTGCTCAACACGTGCCACTTGAATTGGATAATTTTGTGCCTGTGACAGCAAGACATCTCAGTTTCCACGTGACGTGTGTCTGCTCAACACGTCACAGCAGAAAGCCCACAAATGGATCCACTGCTGACACACAAAACTCAGTGAAAGTGCAGGTTGTGTTGCTTTTTTTTCTTTCCAAATCTTCCTTTACGAATCATTCACCTCAGTCCATTGCAATTAAAACGGTTGTAATCCCGGCTTTTCCCTCCGCTTATCTCGAGAACATCCGCATGAAAAGGCAAAGCCGCTTTTGTTCTGACACGACTCGAGGCACAAGACGTGAACACCGAAGCAGCTCACAATTTTTTCACTGCGCACGGATGAGTAAACATTGCGAGCCGGAGAAGTGAGCGTGTGTGCGCATTCCGTGTTCAGCACTCCGGCAGAACACCGTGTCGCACCCAAACCCAGGGTGGGAGCACAAGGGGGCGACAAGGTTTGGTCTCAGACCCCGCCCACACCCTGGTGGAAGAGTGATGGTTGTGACTGGGAGCCTCAATGTAGTTGTCCAGTTTGTCCAGCATGAGAGACACAAGCAGGTCCCAAGAACCACCTCAGTGGGGAGTTTCAGCAGGTCCGTCCGATCCTCGGCAGATGTGGTCGGTTGTGTCACTGGGCGTTGAAGATCAAGCAGAGCACACGGAACATACGGTGTTCGTGTTGACGGGCCAACAGAAGCCACACGCCAGCCACGTTGTTGGTGCTTGCTGAAACCCCTCGGTCAAAAAGAAATGCCCTCCGCAAACTTAATTGGTCCAGAGTTTGGCCTGAAATCGACTGAAACTTGGTAGAATTCAAACTAGTTGTCAGGTCACTTCCCCGAGGTTCGGCGACGGAACCTGACCGCTCTGAAGATTTGCGTTCTGCGGCCACGCTTTTCGATGGCTCTTGACTCCGAACAAGGCCAACCTAACATAAATTCGACACAGTATCGAAGCGTGGTGGCGAGGTGGGACTGATATGTGCATGAGGCGGTCTCTGTGCCTGCAAATTGAAACAAATGAATGCACAATGGAGAAGTCCTTCCGGTGTTTGCGTTGCCTTCATCAAACAGAGTGATTCGACCGGGGACTGAGCTGTGTTTTTGTTGTTTCCCCTTTGCTGTTGAGTTCTGTGATTTGCATTAGCTGTTCAATTGACATTTGCATTCGCGGAAGCAAACTGGTATTGGTGCATTACTCTCTCACACGATTTCTGTGTGCGCGTTCAGTTGCTCACAGAGTTCCACAACAGCGGCCATGTGGATGCAGATGTTGCATGACGGCAAAATGCGGAACAATCTTTCTCCAGATGGCTTGTTTGAGAATTGCCGTGCAGGTGCGCCCCGCCCCGACTGACTGACTCTTTGTTCCTGTTGTTCGGAACCAACTCAGGGACGGGAACTCGGTGCGGGGTTCAGGGTTCCCTGAAGGGCAGGCATTGGCTTTGCGGAGTTCGTGCTCCCCTGGTTCTCGCGTTGCCCTATTGGCATCGAGTATTCACAGGAGTCTTGGCGTGTGTCGGACACGACGTGGGGCTGCCGCGCAGTGGCGCCGTCACGCCTCCTGCCCATCCGTCATGCGGCCCTGCAATCACACGACGTCTGTCGCCCACGGTGTTAATTGTGTCTTGATCCCTTTGGTGCAGGTCTATGATTTTCCTGAGATGAATCCTGGATTTGCTGTAGGTGTATGAACGAGCGCAATTTGATCCTCTGCCAGAAGCACAAGGAAGCATATCAAAACACAGCGATGGTGGCCGTCTATGCAAGAAACAACACTAATAGTAGACCACTTCTAGTTTGGCAGGTGTTGACGATTCTCGCATTTTTCAGTTTTAAGAGAAAATTCCCCAAACAATGGTCGGCTGGGTTTCCTTTTTTCGCTGTTGACCCCCCCCCCCCGCGGTGGTGGTCCTGCGCTGCCTGTGTGCCATCACTGCTTCCACTTGACGTCTGATCCCTGCTTCTTCTTTCCTTACAACAGCTGGGCGAGTATTTGTAAGCATGAACACACGCGCGGGGCGCTCCATAAAGAGAACAACTCCAGCGGGAAACATTGATTGGTGAGGGTGAGACTTCACCGTGGCTCCGTCTCCGGTCCAAACGGTGTCGCAAACAGCGGAAGGGAACCGATCCCAACCATGTGCCAAGGAGTCAAAGTCTCAACTTCGCTTTCAAACCCAAACGCCGGAATCAATCGAAGCATTGAAAGAAAGACAGCTGTGCAGCTGTGACTCGGTCGGGTCTGAAGCGGCCGCTGTAACAGCCATCTCGTCCAATTACAATTACGGCCCGCGCACCTGGCAGGCTGAAAAAGTACAACACGCACGCAAAACAGAAACAATGCTTCAGACGGAAACGATATGTATCGATTGGCAGGAGGGTTGGTTGCATTTGCCATCTCCCTGCGTGTATTCACGAATCGTTGGGTTCTCTCCGGAGCTGATCCGAGCGATCAGAAGCCACTGGTGTCCAACACAGTCAGCTTTCGATGCAGTTACAAACGGAGCCAGACAGCAAACAAGGGAACAACACAGCAAATGAAGACCAAACTGACAGGACAGACAGACAGAGTAAACCACAGAAAAAATGAGAGAAAAACGGAGAGACGCACCGTGCGGAAGAGAGGGGCAGTGAAGTGAGAGAGAAAGTGGACAGAACAAGAGTGAGGGGAGAAATGGAGAGAGAGAAAGAGAACGGAGGGAGACGGAAACCGAGAGGGACAGAGAGTGAGGGGAGAGAGAAAGGGGGAGAGAAGAGAGAGGAAGTTCACGAGAGAAAAAACACAGAGAGAGAGAGAGAGAGAGAGAGAGAGAGAGAGAGAGAGAGAGAGAGAGAGAGAGAGGGAAGTGGAGAGAGAAGGAGCCAAATTCAACTGAGAAGAATCATGACCTGTTTTCGAAAACTTGCGTACCTTCACTATGACAATCATATTGACAACAGACGCTGTACGGTACATGTGAAGCAACCTGACATCAAGACACCGATGTACTTTTTGAAGTGCTATTGCCGAGTAACCCTTCAAAGACATGTGCAGAAACGAAACTACTCCAACAAACATGTGCGTGTTTCACAAAATAAAAACGCATACATGTACAAAGGTGAAAGCACTGCACCTTATGTGCAGCTGCAGCTGGCGGTAACAGCGCCTGCTTTCAACATGAAAGCGAGAGGAAAGGAGAAGTGATTGTTTCCTGCGCTGTTGTGTCTGCTGGATCCAGCTGAAGAACGCGGCAACTGTCTTCGCGCACTGAGCAGCAGACTGAGGATCCAAAAGACGCCTGCAAATCAGCTGCAATTGACCCAGATCAGTCAAGAAAATCTCACGCTCCAACCTCAAGTGCGATTGAAAGGAAATGGACGAAAGTGACCCGTCGGTGAGGCGTGGGACCCTTGCCAGCCCCTGGACACGCTGGATCCACGTCAGCTCGCTTGCAGCCGTGTGTCCTCAGGTTGCGACGAACGCGTGAGCCGCTAAACGGGAGCGGAGTCGCTACAAAGCGCTGTTAATTGCAGATCAATGGAGGAGGTATTGTCAGCAACGTGAGGCACAATCGGCTGTGGAGCCACGGATCCAGGAAGGGGGTCGAGGTGCAGGTGCTGAGTGACATTCCGATGCGAAACCTGCAACCTGGATCAAAATCAAGCCTTGGGAAAACTGTTTCTGTATTTGGATCTGACGTTGATGTTTTTCCGGCCTCAACAATCAAACAGAAAAGAAGCCCAAAAAAACGTCCCGTGATTTTGACCGCGCGGGACCGCAGGTGCGACAGAACGCAGGCTTCTGTGGAAAACTGGCCGTGGTCCTGTGGCCCGTCGAGACTCCTGCTCCCGACGTGATCCATCGTCCTGTTCTCACCTGTCCTGCGTCTGCCGCTCCTGTGGTCCGCAGCTTGATGAGAACTCGATGAGATTACTCAGCCTCATTACCACCTGCCCTCACATCACTTTAATGTGACATGCCACAAGCTCGGGTCGTTCTCACACGGGAACCGCAGAGCAGTCCTTGAAGCGTGACGCACCTGTGGAATCAGACTGGGGTGAATGGACGTCGTCTCCATCACGCCCACAATGAAGACTGATGATGTTTGGGTCTTTCAGTGAAAATGGGGCTGCAGCTCCAACGACTGCGTCCAGTGGACTGAAGGAGGGCGTTCCGATTTTGTCTGAATGTGCACATCCTCAGAGTCTGACGTCACCTGTGGAATTCCGATGAGAACTCAACACTGAAGCTGTTGTTCAGAATTCTGACTTGCTTCTTGTGGTCCGAGGAACACTGAGAGTCTGCGGAACACTGCGGTCGGAAATACCTGTTGTTGAGACATACGAGGCTCTTGGCATTTTGGTTTGTATCATCTTTATTGGCCTCAGACTCGCCATGTTCCTTGGACCATCAGTGTTGCTCGAACTCGAGCCATGACTCAGGAACATGTGGGTCCGAAATGCCCTGGCCTCATGTTCTTGTGTTGTTTGGAAAACTCTTCAACAAACGACGGAGAACAAACAACGACAGTGTCAGTCAGAAACCGAAGATAGGACGCGACTCAAATGTCAGTGAAACTGCAAGCACATTGAAATCAAACTTTTGCAGCAAAACCAGAAGGGTCCATCTGTTGACTGTTCTCGCTTCTGTGGTGAAGTTCAAATTGAAATAGATTGGTATTTTGTCAAAATACTCGAAAATAGTTGGTCTCAATCAAGTTCGTCTGTCCTTTTTGTCCTCAAATATTGAGATTTGACCAGGTCTGTTGGCGAATTATTGTCTGGAGCTCTGCGACCTGTTCGTGAAATCCAGAACCCAGAGTTTTAGGTGGAGTGGAGGCGTTTCATCTTGTGAGCCTTGCGCCAAGGAGTGAGGTCACACGGCCAACACCAAGTCTTTTGGGGTGATTTCCCAATACAAGAGACAGCCAGGGAAATCTCGGCCACCAAATCCCCCGTGCAGGCAAGGATCCGGAGGGAATAGTTGCTGCCTCCAGCAAGCAGTGGGCTGGTGACACCCTCCAGCTGGATCATGATATCATCATACCAAGCTCGTGAAAGGATTTAAAAAAAGAGTTCCCTTTCTTTTTGCCTTGTTGTGCGAGTGCTGCACGCAAGATTGGGGACGATCGCTTTTTTCTGACGGCGCCGCAAATTTAATGCAATTGTCTGTTTAGGCTTCAAGTGACGATCAAATCGAAAGCGATGCACTCTGAACGCACTCATACAGATGCAGGCGGTCATAGAATGCTACAATGGCGTCGGTGATGTGTCGGTGTGGTTGGGTGTCAGCTGGGCTTCCAGCAGAACAAGGCACGGGGACAAGGGACTGCATCAATCCTCTCCTCACCCTCGCATTGCTATAAGCTTGTGAGGATCCCTGGGCAAGAGACCCAATGCTCCGGTGGATCTGTCATTTTGAGTTCACAATCCGAGACTCAAAAAGACTCTTTGAAAGCTGCGTCAGAAGTAGCAGTTTTCGCGGTGCTTTTTCGCCGTGGTTTGCTGCAGGAGCCCGGTTGTAGCGGTTATGTAAGCTGCATGTGCAGAAGCACACACGTGTCTAAATTTAGACATCACACAGAGCTGGGTGAAGAGAATACTGCTGCGGAAATAGGAAGATACACACAGTGGTTCGGAAGGTGGGAGACTGGTCCTCCTTGGCTCTCGAAACATCGATGCACCAATGGTGGCCTGCGTTCGACTATCGGCCCTATCCACCGTTGTTCTTGCATGTTTCTCCATTCTCAGTCTGAAGTTTGGTTTGAGTGCGACTCAGACTGTTCAGGTGCACGAGAGTCCCACTGTTTCTTCTCACACAGGACATCGATACTGTTGAAACTCGGCTGGGCCGACCACCAAAGTCGGACACAGCTGCGACTTCGATTTCAATCAGATCTCAGCTGGAAATCGAAAGGCGTTTTTCACTGTTCACGAGCAATTTAATTTATTGAGTACTTTTTATCGCTGTCACCGAATCCTGAGTGCGTGACAACCTCTCATTGAGGTCCACCCACTCTTGGGTCTTTGCTTTGGAAGTAAAAACATGAAGCAGTTCTGGGAATCAAAGATTTTGACAACTTAGAACACACGAAACAGAGGTGACCTGTGCAAAAACCAAAATTCTTGTAAAAGCACTCCGATGTCTGGAGCACACGTGCCTCTCGGTGATGGAGGGTCGTTGTGGAAGCGTCTCACTGTCCGTGTCACAGCACCGACCCGCGGTGACAACAGCTGCGGGTCCAAGCCGGGGAATCAGGCCTCAAAAGAGACAAATCAGCGCGACTAATCCCGCAGTAAATCTCCCATCTCCGGACCGGGGGCGGATCCGCGCTGCCCACAGCTGCCTCATCACCGACTCGGTTTGTCCTGCAGCGATGATGACGCCCTGCCACACTGTTCCTCGCGCTGTTTTGAGTCTGTGGAAATTTACCAAATTCTTGTCTTGAGAGGCGTTCGTGTTTTCTTCAGTGATGGATCAGTTTGTGGCTTGCACCATAAACTTCTGAGCGACGAAACAAAGGGAAAACGAAGAATCTTTATGAGGATCCTGCCTGTCGAGAGTGACACATGAGAATTTAGCCTGAGCCTCCAATTCTGACAAACTGTTGTTCTCTGAAACTCGAGCCGAAGCAAGGGTGAGATTTGCGTGAATGTCGGCTCCAACAGGTGGCTCAGCGCACACGAGCCTCGTATCCGAGTCATCTTTGTGTCACGTGCTCAGGGAGACCGCACACACTGGTGTGAACCACAGTTCTCACAACACTGACAAAAGGCATTGCGTGGAGCACTCTCGCTTCACAGTGTTCTCAGATTCCTCTCGAAGGCTCCGCGGCTACTACAACAGAAGTCAATTGCCCTCGAGTTGGTGTGAACGTTACTGGACTCATCGTCTGGCACTTGATGAAATTTGTAGCTGGCTGATGGCATACAGAATCCAAATCCTGCAGGCGCTGACCGGCCTATCTGTGATGAACATTGGGCAAAAACCACACATGATTCAGGGCATTTCCAGGTGCTGTTTTGGAGTCAGCAATCAGTGAGGCTCGGTGTGTCTACCTCCGACTATTTTTAGAGAGTGAATGTCTTCAGTTTTCAGACAATGTCAATTTTCATCTTCGCGTGAGAGGGCTGTGCCCAAAACAGGAAACGTTTGCGCAAAAATGCGCGCAGAAATCTCTCTCTGTCTCTCTCACACTCTCTCTCTCTCTCTCTCACATGCCTTCGCAGCCTTTGCAAACGGCCTGTTCGCATGTTGAGTGCACTCACTGCATCACTCCACAGAGTGGAGCAGTCAATACGATTGATTGTTGTGGGTTTGTTCACCGTGGAGTCACCTCACCACACAAACTTCGTTCGAGCATCACAAGCTGATCGAGATGTATCAGATGTGTGTGTGTGTGTGTGTGTGTGTGTGTGTTTGTGCGTGTGCGTGTGCGTGTGCGTGTGCGTGTGTGTATTCCTGAAGATCACCTTGGATCCAACCAAGCACTACGCGCAAAACATACACCAGACATTATCTCCCCATGGACTCCTCAAACCCAAAAACAGACAGTCTGACAGCCCAGCTGTTTACACGGGATGCGTGCAACGAAAACAAAGGTGCATTGTGCTCAGGCAGCGCGGATAAATCGTGCTGCAGCAGATGGATCACGTCCCACGTCATGTCACATCCCATGCATTCGTGTGTTCAGCGTTTTGTGCACCAACAACAGATTGTGCGGAGTGAATGAAGTCCCACGAGATGAGTCCTGACATCAAAATGCGCCATTGTGACACAACAATGGACTGTGTTCCCTGTGGCTCAAGGCGAACGGGACAAAAGACCATGTTGACGATGCCCATGGTACTGGAGAGTGGAGAGCCTGAGTGCAGGTTCTTCTGAAAGACCCACGACCTCAAGGTAAAACTGTTTCATTTTGTCTTTTTGCAGATCTCGACTGGATCGGCTTTCAGTGAAGTGCAGTGTCGGGGCGGAGAGCATCCCGGACCAGGACCCCGGCTCCAGCCGCGCAGTCCGGATGGATGGACGGCCTGTCTGTTCCGGTGATCTGGTGCATTTGTGAAAATTGAAACCTATTCATGTAGAAGCCAGGACTTGACAAAGCTGCATCAAAAACACTGAGCGGCTGCGGATAGAGAAACGGTCTCTGTGTGTGCACATGTGAAGCTGGAGCGAACCCCAAATTGACTTTCTATACAGTATCCAGATCAAATGAGAAAAGACTCGAGGGCCGAGTACAATGTATTGACCGCTTGGTTCGCGAGTGGAGGAAAACTGTGCAGACAGACAATACATTACAATCCAGGGTGTCAGCATGGTGCAGGAAGCAGGAGGAGATTTGTGCAGTTTGTACCCAGCCTCAGTCGATCAGGAAATATGGGAATAGACATCTCCGGGACAGATGGACGGAGATTTTCATTTGAGGATCTTCATGAGTGATGTCAGTGAAATGTGTGGAAAATTCAGTGGTGCCTCCATGATCTGCAGAAAGACAAACAATGTTTGAACGATCACTTGTTCTGAAAGGGCTGGAATTGTGAAAAACAGATTTTCCTTCTCTGTTCCTGAAAAAATCATCCGAGGAGGGTGTGGAAACATCTCTGAAAACAGACGCGAAAGAACTCGAGACTGTGCAGAAACCCTGGGTGTTTTCCGGACCATGTCGAGTGACGCCTCTCCGCAGCTCAAGGCGCCGCTGATGCCGGCGTCGGGCGGCGGTGCCGACGCTGGTGGTCCTGGCGGCGGCGCCGGCGCGGGAGGCGGATCTGACGGCGCTGCTGTCACCGACTCCATCACGGTGAACATCCACAACCCGAGTCGCCGCGCCACCGGGTGGAAGCTGCGCTACCAGGACTTCCTCTCCGACCGGAAGTCTGCCTCCGCCGCCGCCGCGGCCCCTGGAGCCGCCAACGGCACCGAGCCGACGGAGAACTTCAGGTCAGTCGAGCTCTTCTTTCCGTTCTCAGCTGTGGGTCCCTGCAACTGCGGGGTGAAAGCACTGACGGGTCAACTGCAAAGGGTTGTTACCCTGCGTCGGAACTTTCCAGAGCGTTGGTACTCGTGCACTTCATCCTTGGTTGCACCTAACTTCGGCGTTCTTTGGACTCTGGTGTTTGTCACCAGACGCTCCAAGGGGACGAAATGCTTCTGAACATACGCACGCGCCTCACTGAAAGTTTTCTGCCTGTCTACTTCTTGTCTTTTGAACGACCACAGTTTGATTTGGTGAAAATTCCCTCGAATGCGACGAAGTCATTTCGCCTCGAAAAGAACTGAGTTCAAGTTTCCGGAAAACCAATCGTGGCATCGGTGTTTAGATAGGAATTGCTTTGTGAGCACATCTATGGTGAGTGAGACGCTCCTGTTGTTTTCAATTCCAAACTTCGACGCATCCATCCACGTTCTGCAGAACGAAAATGGAATCTGTAAGCCTGGAATGGAGCTTGGGAAAGTGAACCGCAAAACTGAAACGGGCCCCGGGGAGCGATCACACGGATTTGAGTAGACTGAAGATGCGTCTCTCATTGTTGTTTACACCGGACGTAAATCACTTTCTGTGCCCGGTATTCTGGGTTAGAGGCAGTCCTGGGACTCTGCTTTCCGCACACCGTCGAGCGGGACGGTGGTTGTCTGGGCGAACGTCAGCGTCAGGTTTCCCCCGAACATGGGTGCGTCAGCCAACCCAAGTGTGGTGCAGTCCCATGCAACTCACGTCAAGGAAAGCTCAACGTCTCTCCTGCAGCAATCCGAAAGACAGTAACCCCAGAATCCCTTGCCATTTGCAAACGTTGTCACATTATATCACGGTATTTCAGTGACCACCCCAATGAATCAACACGATTCAAGCCTCCCCTCCAGTGCAGCCTGCAAAGCAAGTGAAGAGAACGTGCCGGTCGAGGGAGAAGTCAGTGGGCATCAGGCCTGGTCTTTCATTGCCCTGACCTGCTGATCGGGTCACCTGCTAATCGCTTGACCCTGTGACCTGCTCTGCAGATGTTTCGCGCCGATGAATGAGTAGCCCGGGGCCGGAGCATGTGCTGTATCGATTGCGTAGAGCACCGGCGCCCAGCGTCCAATCTGGAGGAGGTGATCTCGAAAAGTCCAGCCTGAGGTGCAGCGTTGTTCTCTGCCGCAGATAGAACAGTTCGTCTGAGGGACAGTTTTTGCTGTCAGCCTGCTCCTCTCAACAGGTACCGCCCGTCTCGGCAGCAGCTGTCCCCCGCAGGCACGTGTGACCAGTTCCCTGTCTGTTACTCTCAAGGGCGTGCGAAGTCTTGGAAGACGGATCCGCTTTCATTTGGTTATTGGCTCAACGAACGGGATCGACAGGCCCAGCGCGAACACAGTGTGACTTGCTGCGAGACTCCAGTGGTTCTTGTCATTCTCATGCAATGTGGACGCGTCACTGGCAAGACGCGTGTGTGTTCAGCACTCTCCCAGTCAGTCTGTCTCGTGGAGGCCAGAGACTTACGAAGACTTCGTCTGGTCTGCTTCGACAGCAACTCCTCTGGAACAATGTCATGTGCACAGTTTCCCTTTTCACGGAGTTTCGTTGAGCACCCTTGAAACTGTCAGGCCTTCTTCCACAAGGTTCGGACGTTCTGGTGTTCTGACAATGACGCATAACTTCTGAACCACCAAAAATCCTCGCCACATGATATCACAATTGTCCACAGCCCTTCTGCTCGGAGATAAATGCGAATTGCGCGTCGTTTGTCAGAGCAGCAAATGGATAAAGATGGTCTCGCTCCCGCACGGAACGCATTTATCACTCGCAGCATGTAAACAGAGCGAGAGGCAAACATCCGCCACATCTGCCTCTCCGTCCCCGTGCGCAGTGAGACCCACGTCTGCGGAGTGTCCGTCAGAGACTGGTTCTCACAGGGACAGCAGCACATCGCATCACGCCGTCGCGTCTAATGGTATTCCGCTCTCAAATTGGCTTGAGTCCGGTCTTCCAGATGCCAAACATTTCTTGCTACGGTTTTGACAGAATCCTCGGTTGGTCGCGGTCTCGTGGTGGGTGTTGGAAGATGTGGAAAGCTTGATTGTCTCTGGTGAGTCCTGCCCATTTGGGGGCGCTCTGCCGCCCCCAGGCCGTAAGAAACTTGCTCGCATGCTCACTGTAGCTGATCATCCGCGCCCTGTATTATTCATGACGAGTTGTTGCCAGACTTCTACAACTTGACATTTTAATTTGTGTTGGACGCCAATTTATTTCCGTCCACGACGGCGATTTATTCTCGACACGCCATGATAATTTGAATCTACTGCATTCGTACACTTGGTGCAGTTGATGCTGTCAGAAATGGGCAAGTGATCGCTTTGTGAACACGTTCTGAAACGCAACGAAGTACTGCTTCTTGTGTTTTTCTTTGAACTAGTTGTGACAGATAAAGCAGATGTGACAAGAGCAATTGAAAGCAATGCACTCGTGATTTTGTTTGCTCACACCAAGGCATGTCGCATGTAAGATGGAAGGAGCGCCAGGCTTCGGAGTGTACCTTGGCGCGACCTGGTTCCACTGGAGAATAGGCTGTTGCTGCAGGCCCCGGGCTGCATTTATGTCAGAATTGCGGTCGTACATTTGAGTTTGTGCGAAAATTAAATCCTTACAGCAGATTTACGTACACTTGGTGAGATGAAGACTGGGACAGAATACGCACTCGAGACAAAAAGCCGCCGCTGCTCCCCAGGAACTGGTGACGTCAAAGCGTGGCTCCTCCGAACACAGTGCGACAAGAACCTTGGTCCCTCGGTCCTTCTCAACAGGCCACGCGTCGGGGTTTTTCGTGCTGCAGGCTTCTGTTTGGCGCTTGTTGAAAACACAAGCTTCAAAAACATGTTTCACATAAAACCAGGAAATAAGTCTCAAGGTTTTCAGTGCAAGCACAGAACCCGTTGTTTCACCTCGACTCTGTGAAAACAGCAGTGTCTGCGAAGCGGGAGAGACTCGAGTTGGCATGCGCGTGCAGATGTGTGGATTCACGGTTTGGATTGAGTGGGTCCAGAGCCCAGGAAATCGAAATCCTTTGTCAAAAGCTGCAGCACCAAACTTTGGATGATGGTGCACCAGGATGTGAGTTTTGTTGGTGCGGGGGGAGGCCCTGCGACATCCTGGAGTCTGTGACCACAATTCAGTCATGGAACAAAACCCATCGCTTCAGTAAAATTTTCCATTTGACAGGTAAAGTGACGTGAGGAAGACAAATCGAGGGAAGTCATTTTTGAGAGCGTGTTATTTTTGACAATTCACGCGGAATGTCTCAGGAAAATCCGGCGTCAGATCAAAGTGGCATCGCTTCCGGCTGGCCGCGCCACCTGCGCCGGGTGTGCGCCGCCGTGTGAGCGCGGACAGAGCGCGGTCCTCCCCCCGACATCACTCATCCACCGGACGACAGACTCAGAGATTGGTGGGACTCCCCAGATCCGACGCTTTTCATGTCTGCCTCTCAACGGATCATCATTTTTCTTCCTCAAATCTGAAACTTTCAAGTCTTTCTGTGAGCCCCCTTTTCTGAGTCTGTTGGTCTGAACACTCTCTTGGCTTGGCCAGAGATGCTTGCTCAACATTTGTGCGTTGACTTTGTCAGGTTGCATGACTGGCTTCACGTTACATGCGCAGGGTCCCAGGGTCAGACGTGTGTACATTTTTGGACCGTAATTTGCACTGTGCAAACTCTTGTAGCTCCAAAATTCTCAGCCCAAATTGACCACATGAGCCTTGGAAATCAATGGATATTCGGCGCGTGTCATGAGCTCGGGGTGGGTCTGTCCCTTTACATCCGAACATAGCCGGCGAGACACGGGGACTGTGTGAAGGAGCAGTCACTTAATTGCAATGGGTTTTGCACGACAAACAAAAGTGGACCAAACATGGACATTTCTTTCAGTCAGAAAAAAGTCACACACGTGTTTTCCTTCTTCAGAGCCAACAGCGCACAATTCGGGGAGTGAAACACGGTCTGTTTTTTTGAGACCCTTCTGCGCTGACCATTGTCCATCGGAAGAGCAAAGTTCTTGTTCGTTTCCTCTCGGCTGTGGCTGGTCGGGTTTTCAGAGTGCGGACTTGCGGAGTAGAAGTCCGGGCCACATCAAACACGCATTACCAGCTGATGGCGGCTGTAACCACAGAGAGGCTCGCATGCAAGTCACAGAACAGAGTAATCAACTCAAACTGCGAAGGACGCTCTCAGAGTGCGAGACGTTCGTTCCACGGAGGTCCGCAGGCTGGAGGCTCGACCACCTGGCCTGGAGTGTCTGAAGGGAGGGGGTGCTGCGACTCCGGCAACTTGCATGGCTTCACACCCCACGACTCAGTGCCCCAAAGTTCGGCGTAGCCTGCTGCCCTCATCCTGTTGCCCATTCAGCTCGAACGTCCACGCCTTCGTGTATTTTCGTCTTTGCGCGCAAAAGTCTTTCAACTCGCCGCATGGGGTCATTGCGTAAACATTGTTCAGCCTGAGGAGCGACAGTGGACACTGTAGCCGTGCGGCTGAACCGGCGCTCCTTCACTGCAGTTTATTTCCACTGCATTGTGGCCATCAGCAGGGGTTTCCAGGCAGAGCTTGCAGTGCGAATTACTGCCATTGCAACATTGAAACAGAACGCCTCCCCTTCTGCCGAGCTGGACAGCCTGGTGCTTGCTGCAGCTGACGAAAACAGATCTAAAGCTCCGGAATGCTGGTCGGGCACGTTTCCCTCAGCAAATCTCCTCATGTGGAGTCCACTTGAGTCCAGCACGGAGCATCAGATTCATGAGTGGAAGCAGGAACAAGTGCCTCCCCAAAAACACGTCGCAGTAGAAAGTATTGTTTGTCTCTCCCAAACTTTCCCTTTGCAAATGATTTTTAGTCGATTCTTGTATGAGGCGCCAGGGTTGACTTTGGCCCTGTGCAGCTGTGCGAGCGCTCTGGAGAGACCGGAAGCAAGTTCAGTGGTGGCGTGTCCAAGGATTCTGCAAGTGCATGAGCAGCGTTGAGAGTGCTTCGCAGATCCCTTTCAGCAGTTTTTGTACTGCAGACAAAATATCCCTCTGAGTGCTGTAAAAGTGTTCGTGAAGTAGGCTCGCCGCCTGCGCCTGTCAAAAAGCAACAGCCACGCTCTGAAAGTCCGGCAACAGCGAGAGGCTCAAATTCTGATGTGGAGGTGGATCCAAATGAGTTCACTTGTGTTGGAGTTAGATCTATCGTGGAGCCCGACACAGCCTCAGACGCGCGTGTGGATGCTAGCTGCCCTCAGAAGATGGACCCATCGCCTCCGGACACGCCCCGCAGGGTTTCGATTGCAAACTCTGAAGCATTGACGCACTGCTTGCAACTGAAAGACTGAGCTAGGAAACTTTGTATTTCGCTGTGCACTGAAGTTATAGTGTTGAACTGAGGAACTGGACCCCCTGACACACGACCGCTGACAAAAATCGTTGCAAGGAGAGAACCGTCGGAACTGGACTCGCAATCCAGAGAAAACCGCTCACACCGTCATTTGCACCATCAAACACAGAAGTCGATGGATTTTTCCCGGCAACGGTTTCCACATAAAAGGTGATCCCCAAATGCCTGATCGGTCTCAACTAAATCATGAGTTCGCCTGTCATCAGCGGACAGACTCCAGCTCCTTGGAAGAAGCGACGGTAGACTCTGGTCGTTGAGATGCGCACTCTTCACCGCAGTGTCTGCGAGAGCGTTTCACATCGGGCTGAGACCCCCGCGGGGACGGCTGTGCGTGCGTCCTCCCTACCGCAGCTGGATCTCGGAGAATGGGTGATCCCGTGATCTTCTGATCCCCACACCGGGGGAGACCCGAATCCACGCGACCCACTTCGTTTATCTGAAGCCAAGGAACTAGTCTTCGGGGAGTTCTGAGGATTCTTGAGAAAATTGGCTTTGAGATCTGAGACCAACCGAGAGGCAGGCTTGAATGTGAGGCGCGACTTTGGGCGCATTCTGTTCGTGCGACGGTCCCAGCCTCATCGGGTCCAGCAGGACCAGATCAAAACTGTGTCTTCGTTTTGAACTTGATGAGCAGATTTCGCAGAATCTACAAATCAGTCTCTTGATCATTATCAACCTGCGACGGATTCAGGTGTTGTGCAGTGAACTTTTGCTGTGGTTGTGAGAAAGGGAGCTCAGACTGCCTGGGTCATTCCAATATTCTTAATCTTGCAAGTCTTCTGCAATGGACAAAACACCATTCACTCAAAGGAGTTGGGCAGATCAAGCCTTCTTCCGCAAGCGATTCTGATTTGTGACCCTATTGCTGTGCTTCAGTTCGAATTACAAATGTCAGCGGCACGAATCATCAGATTGAGAGCAACGTTTTCTGTGAGCATTTGATGGGCGACGGCTCTACAGATTTCTCCCTCGTCCCAAATCAATCTCTCACGGAAAACACAAATACGAGGTTCGTACGAATGAATTTGAATAATCCGGTGTATCCAGAACTGCATGTGGCAATTTGGAAAAGTAGATCCGCCACCTTGAAGGCAACATATGTGGCAATGCATTG
>JAAUXT010017450.1_pt1 | contig 25840 bp, 29 predicted proteins | sample 7278171 | NCBI WGS metagenome assembly JAAUXT01 (sample SAMN14350112, study PRJNA611818) | marine sediment metagenome | isolation source: surface marine sediment (1.8m) | place: French Polynesia: Moorea | collected 2018-08
CCCCACCCCCCTGCGCTTCCGCGACCATCAGGGTTCCCGCCTCGGAACTTCTTGTTGATCTAGCAATTTAGAAACATCACCAATCGTCAAACAGGCCCCACGAAATGGGCCCCACCACAGGCAGTTTAGGCCCAGACAACAGACCAAAGCTGCCACTTGCAATTGTGATCTGATTAGCGCGCGTCGAGTGACTCACGAGCATTCCCACCCATTTCGAAGACATCACTCTGAACCAGCTTCAGCGCCGGGTGCATGATTTGCTCGAAGGGTACCAGACCTGTGACAAACACAATTTCGTGATCCAAAATTGAGCACCATTTTCCGCCTGACGGTCCGAATTGAGAGAACTGACCCTCATCACAAACAAATCAATTGGGGAAGGGTCAAATTCGGGGAAGGGTCAAATTCCGACAATTCAATCTGAACATCATGCTGGTTGTTCTCGTAAAATTTGTCTATTTTTGGCCCTTTACACAGGATACATTTTCTCCGTGCATCACTCCTCAGTCTCCAAAGGAAGTTGCCTGATTGATGACGTTTTTCGCCTGTTTCCGTGCTTTCCCTGTTATCAGCACACGCTGTCTCGTGCGTTTCAGCCTTCTGTCTTCTTTCAAACTGGCATGAACACAATCTTTTTCACGAAAAAAGACGAAGTTGCCTTTTTGACACTTTACGCCTTTCTTTGAAGAAAGTAAAAGCGCAAACATGTTTGCCATGGTGAAAATTTTACAAGCACTTGGAAATCAACAAATTGAGATCTGGTGTTCGGTCCAAAAAGAAAAACACGAAGTTGAACGATCTTGAGGCACCCCGACAAATGTAATTTCAAAGCCCAGGTCAAAGTCAAACTATCCAAGCTCTTCCGGGGCCAGGAATGTGATGTTCACAAAGGGTTTTGGTAATGGCCACTGGCTTCCTATGTGGAAAGCCTGCAATTTATTTCTGGCTCCAGAGGGAATTTCATGGATTGGAGGCTTCTCCTCCTGATAAGAATCAAAAGCCCTCAACATGCATTCAGTCGGGGCCTGTCGTCCCTGTCAACCGAAGAAGCGATGACATTTTCAACAGGTTTCCAACCCATCACAGCCGACTGCAGGCGCAAAAGTTTCGCAGAAGCATTTCGAATGGAATTCAGCAGACTCAGAGACCTTTGCGCACCAGGAAAGGGCAGTTTCTCCGCGGCAATATCATGAGTGCAAGAAAACTACACCAACCAAACACAGGTTGGGCTCTTCAACGACGGACTCCGTTTTCAAGCTGTTGATCCGTCAGTGGGACGAGAATGACTGTCATCTTGGCTGAAGGGACTGCAATTAGCAGAGATTAGCTGCAGATAAAGAATAAGCCTTTTAACATCAGCTGAAGACTGCTTGTGTATGAGGAAAACAGCCTGTATTTCATTGCTTGTCAGACAGCGCGATGACTTTGAATTTTCGTCAAGTTTCTGCAGGAATCGTTGGAACGCAGACAAAAAGGTGCAAAGCATGAACATTTTCGACAGAGTGGATCAAGACAAGTTTCTGGGTATTCGGGTGGATTCTTTACTCAAATGGATCGAGACAAACCCTCCTAGATTCAAGGTTCATCCGAACTCACGTTTCCCAAAACCAAAAACAGCTTCCCCAATGAAGCCTAGATCTACCATCAGGTCATGAAGGCAGGAACAAAGCAGCTCCAACTCACCAAACAAACAACTCCACTCGCGGTGCAGTCTGGCCACCTTGGGTCTGGGTTGAGCACTTTGTTCCAAAAACCCAAGGAAAAATGACAAAACTGCACCAGACTGAGTCAGCCACGGGTCTTTGAACACCACCAGACCAGCGCGTAAACGTGGGGAAAATAGATCTACTTCCCGCGCTTTTGACTTTTCGCCAACAGCGTCGACAAGTGACGTCGACGTCAAAACCTGCGATGTGCGACGTGCGACGTTGCACACACGAACGCTCGAGCAAAAGTCAAAACAAATGGATCAAACAAAAACCATCCTGACAACAACAGCTTCAGATTAACAAGCTGGACAAGGCAACATGAGAGTCTTGGAGCTCACAAACCTTGTCGTTTGTGCAGCCGCCATCGTTCAGCTCGTTAGCGCCCGACATGTGTCCTACCACCACCACCGCACACATCATGGTCTGCACTTCTTCCTGGATTTTTGACAGGCAGCATGCAAGAAAGACAGGGTTGCATCCCCAAAGACGGAAAGTCCGCTCTCAAATTTAAAGCCTGACGAGAAAATGACAGAGTGTGCCTGATGCGTGGCTGACTCACCCAGAGTCCAAGCAGTCTTGGAGAGGGGTCGATCCAGCAAGTTCATTTTCTCATAGATTCTAGATTCTGGCCCCTCGATCCACCCTGAAAAATATGAATCAAGACAGCTCTGGGCTCTGTGCAACAAACATAGATCAAAATTGTCGTGCCATTCTGGGATGGAGGCAACGTGGTTTGTTCGGTGCATCAATTGAAGTCTGACAGGACTCAGGTCTTGGTCGAACAAGATTCTGGATCCAAACAGGCTCCACACAGAAGTCCCTCACAAGCGAGACCGAGACCAGGTAGATCTAGATCTCGGGGCAGCCCAGCCACAAACGCGGTCCACCTCAGGCGAGGCCAAACTCCAGCTGACCTTTGGTCAAATTGCCGGCTTCAGAATGGGCGCGGTTGGCCCATAGCTGAGCCTACTAACTGCAGGGCAGATGCCAATCCGTTCTTTCTGTCCTGTTTTGAACGTGAGTTTGATTTCAGGGAGGACCGCCCGGTTGAGACGAACCGATTTGACTGATCAGGCCTCGTCCAAAGGTGACACGGTCGACGTCCAAGTGGAGAAATCTGCCGGTCTCTCGAAGATTGGTGACGCCTGCGATCAGAACACAGAATGTCAGTCCGAATTCTGCAACAAGTCAACTTGTGCGTGCCCCAAGTATCAGAAGCCAGACGCCGCAAAAGAAGGTCAGTGGGAAAAAATGTCTTTTTTGCATAACTCTGTTGCTGTGACACCAAAACACAAACAATTTGTCCAACATCATTGTGATCAGGACAAGGTGCCTTGTTCGCAACGTCCTTCTGACTAATTTTTGTATCTGCACACTGACTGGTCAGTAGGGCGAACCCTCTGAGGGTGTGAGGCGGGGGTGGAGGGCTGGACCGACCGACTGGGGTCTGATCCAGGAGAACGGAGCCCACTCAAACTTCAAAACAGCACGCGCACGTGAAAAACGGAAGTTTTCGCCACAGGCGAATTTTTGTTTTGTTTTTATTTGAGGGGATCAAAGGACAGCCCCTTGGGTCCTTAAGAACCCGCAAGTCTTGTGCCCTACAGGTTGTGTGAAGGCGAACGACATCGGAGACAAGTGTGAAAAGGACTCCGACTGTTCAACCGACAACTGCGATCACAACCAATGCTCACGTAAGCCTCGAAGTTGCGCGCTGTACTCGTACGAGTCTCACAGCGCAAAGACAGGGAACATCGCGTCAAACGCAATGCTTGTGGGCCAAACACGCAGATCGTACTTTCTGAGACTGAAACCTGAACTTCCACTGGGACTTGCTTTCTCGGGATACGCGTTGATGACTCGCGTGAATGGGCGAGCTTTTGCTTGACACGGTGTTACTGTACTTGCAGCGTTCCACTCGGGGTTGTCGGCCGCGTCTCTGATTCTCGTGTTCGGGTTGTGCATCTTCCTCGCATCCTGCTGCTGTTGCTGGGCCATGTGCATCGCTTCCTGCTGTCATAGATTTAAGAAGCGCAAGAAAAAGGAAAAGGAGGAGAAAAAGAAAGAAAAGGAAGAGAAGAAGAAGAAAAAGGAAAAGGACAAAGAGAAATCCTAGCAGATCCAGTTTCCGACTCTGTTTGGTACGTTGATTTCAGGGAGGGCCGCGCGGCGGAGACGAACTGAGGCAACCGATGAGGCCTCGTCCAAAGGTGACACGTTCGACTTCCAAGTGGAGAACACAAAACTCTCCAAAGCCGCCGATACCTTGTTTGGTTTTCCAAAGATGGGGAGCCTGCCTGTGGAAACCCATTGCAAACCCATTGACTAATTCATCAGACGCGTGTGGCAGTTTCCTGCAGCACCGAATCTGCACAGGTCTCTCTTCCTCGCAGCAAACAAAACTCTGTAAAACCTGAAATGTTGGTCACAAATGTTGACTTTTCCGCCATTTTTTTCCGAAGTTATTTTTCAGCAAGGAAATTGGGGAAGGGGACGTTGTCTTGACCATTTGGTTTGATGGGTCCCTCGCGGTGTTACGTGACTGACTGGCTGAACAGTTGTCAAATGCAGCCCATAATTTGAAAGTAACGTACTGAAAATTCCAAAGATGAACCAGGAACCCTCTGCCCACCCACCCAACAAAAGACCGCGCAAAATGTGGGTCGAACATGGCCGTTGTTTGAATCGACGCGTTTTGGTCTCCTTCAGCGTGGTGAATATCTTCAGTCCCGAAATGGTGCCTTTTGGGCTTCTTTGGAAGAGAGCTACCCCCTGTCAACAGCCAGCCCTCAGCCATGAATGTTGCAACAGGGTTATGGACCTGACTCCCTTCTGAAGAGACAGTTGAGCTGATTTGTTGGAATGTGGATCAGCAAATCTGTCTTCTGGCTTGTGACATCTGAATTATTGAAAGTTCCGAGCCGAGAAAACCCTTGAAAAAAGCTCTGTCCTTGCACCTGGTGCCAACATGTTGTTTGGAACAAAAGCTTGAAATTTTGTTTCTTTTTCAGAGAAAACGACAGTGAAGATCACGAAGGTTCACCTGATTCTGGTGTTCGTCGGAGGATTCATGATAACCTCTTGCGTTCATTTCTGTCTCTTCAGATGCTTCTGTCGTTGCAAAAAGTGCAGGTAGATCTGGACTTTACAGTGACTTTACGTCACGCCGTCTTCTTTGTCGCTCAGAGCGGACGGAAGTGTAGCATTTCACCGACTCGGGTGTTCGGGCAGATCCAGGGGCGAGCGGACCAAAGCCTGTGGGATTTGAATCCAACCTGTGCGCAGAAGAGGCTGCCAAGTCCGACTGGAATCTGACCCTGGGGAAGGGGGAGGGTGAACATTGCTGTCGCTTCATATTGTCACTTTTTCATGTCACATCAAGCGAGACGCCACGAATGCTCGTGCGGAGTGTGTGGGATTTGTGTGGCTGTGTTGGGCGTGCTCATTTGTGCCGCAGAACAATCTGCACCGCGTTGTCTCAGGTCATACGGGAACAACACCCGTTACAAGTGTGGGAAATGGACAACATGTTGAATCTTTCTTTGAGCGTGTGAATGGACAAATTTTGAAAACCGGACTGTACGTTCAGGCAATTCTGAAACCAAGCAATAAAGTGCACAGGGTGTCGGTGCTTCTGCCACCCCCTGCCAGAATATTGTTGTTCCCTTGCACAGTTATGGTGAAGCGATCATCCGCCTTATGTCCGAAAACACTGCGGTTTTGTCGCACCAGTGCCACTCCCAAAAAATAGGTTTTGTGCGACAAACTTCGAGGCACTCTGAGGAAGCTCGAAACAAAACACATGAGAGCGTTAAAACTTACGTGTATTTCACTTTTGGTCTGGAAGATTATTTTTTACTTCCACATGGAAGGAAATGTATTGGCTTCTCACTGGAACACAGGACTTGTGTTGTACCCAATACCGAGGCGAAACGCCACTGCATTGGGTTTCGCAACACAAGCTTCAGACATCCATTGAACTGGATTGTGTTCAGAGCAGACCGCCCGCAGAACTTTTGCAACAAGTTTCAGGACAAGGACGCAATACAACCCGTGGGGAGGGCATCGTCACGCACACAAATTCCCAGGAAAGCAAGACTCGTGCATGGTTGCAACACACGTGCTGTGCCTCACACAACTGTCAGTATCGACGTCTACGTAGTTTCAGCTGCCATGTCGCGTAAATCTCGAACTGATTCACCAGACTGAGCACTTGTTGGCTGAATTCATGGGGTCGGCACGACTGCACCCGAAGGTTCTGGAGAAGTCTTCTGAGTTGTGCAGTGGGCCGTTTACTCTGCAATTGATTTTAAGATATGTGGTGGAGTTCACAGTGGTTGTGTAACGCGTTGCGTACAGGGGCACACAATTTGGTCGACTTGAGGTGCAATGCAAGGGCGACGAGGACGCTGACCTGAACCTGTTCGGAGAATGGTAGTCAGTGCGCAGGCGGCGCAACGCCTCCTCGGGGCGCACCTTGTTGCACCAGAAGTAGGAGGCCGAGAGGAAGAAGAGCTGCTCGTCCGACAGCGTCTCGAGGCCCGGAAGCTGCGGCGGCGGCGCCGAGTCGTCGTGCGCTGACTTCCACCGCTGGTACGCCTGCAATTAAGGGACTCTGGGGCTCACACTTCTTCTGATGCTGTCAGGGCTACGAGGCAGGAGTTGGGACCCATCCTCGTGTCCCACACGGCCAAATCCTGAACGCGCCTCTGGCAGCAGGTGGACCTTCAGGTTGGTCACCAAAACGTGTCATTCCCAATCCAGATACGATTCTCGAAACAATCAGAACTTCATTTTTGGCGCTCCAGTTGCTGCGGGAAAGATCATTTTTCAGCTTCGTTGAACGGAAGCAAACGACGAAGGAAACATGCATACCACACATCGCCTCCAGCCTGTAGAACACTAGTTCCCACCAGAAATTTGCTTTTTTGATTCTGCCGTATGGAGTTTGCGGTGTGTATGCACTTACGGCAAACGCAGTTTCAATCCCCCCGTTGTCGGCGATATTCTCCCCCAGGGTGAGGAGGCCGTTGACGGCAGTGCGTGCCCCGGGCTCGACGAAGCCTCCGTACTGCGCGGTGAGGCAGGCGGCGCGGCGCCGGAACGCCTCCTGTGTACCCGGGCTCCACCAGTTCATCACGGACCCCGCCGAGTTGAACAATCGACCTGCACAGCCAGGTTTGGAGACACTGAGTTTGAAGGATTTTCCCTTCAAGGAATCACTGGTGTGTGACAGCCCGAAAAGCATACGCAGGCCAAAGGAGCACTTCAGTTACTGTTTTTTCTCTCAAACCGTTGTGCACTTGCAAGGTCTTTCGTGTAAAACTGGCTCGCAATTTCCGACACCTGTGTCGCAATTGTTTTTCATTTTCTGCTCTTCTGGACGTGTGATTTCGTGATGTGACTGAGGAAGCGCACGTCTCAAGGGAAATCATGGGGGCGCCGAAAGCCTGCCGCACTCACCAATGTCATCGAAGCCGTGACTGATCTCGTGTCCCACGATAGTTCCGATTCCGGCAAAGTTGGCAAACCTACATGGACAAGACAACGTACGAGACTTGTTGCATGTGGTTGCGAAACATCCAAACACGAACCTGATTCCAACCTCAAAGCAACGGAAGACTTTGTGTGAATTTTTCTTTTGTGATCTAGCAATGCGCGTTTGGACCGAATTGCAGCACGGAAAGCGGAATGGCCTCACCTTGGAAAGTTTTTGTCGTACAATGGTTGCTGGAAAAACGCCGCTGTGAAAACTGCAAAACAAAATCCACGAAACTTTCACTTTCAGTGGGTCACACGTGGCGTTGTTCAGGACAAAAAGAAGGCAAACACGATATCATTCAAAGTCGGATTCATTTACCGATCTCGTTGCGCAGGGGATCGTAGTAGGCGTTGAACGTGACGGGAGACATGCGCCACCTGAAGCCAAAACCACAGTAGCTGTGTGCCACATGTGAAGCCATTCATTGAAAACAGCGCACAGCGAATCTGATGGGAGCATCACATGTGAACTTCTCACGAGACTGCTTGCTCAGATAGAATCTTGGAATCTTGTTCCGATCTCCAGGCAATGGCGCCTCGGAGATTACGATGCATCCGGTGAATTCTCACAAGAAGAAGCGGTCTGCACGTACTCCCTCTCGTCGACCGGAGTCCCGATCCTCTCCAGCTCCCAGATCCAGTACGCCTTGCTGCGAATGTGGATGTTCTCCAAAAACTGGTCCAGTCGAGCCGTCACCTGGAAGGACAATTTGATGTGTTCTCCGCAATTCAAAGAACCAGGCGCCCTCGACCTGGAGTTGACAGTCAAATCAGAATCAAAGAGAAATGAAATGTACAAACCCCTTCATATCTGCTGTTCAGCTCCTGATCATCCAGAATGAAATCGGGATACCCGATCTTCTGTTTCATCTTGACCAACTGCAAGGTACATCCTGGTCTTTTTGAGTCTCATTGAAAAACATGTAGATCTATTCGGTGTGTTTTGAATCACAAGAGCCGCCAAACACACAGGAGCGATTCACCGTTCACTGTACAAGGTTTGATCCTGCCATGAGCGGACGGATTCCAATCTCCACAGACAAACAACACTCGGGCGAGTCCTGACCTTATCCTTGGCGTGTCTTCGTGTGACGTCATCGAGCCAGTCGGCGCTGTCCAGACGTCGGTTAAACTCCTGACGCAACAGCGCAATGTACTCCTCAGCCTTCAACAACAAATAAATTTCTGTTGCGTTTTGAGAACATGTCTGCGCGATGTTCGCCAAACCAAAATCCCTTCACACGAAAACCTGAAACAGGTGTCCTGCTGTTTTTGAAATTGTCTGTTGATCTGTCGGACATTGTATTGACACTTCGAATACCTCTGGCACTGACACAATCTGAACGCTTTGTGCAACTCACGTCCGTCTTAGTGTCGCGAGTGAAGTGACGCTGGACGTAGATGCGGCCGACGGCGTAGCCCATGTCACCGCTGACGTCGGCGACGCAGCGCCGCCACCTCGCCCGCGCTACGCCGCTTCCCGTGACCGCCTGTTGGAAACCGGATTAGTGCGGTGTTTGATTCGTGAATTCCGCTCGTCTTTCGAGACTTTCTGGTTGATGAAATGTCGACGAGCAGTGAGGATAACAAAGCCAAGAATCTTGAGACTGAGGCAAAGAATATGAGAACACTCATTCTCCGTTACAAAGGGGAAAGATCAAGAAGAGAACCACATAACACAGAGGAAGATATCTGTCGCTTACCTCTTGAAACTTGTAGTAAGCTTCTTGAAATTTCTTGGGCATGGTCAGGATTGAGCTGGAAATAACCCTCCACAGGACATAGTTGGCCACTGTCCTGCAATTTCAGCAAACCTTGCCAAAATTTATGTCAAAGTCGGTAGACTCTACTGTCAAGCTGTGAAGTGGTTGAGTGGTTTGCTGAAGATTGTAGATCTACCCCGTTCTGAAGGTGAACATTCACCGAGATGACCGTCATGTTGGAATTTAACACAGAACAACGAAACTGAGCTCAGAAAGACAGCTGTTTCACGGTAGGCATCCTGCCCAGGTGGAATTCTGCCGGTTGTTTGCTTTTCCTCTTGCCCAGGGAGGGTGTGTCAGAAGAAACCACGACTTGTGGCGTGGCTCGGACGCTACCTGTTGCTTGCTATCATCCTGCCGGGGAGGAGGTTGACAGCATGATAACCCCACCCTTCCTGTGCACGCACACAACACACACACACACACACACACACACACACACACACACACACACACACAGCTATGATTGCACCAAGCCCGTGGAACACGAAAACGTCGCAACCTCAACCGGACGAGTCTGACCGTTTGTCGGTGGAGGCGAGGAGGGGTCCGAGGGCCCTGTAGTAGGACAGGTCGTACATGATCAGCGAGAAGTCTCCGTTCACAGAGCGGTTCGCCACCGAGAAGACCTCGCTGAAGTACTTCTGCCACTCCACCTGCTGCAGCATAAAAGAACCACAAGCTTCAACACATCAATCTCCTCTTCCTGCCGAGCGTCCAGCCTCAGGGCTCAGACTTATGTTTGCCAGACAAAAGCTTGTGATCTGTGATCCAGGTTTCTCTCACGTCCTTACACGTTTTGGCAGAAACTCTGGTGATCAGTCTTCAAAACGCACAGGGCAGTCTGATTCTCACGAGTTTGCTTCCGCAAGTCACAAAAATCATCAGATTTTGCTTTCGGGTACCTTCAATCACTGGAGTTGAACTCACCGACGAAATGTTGGTGTACAGCTGGGAAATGGTCAGGTTCCGATAGCGACCGATGATCGAGCGACGATCGGCCGGAGGCACTTGGATCTGCGCACGCAAAGGAAAACGCAAAATGTAGCGCGAGTGTTCTTCCTCTGCCCTCAATTTTCTACAACTTTACTTTGACTGAATGAAACGTGTTGAACTCTACCCTGGCAAGTTGGATCTCGAAGTCGACCATGTCCTTGATCTCCAAGTCGGCGGCGTAACGCGCCGCGGCGCCGGCGGCGCCCAGCAGTTCAGCGACGTCTCCCGCGTACTGCTCGTAGGCGCGCAGCTTGCTGTCGTTTCGCGGTACGGACGTGAAATACTCCCGAGAGGGCAGCCCCAGCGACGGCTGCTGCATCTGTGCAATGTTGTCCTGAGCGTGAGCAAAACGAATGCAAATAAATCTCAGGACACAGCAGTTAATCTCCGTTGACACTGACCAGCAACACGTTGAGCGTGGAGTCGTCGAAGCTCGCCTCCATTCCACTGGCGAGCAGAACGTGGTAACCGGCGTGCGTGAGGCGGGCGAGAACGTCGAAGACGTCGAAGCCGCTCGGCGCCCAGCCGGGCGTCACGACGGGCCAGCCGCCGCCGAAGCCGCGCAGGAAGGCGACGAGCGGCTGCGTGCCCCGGGACTCGATCTCCGCTGAGAACCAAGGAAATCAGGTTGACGTTCATCTTGCATTGTTCTTGCTCAGCAAAAGTGGCTCTCAGGCCTGGTCCCATGTTTCGGTTTGCCAGCTTTGGTCAGCATTCTCGAAAGTGATACTCGAAACAGCAAAACAGGAACGATTGCTGAGCTGGGTGGTTTTCAGTGAGAAAGGAATTTTTCACTCAAGTGGCTTGAGTCTCACCTTCATTCATGCAGGATTTGTACCTGGTGGCCACAACTTGAAGCGGAAAGGGTTCATTTGATTGATCCTGTTCGATCAATCCTGCGAAAGAAACAAGTGTCGTGAGTGTGAAATGAATTGGATCTGTGGTGGAATTGTGCTGGTCAGAATAAAGACAAGAGATTTCAGCAGACGAAGTGGATGAAGTTTGCAGTGTGGACTCGTCCGCTTTGTCTCTTCGATCCATTTTCATTGCCGTGGCTGAGCTCAGTTCTGTTTGCTATGACCACACGCTCCATCGCAACAAAGCGCCGAAGAATAGTATCCCTTCGTCACGATTCACTTCCCTTCTGCTTTCGCACTGGTGTTGTTTGCAACAATTCCTCAAATGGAATGTCTACAGGAATGCCAATTCAATACACAGCTGGATATTGACTTGTTGAGCCTGACCCTTGAGTTGGAACTGGATGAGGTCCCCCAGGTCGCTGAAGACGCCCTTGTCGGCGCGGTCCTCCGCGATGACGGCATCGCGCGCCCAGCGTCCGCACGTGTGTTCGAAGAAGTCGGAACACGGATTCACATTGACGTCTCGCGCCGCCAGCAGCGAAGACGCTGAAAACGACTTTTTCAATGTGAATGCTCACCTTTTGAGATGGGAATCAAAGCCATTGAATGACTGACTGGATTGTTTCGTTCGAAAGAAGGACAGAACACTGTACCGGAAACGGCAGTGCCATGCCAAGTTCCTCGGACACATGAGTACGAAAGGAACTGTCACTTCGGAGGTCAAGCAGACACGTCCGGTTCTTTTCTGACATGCCCCAACTGCCAGATCAGTGACACAGACACCATTTTGTCACCAGTCATTGTCTCCCAGTGCACAATTGAGTTTCCTTGACCACCGATCTGGCAATTCGGACACCGCGTGCACGGAAATTAAGGGCGTGCTTAACCTGCCCATTGATCTGAAAACTGCCCTGTGAACGCGTTTGTGAAGCAACCCCAAAGTTGTGACTAACCCAGAGAGACGCAAGCCTCTGTGGTACAATAGTTGCTGCTGTCATTCCCACTCGTACGATTGTGCTGACATTTCCCTGAAACAGATTCGGATTAAACTGAGAGTTTTCGGGGGGGGGGAGGTCGAGATGAGAGGTGTTCGATCTCAAGAAAATGGTTAGAATGGGATTGCCACAAAGCACCTGCGAACATGCCGAACCCCTCCGTGAGGTAGTAGGAGAACATGAGGCCCGCGCACGCCAGCACGATGCTCACCACCGCCGCGATGCACGTCGCGCGCCCGCCGCACTTTCGCTGAGAATCCATCTGTTCGGACAACGACGATCATTGCAGGTGCATTCACGGAAAACGCCCACAGTGATCCACTCATTCTTCAGAAACGCTTCAAGTGACTGGTGTGTTCCAGGTGAAATTTGCGGTACCACCTGGCTTTGAAATCTCTGAAAGCAATTACGAGTCGCTCCTTGCTTGGCAGACAAAAAAGTATGAGCTGCTCAAATCTGGTTCAACGACACTTTACGTTACGAGAGGAACAACTTTCAAAATCCACTGTGGCGAGTCAGGTGCTTCAAATGACGGCAACAGAGAAGAATATGTTTTTGTGAACTTTACGACCTTTATTTTCGGCTGAAAAACGAACATTTGAGCACATCAACTTCGCAAAGAAGAATGAGCAACATACCTGAAGTATCACAAAATTGTTATTCTGCGTGGCACAGTTTCGCGCACAACTTTAGATCAGCAGGAAACTTGATAACTTCGATCTATTGTCAGGAGAGGCATGTCAGGTTGGGCGTTTCACTTCACTGAACACAGAAACCAAACCGAACGCTGCTTTTTATTGGATCTGGTGTTTCATGTGACGTGTTGCAGATTCTGCTGAGATTTTCTACCTTCGCGAACAGTCGCTTGTGTGACCGAGAAGGTTTGTCACTGAAACTTTGCTGTTGTCAGCCAGTCTTTTCAAAGGGTGAAAATGAAAACAACAATGTTGAACATTGTCAGGACCATCTCGCAGGTTGCTTCATGTGCCTCTGCTTTGGGATCACACGGAGCAATTGAACACTCTTGCTCTGACTTGTGCAAGCCAAAAAGGTGAAACGCACAAGACAGGTTTCGAGTCCTTTATGAACAGCACCTCGTCGCAGAACCAGGTGCAGGCCATTTAGAAAGCTGACACAGGAATTCTTTTTTTTATTGCAACCCACATTCTCTGTTGACTTGGAGCATAAAGTTCTTTCACCTTCATTCCTGGGACGAAAAAACGTGCAGTGAGGCTGGCTGTGAGTCTCGAGTTTGTCTCCGGGGAATGACCTGTCTGCATCATTTTATCACAGTGTCGGACTCCTGATCCACCAGACAGTGTTCGCATCGTGCGACGTGTTCTCTTTCGATGGAAAGATGTGCGTCAAACTTCAGCATGTTGTGGTTCACAACAAGGCACAGAGAAGCATCACACATCCGTTCTGATGCCGCAACGACCTGCAGACCTCCGCTGGCGCCGGAACAAGGTCTCAACGCAACACGCGTCCATGTTAGCAACAGGCCAGACGGAAGTCAGAACGAGTTCTTCCCCAGCTCAGTTGCCGTCACCGTTTCCCGCCGACGATTTTCACAACCCGTCCCTTGCGTTTTTGAGCGCGTAGCCTGGAATGCAAACAAGAGGGTGGATATCCGTGGAGTGTTGGTCTTCGATTCACACAGACGAAAACAAAAATACTTTTGTTTCACAATCGGGCTTGTGAGGTTCAGGTGGAATGACGCACAATGTAAGAAGAGAACGGAGCTCTGTGGTAAATGAGGAAGAGCAGCCAAGACAACGCGCTTCTCTGGAATGCTGATTGCATTCATACTGTTTTGTGGGGTGTTCCACCCTGTACCCTCAGGCATACCCGCGGGTACCAGGCAGTCACCACATGTCGTCCCAAAACCTCTGAATGACACAATCAAGCCCCCACACTGGCATGGTCAAACAAACTTAGTGTGTAGAAATATCAATGCTTGCCATTTATTGTCAGTTTTTTCATTGGAATAGTATAAGGACCAGAATAGAACACCCCCAAGCTGCTTACAGGCCAACTTCATTTCCCTCAACTGCTTTAGGGTATGCTTGCAGGTGAAACTGTACCACAGCTTTAAGCAGGGTTGGTGGGAAGGTTCAGTTGTGAGTGAAAACATGCTGTCTCACACGTAACAATACGTCAACACCAAAAACGAAGGGTTCCTAGCAAAGCAAAAGACTTACGGCTTTTTGCGACAGCAGTGTGGTTTAGCCTGCCCTGAATCTTTGCAACAGCGCAATGTTCCAGCCTTGATGTTCTGTTCTCCCCAGCACACCAGCCGCTCCGTGCTGTTGGTCGGGTCAGGTCCAGGAGGATCGGGTGGTTTCAAGTGACTGGAGTTCCCAGAGTGAGGAAGTGTTGTGGTTCCGTTGATAAAATTGATTTCGGGTGTGGAAGACGCCAAAGGTCCTGAGTAATAGCAGTCAGCATCTTCAGGAGGCTCTGCAGAAAGATAACCAGGTGGGGAGCTGTTTCATCGCTTTCATGAATTCTCAACAAAGTTCTATTTTCTTTCGGCGGATCGACCTTCAAGATCTGGTGACAGAGAGTTCAGTCGTTTGAGACACCCGATCAAACCTTCAACATGCAAACAAGATTTGACACACAAAGTGGATGTGCTTTGTTGCGAAAGCCCCGTCGGGCCCAGGAACATGCTGCTTGAATAAATATCTGTTCAACGTTCGAGCTGTAGTTCGAACTGCGGACCTATCATACCTGCATGGAGACTGCTGCACAACAAAATGGACTCAAGCCTGCCTCACATCACTCCCAGGGAGAATTGTCTTGACTTCCTTCGCCTCTACAGACGACGAACACGTCTCCTTCGTGACTCTGGCCTGACTCACTTATGTCGACTTTGATCCGAGTGTAGAGGGGGTGGGCGTTTGCTTCGACCACTGCGTAGTGCGTTTGTCGCACGCCATCCAACTGATAGTCCCTCATTTCATGCAGATAGTGCCCGTCCATACTGCAAGTATTTTTGACGAGTAATGAGTGAACACACGAGAGACTGACTTTCAGTGTTAGAGACACTGTCGGGTGAAAGTTCATTCTGGAAGACCTGGAGTTCCGAAACTCGCCGATCAACAACGCAATGTGTTTGCCTAGAAGCAGCAACACCAATCGGGGCGCCGCAGGAGTGAGTCCCACAAAGTGATGCAGATCCCTGGAACCACAAGAGCAACACAAAGTAACCAAGGATGGAAACTGAAACACCATCACAAGCGTCCTGACCAAGTCACTACTCCCAGTGATGCTCGTTTACATCAGGATCGACATCTTGTGGCTCGCCAACAGAACAAACAGCTCAAGTTGAATGGGGTGTTTCAGCATTTCCGTCCGGTTCCTCCCCCCTGTGAATCCCATTCTCGAGATGGGTGGTGCCAAAAACGAAATTTCCACTGAGAGGGAACTGTCCCCAATGGCTGCATTGATAAGGCTGTTCGTGCGATTGATCTGGCCTTTGAGGCAAATACCGGTGGCTGCTAAAACACCCAAACAAATGAGACCACATGACAAAAGTGCTAGAACATGTCACCGACACCAGAGTCAGAGTATAGAGTTTGAAGAAAGGCGATGGCGGCGAAAGGTCACAAGGTTTCACCGGATCTGACCCACAAATCCTCATGAGAGATTTTGTGTCAGTTGTTGAGGTTGAAGGCGGACGGCATCCCACAAATGCTTTTCTGAAGATTGAAAGAAAAGACTGAGCACAAACGCAAAATGGTCTGTCAACAGAACTTGACAAGCAAAGCAACACTTCCTTCAGAATCTCCAGTGGAATGGAGCAGAAGATATTGGTGGGGATCAGCCGTTTTCCTCTCTTACCGAAAGGAACTCTTTGGATTCTCCTTATCTCGCGGGTGGTTGGGTGAGAAAGAGCGCGCCACCTCACTGGGATACCTGTACATCGGTAAACCTGCCGACACCAGCCTGGAACATGCGCGATGTGGGATGAGATGATTCAAACAGAACTGGCTTTCTGTAATACGAGGAAAAATCTGCTTGTGAGCAGTTCACCTGTTGGACATGTCATCATCCTCGCCGCCCCAGCCAAAGAAGTAGTTTGAGTAGAGGTTCGTCCTCTGCACGTGACCCAGGGACAGCGCCTCGCCTCGCCCGAAAAACCCCGAGTAAATCATCCTGCAGTCACACAACAGATGCCTTTCAGCGTGTGCAAAGAAGGTCCAGATCGCACGTCGCTTCAACACAAGTGTTTCTGGTCATATCAGGAGGTGTTCGATGCAAGACGAGCACAGCTTGAACATAACCCGTTCTGGGGTCATGTTGAGTGGTTGTACCTGTACTTGTCCCTGCTTGCGTAGGAGCCGAGATGCAGCGGGGAGAAGACGCAGTTGTAGAGGGCGCGGTCGTCCTCGGGGTAGACGTCCACGTCCGAGAAGATGAAGCAGGTGAAGTTGCGGTCTGCCGCGCGCCGCGCCTCCAAGAAGCCGATGTTTATGAGCGCGGCGCGGTTGAAGCGCGACGGCGTGCTGCTCTGGGAATCGAGGCCCCGGGTCACAAGGGTCAGGTGTCGCGTCATGAGTTTCCTTACGGTCTTTGTGCCACTGAACAAAACTCTTGACGACGAGAAAGGCAGGTTCAAGAGGATGCCAATTGTGATTTTTTTTTCAGGCAAGATCTGTTTTGGCTCTTCACCTGCTCTATGACGAAGATTTGGAACTCGGCCTGCTGCCTCTGCAGGAAGGCGTACATGTGCGGTATCATACGCCGCAGCTGCAAATCTCGCGCTCTACAAACAAGGCCCAAAGCTCAAACGTCTCCCAAGAGAGGAACTGGTTGATCTGAAGGAGCTTTTGTGTGACTGGAAGTCGAACCCAGGACCTCTGGGTTGTGAGTCTGGCACAAGAATGCTGCGCCAAAGGGTCTTGACCCAGAGGCCGCTGGGATATCATCCGACAACTCACATCAAAACCACATTTCCTAAGCCCACAAGAAATCCGAAACCAAGCACTCAGGAAGTTCTCTGCTTGGTTCAGACAACGGTTGATTTCAAACGAGTGATGCTGACATTGAATGCTTGTTGAACTCAATGCGTCTTGACGCCAGGAATGCAGAATAAATACGCGTGTTTACCAGCACCGTTAAATTTATGCACAATGTGTGTGTGCATGTGTGTGTGTTGAGAGAAAGAGAAAGAGAGTGCGTGTGTGTGAGTGTGCGTGTTCACCTGAAAGGAATGATGAACGCTACTCGGTGTATTGCTTCACAGTCGCGAGGTCGCCAAAACCCTCCAGGTCCCGCCACTCCTGCAGAAGCGAGACGCGCATCAGCGAAAAAGAGACCGAGCTTCCATGACGAGGAGCGTGCGTGCTCGTTCTTTTGTTACGAAGTGTCTTCTGCAAAAGCGTTTGTCCTGTCCAAATATAAGGGCTTCAAATGCAGGGTCAAAATCCCTTACCATTTCCAGTTTTGTTGAGCTGTGCTTCTGTGACATTGACCTTTTTCATGGGATTCACCCACCCAACTGCAATGTGAAGAAGTCACACAGGTCAGATTTGCCAATTCACTCCTTGTTTAGGTAGAACTGCAAATTTTATCCGAGTGTCCTGGAGCTGCAATAGTGAGCAACAGTGATCATAACCGTCGCAGCACACACAAATTCATGAGGCAAACTTTGTCCAAATGCTGAAGGGGTGCGCCGACACAGAAACATTACCGGTGGACTCTTGCTTGAAACGAAGCAAATGGCATGCGGCACCAGAACTCATTCAGGGTCACTCTTCGCTGTTTATCAAAACAAAACTACCTACCCAGTGTCTCTGGGAAGCAGTTGCACGTGGTTCTGTTCAGTTTGGACTGGCGCTTTGAGCACTCTCTGAAGAAGGCATCGTGGTACTTGATGACTCTTGCTGTGCAGTTCTTCACTCCGGGCGGGAAGGGCAGGCTGCACAGGAACCTGCGAAACAACGTCAGTCATTCTTCTCTGTCTCAAACACTCTGTCTTTTTGCTTCTCTTCCTTGTGGGAATAATTTTCTGCAATTGACTGCACCCGGATAACACGTGCGTCGCACACCAATGTTTCCTTGTTCATTGCGAGCAACTTTGAACATCCTCAGATAACGATGGAAAGAATGAAGAGACACACATACGCACCAGGTCAGGTCATCTTGCAGATCCCATCCCGCTGAATTCGGGCCAAGGTACGTGGGTCACTCCTCGTGAAGGAATGAACAACGCAACTCACTTTCTGGACTCCTCGGCGGTGAAGCGACGGTAGGGCTCGGGTCGTCTGCGCTGCAGCCGGAGAGGCGGCGCCACCGGCCGCGGAACCACGGGCAGCGCGAGGCTCCAGTTGCCGCGGCACAACGGAAGCCATTCTGAAGTTACGCAGAAGAGACACTAAAACCCTGAAACACCTGACGAAAGAGAAACTGAGAACGGGGTGAGGATTGAGTCTGGTGAGACCACACCAAAGAGGGCGGTCCAACGACTCCCTGTGCACCAGTGTCACGATTATCGGAGACTTCAGAACCCAGACAGTAGGAGTCACTGAGTCTTGCTGGCAGACCTGATCTGGGACGCCTGAAGTCTCTGACATCCGAAGGACACTGAGAGCCTTCACATCAGTACTTCTGGAGCATTCAATGTGGACCACTGCGGCAACAGGAAATTCTCGCACAGGCTCTTGGTTTCGTGCTGGCTCCCTGAATCCTTACACATGCTTGCACACTCTACAGTCCCTCTCACATCAGTCTTGGTGTTCAAAAGTCTCATGCCTGGGGACAGGACCTTCACAGCCTGGGTTGCTCAACACCCGATACAACCTGTCTTGTTGGCATGATGCGCAAATCAAGACGCAACGATGAGATCCAGGAACCACACACGTGTATGCCAACTTGGATTGGGGCGGGGGTTGCACTGATATCTGGGAGTGAAACGTTTCTCTTCTGCTGTGTGTTTTTCGCATGCAGGCGGTGATTTGTAGAGCTGGCGTATGGACCACAAATGCATGAAGCCAGTCGTTTGAAATCACGGAAAATTTTCTTTGGCATTGCTTTTGACATCACATTTTCATTCACAATTCACAACATTCACATTCACAACAATCACTAGCTTTGTTTGCTCACACGCCGGTTGTGTGGATGTTCGCGAGGGCACACAAAAATGATCCCACACCACGAACTCGAACATTTCTGTCAGGACTGGACATTAGGGAACATTGTTTCATCCCCCGTGTTGTGCTTGAACACCAAAATGACAACAGAGTTTGTGCACCTGACACCCATGCATAAACTTTCTGTGGAACACTTTTCTCCGACAATTCGCTTGTCTGTCTTGGGGTGTCAGCAGTTCGTGAGGGGATTTTCTCCTCATGTGAGACGGACACTGACTTGAGACTGCATGCACACGTCCAAGTCTCAACACTTTCACACTTTTGGCAAGCTTCAGCGCACAGCACACAAGTCAGAGAGCCGAGCCATTGCGTGCATTTTCTCCGCTGAAAAGAAAAAATGACAACAGCACCCTTCACTCAAAGATGTGTCCGAATATATAAGTCCGTTTGACAGCATTTTGTGAGCTGAATTTCATTACCAAATTTATGTGATGCAAACAAAGCGAGTGTCAACAACCAGCGCACAAAAAGGCAGTTATCGACAATGTGTTGGAACTGTCTTTTGAATGCACATTCGTGGGTTTCGAGTTCCTGGCCCTCTGGGAAATAAACTGATCATCACAAGCAGGTTTCACTCAAAAGATATTTGTGTGTCTGAACAGGAAAGCTTGTTTGACAGCATTTTGTGAGCTAAATTTCATTCTCAAACAGAGCGATGTAAACAAAGTGAGTATCAACGCGCACATAAAAGGGAGTTTTTCACAATGTGTTGGAACTGTCTCTTGAATGCACAGTCATGGGTTTCGAGTTCCTGGCTGCCTGGCAACCAAACAGATCATCACAAACAGGTTTGTCTCTCGACAACGGAATGAAACATCAACAGGAACTGCCTGTGTGTGCTATCTTTGGCTTCTTTCTTGTTCTTCATGGCTTGTTTCATCCAAGCCTTGCAATGCAAGGATTACCATGTCCCTCCATTTGCACTACATTCTGCAGTTGTTCTGTCCCAATTGAACTGAGAGTGCGCGTGGGCTCACAGTTTAGGCACCAAGGATGTACATGTACGTCGTGTCACTTTCCTCTCAGCCGTCACACAAATTTCTTTGTCGTACACTGCAGACGCTTTCTTTGGAATCATGAGCAGTGAACCAAGGACTTGATTCACTTCGCTCCGGCCGCCAATCTCAGGAAGCGCGATCTCAAGTAAGAGTTCCCGAACGCATGGAGATTGTGAGTGGGAGATCGCAGAACGCGCTCGAGACACAGTCGAGAGCAAGTTTTGCAATGTCCCACAAGCAATCTTCATGTTTGGGAACTCACTTCTCGTCCAGACAGGTGATCAGTGGGAGATCGCAGAACGGTCGGTCAAACATGGGAATGTGGCACCGATCACCTGGCTGGATGAGAAGAATGACTCCTGACCATGTTGGACCCTTCCCATGTGAACGACTTGAACGTTGGTGAAGGGGATCGTGCAAACAGCACCCTCGAAACCTCTGCAATGTTTTGATATGGACGGGGACATAAACAACAAAGAGACCAGTCGTACATTTGTCACTAGTATCGTATCGCTGTCACCACGGCGTTCGGAGGACAAGTTTGAGGCTGGCTTCCGGCACGTGATCTTGGCACTGAGTATCCATTGACTTTTTGGTTTCCATAGTTGTGTGGAACTGACTGAGACACAAAGCAAAGAAAACAGATCACATGTTGCTTTGGTATTGAATTGTCTGCATGACACCATTGGGGGAAGTGCGGGTCTCTGAAAAGTTTGTGGTCACTTTCTGTTGGACAACGTGTGTGTGAATTTGGCCTTGCGAGGACGTTTGGACGTTCCCCCTGACAGATAAATGGAATCGAACACGGCTATTGAGACGTGTGCTGGCACGGGTGGAACTTCTCCTTGTGGAGTTCAGGAAGAGGGGATCTTGCAGCTTGTGTGGACAGGCTAGAAAATAGTCTGAGTAAAATTTGGTTTGTGGACGGTTCAGAAACAAAAGTTTTCTCAATCCTGTCACCGTGAGTCGACCCATCAACTGCTCTGTCTGGTCTGAAGGTGTGTTAGTCCTGCGAGTGTTCTATTCAGCGAACAGTGAAAACTGCTCCACTGTGGGCGAACAAAAACAAGTGTTGGATTGACTTCAAGAGGAGAGATCTGCCTTCAGAACTGACGGTAAATTCGTAGCTGCTTCCATTGTTTTTCCACTCAGTCGAGGAACACAACTTTGCAATTCCGTCGCTCGACTGCTTCAAGGCTTGTGGTTGTGCGGTGGATACAAGAATAGCTTCACGTCGGCGTGCTTGTCATCCAGCCACGTGTGGTAGATCATGTGTTCCTCGTGGACGGGGTGCCACCCGTTCTTGGAGGGCTCTGTGAATCCAAAAGCGTGAACCGACGCGCAGAGCCTGGACATGAGCACGAGGGCCATGAAGCCCGTACTCGGAGTGTACTTCACCTTCTTCTGAGCAGCTGTTTCGTACGCTGTGAAACACGCTTTGGAAAATATGGGGTCGAGGACAAGAGTTGTATCCAGTTTGCTTTTGCGACTGTTCAAGAATTCCACGATCTTCCTCAAGATGCTGTGTTCACCGTGAGTCCATGGGTTGTGGAGTTTCCAATCTGTTCCAAAGTGGTTGAAGATGACAATGCCGGGGGCTTTAGTCACATCGTTGAATTTGTGGTAAATGCGGTCGTGGGCGTTCCACAGGGCGTCGTTGACGAACATGTGTGTTGCCTTGTGGCCGTAGCTTTTGGTCGGCGTAGTGTTGCGCAGGTTCAATTTCATGACCACTGGAAACGAGTCAATCAAGGAACCATAGCTGTACGACTTGAGAGCTGGGTCTCCCGACACCACGGCGCAACTGCTGACGTTGTGTCCGAACATCCTGCTTATGTTGGGCTTTGTTGAGGAGAGAAGATCTTTCAGTTCCTTGTTCTTATCACAGATTGCGCAATTGTTGTGGTAGAGGAAAGGAAATGGCATGTGAAACTCGTGGTTCCAGAAGAAGTCTTTTCGCTGAAGCTGCCGTTTTGACGTCGAGTTTTTGCGGGATGAACGTTTCGCGGCGGCGCCGTCTTTGGACTGGTTGAGTGTGGAGCGAATCGTGCCCTGGACTTGGTTCTCTCGATTCAGGTGCGGGGAACGAACGGGCTCCACTCGCTTGTCTGCAAATCACACGAGCACTTTAGAGAAACTCTGGATGGAGGGACAGAATGATTTACGGCTTGTGCAGCAGCACTGCACGAAGGGTTGGAGAGAAACAGGGGGACAACCAAATCAAGAAAAATGTAGAACGTAACACCACAAAAATATATCCACTTTCAACCAACAATACAAATCCGTTTGTGTGGAGGGGCAGATTGATCAGGGCCTGATCCCACCTTGGAAAACAAAAACTTGTCCGAAAGACATTGAGAAAATATTCAAAGCACAAATTTGTTCTGTCAGAGGTCACAGGAGTTTCCTGTGTGTGTCCTTGACCTCATGGCTCCCATGTGCACCAAGCACACATCTATTTCTCCATTTTACAATACAGTTCATATTGAGGTACTCACCTGAACATCTCACGTTTGCCAAAACAACGAAATGGACGGTTTCCTTGCTTCGCACGGCAAAAAGCATTGTGATCAAAGTCGTCGAAAAGAATCAGGTTCCGGTATCTGGATGTGAACAGAGTTGGTGCCCTATCTTCATTGCAGAAAATGTTGATCAAATTTGCAGATCACCGCACACGTCAGTCGAAGAACGAAATCATAAAGACGATTTGATTTGTTGACCCAAAGAAAAAAACATGATTTGTGAAAGAGGTTTGATCCAAGCAAAGATGCAAATGAACCGAGGATGAAAGTGAAAGAACAGGATCGTCATCAAAGTTTGATTGGACTGTCAGTTCCAAGAGAAGTTGTACATTCACCAACACCAACCCGAAGATGCTCCCCGTGTCTCACCTGAGGCCAGATCAAAAGTTTATCCACCCAGTGTGAAGAAATGATGCAGTTAGGTGCAAAAACAACTCACCTGTGAGCGGACTGAAGCAGATGCGCACTCCAGACTGCACCACGAACACCGTGAGGAGCACGAAGACGCACAGCGCTGCGAACCACCGCCCCACGCCCGGGACGCCGCCGCCGCCACCCCCGCCCCCGCCGCCGCCCTTCAGCATCTCCCGGGCTGCACTGAGCTCACCGGAAGAAGCACAGCTCCCAGACGTGGGCTTCTTCGACAGTGGCTCGGCTGAGTGCGAAGCTCACGAGAGCTGCAGTCTCCGGCCGCGTTGGGGTGGGGGACAAATTCATCCGACTTCAACTCAAATCCTCCTTGAATTGCGCATAGATCTGTGGCCCAAACCAGACGCTCTTTGTTGTGTTCGAGTGAACCGATAGATTTGGACTGGAGCTGAGTGAGGAGTGGTGAGGAGGCGACGCGGGTCGCAGGGGGCGGAGTTGACGCGCACGACGGTCGCGTCGCTTCATCCCTACAATCACGAAGTCGTGTTCCTCTGCTCGAGACAGATAATTCAACACCACCGTTTTGTGAATCTTGGTTTGTTTGCGAAAAACATGGTAGATCGATGCCGAATTTTGAATTCGTCTCACTTTCGTTCCGTGGAACCACTGAACAAACACATTTCGAAAATTTCCATTCCAAGATAAAATTATAGATTCACAACACTTCGCTGGTTTTACTGCATGTCTCATTGGATTCGGGTGAATTTTCGGGCAGTGAATCCAGTGGCAGGTTCCAAGCACAACACTGAAATTGCGAATCTCATCGCCCTCTTCAACAGAACAAATGACTGTGCAGGTCCAAGTTTTCATTTCAATTTTTTGTTCCCCTTCAAGCGTTCAAAAAGATCCACTCCTTTTCCCGCACCATTCACTTTGAGCACCACGCTGCACCCAACGTTCAATCTTGCGTGTGTTGACTTGTTGCAGGGTGAAGCCACATGCAAACACACACTTTGCAAACAAAGGTAATGCCACGCAGGCAAAGTTGTTTGGACTAAGATGTTTCGGAGTTTCCATTCCTGCGTGCAGTTTGTCTGACAGTGAATTTGAGAAACAAATCTATTTTCGTGGAAATCTGGAATGCAGGACTGAGATATGGAGAGTTTTCAAAAATTGGGGCTTCAACAGGCCCAACATGATTCACCTTCGAGTTCAGATACATTTTGTTTCCGTCAGATGTGTTGTTGCGTCGTGGTGTCCCACCCCGGGCTGATGATCCTCACTGTCACTATTTTCGTTTTGGATCTGTTGGCCTGTTGGTAGGGTGCGCTTTCACGGGATTTGTGGCTTGAATCAGTTCCCATTCATTCAAAACAAAAGTGGAACATTCACAGAAAACGCGCGCCTACTCGATAAAGCGTTGGTACGTGCAGAACAATCAATCTTTGTCGCCTGGCTTGTGAACAGACACCCGCTTGGTAAAGCAGGATTATCCATGACTTTCGTGACACTGTGGCAGGCCCTTCCCTCCAAACAAAATATTCACCCAGCTGGATGAGTGTTTTTCTCTGGGTGGGGAAGGGAGATACATGTGAGCCAAGATGACGGACCAGAACACAACACCAGTGGCATCTCCAATGCGCGTCACAACACTGACAAGTGCTCTTGATAATTTTTCTGTTCTCTTGTGAATATTCGATTTGACATCGAGCTCGGCTGTTGGTGGGATGTTTGGTTCCCGGGGCAGGTGGTGTGGACACAGCGTCTCCGCGGCATTGATCGTTGCGCCGCCAGGGACGCGACACTCGACCCGCGAGACGCGTCGCCGGGGAACCTCGCTCATTGCTTGCCTTCCGCCGATTTTCCTTTGATGCGCGATCCACTTCGATGGGGAGTTTGACAGGGCTTCGCAAAAATGAGCAGCGAAAAAGAAACAGACTCCTCCAGCGCATCCAGGTTTGCGGACGGCGAACAACCTGGACTTGACTTTTTGTCCGTCGTTGAGTTTCAACACATGGAAACGGTAAAAAATGCGCGTCATTGAACATAATTTGGGCGGCATGGTACTGGTTGAATTTGCCGCGGAATGACAGGGTGTTGCGAAATGTGATCTTGTCTATGTGAGGACTCAACTTGAGCTCCGGACTGTCCAAAACAATGGAGCACACTCAGATTCAGAAAAGTATTTTCACAATTTTTTGTGAAAACTAAAATAAACTGAAACAGAATTACATGTACCTTGGCTCAAGCGGCTATGTTCGAAGTCAGTGGACGATGCACCTCAAATTCCAGAATGTAGGTTTTGAATATTCCAGAAAGGCGCACATCTACACTCATGGTCACTCAGCAGCATCAAACTCACAACAATATCCTCTACGCAAAGCGTCACATCCTTTGGTTCGATCAGCCAACACAAATCGAACAAGGTGGTCCCTTTGACGAGGGTCCTTCATGCGGAGCGAAAACACTTTTACACAAAGCGGAAAAATTCCGGAGCCACGTTGGTCGTGTGCACACGTGACGAAGCCTGGAAACATCCACGTGTAATTTTGGTCGGAACTGTGAAAATATGGCCTGAGCGCTTCGGTGTTCGTGTGCGTGCAGTCCAGAAGAGCCCACTCAAAGGGACCTCAATGCTGAAGAACACTCTGGAGTCACAGCAACACACGAATCTACACGGGAACCATCGAACCATCCACTGATTGTGCGAAGTCCCTTCAGGGCAAGCACCTGTGCAGTACCGGCAGCCTGGGCCAGATGTCCCTGTCGCAGTCCCCCTCCCCCTGCCCCTTTGTCCCCCCTCCCCCACCCCTTTGTCCCTCTCCTTCCCCCCTTTTGTCCCCCTCCCCCACCCCTTTGTCCCCCTCCCCACCCTTTGGTCCCTCCTATGCAGCTTTGTTGGGGGCGGGGGGGGGGGGGGGGGGGGGGGG
>JAAUXT010085310.1_pt1 | contig 25827 bp, 22 predicted proteins | sample 7278171 | NCBI WGS metagenome assembly JAAUXT01 (sample SAMN14350112, study PRJNA611818) | marine sediment metagenome | isolation source: surface marine sediment (1.8m) | place: French Polynesia: Moorea | collected 2018-08
ACAATTGTATAGGGTAACATCTGAATTTTACTTGGTGAAGACCTCAAATCAAAATATTTCAAAATGTTATAGTGATACAGGAACAAAAATCCAAACGTCAAAAAAGCAGTTTCATGAAACGTCGCTGTTTAAACTCCCCAATATCTGCAGGTAACTTGGACAACCTGACAAAATCACAACCCAACCAAACATTTTTCCAAATACTGGGGTTGTGTAACCAGAGGAATGTTCCAACAAGGGAGTAAGGACAACTGAGGTTACAATCTCAGGTAACTTGGACAATGTCTGAGGAAGGAAACTCAGATGAAAGTTTCTCAGACAATATCTGCAGGTAACCCAGACAATAGATCTAAAGGGGTTAAACACTGACATTTCAAACAACATTTCAAATGTGAGAAATAACTTTCTGACATTTGAGTTTTTATGTATCATTGCAATAATTTTGCATGTTTTCGTTTGAGACCTTTACCAACCAGACGTTCTTCTACTTGTTTGTTTCAAAATTATTTTTGGGAAGGCTTAACTTGCATAAAATGCCTGTCAAAAGGTACTATTTTGGGACTGCGAGCCAAGTTTAATGCAGTGCGACCAGGCACCGGACTGGAAAACCATGAACACTCACCCAACACGTATTGCAGTGTTCCTCCACAAACCTTTTAAACTGTCTGTGAGGCTGTGGCCCAAAGTTGAAGTACTCACAGATGGCCTTCAACACTTTAGGATGTGTGGCTGGAAGACCCAATCAGGCCATCTCATCAAGAATCTGACACACACTGTTCTGATGGAAGAAAGCCAAAATATCTACCTCTGGATCCATTTTTTTATCACATGACCAGTTCATGTCTCCCAGTGGGTGGGAGGGAGGCCACCCAAAAAAGGCCAGCCAGAACCATAGAATTATGACCAACATTGTTGTCATTATTTATTGCATATATTATAGGAAAAATTATGAATATATATTGAAATAGCTGCTGAGGCCAGCACCCCCTGGTAGGGGAGGAGTATGGTACAATGTATAACTGCTGTGCTTGCCACAACCACCACTAGAGGGCTTACTATGTGTCAATAAATAGTGAGATTCCCACCTTTCAGGTCAGTCTCATCTAAGACTCCAAACAGATCATTTGTGATATCACGACACAAGGTTTGAAGATCAAACATCAAAGGTGATGTTTTCACCCAAATGTTGTGTTCTACCTCCCTTATCTGAAAACAATGGCAATCCAACCAAAATATTTTCTGCATGGAGGGGGGTGGTTACCAGGACAAGACAGTAACTTGAGACAAGGACAGACAATCTGCGGTTGCTCAGTCTGAGAAGGGTAAATTGGTCACTGTCTGGGGAGGGTAACTCAGACAATTTGAGGTTACTCAGACAATGGAAAATCTGAGGAACTCAGACAATGTCTGCAGGTACATTGCCTAGATCTACACAGAAATGGTGTTGCCTGGGTACACTGTCTTAGTTTCCTGAGAATAACCTGTCCTTTTCTGAGTTACTGTCTTGTCATGGCTACACATAGCCCCTCCCTTGCACTGAAAAATTTTGGTTAGACTTTGTCATTTTTCCAGATTATCCTGGTTGCCTGCAGATATTCCTCGAGTTAGCTCAGATAGTCTGCTGTCTGAGGCACCTCAGACTGTCCAATTTTCCTTCCCTGAGATGGCTCTTAGTGTGTTTTCACAAAATCCAAGATAGCAGCCAAAACCATGTGAGCTACACAGCTCATCTTGCATCCAAATGCGGGGGACCACAATACCAGTGAACATGAAAGTTTGAGTATCCTGCCTGCAACTGTTGCAGAGTTTTGGGTCAAGTTGAGTTATCCCAGAGTAACTCAATGAGACCCATATGTTTGTGAGGTCATGTGACTAAAAATGCAACATATTTTGAAGGTCATGGGATTGGTGCCTTGAAATGGTACATTTCCATCAAGAAATGAGCCTGCAAATGTGTTTTTACAAAATCCAAGATGGCAGTCAAATAAATGACCTTTTTTGATGATTTTGCACCAAAAAGTGGAGGACCACAAGGCCACTTTGCTTGAACATCCTGCATGCAACTATTATTGGCCAAGAGGTGATTCAATTTGGCTATTTGAATAGCAGATCAGGTCATGTGACCAAAAACACAACACAGTTTGAAGGATATGGGTAAGTGCACAATATGTCTTGAAACAGTAACTTTCTGTGAAAAAATCAAGCCCAGGATGGCCCCAAATGTGGTTTTACAAAATCCAAGTTGGGAGCCAAACCATGTGACCTACATGGACAATTTCACACCAGAAAGTGAAGAATCAAAAGGCCACTTCAACGTGGAAGTTCAAGCATCCTATGCTCAGTTCTGTTGCGGAGTTATTGGCTGAGTTGAGTTACCTGGAGTGGTTGGGAAGGAGGCAAACTCAACTCGGAAAAAATAATTGGGAGCTGATACTGAACAATGTGGCACCAAGTTGAGTTACCACCACCACCCCTATCTATCACTCAACTCATCCACAGACACACATACCAATGGTGATCACACCAAACCCAAGCCTATCCGGCTTGATGTTGGAGGAAAAAATGTCTGTCAACTGGTAATATATTGCCAAAACAAGTCATTTGACAAGTTGAATAACTTTCCATAAATGTTCAAAATTTCTCTTGTGGAGAAAGAAATTGGGAACTTGTGACGGAGAACCTCCACGGAAGGTAGATCCCTGCAGCTTCTACATGCACAACACACTCCGTGTTCAATTTGGTAAACACAAATGAACCATTTGCTTCTGCAAGCCGAGTCCAGAAGCATGGTGTCTCCTCAGATTGCTTTTTTTGAAACACACCTCACAGAAGTAAAGTGTGTGAGGATGTCAATGACTTTCTTGTCTTTGGTGTCCACTCTTGCAGTTGACATTCACAGTCTCAATGCCAAAGTTACCCTCTCCCCGCAGAAATTGTTCTATCTGATGACCTTCCTCCGAGATTGCCCAACACTGCATTGGGCAGGTTATCATTCTCATTCAGTTGCCCACTGGTCACAAAAATGTTGGGACTCTTTTGTCATTTGTCTGTTGCAACTTCTGGTGACTCAGTGGGTAGACTGTCATTTACGAGCAGCTGATTGCCCTCAAAAGGTGATGGTTCTGGCACGCGGCTGATGTTCTTACTCGTAGAGACGGAGGATGATCTTTGCTAGTTCGTACCAGTTCAGGAAAAGACCACAAGCGAAGTGTTTTTATTAACAGTTTATTGAATCTTCTTTTCTCCTTACAATGTCAACCCACAAAACAATGCACACTAGGAAACTAATTGTGTCTACAATACTGATTAAGAAATACCTCAGTTGGAAAAGTGATTTCTGAACGAAAATCTTGGTTGTTTTTCAGACGAAGCACTCTCGGGCAGACATTCTGAAAAGACCTGTCCACTTCCGAGAGAATAAAACGTGTCCAAAATAAAACAAAGCAAGTCGTACTCATTCAACCTCACAACAACCGAAGATAAAACAGTATCAAGAAAGCGATTTCTTTCCAAATCTCGTCGGCTTGTGTGATATCGACATACGTTTCATTGCTGCGAGTGCCTTTGACAATTGCGTTCAATTTTTTCGTCCCAACGGGCACAAGTATACAGTGTGTGTGGGCAAGGTTACTGATTTCTTGTGGAGATCTTGAACTTATCTGCGATAGTCTGCAAATAACAGCTAAAACATTGTTCAGACAGGACTGTTCTTCTCCATCCTTATTAAAACTAATCAAAAGGAAACTAAAACTTATTATGTTGGGCAAATCATCATGAAGAAGTAAAAGAAAGGCCCGTAACAATCAGAACAATCAGAACAAATATGTACAAAATTTGAAATTCGAGCTATTATGCGTGAACCAAGAAGAACCAATGCTACTTGAAAGTTAGCGATACAACTTCAAATCCTAACTTAGGGTAAATGAAACTTAACGAGATAACAGTGGAGGCGTCAATATTCCGCCAGTTGTACCAACAATGCCAGATTTGTCAGACTGAAACATAAGTCAAACCAGCTTCCCTGGGCACACGCTGCCACTCATTGGTGTTTAGTTTTGGCTGAACATGTCACAATCGTGTTGACTGAAAACAAAAACCGCATCAAGCAGATCGAGATTATGCTTCTATTTCAAAAAAAGACCGTCATGACAAATGTTGAATTTTGCAAGCACTGCGCTATGCAAGTTTGTGTGCATCAATCATTGTTGGTAATAAAAATTCTATGTTCCTAACTTATCACATTAAGCACGATGTTCATGAGTAATTAATAGCAGAATACAAAGTCCTTGTGAGACAAAGAAAGAACCGTGTAAAGTAATCAAGTATAGTCTTTTTCATAAATTACTTGAATACAAATTTGTGTGGAGAAGACAAGTACACGAGTCTGAAGTGGGAAGTAATCGATAAATACAAAATCTAAACCTCAACTGAATACTTGGTGAACGTCATGTCTGTGACATGTTTCGAAACACAGTTGCAAATCTACTTTCGCAGGACTCGAGAATCTCAGTTCACCACGTTCCGCGCAAAGCAGAGCCGACACGCCCGTCACAAGCTATCCAGACATACATTCTATTTTTACACATAGTTCTGCTACAGATTTTGTAGACTAATTGAAGACCCTGTAATGACTAGACTAGCCCGACAATTGGCTAAGTTTGCATTTGATAACAGGCAAGAATTCACAATCAACACGTTTTTATGGTGTAGCTCTCCACTAAAACGAAACTTTATGGTGATACACCACCCCGAAAGAGTAAGACAACGAACAGAAAAGTCTTGAAACATGTTCTTTGCACGCCATACACTCAACAGGAAGAAGTGATAGTACATGGACTTTGAGCACCTCTGTGGCACAGGTAACCGTGTACAGGACTGACGCTTAAAGCTACTCGCTATACAACCCAACTTTTCTATGCAAACTGCGGTGATGTTCGATCAGATAGCTGTTTGTCCAAAGCACGACTCGGAGAGATGACCCCGGCCATTGACCCAATTTGCAGAAACTACGCAGTAGCGTTTTTCAAGCTGCTGGCCTACACATGTACTGTACGTGTGTATGTTTTCAGTTTGAAGTACGCACAGGACAAACACAAATTCCTGAGTTCCTGTAGCAACAACGTACTGTTTTACCACAAAGAGAGGGTCCTTGAAAATAAAACATTTGGAAAAGTTCCCCTCCCATCTCAGTACTGCAATGCAAAGTGGACTCAGTTCTATTCTTGAATCTTTTTTAAGTACACGAAGTATGCAGCGATGCAATGGAGATACAACTGACAACTGACACCAGATGTGACCAAGAACAAAACGTACTTATGTCATGGTCATGAGAGACTTCCCTTTACAAAATATATGTTTTATCACAGCCCACGCTTTTTGTTAGAAATATGACTGAACATGAAGTAGGAGGTGGCACATTTCTGCAATGGACAGCACTGAATTCTATATTATGGTATTATGCATCTTGTGGTGCAACAAACGGGTTTCACGTCACTTGGTCACCACGGCTAATTTGGATGAAGCTACGTCTGCAAGTTTGGGCAATGACTGAACTCATTTGAGCACGCGAGTGCTTTTGGGAAGAGGCACGGGATGGCTAGTGGCAGCCAAATTTGGAACACAGAAAGTCTAGTAATCAAACAAACTCAAATAATTTTCACCAACATTTCGCCAAAAGAAAGTTTCTCTTCTGCCGCTTTCAGCGATCACAACCAAAGAATTTGATTCCAGGGTTCAAATGCGCGCACGCGCTGAAATCGTCAGTTGCTAATACTGCAGTGAGATTAACTTGTGTGACAAGTTGACAGAGATTGCACAGGACCATCAACAGACCAGAGCTATGTTTGTGCAGATTCACTTCTGAGTCCACTTTGCATTGGTTGCTGTTTGATGAGTATCTCATCAACCGACAGAACAGTTTCACCACCTGTAAGTCACTTACACTTTGTCAAACATTGCCCCGTTGACAGTACTTGATAACAACAATTGGCTTCTGCTGAACGATAACGCACAGTTTTCTTCACAGTGGCTGGTCTCATTTTGATTTCTCGTTTTCAAATCACCTCGTCCTTAAAGCTCGTCGTGTGCAAGAAACGGTGACATTTGAACTCCTTGCTTAGCATCTTAACTTACCAGAAAAGCATAGACTGCAATTAACAACAGCTATTGTATGTTCTTTTAGAATTATACTCCACACACCAGGGATACAGAGTACAAGAAAGCAACGTCAACAATATGTTTAACACCGCAAACAGAAATACAACATGCCATATTCGGTACATGAAAAACAGCAACTATACATTATTCACCACGAAACATTTCATGTGTGAGAAGAAACCAAGCGTGATGTTACATTCGTCTCAAAAACAACAAGAGAAAGAAACTATCTCGATCAAATGTCGTTTTCTTGTTTTACCAGACAAAAGCCGAAAGAGAACCGAAGAGACTGTTCTCTTGGATAGTGTGAAATCAAGACCATTAGCAAGATGCACTCAACAGGGACGAAGCAACACGAGCGCCACAACATTCAGATGGCAAGATATCCCCTTTTCGGTCAGTGAGCATGAACTATTACGCACACCAAAACATCTAGTTGCAACAGGACTATCAGAAGATTAAAACCCTCACAACGCGTAAACACGGATATCGTACACAAAGACATTTCTCTGCATTTAAACCCGCAGCATATGAATGTAATATCCATTGTAGAAAAAAGATTTACGAACGCCAAGGAAGAAGAAACACCTGATCCACTAGACACCACCAACTTTCCTAAAGTCAAAACTGTGGCACAGCGAGACTCCAGTCTGTCGTCAGATAGACGTGACGGAACAATCTAGGACTTGTGAATGCATCTTGCTAACGCAAAAGACAAATGAGAAATCGAATGCAGGTGCTCGACACCAGCTTGTGTCGCACGCGTGTGCTGGCATGACGGCGGCGTCGGCGCGCTGCACACAGTGCAGGACGACGCCGCTGCACCGCCATGCCGCTCGTTCCGACAACAGCAGCAGCGGCAGCCATCTTGCAGAAGTGACGGTCACGAATGAACCAGACGACGACGTGGACGTAGCAGGCAGGACAGGAAGAGTTGGGCAACCACGAGACGCGGCTGAACAACGCAGATGACGCAGGCGAGACGCACGAGACGCAACGTGACGCGGACAGCGGGAGATGGTTGAGGACACGCATGACGTCACACACGGGGCTACACGGAGCATTGGACCGACATACGTCACGCCACGTGTAATCTATTAGAAAAAAGATAAAAAAGGCCAATAAGGCAAAAAGTATAGTTTGTTTTCGAGACTTCAAAACCGTCAAATTTCTCAAACACAGCCGAACACCGCACGAGGTGACTTGACCAGCTGTTCAAACCGGGCGAGGGCTGACCGTTCAGTTTCGGAAAGTGGGTTGCGTAAGATGCGCAGGAAACATCAGTTTCTCCACAAAATTTTGTTCAGCCACACCCAGTAAAATGTTCAATCCAGCTGATTCAAAAGTCATAAAAGCTGTGTTGCCGTGCGATCGTCAGCTGAGCAGCAGTTGGACCGGTGCTCCTGCCAATACACATCTGATCGGACATGCTCCCATTTGCATGGCATTGAGAGAAACGATCAAGATATCTGAACATTTGTTGACCTCAGCTGCAAGAGAAAGGTTGTCAGGGTTCTTGCCTTCTGGACAGACAAAAATTGCAGGCCCCTTTCCAGCAACTTTCGCAGGGAAATTTCCGTCGTGTTTGAAACGACGAAGGTCCGTTCTCTTCACCATCTGAGGCTCCGACATGTTCATCACGTCCAAAATTTTTCTGTGGATTCTAAACTTTTTCTCTTCGTTTGCAAAAAAGGTGTCCAGCGTTTCGAAAAGTTTCCATTTCCCCAGATTTTCCTGGTTGCGTGGGAACCCTGACACTTTTCTCGCAACTTTCTAAGAAAGTCAAAAACAGAACACACAGAAAGAACAGCATACAGCAGCTTCCCCAAGTTGCCCCCACGATGATTTCCAGAAAACGCCACCAGCAGGTAAATTAAGCATTCACTTCGGAGAGGTTGAACAGAAAGCGTGAGACTATAATGCTGATCAAAATGCAGAAGCAGAAGGAAGGCGGGGGAAAACATAAACGGTCCCGAATGCGGTTGCCAACAGCAACATCTTTCATGCACACTACGAGAGAGCGCCGAATGACCAGATGCTGTTCTTTGTAAATGTGTCTCAAAATATGGTTTTGGCACACCTGAGATCAAGTGACGATGTAAGTCATGGCAAGTCTTTTTCGTGTCTTGGCACGTCAACAATGGTCGCTTCAGAACAACGAAAACTAAAAACTCTGATCAAGAGACCAAGAACAACTGTTTGGAGATCACGACAAGCGATGCTGCTTGAAACCAGTTGATTTTTTCTTTCGAGTTCACTTTGCAGATCGTCGGGATGCTTGGATTTAAGAGTTAAGTTTTGGCTTCTCGAGACAGATCAGCACGAACGAAAAAGTCTGAAAGACCTTTCGACATAACATCGTCTGCTAAAAAAGATGCATCACAGGAGGTGCATTTAACACCACACCGATCACGGGAGGAACGGCAGGCAACACTCTTTCTCGACGGAACTCCGAAGCAACGCACGCCAACCCGCCCGTCGAGCTGAGCTCACCTCACAGGATCCGCCATCGCCACCCGGGGCGCGAGGTCCTCAATACGGCTTCGCGTCGTTCTTCGCTCGTTTCAGCTGCACCTTGAGCCGCTTCATGCCGATCTGGAACCCGTTCATGGCCTGGATCGCAGCCTGCGCCGCCACGGGGTTGTCGTAGCTCACGAAGCCTGCAAAACCAGGGTAAAACAACGTGCAGCCCACCGACCAATTGATGAACTCGCTTTGCAGAGAGATATCGAAAAAGAAATGCGTTGTGAAATGCAGTCTTACCGAAACATTTGCTCAGGTTTGTCTGCTTGTCAATGAAAACCTTGGCGGATATGACAGTACCGAACGTTGAGAACATCTGAGTCAAGTCATGGTCACCAAACTCTTGCGGTAAGTGATATATGAACAAGTTGGCTCCGTCAGGACCTGCATTAGAAAAGACCGCGATTGAATTATCAAAATTTCTCGCGCTCCAATTCTTGTTGGTGAGCATCGACCATCGTTTCGTCCAACGCGACGACATCAAGTGAGACTGTATGGCGTCGGTGGACGGGCGGCGCGGCGCCTACCTTCCGTCTGTTTGCCGGCGGGTGAGGACGCGGCGGCCTGCTGCAGCTGCGCCACCGTCTGCGCATTGAACGCGTTCGGAAATGACGCTGAAACACAGAGGCCACCGACACATGGATCACACACGCACAGTGGGGCCCGTCTTCACAATGACGTCAAATGAACGACGAAACTTCAAATTGTGCAAAACTCATTGACAAAAATAATTTATCGCATTGACAGGACTCTGTCCCCAAACACAATGAATGAAGAAGCAAGATGGTGCACGAACAACGGAGAATGTGGTTTTTCCTTTTTTGGTCGAGCCAACAGTGTTTGAAGGCAGTCTGAGACGCCAATAAACTCTGATTAACGTGAAGAGGTAATTTTCGTTCAGAAAAAGCACTGGTGCCATTGCAGACAGACCTCCAAAATCTGAGATTGAGGGTGGGGGGTGGGTGCGTTCGTGTTTCAAACTGTCTTGCACAACTTGCTTCTGCAAACTGTGCAGAGTTAGTATCTCAACCCGCGTGTTCACTGCGTTCACTGAATTTCCACTGGATGTCTCAGTTCCACCGTGAGCCGAAATTCTGTTGTTCACTTTGCGCAAAACAGACAGCTATTTTTTTGCCTCTTCTTTGACGAAATTCATTGAACGCAGTGTTCATTGCTTACAAAAACACAAAAGCATTCCATATCAAACACTTCTGCTGTGGCTCAAAAGATGGTTCTTGTTCAAATGACACGAAAAAACTTTTTTTGTCACAAAACGTGAGATCAGTTTGCTCAGACGTCATTGAGCTGAATCAGGATTGTTTGAAAAGCAGAAGCTTCTCTCGACACGACACGACACGCAGGTGAAGAACGGCCACTGGCTCCGTGTCCAAGTACATTTTTCTCTTTCGACTGCAATGTACGTGCACACGGGAGGAATCGGGAACCTTTGGGACACAACAGCACAAAAACACGTCTTCACTTTGGATTGTGCACTGTCCTCACACCCGCTTATCGTCAAAACATTACATGGTTGTCAGTTTAAGGCTCACAAAGTTCTCACAGACACAGGGAATCGGTTATTGTACAAGTACAGACGGGCAGACGACTGACGAGACACTTGCTCCTTAGCTGGCTAACCAAACCAACACTGCAACAATATGGAGAGCTTAATGATTAGGTGCCCCACTTCAAAACACGCGACTGCAAGTTTTTTTTTCTCAAGACAAAGTTTCTGGAATGTCTTTGACATCTGTCAGAATGGTAATTTCAACACTGCAGTTTCCTGCATGTTTTGAAGCAACAGCCATGAGACACACTCGCATTTCAAGTTTGTGAGAGGATGGGCCATATATGGTCACGTTGAAGGTTTCAGTCGGGTTGAAGCCCGCTCAACTGCGTTGAACGAGTGTTCAGCGATGCTCCAAATGTGACCCACCACTCCGCTTCTGAATATTCCCGCACTTGCTGCTCAGAGGTTCTGGCGACACAGCTGCTCAAGATGGAATTGCTGGTGGAGCTGAGGCAAATTTGGGATCCGATCGGCCGATTCAAACCAAAAAGGGCAGATGTGTTTCCAGTGAAAATACGCAACCGTCAGAGCACCTCGCTGCACTGCCATATTTTGTTTTGGCAGTTGGCATTGAAACCCAACAGAACTAGCGCTCAATTAAATTCACGAATGAAATGACGGACGGCAGCTTGTGCCGGCGCCGGCGGTTGCGCACAAGCGGAAGCGGTGCCGGGAAACAGCACAAGTCACAGTAATGTGGAGAGACACGTCGAGCACGTCACAGCAGCACGCACGCACGTCACGCACCGAGCGGTGGCAGCCGCAGCAAGCCCTAACAACATGCCAACCACTCACAACACCGTAAGCTAAAACAGAAGAGAGAACGTAAATGAAATTTACCTTGATTTACTAAACCTGACAAACCTGCGTATTGCTGGATACCCGAGTAAGCTTGACTAAGTGTGGCATCGATACTGGCTTGGCCATTGCCCATTCCATTGCTGTTCACTCCCGGCGCCATGGCGCCCACATTCGGCATGCTGTTCTGCACGCCGGCGAGGCCGCCCATGGCTCCGGCAGACGTCGTCGAGTTGGTCGTGGCCACACTGCCTGCAGAATAGACAGGGGAGTCTATTTAACACAACATAGGTGCTGCCCAAGAACACCACTGTCATTCAAAAAGTACAATCACAAAGGGGACCCAACACCTTTCGCCCTTTTGAACGTTTTTTCCCCAGTGGACACCAGCTACCAAAACTCTTCCTTCGACCTGTGCGACTGTGAACTCTTATTGATTGTTCAGCTTCTTGACACCAAGTGCACACAGTAAATTTGAACCATTTCCTACGTGAAAAGATTGTGAAAAATAGACCAAAAACATCTGAAGCACATGCGAACGAAACGAAATGGAATCTGCCAGGACTTGTGTTCTCGCTCAATGGTTCGTACTCGGCACAAAGTGAATATTAGTTCCTGTGGGTGCTTTTTTCACATGGGTGCGAATCTACTGCTCTGAAATCACTCTGAAATGCATGTCCGGGAGAAGGTGACCAAATCAAAGGTTGTGACAAGTATATCTAACGGACACCACTGAAGCCTAAACTACGCCTACTCTTACACAATGTTTCTCAAAGCCAGGGAGTCACTATTGTACACAAATTTTGAGTTCTTGTCGGACATTTGTTCCTAAACAGCTTTTGCTTTGTCGGGAACACACCAGAGGTGATCGAAGAAAATGTCAAGACTCGATTACCTATCAGTGCTGCATTTAAATCAAACAAAGCAACATTTGTTAAAACTTCGCTGACTGATGCTACTCTGCGTCGTTTTGGGACTGATGCACTCGACTCATCATCAGAGATTCAAAACGTTGTGCGCCAACGATACTCGACAGTGTGAATGACAACCGGAATCGAAGAAAAGCCACAACGACATGCAGAGACATTTCATGTTGGGGCGAACAACAGCGTGTTGTTAGGAGTATTAAGTAAATTACGTTCTCAAGCCAACACCTAAGTCAATCCAAGTTTTCTGGTTAATTGATCCCTTTTCATAACAATGGCATGATTTTCATTTGATAGTTTCCACATGATTCAGACCGTCCGAAGCAGGTCTGAATCATAAGGAGGAACAACCAATTTGGGAGCACAAGAATTTGTGAGAAAGTCCCTGTTGAAAGAGGGTTCGAATAAAGTTGTCAAAAGATCCCATGATTTGTACACAAGAACGACGAGGTTGAAGTCCACGTGTGCTTGTGACCTCTTGCAGTGTACATGACCAATGTTTTCGGTAATTTGACTGCCCTCTCCCAATTTCTGGCCGGACTTCTTGCAAATCCCCTGCAGTAATTCACAGATTTCGGGAGAAAAGCTGCTTATGCCATTGACGTTGACAGGGAGAATGGCGGATCAAGGGAGAGTAAAGCTCTGCACCAAAAAATAAATATGTGCACACAGCATGGAGTTGAACTTGGTTAATACGTTGACACCACAGTGACTGCTTCGAAAGGGATTGTGTATGTCGCTCACAAACCCCTGACAGTACCTGATGTTGACGAACCACTAGTTCCTGAAAAAGTTACCTTCCACATTAGAATACAGAAGACTCAGGCCTGTCGGTGAGAATTTTACTTGAGACTACGAAGGTGATCTCCGTTCTGACAGGCCGGTCGTCAACTGTTCAGCATGAGAACCGGCCTGTCAGAACGGAGATCACCCTCGTATGTGACAGCTTTCAATTTCCTGCAAAGCAACGAGGCGCAATTTTCGTCGACCCCACAGCACACACATGGAGAGCCCTCTGTTAGTAAGCTTCAATGAACCCACCTGCGCTGTTAACGCCCTGCAGGGCATTGCCACCCCCGGAGTTTGTTAAAGTCGCCAGTTGACTCATTGTGGACAAGTTCTGCAAACCCACACCTACGGGATCAAGCAAAGACAGAGTCACAGCAAAGACCCAGGGCGCGTTCAGTTAGTGAGTGGTGTACAGCGATCACATGACATATAAGAACTGCTGTCGGGCATGGGATGAGACTGCAAGTGATGCCGTTTTTAGTCCCAACCATCTCAAGGTACCTAAAATGTTACGATTGATGTGGACAATCCGACATGCTCATGCCTTGCAGAGAAAGAATATCCCGCACAGAATCGTCGAGGAGAACAAGAAGAAAGATCTGTTTTGACAAGACTATTCACAGAAAGAAAGGAAAGACGGAACAGCACGAGTGTTGAAGAGTGACTTGTCGTGTTATGATCAGTCTGATCCTAAATCTGATGAAAGGGAGTGAAGAACGACAGATCTCCAAACTGGGCGCCCTGGTCGAAACGGAGTGGAGTACAAACCTGTGTTCCCAGCCACGGACGCGAGCGCTGCCAAACTCTGCAAGTTCTGCAAGGTCTGCATACTGGAGGCATCTCCTGCAAGTACAGAATTGTCACGGTTATCACTGCTGCTCCACCCAACCAGTTCATGCACATGAGCGAACGGAAACACAGGATCTTTGATTATAGTTCGTGTATATTGTTTTTGAATCCTCAATGACGAGGTTTCTTGAAAGTTTCGGTTTGTTTTGTGCCTCGTGTCTCTCTTTTGGTGAATGGAGGTGGAAATGACACCAAACTACATCAAACTTGGAAAAGACCGCTTTCAAACACCACACAACCCGAACAACCAGACTTCAAGTGAGACCACACCAGGATTTTTCACTCGTGGTGACTTCTCTTCAAAAAGCTCAAAGCGCATTAGCAATATACAACTCACTATAATCAAAAATGTTTGGCTATGAAACAACATAACAATCAACACGAAATGCACCATCTCAAAAAACGGCAATCACTGCCTAGGCTGTCTGAAACCTACAATGAGAAACAACAACGTCCAAAATAAAATGCCCGTTCTTTGTTGTACCAAAAACAATGCATTTGTGCCATCACCTTTTGAGTGGCATTTTATGTCAGACTTGTAACACTCGGTTGGAAAAAACACTGAAGAACAAACGACATGAACCAGACGCACAAACGGACTGGAAACAATGTGAAACGTGAAAACGTTGAACGAAAACACACAACTCACCACTGCTCAATAAACCAGGCAAACGAGCACCGGAGCCAGCTAAAATGTACGGTGTCAAACAACCACTCGTTAGTTGGTGATTTTGTCATTGTGGACACTCACATAAGAAATACTTGAATCCAACCAGTACAGAACAGGTACGTGCATCACGTTTACACAGAGGTAAAAGTGTTCTCCAGTGTGCTTTAACTGTTAAACCTCAACGTGGACATTAGAATTCCACCCTGAAGAGAACACACCGGTGATCAGGGAACAACAGGGAAATCACGTGGGAACGAACTGAACTTGACCCGTTTCGTTCCTTTTCACGCGAAAATTTCTGTGGGAAAAGCACAGAGTGTTGCCTCAAAATTCAACTTTGTTCACCTTTGCACTGAACTGGAATCAGTCTCTCACAACACACAAATTTGTGCTGTAGATGTGTCTGGGTTCACGCCTCTTTTTGTGAACAGTCACCGTTTCCACATGAAACAAACTCGCAAGTGTATCATTCCGAAGAGGTGTTAGTTTGTAAGTGGGTCTTAACCTGAGAGCCGTGTCAAACATGAGAAAGCAGTCCAAAAGTTGAAAACAGCAACGACAACATCTGTGCCGTCAGTCAAGAAGCAAGACCAAATTCAGGAAATCCTGACGAAAGCGACTACACAAAATCGGTTCGGATCGTCCGCGCGATCAAACGTCAAACAACTATGGACGTCGCAACACCGATTTTTTTTTCTGTTCCAAACCAGGGCAGAAAAAAAACTGCATCGGGAGAACACTGAACACTTATCAAGAAAAATCAGACTCTCCATTCGACAAAATCACCCAAATCTACAAATTGGAAACAGCAGATGTGGAAGCTGGTTTGGGGTGGATGCCTACTGCACTGGCGGTGCTGCAGTGAGGTTACTACCTGACGAGTTGGCAGCCGAGTTGCCGGTCGCCCCTCCCCCGGAGGTACCGGGTGACGTCGAGGTCGAATTGCTCAACCCGGACGCAGCGTGGTTTAAGCTAGCCAGGGCGGCTGCGAGCCCTACACACACGGCGTCACACAAAAGAGAACAACATCACTAAGTTGTGGTCAGCAATGAAACTTGACATTTTCACACATGGACACGATTTGCCACCCCCAAAAATTTCCACCAACAGGCAAGCTTTCGGCTCAATGTTTCCAGTTGAAGGCTTCCTCCTGATCGTCCCTCAAAGGCGCAGAGCTCTTCTTTCAGAATTTTTAAACTGGCAAGGCAGTTACTGAAGGAATGGAAGCAGGTTTTTTAGCAGGCCATCAGATAGGCAAAGTGCTGTGAAATCACAAGCATTTCCCCCCACCCCATGAAGGCTTTCATGTGACCGTCACAAAACACTCCAAGGGACAGATACATCACGGTAATTTGGACGCACACTGCAGGAGAAGTTGACGCAAACAGGACGTTACATCTCACAGACCGAAGAGAACGGAATGACGGTACTGATAGGTGACGAGATGATTTCACAATTTCTATATAGCTGCAACATTTTTCGTGTTCATGCAAAAGGGATCCCTCCAAGACGGCGCGGTCGACATGGATTCCAGCGCTGCAAAAAACACTCTGCTGTCTGCTGCACCGCTACACGAGACGAAAATTCCTCAGGGTTCGGCTCACAAGGTGTTGGACCAATTATCCTTCCTTTGACACGACGCATAAAGGTGCATCAATGCGCTGAGCAGACTGTGCCCCGTTCTCTTACCAGGGTTGTTCTGCAGGGCGTTGGCAGCAGCAGTCGCAGCAGTCAGTATCGACTGCACTTGCATCAAGTTCACACCTGAAAGTAAAATGTCCTTATCAGAAGAACAAAACCATGGAGTGGCAAACACTGAACAAAACAAACATTGCTTTCCTTTGTTCAATCCTGATGGGCTGGGTTTGAGACTCAGAACGACAACCTCCAGAGGTCGAAGTATTTTTGGAAGCAGTGTTTTTTTTGTGCAAAAATAACGAAGGCGACATTACCGTTGCCACCTCCAGCAGCACCACCTAAATTGCCTAATCCTCCTGACACGGTTCCAAGGTTCCCCCCAGCAGAAGCTTGTTGTAGAAGCTGCAATTGACAAAACACAGACATCAGCAGAGTTGATCTTCGCCAAAAGTAGCACTGCAGATTCACAAATTCTGGTCGCTCGAGTTTTGACAGAAGGAAGTGGAATCCCAGATGCGATCGAACACCCCAGCTGCAGCAAACATTCAGCATTTGCGATGCTGAAAAATAACAGCTGAATGGCAGCTTTGATAAGTGGTTACAGATTCTAACTCAACATGTTTTCTGTTTGATTAAATATCACGAGTTAATTCTGCACCAGGCTGTCAATACTCGCAGCTATTTTATCTCAGTTCTCGGAGTGGGCTGCATCTCAAATTACTCGATTTCAGCCAGATGAAAATATTTTTCGGAGAGGGCTTCGCATTCTCAATTGTGTGATCTACTGTCTGGAGTGATCACAAAATGGCAAGGTGTGTGAACCAACTGCACATCTGAAAGCCAACGAGAGGTTCACATCCAAGTGAAGCGGAAAATCGTCAGTCGCACTCAATTTGCTGTGTATCGCGCTGTGATGTGAACAAATATTGACTTGTTCTGTTTGACGTTCGGTTCTGTTTATCAGTTTTTGATACTGGTGGAGTTGTTTCGGACGTCATGCAGCTCATCGCGTGCAGAACGCTGCGTTTCAAAAAATTCCGTGCAGCTCCAAACGATTTTCAGACGGTTGAAATCAGCTCAAAAAAACTCGACTGAATCAAAGTTGTTGCTTCCGTTGTTGCAACACAATACTAGCTTTGAACAACAAACCAAAACCCGGGGACTTGTACTTCCTGTGCCTTCGTCCACGTCTTCGTGATACTTACAGAAAGGTATTGTGGCGGTAGGTTCCCTAGGCCTGCTAGGTTCGCTACTGATAACAAGTTGGCGTTCATCTGTTGCAGTTTCTTGAGTTCCTTGTCTTTCTGTGTGTCGGCGAACTTGACTACTAAAGGTGCTCGACAGCCCTGGAAGGAGAAGAAGAAACATAAACTAACACTGCGTGCACACCAAGTCGATCTATTCTCCAGTTCGGGGCTTTGTGGGAAATTCCCTGCCGCCTCCCGCCAGCGTAGCTCCTTGTTCAGTGCGCGTTGTCCGAAGTGTCCTCACAGACGGAAGGTCGCTGGAGATCAGGATCAGGTTCTTCCCACAGACTCGCCATGGGTACATGACAAATGTCTCCATGCAGAAATATGAAATTTAATCATGGTCAGTGAAACAAAGTGATCGAGACACGCGATCCTTATCGAACTCGAGCTCGCGGAGACCTGACCTGCAACGATAAGCTCGTCTGCAACGAACTTGACTGGCTGCGCAAACGTGGAGAAGCCTGACAACAATGCTTGCTGAAAGAGACCCGAGATCTACGAGTGTTCATTCATCTCAAGACCTCTCGTCCTGTTTTCACACAGAGGAGAAATTTGTCCGTTCAACTGAACTCTCAGAATTCCTTCAGCTTCACATTGTGTGATGCTGAGATGTTTCACCCTCGGTTGTTCTTTTTATCAAAAACACCCGTCCACGTTCCTTGCCAACATGACCGCCCCTTGTGTTGCGACTCTGTGGCCGTTAGCCACATAGTTGCGACTTGATTTCCCCTGGGCTTGGTCAGACTCTGATTAAAGCATCTCCATTTTGGGATCTGTCCGGTCATCACTTGGTAATATTGGCCTCTTAGGGGTAATCAGCGAACACAAGTAACATCAATCAGCAACGATCGCCAGTTTCGGTCAGCATCTCCAGACAAGGCAGGCCAGTACCTGAACGAAAGGTCCACAAGGAGCCACTCGACTGATAGAGAGAACGCTGCTTCAGTTTGAACGTTGCTTCAAAATTTGAAGAGGGTTCTTTCATCAAGCTAATCAACGGCTTCCCGGGCGACATAGCGTTTGCCGAGCTCTTCACTCAACACAGTCATTAGTATCGCGGATGAATTACATCGCCGAGAGGACGGGCAGCACCACATGAACAACCACCCACCAAGCCGATTCGAGACGCAAACAAATCCTGACGGTCGTTCGGAGGAAGCATAGGCGTGTCAAGAAAACGCTAATTTTCATTCGCTCATCTCTTCCAAATTGGGATTTGCTTTTTGAAGAACGAGTGGCAACACATCAACGCCCATCACATTTCACTTCGGGGAGAAACCGCAGTGTGCTCGTGCACGAGTGTCACTGAAGGTTCTCTGTACGAACATCAGACCAAGACAGGGAAAGGCAACAGCCACAGATGTTGTGCGCGACAGACCTGCGCCATTTCCGAGGCGATGAGCCAGACGTTCAGGCTCCACTGCTAAACACAGAAACAAGCGAAGCTGCTCACCGTGAAACAAAGCCTTCGCTTGAGATCGAATTAATCTTTCGATTACACGTACAAAATTGACAGGGATCGTGAGAATGCAGCGTGGAAACCTCGCGCAGCACACTGACAATGCTACTAATGCGCCGTGCCGCAAGACAAGGCGTCGTAATCAGCCACAATTAGCGGAGACGACAGCAGCGCAGTTCTCGCGCCGCCCTTGTATTCTGCGGCCGTCTTCTGCACGTGGTTGGCATGAGACGCAGAGACTTACCTCCATCGTTTGAGAATGATGCATGGACTTGATGGCGTTCTGCGCGCACTGTCTATTCGCGTAGGTCACGAATGCACAACCTACAAAAGACAAACACACTGGACGTCACTCTGAAGCGAACAAACGAGCAAGAATTGAAAGAAATGGAGGAACATGTTTCTGTTGGTGGTTGTTTCTCTGTTCCCGACAGATTCATGACAACAGCGTTTCGGGTAAACAAATTCAGGCAACTTTAGACACTTTGGAAGGAACAAACACGGGCATCCACAACAACAAACACATTTCAAACATTGGTTTTCAACTTCTTCAGACTCCTGAACACACTTTCTCCAAACATCTGATCTTCAAACCACTAAACCACTGATCAGGTGGCCATTCTGCGGACCCCAGGGTCAGAGCAAGGTTCTTGGCGACTGTGCCACTTCGCAAGCAGTGAAGGAGCAGACAGAGGCACACCAAGCAAGCAAAGCATCCTCAAAGTTTGTTGTGTTTGTCGTGTGTGTTCCTCTGGTCACACGTGAAATGCAATTTCCTAAAATCTTTCGTGTAATTAACAAGTGACAGCAATCACACAAAGTACGTTTGCTCATCAGAACCACAGTGTTTGCACAACAGCTGTGAGATGCGTAGCTGCTGCACTTACCCCGACCACGTTTTTTTGCACCAAACACACCTTCCACTTGAGATATTGCATTCCATATTACTTTCATTGATTACATTTTCCTTGCTATGCGAGGCATATCTATTCATTGCAGCCCCCACTTCTTCAAGCCTGGCTTGTAGCACTGCAGTGAGTACAACAAGCCAAGTTTTCTGTCTAATTGCGACGGGGTTTAAGGGTGGAGTATCACCTCTCAGTCGACACAACTGGCAAACTGGTAAACAGTTTACCTTCGTCGTCGGTTTCTGCTGAACGTGGGTTTGCATCAACAGCACTGCACAGCAAGCATTGTGCCAACTTTTTAATCTGACGAGAATGGCACCACCTCCACCTCAAATGCACGGTAGTTTGGCGCACCAGTCCACCCGCCTGGCACGACTGTGAGATGGAAACAAACGAGCAGCCTTTCAGGTAGTGATCGCATACATATAAATGCCATTACGCCAACAGGTTCGTGGTTCTTTCCAATGCATTCAAGAGTGGCTCACTGACTGGATGTTTCGTACTCCACCAGTGACCACAGACCGAGGGCTTTGTCGCAACAAAGTGACAGCACAAGGCTTCTTCGCACAGGAAACCAAGAACAAAGCTCCTCATTGAAGATTCGCAATGGACAAATTTCCAACGCACAGTTGGTTTTTGCGAGTCTGGTGTTGGGAGTCCGCTGAGCCTCTGCCAAAGCAATCTCTCTCATCGTATGGTTTTCGTTACGTTTCTGCTCAAATCTTTGTTGCGAAAAATTGTGCATTTTTCTCGCCTTCAGAGGAGGCGTTCGGTGCAAAGCCACGAGTGACGGATAATGCTACCGGAATGACTGCCGAGCAGAAGGGGCAAATTTAGAGCTGCGGCCAATAAAAATTGACAAATCAATGCCCATTACATTCACGATACCATCAAGTTTATGATAGTATTTCCAGGCACAACACACCCCCGTCATATTTTCAAACATAAATTTTCATCTGAAAGCAACGTGGGTCCCGGACCAACAGAGCTGCGAGTCGGAGATGGAACACAGGCGACCACCAGTCGGTTGTTCTGGCTAGCAGCATGGTTATGTATCCATTTTGTTTTCACACAGAAAATAAGTGCACAATCTGGATGCACGCCACAAACCACTGTTCACAGGGTCTCTTACTTCTCCCTATGTCTCTCGTAGTGCTCACAAATTGCTTTTCGTGACAGACCGGGGTTGAGAATGCGTGACAAATATCTGCAGGATGCGTCGGACCCGACACTATTCAGCTCCCCGGGTCTCGGTGGGTGGAGGCTGCGTCACCTTCGCCTCGGACGCGTCCCCAGGTTTCGTGTCACGTCACACGATCCCGGCCTGACCACAGTGCGGCTCGTTGAACCCGAATTTCCTCAGCATGACCCTCGAGAGGAAGGCGACTTCCAGCCCGATGGAAGATATTTATCTGAAGAAATTGTGGTTTGAACCAAGAATGCTTCAAGTCTGTTGCTTGACTGATAAAAGTGCACTTCTCTCCAAAATATGTTTTCCTTGTCGAATTGGCGTCATAAATCTTCTCGAGGAGCGCGAGGCAATTCCTCACAATGAGCCCGGCGTCATTCGCGGAGGACACAATTTACGAGCCGCGCATGGCGAACGATACCTCCGCGAAGCACTGCATAAACGACGGCGTTTATTGATCCTCCGCGCACTCCGTTTTTGCAACATAACTCATAAGCAAACAACATTTATGATGTGACAAATCACATGTCAAATGATGTTTTTCAGAAACCCATATCTGTGATTACTCTCCACGCTTGCCTCCTGTTAATCAGCCCCATTTACATTCATGGATCAATTCATCACAATCTCCGCATCTCCACACCCAACGATCCAGAATCGTGTCATTTCTTTCCTGCAAAGTCTCTCCTGAAGATGTCGGAAGCTGAAGAATCGGAATCAATCGGGAAAATCGTTCCCTGAGTGCAGATCAATTGCTCAAAGTTTCACACACGAGATTCAACCTCTTACCCGATTGGCATCCTTTCACTGGCGGGTGACAGGTATCACCGACCAAGTGTTACGAGTACGTGCCCGCAAAATGTTCTGACATTGGCAGTGTTCGATTTTCGCGTGTGGCTTGCCACCGGCAAAGTCGCGCGACTTGGCCCTTGGGTTGGAGATGGGGCGAGGTCAGCCATTTCGGCTCACTCGGGTGTACCCGCACGCATAAGTCGAGCGCGCCCCTCGTGGGAAAAGCTTTTGACCACCAGGTTTTGGGGGTGGTCTCCGAGGCTTACCTTTGCTCTGGCCGTTCTGTTCCCGAAGCACAGTACATTCTTCTATGGTTCCGAACGGCGCGTACATCATGCGGACGTCGTTCTCGGTGCACTTCTTGGACAGCATGCCGATGAACAACTTCCGGTCTTCTGCAGAGGCAAAGACAACAGAGCTCAGTCGCATCAAATAACCCTTCCACCGGGACGAAAATCACAAACCCCTCCCTTGAACATTTTTTGTCGTGATGTCTCGCCTTTGTAGTCGCAACTGCTCCAAACAAAGAAAAGGAGTGGAACCAAACGCATTGCTTCATGGTGAATTTAACGCTCCGCACACCCCTCAGACCCAGAGTGTATTCGTGTGGAATATCGCCGATGTGAACAGACAAGATACACATCGCGACTAGCAAAGGTAGTGCGGCCTAAATTGAACTGTCTGGGCGATGTATACGTGTCTGCATCGCGTTGGAAAACCAATTACAGGAGCTAAGCTGAGCCCCCGAGTACAATGCGGTGGCTGCAGACGAGCTTTCAATTAAAACTGCCCGACAGTAGTGATACAATCAACGCCGTCTTTCGGTGCGTCTCCCAATCGACGAACAACTCCCTGTAAACTTAGTTCGCCTCGTAAGTGGACCTAAGTGCGCTGAAAGCCCTGCGCGAGTCCAAAGCAACGCTGATCCGACGAGCTGAACACGGACGTGGAAAGTAGCAGCTCTTATCCACAGCCTTCAGGTCTGACAGCTTTAGACATTTCAAATGAAATGAACACGTATTGTAGATGATAAAGCCATCTGCTGTAACCTTTACTTCGAAGGTTAAAACAATTTGGAAGACTATAAATACGATTGCGGCTTATCGTTCTTTTCCTCATGACCCACACGAGCCCAGTTTGCTTCTGCTCTCGTGCGTGGAATAAAAACAGCCGAGTTTACTCCCAAGTAGGTCACGGAACCTTGGGCTGTGGATTTCGACCTGTCATTACTCCAGGAAATGGCGACCACGCAGGCAATCGATTATTGACGCAGATGCCTGGGAGAAAATTTTGTGGTATTTAAAGTCAGACGTGTTCAACAAAATGTCAATTATCTTGCCAGAATAATGGAGGGCTGCGAGGCCTCTTTGTGAGCGCTGCACAGGAAACATTACTCCACCACTCGCGGAGGAGGAAGCTCTCGTCAGATCACTGAACTTCACGCCGTATTTTGGCAAGTCTTTGGAAACAAAGAATCTGTGAAATGGACAGACTTTTATTGATGTGGAGGGTGGATCCCTGAGCGTGCGCCTCGATCTGGTGTTCGCTGCGGGACACCTGCAGAGCGCTCGTCTGTGTTTCTCCTTCCACCCATACTCTCGCCAGGACACCACCCTGGACCCCTCACAGGGACTGCAACCCACATTCCCGTTTTCCTGCATGAGCACAGCGCATTAACCAGCGGAATGATACCCGCATCTTGGTATCACCCGCGAGTTTGAGTGATGAATCTGAACTCTCCTCAGTCTTATTCAATCAACCCTACCTATTATTTTCTTTGATAATTTAATGGAAGAGTAGCTTCCGCCCTGAATTATGGAGCGCCGCAGTTCATAGGTCGCACAGCCTCCGGTGTGATGGCACATTGCGCGTTGATTTTGAAGTTCTGTTGCCTATTTTTTCAGCCGCACACCACTGGTTTGTTCAAAGCTTCTTCACCTGGTGCTTACCGAGTGAAATTAGATCTAATTTTCAATCTTCTGGAGAAACAATGATCCAATCACAGTGACATCACTGGGTCAGCCGTCCAACATGTTTCTTTCAGAAGTTTCCGGCCGACAAGATTTAAAGCTCGTTTGTCGCGATGGCGCAGATAACAACAGTGAGATACACGGAACTTACCACTGCGCTTTTCACTATCTGCAGGTTTCATTTGAATGGGGTGCTGCATCTGCAAAAGAGAAGTAGAGAACATTAATCTCCCAGGAGAACAACCAAGATCGAATCATAGGTCGAATCGTTGCCAAGGCATTTCGTTTTGAAGGCTGAAAACACAACATCCCGCCCTGGACCAGTTTCCTGTGAGACGATGCACCTGCAAACAAGATCTCACTCGCCGAGTCTTTCCTTTCACTTAAATCCAGCACACACGGCAGGCCAATGTGAACAATACAACCTTTTAGCTTCACTTGTCGCCAGAAACACACTTGTCCCAGGAAGTGCAGCCCCGCAGTGCCAAACCGACCAGGCGGACGACACACCTGATGGACCTGCAGCTGCGGGGACCCTTAAAAGCCTGTGCATCCTCAGCAATGTCGTAATTTTATCAGCTATTTTGGGCCATTTGGGTAAAATACGGGAATCTCTGTTTATGAGGCCCATGTCGACAATCCAATGTCCAGACGGCTCCAAGGAGGTGCAGAGCTTGACGGGATGGGCCTCCACGTCGCGACAACATCCATCACCAGCGCAACGGAACCCGGTGGACATTAGCCCTGACACATGCTTAACTCTACAAATATTACTTTCTCGCTCCGATTGGTTCCGTCGCATACGGCGCAGCGGACGCTGCAGGAAGACGACCAGAAACGAGTTCAGCCAGTTCGTCACCTCTCCGTGCGATCGGGATGATTCGGATGCAATGCTCATCAAATTACTTGTGCTCCGATATTGACAGATCTGTCAGAAGGAGCTGAATGGAAATGGATTTACCGCTCGCGAAGGAGCCACGGAGGGTCATGGATTAACTCCAAGATGTATGGGTCAATTACTGCAATTGAACATGTCGAGTGGCAAGGAGTGCTAGGAGCCTACAACAGGCAAATTGGACAAACCAGACTTTATTCCAATTATTCATAGCGCTGGCGCCTTCCTATCCATGGGCAGAATCTTGATTTGTCCTGCAGGACGATGGCCGAGTACGTTGCAAGACATCTGTTTTCCCCTTGAAAAGCTTCTGCGCTTGCTCCGCTTCAAAGCCGAGGTTCAGGCGTCCAGCTCGGTACACGAGCTCCGTCTCGTCTCCGCAAGCCAAGTCGAGGCATAGATCTACCGCTGGCGGTTTGGAAGACACACACTGGATGCGACATCAATATTGTATGTCAACGTGGCGATCAGAAGACGTCTCGTGTAGCGCGGAGAGGACTTCATTATGATGGATTCAACTTCCAGCAGCCACCACGACGAGCATCAATTACACGCTGAAGCTCGCCAGTCTCCACCGCTCGCTTCCCTCCGCTTTCAAGTGTCTACCCATGTCCTTCTGGCAAACAATGATGCAAGTCTATCAAACACAGCGTCCACAATCAACGGGAAAAGCACGCTCGTACGCTGCAAATGACTTCAATGTTCTGTGTTGCCTCCAGACGACGCTGACCCTCGAAAACAGAGCAGAGCTAATTTTCTGCATAATTGAGTGCAAACATTCAGTTGTCTATCTCGGAGTCCAATGACAGCTCTTTATTGATGCATGTGTGGCTTCGAAAAAGGCTGATGAGACCGCGGGAGAGCCTCCAGACCAAGGCCCCGGTCGCCGCTTCCAACCTTGTTGATCACAGAACTTCTGCCAACTTGGAAACAATGTTCCCACGAGTTGCACCTCCAACGATGTCCAAAACCCTGTGTGCGATTCTGGTAAAATATCTCGTCGTTGTCCAGCTACCTTCTTGGTTCGCAAAAGGCTTGCGAGCTTTACGAGGATGAATCATTTATTTCTGATAGTGGTCATAATCAGCAGCCTCTACGATTGTTGCGCAATGCAACCCAATTTGTACCCATGGAGACTGTCAAACAGTGGAAAGTGTGTCAAAGAGCTTCAACATGGGCAAACTTTCCGATCATGACGACTTTCAAAATTAAACTAGACTTTCAAGTAGACAATCAGCCGCGGGCAGCGTACATAGGCAGGACAGCACTTGTCCCAATCCACCAATGTCCCAGTCAGCAATGTGTCCGAGATACCGCTGACCCGGACAATTTGGAAAATTTTTCTTTCCGGGGGGGGGGGGGGGGGCGGGGGAAAACCCTACAAAATACCCCAAAGCGGGGAAAAAAAAAAAAATATAAGTTTAGGGGCGGGGGGAACCCCCGCA
>JAAUXT010034884.1_pt1 | contig 25814 bp, 25 predicted proteins | sample 7278171 | NCBI WGS metagenome assembly JAAUXT01 (sample SAMN14350112, study PRJNA611818) | marine sediment metagenome | isolation source: surface marine sediment (1.8m) | place: French Polynesia: Moorea | collected 2018-08
ACTTCTGCTTCAGAAACATCAGAAATAGACAGGTTGCAACCCTCAAAATAATTGCCTATGGCTGCCATACATTTCTTCCATCTAAAGGCCATACTTCTGACAGCATTGTAAAACACTTCTGGGGCAAGGTTAGTACTATAGAGAGGATGAGGAACCAAATTTATGCCATTTTCAATAAAAAATGCCAATGTAATGGTTGACACATGCATCCGATTTGATGTTCAGTCTCAGTTCCTCATATGTGCCCATTCCACCACCCAATATCACCCCAAACATGACACAAATACAGATAAACTAATAAATTCATCAATGAAAATGCAACTTGACTCTGCTGCACAACACAGACAAATGATGCTCACACTCAATGACCTAACTTGGATCCCTCACAAGTCAGATATCTGATACAATTCACTGGTTCCCTGTGAGCAAAGTATGCAACCAACATGTCTTCTTTGTCATTGCAACAAACCAGTGTCATTCAAAAAAGTTTCACAGAAATATGAAGGAAAGAAGGAATCTTTGTAGAAGACACTCGTACTGCACTACCACATGGTGCTTCGCCCTGAAGGGACTTCGCACAACAAAATGGGATGAGGACCAGCACAAGAGATGGGAGACTGACGCAGAGGACGTGGCTGACCAGCTCCCTTCGTTGAGTCACCAAAGCCTCCAAAATCTCATTGGACGCAGCCACGCAAGAAAGGAAAAGCTGTCAACATTTCAGCAGATGCAACTTTCCGTGTGCTCGAGAAAAACTATTTTGGTCATGTCGCCCGGTTTTGAACCTCAGTTGCTGCAGAGGTGGAGTGTGTGCGTGGGAGTTTCCCACGAGAACCTCAGTTCGGTTTGTCTGGTGCTCAAACAGGAAGTCGTTCGTTTGCTTCAACCTGTTTGAAATGCCATCGGAAAAGCAGCGTCCGGACACGACTCTGAAGACGAAAATATCGCGAAAACACCTCGCTTGAAGCCAAAAGCATCCCACAAAGACAAATGTCATGTCTCTGTTTTTCTGTTCCTCAATTTCAATCTGTTTGCGCCTCCTTGGCCGTGCACAAAAAGAAACTTTGAAAAACATTTGCCTCGTTTTGATTTTGAAAACAAAAATTAACTGTTTTCTGCCGTTTTGTTTTGTACTTGGGTTCCTGGACCTTCGTACGTACCTCTCTTCAGACAGGTGCCTGGAACAACCCGTGTTTGGTCCTTTCGGTCCATAGGGAGCAACTTGAGTCCCATGGAGTCAGCAAAATTGCCAATGTTCGAGTCTCGTCGCACCCCGACCTCGCAATTCTTCCGGCGGCGACTCGTTTTCTCTGAAGTGCGCAACCACAAACAGAAGCCACAGCTGAACTTCTGGATATCTTTTGGTTTGTTTTCCTGCAAGGTTTGACAGGGAAACACAAGTCACGAAAGGAAGCTGGGTCTGAACTGGAGCGAACAGATGACTCAATCCCCTCCACCCACGAACACAACGCACATGTTTTCGAATGACCGATCAGTGAATGAGGCAACCTCGGCCCTGGTTTTACCTGGCTTACACGCCGAATCCCTTTATCAAACGTTACACAGCACATGCTTCCCTAGCTTGAGTCAATAAGACCTGCTTTCCTCAACATCGTCCAATCCCTGCTTAATGGATGGCATTCAGTATGAGCTGAGGCAAGGAAAGCACAAACGACCGCGACCATTTTCAATTGTTTTTCAGAGCCTTGGTGCCTGTATTTTTTCAGGTCCTGTTCTGGAGAGACTGTTGCTCTTTTCCCAAGTTTTCAAGGGAAACTATGCTGACCAGGTTTTCAAATCAGGGGCGCCTGGTGGTCTTCACATCCGTGGCTTGTGGGTCAAGATGAAAGACGATTCTTCGTGCAAAGTGATTCCGACTTCTGCATGTCTCGAGGCCCTGCCCGTCCAAATCTGCGTCTGTCTAACAGAACCTGTGAACGTTTGCACTCTCTCTCGCTTCAGGGTTGCCGTCACCGCAAATGGCCATGGAGACTGCGAATGACAGGACGTCGGTGACGAACTTCGCCCCGGATGTGATTCTGCTGGTGTTCCGGATCAGCGAGTCAATGCTGGAGCCGTCCGTCGTCATGTATATGTACCATAGTATCTGTCTGCGCGAGTACAACAACGACGTCGGGCTGTGCACCGACCTCAAGGAGCACCCGGACCAGGAGGACCACGTGCAGGAGCTCGCCAGCTCCTACATCGTGGCGTACCGGGTGCTGTGGAACTTCCCCGCACTCTTCCTCGCGCTCTTCTGCGGGGCCTGGACGGACAGGGTCGGCAGGAGGTTCTCGGTGGTCTGGCCCTGCCTCGGGACCTCGTTGGCCGTGATGCTGTACCTTATCAGCACGCTCGAGCCGATGACTCTGTTCCCCATCGCGCTGTGCGGGGCGGCGATGAGAGGCGCGTTCGGCGGAACGGCCATCGTGCTCATGGGCGTGCAGAGCTACGTGTCCGACATCAGCACAGATGAGGGCAGGACCTCCAGATTGGGCGTCCTTCTGGCAATGAACTATTTCGGTAACGTTGCTGGCTTTGCCTTGATGGGGACTCTGCTCAGCGCATTTGGCTTTGAAGTCGTGTTTTGTGTTGTGATGACACTGCAAGTGTTGTGCATTGTTGGGGCTCTGTTTTTCTTGGCAGACACTCGGAACCTGACAATTGAATACAAAGAAGAGAAGTCACGTTTCCTGTTCAGCACCAGCCACGTAAAAGATTCAATCAATGTTCTGCTTCGGAAGAGAGAAAGCAACAAAAGGACCCACCTGTGGTTATTGTTGCTGACTGTCGTTGTGAACCAGATAGGTCGCGAGGGGGAGGGCGACATCCTACTCCTGTACGTAAGCAGAAGGCCCCTCAACTGGGACCGATCACTTTATGGTTTTCTCGCAGCGACTGACTTCGCCTGCATGGGCCTGCTTGTGTGTGTCGCTCTGCCTGTCTTGTCCTACAAGTTCAAAATCAACGACATTGTGCTTGCCACATACGGGATTACGGCGAAAATGTTCCGACTGCTGCTCCTGGCTTTCTCCCACCAAACGTGGATGGTATTCGTCGCCGTCATTGGAGGCACTCCCATCGCTATTGCAGTGTCAGCGGTCAAGTCCCTCATGTCCAAGACTGTGGACAGGGACGAGATAGGCAAAGTGTTCTCAATTATCTCCTGCGGAGAGACTCTGTCCAGCCTCGTCGGAGCCCTGGCTTTCAACGAGCTCTACTCGGCTGTCGCTTCCTTCTTCCCAGGCCTTCCGTTCCTCCTCAACTCTTTGCTCTACATCTGTCTCCTCCTCACCCTGACCCTGCTCGCTCGTGACCTGCGCGGATGCTCTCAGTACGACACACTTGACGAGGAAGGGGAACACGGCGACGCGATGAGTCAAGGGCGCAGTAGCGGAGTTTCAATATCCATGGAGGCCTGCAACAGCGCCGAACCGCAGGCAGCGGCGCAACCCGCGAAGGAAACGGACTCGTCACTCATTCGCAACAACGATCCACACCAGTCAGCCAAGTATGGAGCCACCCTGCCGTTCACCAAAGCACCACAGCCCAGCGCAGACTTCATTGCGAGGTCCACCCCGTCTGGGGGCGACTTCATCAGAAAGTGTCAAGAGGCTGTGCAGTGCAACAATCAACATGTCAAGCAGTGACGTCGCTCAAAAAGTCGCCCGGTATTCGGGTACAGTCTGCAGCACACAAATGTACCTCGGTGAATGCGTTTCAAGAAGCAGTGCAAAATCTATTCAAGACAAGAAATGTTCAGAAACACTTTGGTGCACAGTTGGTTCTTCGGTCACAAAGAAGAGATATTTGGTCATTCCCATGGAAACTCTGAAAACGCCTCAAACCAAAGAAGAAAAGACCGGAGGAGACAGCGTGCCAGAGTCGAACCGCTAAAATTAGTTTGCCCTGCAGAATCATGCACTCTGTGCACGAAACACCACAAGGCGATGAAAATGTATTTTTCGTGGCACCACATCAACGTACATGTACAGAACATTTTTAGACAGAACCGCAGTTCTTAGGAAATCCGTGCTCCAGAGTTAGGTTAATACGGGTAACAAGCCAGCTTTCATGTGAGAGAATATTTTCTGTAGTGCCAGTGAATCATTGTCCAGAAGGACAAAACACGTATATACGTATATTTGACAGATTGTGATCACAAACGACAATCATTTTTGCAAACAGAGCTGTTCGATCATTTTTCTTGTCCAAAGATTTGATCCTATTTGTCTTTTTGTTTAGATCAAGTGACTTGGTCCTTGTGGGAACGCTCTACTGCTGTCCAACGTCTGTATCTGGACGCATTTTCGTGGCTGTTTGGCTTCCAAAATTTCCAAACAATGGAGAAAGTTTTTTCACAGATCCAGCATTGGGTTCCGAGGGGAATAACTCGAATATGAACTTGGGACCCCACTCGCACCTTCCAAAATATAAATTTTTGAGGGACGGGACGGGCGATGTCACCCTGGACCCGCGCTGGCGTGTGCCAACTCAATCCAAATGGACCTGGTGCACAGAACCATTTGAAATTTTGTTCCACGCAAAGCAAACCAATGGATCAACTGTTGCAGATCAAAGAAACGTCCCCATTTCTTCGGAGTCGTCAGCCCCTAACACACACAAAAATACGAGACAAAAAGTGCGTTTGTGCGTACAAGACACACAACTCAGATTTTTTGACCAAAAGTTCTTCTTTTGCAGCAAACAACAAATCGGACAATATTGGTCCTCTTTTCATTTGTTCAAAAACAGATGAGAAAGCATCACATCAAGAAAGATACTTGAATGTGGCTTCATGTCCCCCTTTCCAAAACTTCAGTTGTACAGGCCCAAAAATCAGGCTGAATCAGGGTGAAAAGGATCAAGATTCCTCTTTGTTGCTGTTGCAGCTTGCCAGATGTTGAGGGAAAAAGAACGTTTGGTCAACAAATCCAAGTTTTATACGCTTGTACGCTTCACGCACCCCCTTGTTCCAAAAAAAAAAAAATCAAATCAAAAACACACGACGAGGGACCACAAAATTCTCCGATTGTCATACCGCCCAAAATGGTACCTGCACACGTGATTTTTCTGATTGTCATTGCTGCACGACAGAACACCCTGGAGAAATCGTTTGGTGTTGTCCTTATGCAGTCAACCAAGAAAATATTCCCTGTCAGAGAAAGTGTTCCCAAATACTTGTTTGGTTGCCAAGAACGGTCTCACAAAACAGTGGCGGCAAGATGGTCACTCGTCGTTGTGTGCATTTCTGGACCGGTTCCGAATCGACCACAATGATCTGTCTCAAACAGATTCTGAAGGCAAAATGTGGCTGAGTTGTCCCTCGTTGGACGTTTTGTCAACGAAGACCCCTCGTAGAGTCACGCTTCCAAAATGAATTTTTGTGTGAACTTGAGCCTGAACACCCGTTCTCCATTTGGGAACCACAACCCTCAGACCATCCAAGACGTCAATACAGCACCGCTGTCTGACCAGTCAAGTTTATGAAAGAAAGTTTTTCCAGATTTTCCAGTTTTTCTCGGAAAGCAGACACGTACAACATCAGCTTTCTTGAAGAAAAATTGACAGGAAGGGTCTGCCACATTCGAACACCTGTCCGCTCAGATCCCTCAGGGTCATCGAGAAACAGTTCGTTGTGCTTTCGCCTGAAATCTTCATGTGACATGCACCCCGTTAGAAATGTCCACCACATCAACTGCATTCCATGAATTGTTGCTTAAGATAAACTCCCATTGTGCATGTTTGTGAAATTGTGCCACACGAACGAAGGGGAATGACACACAAAAGCCATGGCGCTTAGAGAACCAAGTGTCATACAATATGCACCAAAGATCATTCACCATTTGTAGAGAGAAATTGGGTCCCTGGTTCTCGCGGTAACTTGAAAATGTTCAGCTTCGTTGTTCCGGTTGCTGATTCTGGTCACAATAAAATTTGAAATCAATTGACTCTCCACTGCCAAAACTTGATTCAACAATCAAGTCTCCCAACAACCCTCTGACACAAACAACATGTCAAGATTTTTGTGATAAGTGAGGCCACTGATAAATTTGTGGCACTGTCTACTCAAAAACCAAATATCCTCACACAAAGAACCACAGCTCTATCTTCCTTCGACCAATTCACCATGTCTGAAAAAATAATCATCTCCACATGTATTGTATGATTTTGATGTGGAAAAGAAAACAAACATTCCAAACAAGTGAAAATGGCCTCATTGTGCAACCCATTTTTCAATAAAATTGTTCACATGACTTTGACCCCACCCCACCCCAAGTAAACAAAGCAATCAATTTTCAATGGGATCCTTCACCACCAATTCCTGTTACAAATATGCCAAGGCCCTTTGAAAACCCTCAGAAATGAAACTTTCCACTTCAACCATCCAAAATCTACTCGTTTTTTCACGTATGAAGATGATGCCTACTTTGCATGAAAACCCCTAATAATAGCTGAAAATCACCATTTGCATCATTGCAAAACACCATAATTTGCATCAGAACCTCACAGACTCTGCCTTCGGACATTCTTTCTTCGATCACGTCTCAAGAGAAAGAAAAACTTTTTTCCGGCAGAGATTGCTGTGCATTGAGCAAACTTGGGAGCTACATGCGAACAAAAAAATTGGGGAGTCAAGAACGAAAGAACATGCAATGACACGGATCAAAGTGAAAGTCACAAGTTTTGACCTGCCGGGTAAGAAGTTCATGTGGGGGGCGTCTTCGGTCACAACAATTTTTGCCTTGGGAGCGATCTGGATGAGTGCAATTTCCTTAATTCAGCACACTCCACTGATTCCAAAGCTGCGAAACCAAACAATCACTTTGTTTCTCCTTTTTCTAAGGCATCGCTTTTCTATTCCTGGCATAGAGAACTGTTTGAACCACTTTAGCTTGTTACAACCATACTCACGCAATCAAGTGTTCAGTCAGACTAAATTGCAGCGAAAAGTCCATCTTAATCTCCTTTAATTAGTGATTTATGTAACTGACCTGTGAAGAGCTGTCTACAAAGGAAACCCAGTAAAAAACGTGGTGCTGCCGAGGATTTCCCAGCAGGAACATGTTGACTGAATCGGACAGAAGCGTTCGTGTTGTGTTGTGTTTTTATTTTGTATCAGGATCATCAAGTCCGAGGTTCAGTTTCTCGCATGTTTGTTGAACTTGTGTATAATTAAAGGAAATAAATTCGAAGTCGAAGAAGAAATGGCATTAGCAAAGACAGACCCTTCAAAGAGCTTTTCATTTCGTCAGTAAAGAAACGGGATTGAAAGATACCGAAAGAATTTGAGGTGCCTTTTTTATCGAGCTGATACACGTTCTCCGAGACAGAACATCAAATGTCAAACAGACAGTTTTCAGACGACTTTTATCAAAAGAAAAAGGATCGCAACCAATTCCAGAAAGAACAGCATCATTCAATCACATTGTCCCCAGAGACAAAAAGAAAGAAGACCGAACAGCCGGTCTCAGGTTTGAGGAAAAACCTGAAATTCTCTGTGCGGAGACAAACTAATTGACACCACGAAAAACTCCATGTGGATCTCAATGTCTTTTGAGCAACTTTGAACTTCAGCTGTTTTTGTGCCTGTTTTTGCCAGCCGCACGCGTTCGTCTGATGCTGGACGGTTCACTTCACGAACACTCAAAACTCGACAGCGACGAAAAACGAGCAAGCCCCCAATGAATCACCACACTCCTGCAGAACACGAGTCTTTCATTCTCCAGTTGCTGCATTTTACTCCAATTTCAAAAGACAAAACTTCGCAAATAGCGAACAAAGTGAAGACAAGTTTTTCTCTTGGATCACTTTGAGTTTCCATCAAAGGTTCCAACAGACAGACACCAAGACGCGTCAACCGGTGCTTTTGTACCACCACAGCGAAAGAATCCTGTTTCACAACAACCCGACCCAACTAATTAGCAAAATTATGTGCGGCAAACTTGTTTTGTCGATTCTTTTGGCAAACTAGCTGCACGTTGCAAGCTTTGAAATTTCAGAAAGACGCCACAAAGTGGAGAAGACACTGGCTGAACTGCACATCTGTGGCGAAACGGAGCCGGTGTGAATGTCAAGCCTGAACCACCTGTATCGCGAGCAGAAGGCGAAGACAAAGCTTCAAAGAAGCTGCGTGTTGATCAGTTGCAAGGCACGCAAAAATCATGCACACGATGTCGTGAACAGTGCTGTTGAAGTTCTGCCTCGCTCACAAGAAAGATATGGCCAAATCGAAGAGCCTGAAAATCTGTGGCATTCGAAGCACAAATCTGCTTTTTTTTATCAAACGTGTTATTGCGCACAGAATACTGTTTCCGCTGAGCTGGCGACAAAGCTTGCAACTCCCCATTCAATATATATATCAGGCCCTCATCATTCGTCATGAGGGGGTCCAATGAGCCGGCTGGGGTGTACGTATTTTGTTCAATACCCGTGCTGGTTTTACTTTCAGATCGCCTTTTTCATCGTACGTTGTTAAAGAGCTGGTCCTCTCCAAGGTTTTCACAACAGTGTAAAATTGTTGTGGTCTCAGGATAAAAAATCTTTTCCCCACTCCGATGAGCGCTGTGGTGCCTGGAGCAGCGAACGCTGAATACTGAGCTACAACAAGAATATCAGAAGCGAAGTCTCCTCACGAAAGATCCCAGGCTTTGGTGCTGGACCCTGAAGTCACATCACGACCATTGCGCACCGTTTGTTTTGTGCAACAAGACCTCAGCAGCAAAAAGTACGTGTGAAGTTAACTTTCTCGCCCAGAGTTGCTGGTTCTGAGCGAGAGATGACTCAGTTTGGCGAGTTTATGAAAGCGGCGGACGAAACGATCTTTATCCGTCCCAATTAGGACTCGTATCTTTTTCGAAGCGGACTCTCCCCACAGGACCAACTTCCCGCTGTTGATAGATGCTCCGTGTAATTGTAGATCGAATCGCAGACGGTATCATTGAGATGGTGAAAACCACCGAGAAGCGTAATCTGTATCGCACACGGCGTCGCCCCCAAGTCTGAATTTGTCGAAGCTGTCAAAAATTCTACTCGGAGACAACACAAAGGGAACCACACGTTTACAGAGCTCCTTGACCGAAAATAATCTCAGGTTTTGATGGTGCTTGTCCTTCTCCTGCACCCGCGGTGCGCTTGCTTCAGGTTGCAGGACAAGATACCCTTCCAGCACAATATCTCGATGCGCACCTGAATGCGTGGCTGGGTCTGCAGTTATTGCGTAAGTTGCGATTCCACTTTGTCTGCTCTGCTGGGTCAGCAAGGCCACAGAGAAAATGAGAGTGAAGCAAAACTTATCGCCCGCTCTCAGCTTTCTGTCGCCAGAAAAACACAATTTTACTTGCACACAACAAAGGCTTGTTGATTGACTGATTGACTGACTTGATTGTGAGGAGGACATGCAGCCACGTAGGTCGGCCCAGTGTTGGTGCAGCTCAGGGGAGAACGGCAGCTGCATTTGCTTGGAACTCGCAGTGAAACTTGTGAGGATCTCACTTGACGGTGACAGACGATTCTTCATTGCATCAAGACGCCTTCTGATGATTTCATCTTCTGATTTCCCTTATGATCAAACCGACTCGTTTTCTTTTCACCAAAACGAAAAGCTCTTTGAACACACAACAATTCTGTTTCCCCGATTCTGTTTTATGTCTTTAAAAACACATCTCACTGTTTCGAGGTTTGTTCAAAAAGATGCAAAAGTGTTTTTCATTACATTTCCAATCAAGGTCATTCCTTTCACCCGACCTGCCGTTACTTTCGTGCAACGCACTGAACAATTCTGTCTTTGCTTTACATGTTAGATCAATTGGTTTTGTGGAGAGAAGAAACAAAAGGATCCATGCCTCTTCTGGTGACAAAGACGAAACACTGCAGAGATCAGCCGATGTCTCATTCGGCTGTTACACTGCACTGAACGCGCCCAATTGGCGTTTAATTGATTGGAATTCTAATCAAGGACATCTAAGCTCCAGTTGAAATAAAGAAAAGATAAGGTGCTTCAATTGGAGCATGTTAAGATAATGAGTTCCTTTGCCGCGTCTGAGGAGATTCGTTGAACTTTCCCCCTGGACGTGAACGGAATTCAACACACCAGGGTCTGAGGAAGGCTCTCAGCAGAAACAGCTGGGGCTCGATTCTGGACCCGGAGTTTCTGCCTGTTGTTCTTGTTTGGAACACTTCCCTTAAACCTCACTCATCTGCTTTTTCTTTCACCTGAAACTTGCGCGGATTCTTTGGAAAAACAAAACTCAGTTTGGTCAGAATTCCTTGGAGTACGAATTTAACTGTTTTCACTCATTCCAGCGAAGGCATTTGTAATTAGTCACTGTATGCTGTCCGCGCCAAATGGACATCCATTGGCTTGGTGGGCAATCTGTAAAGAGGCTCATTTGGAGCCTCTGTTCACAGAATTCGCAACTGATCAGAAGCTGTTTGTCTACAAATGACGCTGGCCGGCGGCTCTGTCTGCTCTGTGAAAAATAGACAATCTGGCTGCTCCTTTTCGGTGGCATGATCAACTCATGACACTGGAGACTCCCAGGACTTTGTTTTTTTTTTCTGTGTTGGAAGAATTTTGTCCAGATTTCCACCTGGTCAGAGCCACTCGTATGTCCTTCAAGAGTTTCAGCTACATCAGTATGACGAAAAACGTACAGGAGATATTTACCTGGTGTTGAGGGAGTCTACACATAAATCATTGTTTGCTGCTAATGAAACGACACTCGGTGACAAAACACTTGGTTGCCGAAATAAACCCAGGACTTCCTTCCACGAGAAGCGCTGCTTCCATCTATCACACTTTTAAAATATTCCCCATCCCCTTCTTTCTCAGGGATAAAAGATAGGGCTTCCGTGCTTGGGCTAATGAGAAGAGGGTTAAAAATAGATCAATCTCCTGCGTGTTCCTGGTGTTGAAAAAGAAGCAGTGGAGACAATTCACACAGGTCAGCAGGGTCAGTTCAAGACAGAATCTGTGTTTGTTCGTTGTACATCTTGCCGAGAACAGCGTGTGAAATACAAATTGTTCCGGATCCGAAAAAATCTCCCTCATCCAAACAACGCCTGGCTTTTTGAGTTTGGGGGCGCCAGCCTGAGTTGGTTGTGATAGTGCTTGAAACTTGTGAGGACAAGAGCAGTGGTTTGTGAAAATGTTGTTGGATGTGGCGTGAAACGAAAGCGGAACAACACCGGAAAACACATTCTGCCTTTGACCTGAGCACCCCCACTTTCCAAAGGGGCTTTGAAAAGACATAATATGCAGGAAACAAAAACCAATAAGTGGAGTTTCTGAGACTGGAAGATTCTGGAAAATGTCGTCTAGTCATTTTAAATAAATTCTTTGCTTCCCAGACTAAAAATTCACTTCAAATGCTTCCTTTCCCATTGGTTTCTCTTGAACTGAAAACATTTTGCGCAAGGAGAAATGCCGGTCACATTTTTCCGTGGGGACAGTTTCCAAAGGAAGTTTCTACATTTCCCTCTCCTTGTCGCCCAAAGTCATATCGCCTTTGTTCTTTTCTTTTTGAGATCGGGACACCTAAAGTTGGTCCACATCATTTGGTGTGTCTGGACTTGTGCCATGGCCAAAGTTTGAGGCAAGAGATGTTCGGACGAGGATAAGCGTAAAATAGGGCTTCAAGACTGCCTTTCAAGCGGTGCACATGCGAGGAGACGACAGTGGATGTAATTTGGAGCCGCGCAAAAGCGCCACGTCCCATTCAGGGACTCGTAAATCACGGTAAACGTTTCGCCATCGCGACACAATTGAACGGCTGTTCTTCCAAACAGTTTGTACGGCGCACATTTTACTGCACATTGTCCATTCACAAAGGCTGCCTCATGTTCGTGCTGGAAACAGATTATCAAAGGTTTCAGTGCTGAAGTCAATATTTTGACTAGTTCTTCATGACAGCCAAACTGGTTCTGCTGCAGGTTGCAAAACCCCCGGCTTCTTGAAGCACCAGAAGGTGAAACTTCGGCGAGAAGATTGAAAGTTTTCTGAGTGCTTTCTCTCCTTCATGCTGCATCATCGGGGAAATAGTTGATCAACAATGGATCCAACGCTTCCGTCTGCCATTTTCGTGGCTTGTTTTTGACAATGCCTGGACAGCGGACTTCAGTTCCACACAAGAACTTCTCTGCTCAAATTCATTGCTGAGTGAAGAAAAGTTTGTTGAGGAATTTTGGTTCATCATCACCCATGAAGCAGCCGCGCCACCAACAGAGGCCGAAGCTGACAACTGGTTTGTCTTCAAATGATCAATTTCTGCAGAAAACTTTCTGCCATTACACTGTACTTCAACATCAATTGAAACCACAATATTCAATCATCTTCTGCTGACCATACGCACGATCGTCTGTTTTTCTATTTGTCCAATCGCAATTTGCTTCTGTTCTGATCACAGATCAACATGCTGAGAATCCCACATGTTTAACGAGTTGTTAGAGCGATTACTATTCAGGCCCCATGATCCAATTATTGCAGACATATTTGTCTAAAGTCTTATGTGTTCCTTTCCTTTGAAAGCGCATCCTTTGCGAGACAAAATGTCATTTCGTGGCGTTTTCTGCATTTGTGTCTGGGGCGTCGTTGTCCCAGACAGGAATGGAAGGTCCGAGTGCTCGAACGTCATGCCCTGCGGTTTTCCCCGCAACCCCTCCTTGGGGTCGCCCCGTCCACCAAATACGAGTTCAACACAGGAGGTGAAAAATGGTTCAAACAAGAGGAGTCCCCATTTCCACCTCTTCTGCCTGCTTTCCAGTCGACATATTTGTCCAACTGCTGGGTTTGGGAGGGGTTCAACAGAAAGGGAGCGTGACCAGCCACAAGGAACTGAATCAGGGACATCGTTGAATCGTTGAACCTTTCATCTTGTTGTGATCATCACTTTCTTTGCTTGAGGCAAATCTCAAACCCTGAGAACTCTTGCAGGGTTGCGTACTTGAACAGTCGAGAGTTTGACTGCCCTCTTGCAGTGTTTGTGGACAGCAAGCCACCTGTACCCTTCTCCCTTGAACCTGTCCCCTGTTGAGGGAGGACGAGAGGAATGTATTTGGAGAAGATCAAACTGGGAAGCACTTCCACGACAATTTGTTCACCTGTGTGCACGTGTTCTGCGCCCTGCATGATCGTAGTATGGCTGACCCTTGCACATCAGTCCCCATGTAGTATTTGTTCACCCTGGACCAAAGATTGTGGAGTGTTCTGGTTTGTTCTGACCCGTTGGGAGACCTCAGATGGTCTGACTGCTGCGCTGAACTTTGCGGTGAACCAACTGCTAATTGCCTGCGTTCGACTTGTGGTCGCGCTGACTGGCATTGAGATCACAACCAAGTTGGGCCGGTCATTTGTTGTCGGACACCGTGCAAGCACGAGCAGGGCAGAACATCAGTACCGATTCTTGGTGCTGTTCGGCTTTTTTCCAATAAACTGGGGCCATTCAGATTCGAATTTGCCCAAGTTGTGTTCAGTTTCTATCTCAAGTGACCAGGTCGTTTTGTTTTGTGGTGTTATTTTGTTGACAAATGTCTGATGCATTGTTGACGTCCATTTCAATCTGTGGACTGTTTTTGTTCGACGCAGTGAACAAAATTGGTTGTTGACACCTTACGCTTTGTTTTGTCCCCTCTTTCCACGCTGAAGCGCCTCAAGGTCCTGGTCAACAAACAAAACACCCTCACTTTGTGGGTGGAGGGGATGACAAGCAACAGCTTGAACATTGCAGTCCGAGAAAACAAATGTATTCAACCTTTCTGGAGGGGAAAAGCTGTGACCTTTAACGACACACAAGTAATTGAAATGGCTCCCGTGGTTTTCTGCAACCTCGGCTTGCTTTATTTCCTCTCCACTGAATCACATTTTCATTTGGTGAAAATTGGCTAATTTCCACTTTAACGCAATAAACGCCGAGATAGGATACCGACCGAATAAACCTCTTGTTCAAAGAGTCAGTTCCATGCAACTATTTCTGTCCAGCGGTTGAATGCTGCTGAAGCTTGAGTGTCAGATGCAATTACACTCCCAGAGCAAACAAAAAGCTGAACACTTGGATATCAAAGCTTGGCGCCTTTTCTCTTTTGAAGTTACCTCGTTGGCAATGCCATTTTTCAAGTTGTCCACTGTGCTGTTGCTCTTGCGAAATGTCCGATTCCAAACACAAAGTTGAGATCTGCAATTTGCACGATTTTTTTTCCAGATTTATGTGCTCTCATATTTCGTGTTGCATTTATTCTTGTACACCCACAAAACTGTGAAAGTTTTTTCAACCGTTCTCGTGGGGCAATTATTCTTTCAAAAACATACCAACTCGTGGAGCCTTTTTTTTTGGGGATGGGACTTGCGGTTTTCGGTCTGGTGCGCAACGATTGTCTTCACGTTGCTCCTTCTTTTTTTGGTCGCGCGAAGGCGACTAGTTTTTTTGAAGGAGATAAGCGAGGAACAACCCGTGGTATCACATGCTTGATGGGACCAGGACCATGATGTCCAGGTTTGAAATGATAGGCAGTGCGACGTGATCTCAGTCAAAATTTGCCGCACTTGCTGCACGACATTTTTGCTTTGTCCTCACCCTTTTTGTGATCTCGTGGTTTCTCTGCACGACATTGGCAGTCTGTGTCCCTGCATGAGTGTTTGTGCCAACGCCCAAAACTGTGTTTCCAGGACATGCTCGGATTTGACGAAGTCCTGTGTGCACTGACGAGTACAGATGTGCACGAAAAACACCAATGGGTCGCTTGGACAGTTTTGTGGACCGAGAGTTTGATTTACGATCTTCAGTAATCAAGGGTTTTTCTCAGTTCCACATGAGGCGAAGTGAGAATAGCTCAACTAATTGCGACAGTAAGTCAGCAATAACACACCCCTGTGAAAGATGCCCACAAGTAACTTGTTCCTGTCGTCTCCGAGAATGGCTGGAGGACGCTGCAGCCAGTGGGCTGTTCAGAACCTGACTCAACACGCTCGTTTTGACATTCTGAAAGTCTTTGTGATCAAAACCGCACAATGTACGAGAAAATTCTACATTCTGATTTTGTTGAAGTGTCGCTTGCTCACAGAGCACCGAAAATATGAGAAACTTACTGCTATGCTTCTGCCCACAGTCAGGTTCATATTGTGTTTTCATTGCTGATTTAATGCAAAGATAAATGAGAAAATCAGTGCAAACGAAGTGGAAGTTATTGAGTCTTGGGTCGCGCTTTATGAAGTTGCAACGGGGAGAGTTTTCATAAAGAGCCATGCACACAGGCACACAGATACACAGGCAATAATCAGCGCGACAGTCAGCCATGAATTCAAGCACGTTTTGGTGCGTCAAATGTTTGGTCCTCAAAAGCTGCAACTTGTTCTTCAGCAAGTTCCGAGGGCATGTCGTTGTGCAGGAAAGTGTCATGAAAGCTGGTTTGGCCGCAGCGATGGACCAAAGTAACTTTTATCTTTTCAAAAAAGGGACTCCTGCTAAATTTCTGTTCAGCAACAAATGGGCGTGTCCAATCAGAGAAACAAAACAAGCGTGTCATTTCCTGCAACAATCTGCAGAAACTGGTGCAGTCTCGTTTTCAACAAAATAGGACTGATGATACCATTCAGTTCTGTGTGATCCACAATGTGACCAAAAGTATGTGACCATCTGGAATGGTCACTGTCCCTCCAGAATGGTCACAGATACATAATGTGACCACAGATGTCAAGAATACGGAAAATTCACAGACCTTTTGGTCACACGGAATGGACACATTCTTCGTCAGATGCCCTCTTGACAATAAGGAATGCCTACGCAGGCAATGAGTGGACGAGAAAATTGTATTCTTTGTTTGTCTACAAATAGATCTATCAAAAATGATACAAAACAAAACAAGAATTTTTCTTCCAGAAATCTGACAGACAGTCACAAGGGTGGGGTCACACTAATACCTTGCTCATCTTCACACTGAGGTGCCCCGTTTGACACAATGTACACAACCCGAGGTCAGGCAGGACCGTGCGATTAAATGGCAGTTTCAGCGCTGGAGACAGATTGTGAGCCGCGGTGATCAGAACCGACGCCCCATAAACGCGCTGAGGCTCCGACATTGCAGCGCTTCCGACAGCTGTAAGCCGCGCACGAACCCTGCCGCTTATGGAGCGTCGCGCACTCTCAAAGCGTTGCTGCGTTTGCGGTGCTTTTGCAGTGAGTTGACACAGAAGTTTGTTGTCAGCCGGTTTTGTTTCCTGACTCAATCAGTTGAAGCACTTTGTAACAAGGCAAGAAGCAAACTGATTTGCAGATTCTGAAAACAGAACGTCAACAGATTCTCATGGCATGATGGTTTTGTCGACTTCAAGACGTCTTTTCCCATTACCACGCATGTGATACACAGTACATGTAATTGACCAAATCTGCTGCGAGTGGATTCCACCAGACTCAGTGGACTTATGCGAAAGCGGAGTCTTCCCAAATCTTCTGAAGACATCAAATCAAGCTCTTCATGGTCAGCTGGAAACCAATTCTGATTGAATCAATTTGACGGACACTCAAGCCACGGGTGAACAAAGCGGTTTCGCTGGATGATTTCAAAGCAGAAGGTACATCAAAAGTGCTTCAATGAACAAGACGCACAGTGATCCCCACAATCCCAAATCACGAACTCGACACGGATCAAGACGAACATTACATGGTTTCTATTGTCATGTGTGAAAGACCAACTGGACAAAAAAGACAGGAACCTCTCTCAATTCAGATTTCCTGACGATTGCTTGTCTCCAGACAGAATTTTCGACAAACTTCTTCGACTGCTAAACAAACGCCTTCACGCAGTCATCTTCAGACGTCACAGTGCGATGCGGTTGTGATCCAAACGCACCTCTTCAATAATTGTGTTTCAACCAAATCCTTCCTCCACTCAGTCAACCTTCGGCCCACGTCATTTTTGCTCAACTCATTGGCCCATCAATTGGCATTTTGTGAGTTCTCTTTCGTGATTGGTGCACATTGTCAATGACGCAAGTCTGGAGCGCAACTTTCGAGCAATCCCACGGCTACTGAAAATCGCCCACAAAAGTTGCTTTGCTCACATCTCATTACAAAGTCATCGACTGCGGTCCGTCGAGGGAAGTCGCGCTCAGCTTTGAAAACGAGGAGACTGAAGTACAAAAAGAAACAGAAACACAGAACAAGAAAAGCAGCTTCACTTGCGCACAGAAGACACGAGCCGTTATGGCGTTTTTGTAATGGCCTGCAATCATCAGTGGACTCTATCTGTCAACTTTTAACTGAGGCCAAGTCGAGCAGCAGTCGAAGTAGTCACCGAAAAACTTCCGTGGTTACCAACGTCGTTGCCATGTTCAAGAGCCAGAGTGTACTACTCCTGCTTGTTGCCTACCATGGTAAGTGACATTTTCTTGCGCGTACAGACATGCATGTGCACATTTCACCCTCGTTTTGCAAAGTTTTGCGCTCGGACACGATTCAAACTGAGGCTGGACCAAAATCAACGGATCATCCTGTATCCGTGTCAGACTTCTCAGTTCTCGTATTCATTCTCAAGAAATCGCTTTGCACAAAGCTCCAACCCAAAGAGAAAACCACCAACCGAAAATGCCGAAGACAACTTGGAGATCCAACGGCAGTGAAATCAGGTTCCATCGCTGGAATGTCACAAAAAGGCTGTCGGCATGTTTATGTTGATCTAGATGGGTCAAAATGTTCGAACTCGTTCGGTTTTTGTTGGTCGTGCCAGCGATTCTTCCGACCAGGCGATGTTGCTGCACGGCGGTTCCGCGTGTGTTCCGGCTGGGGTTTTCTGGCGTTCTGGCCTTTTTACGGTTGGTGTTCGTGTTGCCATTTCAAGCGACAAACAATCGCATTTCGACACACATTGCCTGATACTCTGGACAAAGTTCTTCGCGTGAACGGTTTCTCTCCACCAAACGTTTCACCCCAATCCAATTTCTCGACAACATCCTTGCAGAAAACTGGACTCCATTTGGAGTGACTGTCTGTCGGTTACCCGTGTGCGTGGAGCCAGAGCACTCGCTTTCTACCGCCCCGCAAAAAATTTGAACTCATTTCATTGTCAAAACGTTCAAGGTTGGGGCCAAGCTTTCACAAATAACATGCTGTCTGTCTGTCTGTCTGTCTGTCTGTATGTCTGTCTGTCTGTCTGTCTGTCTGTCTGCTCTTTTGTTTACGACATTTCGCTGCGACACTGAAAGGAGGAATGCCCAGCTCCATTGGCAGTATCTTTGCCATTGGTCTCTTCCAGAGACGAATGCAGAAATTGGGAGCACCGATTTCACTAAATCAGAATAATGGGATGGAAAGTTATTATGTGAGTGTTTCAATCATATTCTTGCCCTTTGCACTGAATTTCTTCGTTCCATGACAAGTCTGAATGCGATGAATCGGCAATCCTGCGCGAAGACAAATACGGCACTGGAAACGGGGTGTCCATTCATCCATTACGATCGGGGCTGAGATGTACTTTGCTTGAGTGTTTCTTACGCAAGTCCTAACATCGTTCTGAACCAACAGCTAAACTCGACAAATATGGAAAGCATCTCAAGTCCTATTGGCAAGAGAAAAACATGGTGTTTGTCTCCATTGTCACGGGCGGTCAATGAATACAAAAACCGGCGTGCGGTCTGTGCTTCTTGGGAAAGTGCCTTCTCTATCTCAAGCCGCACTGAATTTGCTTTCTCGTAAGCCTTATCATCTGCGGAAGAAATCAAAAGGCACTTCGTTTGGCATCAGTGACAAATATTGACAATCGTCGACGGCTTGGTGCAGATTCGCTGAGGGGCTGTCTGGTCGGATTGCTACTCGCCTCGTTTCGTGGTCTGTTCCAAAGAGATAAATTCGCGGATAGCATCTCACTCACAAAAGTCGGGTCCGAATCTGTCCGCCGCATTATCTCTCAAGCCCTGAAGGTCTCAAATGAAATTTCAGGCGCTGAAATGAGATCCACTTGGGATGAGAAGCTTTCACAAAAACCGAGTTAAAGTCAAACCGTAACCAGAAAGAGCATTGATGATCATCATGGAAAACAAATTTTCGCTCTGAAGAACATTTCCTTCTGCAAAACATTGCACCCATCTCGCAAAACCCATTGTTAAATCTCCAGCACAGAAATGTACATTTCCTTCCTCCCGTCAGAGTTGTGTGCACCACCCATTTCGACTGAAAATACGGTCAAATCGAATTGAAAAGCAACGGTTTGACACTTTATGTCTTCCAAACAAAGCGGGAGTGCGCCTCAAAGGTGTGTGGCGGGCCTGCAGGAAAACAATCATTCTTTGTGTGCTTTCCATTTTGTGAACAAAGTCCAACCTCAAGATCCTGAAGAAGTTTATGACGTTGACGTCGCAACTGTCTGAGCAAATGACCGACTTGTTCTCGAGAGGAGGTTTGGATGTGACAGATGTGATCGATGCTGGAGCCAAGTCATGGACTGCTGAACAACGGGAAGACAACAGCGAGAACATTGAACTGGTTGGGTTCAATTCAACAGTAAACCGACAAAGAGCACACGTTCCACACTGGCGGAGTTCCTTTGAGAGGATGCAATTTCTAAACAATACCCCGGTCATTCACACCCGTCACACTGTCTTGCGACATGAAATGCTGCAAATATACGTTTTGGATCTCTCGCTTACACTGCAACCCTTGTCAGGTTCAAATCTAACACCCTGCATTGAGGGCAAGACTGCATTAGAATGTCCACTGGGCTCGCTCCAGTTGTCATGTGCCAATTTTATTTGTCTCCTCCGTTGGCCACACCAGTTGCTTTTCTGAACAGATTCTGGTTCGTCTCGACTGTGCAAGAATGGACTGCTGCTGAGGTCTGTGTGGAAATTCACCCTCCATATTCGAGACCGAACATGGAACACAACACGTCGTTGGATTGAAAAAGCAGTCACCTTCAAGAGGCAGGACTGGTGGTAGACTGGTAGGCTACCTGCATGCTCTGAGGTGGAGGAGTGAAGCGAGCAACAATGCAGGAATTCACATGCGCCTTGGCACTTTGTTTTTCACGGCAATTCGGCAAGGCATGGGTCACTCTATTTGTCTGGGGACTTTTCTCGCTTCCCTTCCTCCAGTGACACAAAAATGGTCACGTCATGGAGCGGAGACACACAGCGCCAGCCGAAGGGCCAGGGTGAAGTGCGATCGCTGAGACTGTCTTCAAAACAGGGTCCTGTCGAAACCCTGTACAAGTCCACGCAATGTGCAGAGGGCTCAAAGTGCATTGCCACGACAGTACAGAAAAGTCCAAGAGTTCACAAAGAGGAAGGACTGAATAAATCTGCACATCAGGAGATCCTGATAGTAGATCTTGTGAAGAGCAATTTGAATTTTCCTGTGTGAAGACGGGTTGATTCCTGGTGGGTACACTCTTGAACCAGAATAAATGGAAACAAAAGCCAGGTTTTGCTTTCCAGAAGACAACCTGAGGCCGCGGTCACGAGCATACCCGTACATCCAGCACACACGAAGTGACGTCAGTTTGTCATGTGTGGTTTCCTGGTGATTTTTGTTCAGAATCTTCAAGCAAAACAGTTTCCGAACGATTTGTTTTCTCACCAGCAAGTGAGAAACCACTTACCAACTGTATTCACATCAACAGAGAGCCGGGCGGCAAAGGACTCTTTGCAGATTTTTGGAAGCCCTATGTTCCTCCAAGGCGGTTGGTTTCAGCCAAATTGACTGACATGTGTGCAGTCCGCATTTGATGGTGACCCCTCAGCAATATGAAAAAAAAAAAAGAGTTCAACGACAGGTTTGGTTTTCACAGAAAAGAAACAAAGAACCCCCCCCCCCCGCCAAAAAAACTTGCAAAAAGTTCGAGGCGGAAGCCAGAAGACTGAAGACAATTGATTGTGTTGCCAAACATTTTGGAGGCAAATGAGCCTCAAGTGTTGAGCGCTCGACTGGGGCAGATCCAATCTCGCAAAACACTTCGTGTATTCAGTTTCTTTGTTGTGTTGGAGTACGAGGGAATGCCTCTCATTCTGCACAGGTATGCAGTTGGATTTCAAGGTTTCAATCAGACTTTCGAGTAACAAACGCGCCTCTCGCACACACTTGTGAAGCTTTCATGTTTCGTTTCATGTGCTTTTCCGACATATTTATTGAAGATCTGAGGAAAGAGTTTTGTTCTTGTGTCAGTGATGCATCACCACAACCTTGACAAAACAAATGATTCTGCTTCGACGCACACAAACAAATCTTGAAAGAATGGGGCCAAGTTTTGCGCAAAATCTCGAAAACGTGTCTTCGAAGAAAAAAGAAAGTTCTTCACGACCCCACCTGTCTGTGCAGTCGCCCTGATAATGCAAGTCTTTCACTCCCTTTCATCCCACAGCGAGTCCGTGTGTTTGTTTCGATTGCTCTATTGATCCCTGGTGCCAGACTTATTCTTCTTGCTTTTCCTCCCCACTCCCTCATAAAAACAGCAGAACAACGGGTGCCTATATGCAGATGCAAGTGGCAAGAAGAAAGTGCTCTTTTCTATAGAAATGCTTTGCTTCAGACGAGAGTTTGTATGTTTAACAGCTCTGAGGACAGTCCGTCCTGCATGGGTGTGAAGTTGGTGCCTGGGGAAAAACAAACCTTCAACCAGTTTTGCGACAACTAATCGGACACGGAAGCAAGAAACGCAAAAAAGACGTGCGCGTGCTCGTCGCGTTTCCTGGTCAAACATCCGAAATGAATCGTTCGTCCTTCATCAGCAGATCGCCCTTCAATCTGCAAAAACGGAGTGGGGTTCTGGACTGGGTGTCTATTGGAAATATATTTTGTTTCCCAATAAATGGCAATATTTCGGAGCACATCAAGGGCATCAGCAAAAGGACAACCGCTTCAAAAACGGTCTCGTGAAAGATTTCTTACCAAATTTCCAGTTCTTCTCCCTGCATTTGTGTAACCAAAAACATTTTGCGTTCAAGCTCGTGTCGCGGACTAGAGGTCCCAACAGCAGAATTAGAAGCATCTGAGTTTCCACCAGCATGTTGGTCCATACAAATTCTCCACGTCCTTTTCATCTCACCTTATCTTCTGAAAACACTGCATGCCTTCCAGCCACTTCACTCCAGAGCTCACATGCAACAGACAGAAGAACCGAAAACAGCGTCTTTGCATTTTGTTGTGCTTGTTCCCTTTCCCACGCGTTTTTGTGGTCACAACCGAATTCAACTGACGATGTGCAGCATGGAAAGCTGACACGTTTTCTCAGCCTCTTGCTTGGCCGTACCTGTGAACGTTGGTTTGTGGCATGCAACCTTTGTCACGGATCGAAATGAATTGGAGTTGCAGTCTGGCGACACACGCGAACACCACGGCAGTTTTGCTTGTGGAGACTGCAGTTTGGACAAAATGACTACCGGCGCCAAGTCACGCCAACGACGCACGCCAAATGACCTTCTTTGTCTTGATTGAAATCCAGATTCTAACCAATTTCAACATTTGATGTTGCAACTTTTGGCTCGAAAATTGAACACTTCACGCTTCCGTGTTTTGCTGTCTTCTCGACGACCACGTTGAAAAGAGGCGAACACGTCTCAGAACTGTGTCTCCGCGGTCAACGCGCTTCTGACATGACAGCGTCCTCCCCAGCAAGAAAGAGCCAAATTTGTCACATTCAGACCCCCACGGGTGAAGAAACTTGTTAAGTCATTGGTCTGAAGACAAAGGCCCCAAGAAGTATCAATGACTCTGACTCCAAATTGCAGCTTCTGCGATGGGATGTACAAGGCCCTGCGCAACTTAATTCGTCACTCCTGTTGCGCAGACATGACCTTGTGCCGGGCATTTGAAATCAATCAAGACCCCAAAACTTTTTTGTGACAAGGATGCGTGTTTTTGTTTGGGGACATTTTGCTCGCGACATACCAGTGATCGAAAAAACCCACACTGCAATGCACTTTTTCAGAATTCTTGGAATAATCAAGGTCAGTTTGTTCCACAGGGTCTTGGGTATCTAGACACTCAGAGTGAACACTGGGGACCAGAAGTCTCTTTTCTGCAGACTTCTGTGATAAACGACGTCTTTGGCTGAAATGATAGTTTGAAATGCACGAGATTTGCTCTTGCATCCAGGACAAAATCTGTAGATCTGTCCCTTTCCAAAATGCGGTCGTTGGCTTGCACTCAGTGATGGTGAGGGAGCACTCATACATCTCCACCCTTCACGACCAAAATTTATCAATTGAGATGTGTGTGTCAGTGATCACATTTTGTGTGGCTCATCAGTATTTCGCGCTTAATTAGCCTAATGGCGATTAAGATGGATGAAGCATGGAAAATGATACGAGTAACAATGTTTCATCACAAGTGTTGCTTCGACCGTTGCATCGTTTGTTGGGAAGGCGGCGAGCATTCACTGGTGATAAACGCCCACCGATGTTACGTGAATACACAACAAATCCCTGACCTGGAAGTCTCATAAACCAGTCCAAATGAAGCAGGTTCACAATCCACCGGCGCCAATTAAAGAAGCTGATCGAAATACAAAGGAAGGTTGTTTGACACACATCACGTTGCTTCAAGTCGAAACCTGGAAACAGTGCTTGTCCTTGGTTGTGACTCCGGTAATTTTCCTCTGAAAATTTGGTTGACATGCGTCGTGTCATTAAAATGCAAATTGGAACGCAAAGGGCTTGAAAACTGATCAAACTCTCCAGGAAGGCTTAATTGTGTTAAGACACAAATGCACTCGGATTTGTATGGTACGGGATGGGTATTTGTGAAGCTGTTCTTGAAACATCCGAAGTCATATCTGTTCATTGAACTTCTGATCTACACCCACGTCTCAAGAGACGAGTCGTTCTACTGTCTTTCAAAGTTATGCGCTTGTCTTGATATTGAAATCCACGTCGAAGGTTTCTGGCACCTAAATGCCTGATGGGGGTCGGTTTGGTCCAAATTCCGTGAAAGTTGCTTTGGTGCAAGTAAAACAAACGGGAATCTCTTGGCGCAAGTGAGCAGTTACTGAACATTGCCGAGAAGGGAATTCAGATCTTTACAACTTCATGATGTGCACTCGTATGCTGCCTGTGTGAACATTTTCAGCGAAGAGTTGGTGCTCACAATTGGCAAATAACGTGACTTTGATTCTTTTTCAAAAGAGACGGTTTGATGTTTGCTCAACATGATAGAATTTTGAGACGTTCAATTTGGCCCAAGGCACATTGCAATTGAGAATCATGATATGTTCACTTGAAAATTGTTCCATCTGGTGCTTACGTCAGCGGATTGAGGGTGAACGGAGACCTTGGGCTCCGGTGACTCCCAAAAACATCCTTTCACCATTCACAGTGAAATTTCAAGAGTGACGTTGTGCACCAAAAACTCCTCTCAAAATTAGGAATGTTTCAGAGATGTTCTTGACTTTTTGTCACCTAGGAATGAAAAGAGTATTGAATCAAGTTTTTGCAAAACACGCCCATCGCCTGTGTGAAGTTTACAGGTTGTAAACATCATGGCTATTGGTCACCTAAGTCCCACATCGTTTGGTAAGATCCAATTCAGAGGCTGATTCATCTCAAAATCTAAATGGTTTTCTACCTGTGGCCAAAAATTGCAAGAATTATGTGAACAACAGAGTTGGGATCCTCTGCAGGCACAAGAGTTACATGATGCTGGTGTTGAAGGTCAGTGGAACAGTAACTGCAGAACACAAGACTGAGTAGAATTGCATCCATAAAGTCACAGTCTTCTGGTTCCATCAAGTGGGTTGAGAACTATCAGCTTTTGTGGTCTCTGGCAGAAAAGCTTCAGACTTGTGACCCACCCAAACATGATTGAAATTATTGCGTCCTGCCATGAAAGGAAACAGTCAATTTGGGCAACAACTATTTTTCCAATCGAGGGGAAGGTTAAAATGAAATCCAGTCATTCTGCACACATGCATGTGTGCACACAGATGCACACACATGCGCATACAGGCACGCACACGTCGAGGCAGATTCGGATATTTGTGAGAAGGCAGAAAGTTCAGCCGTGACCAGATACAATTGGCGGAACAGACACTGAAAAGTCGAACAGCACAAGCCATGTCAGCAACAATCTCAGTTGCAATGGCTCCAAGTGTGTTCACTGACTCAATTTCAGAGGGTCGTGACATGCATGGCTTCATGCAAATTGCTCATTGACCAAAAGGGAAAATTCAGGAAAGACCCACAAAATGGCAATTGGCTGAGACACTCAACTTTCTGTAGGTACCAATATCATCTCAATCAAAGTTGTGGCTTTGGAGATATCACAAATTTTGTGTCAGATACAACCCTTCAAAATTGCACATTTCACACTGAAATTTGAACAACTTGGAACAGTCTCACAGCACACCTTCTGTGGCATGAGGTGTGCTGTTGTATTTTGTTTCAACAGTCGCACATACAGTACTGTGCTCAAATTAATATCCGTCGACTACTGATCCATGGGTACTTTCTCACAAGTATCCAAACCTGCTCTTTTCTTGAAGGCGAATGTGAATGGTGAACTCCACGATGGGAGAAGCCTGTCTGAAGATCGAGTTTCAGGGGGGCCGTCTCGCCACACAGTGAGGTCTTCTGTTTTGCGACTCTGGTAATTTCATTCAGTCTCGTTTTTTGTGGATCTCAAACACAACCCAAACGCAGTGACAGTTCAGACCGGAAACAGGAAGCGACTTCTTGAGGGCACTCCACAGAGCAGATTCAATTTTGACAGCCCTGTACAAGAGAGTAGGCTTGTGTACCTCACATCGCCTGGTGGATCCCCCCCCCCCACCAAAGAAATAAAGGACAAAAACCGAAGAGGCATGGGTTGTGTGTGGGTGGCGGAGGTCGCCACGAACCT
>JAAUXT010111780.1_pt1 | contig 25812 bp, 30 predicted proteins | sample 7278171 | NCBI WGS metagenome assembly JAAUXT01 (sample SAMN14350112, study PRJNA611818) | marine sediment metagenome | isolation source: surface marine sediment (1.8m) | place: French Polynesia: Moorea | collected 2018-08
CCAATCTTCAAACAAGGAAACATAATTGTATGTTGCATGTTGAAAGTGACAATTCCATCGCTTGTTCAATGGAAAAGAAACAGTTCATGTGGCTCTGTAACGTGAGGCATGTCACACCGATCTTCTTTTTTTCAAATAATTCTATGAAAATAGCAAGTGCAAACCAAATTAATATAAGAATAACGCAGTGTGACCTTTATGAAGTAATATCATATCACTTCAACAGGCCCACTTGAACAGAGATGCAGAAATTGGGAGTTTTGAGAATCGCCCGGGGTGGTCCGGACAATGGGGGACTTGCTTATGTAGCAGCAGGGTCAGGGAAGGAGGGTGGATCCAGAGGGGTGGGTTGAAGGGGTGGGCTGGAGGGGCAGGGACCAGGGGCAGGGTGAGAAGGGTGGGGGCTGGATGGAGTGGGACTGGAGCAGTGGTGCAAGCAGGGATGAAGGGCAGGTGGCTGGGGGCTGGGGGCTGTGGATCATCGTGCATCTCAAATTCAAGATTTCCCCCTCATTTTGGTGGAAGACAGGCTGCGGTCGAGGGGTCTTTACCCAAATGAACCCCAACGTATTTTGCGAAAAGTGCTTTTGCTTTTTGCCTGAAAACGCAAGAGTAAACCTCAAGACAGGACTTTCTGTAAGGGCGTGGGTACCACGCACTCAAGCTCCTGTATTGTTTCATCGCCTGTGTCAAACCCGACTCCACTATTTCTGTGCTCCTCTTCTCACGTTATGTCTTATGTTTTGAATAGAAAAGCTGACAACTTGCACCGAACGTTGAGGTACGTTTACCCCGTGGGTTACGTTCACGCGCTCAAAGCATCGCCGCGTCGCATGCCGATCCCCATTACAATGTCACGTGGGAACATTTCCAGAACCATTGATGTGAAACATGAAAGAAAGCCCTGACATTTCAATTGTTCAAACCTCGTAATACGGAGGGGGATCCATCCAGAGGGATCCAGGATGATCAGGACTCAGCCCTCCAAATGGATTGAGTGAGGATGGGGACCCAGAGGACCCAGGGCTGGCGCCCTCCACAAGAGGTAGAGTTGGGCCTCGTGATTCTCGAAACATCAATCCACTTCGGGGTGGGGTCTCCATTTGCGTACTGAAATTTTGCGAAATTCACACGACCAAGAAAAGACGCTGCGCCCCCCCCCCCTGCCGACTCAACCACAAATTTAGGACTCGCCCCTTAAATGGCAACAATCAGGAAATTTGTACCATTTTTGAAGATTTATTGTGGGTTTTAAAAATGTATTGTTCCAAAGCGGCTCAGTGTGTGCGACATTTTAAGACTCTCAGCAGAGCTCTCTTTTTCTCCACCATGCCGAAGAATGACATTTGAATTCTGTCGTTTTTTCAACCAGTTTCCTTTTTGTTTTCCACTCAATTATGAAAGACAAAACTCGTTTTGCCTAAATCTGGGTCATCTTGACGACATTCACCTGTTGGCATCACGCAAGGCGGAGAGATTTCGTCAGCATTCTGGATTCTCACTCGACCCTCAAATAGGTGGGACACGCCCTGTCCACCAAAATTTTCACCTGTTTGTGCGATGTTCCTTCAGGGCAGGGTGTTCCAGTGCTATCCAATCACATCGTGCCAGCTCCATCCCTGAAGGGGCACACAGGGGGGCACACAGGGGGGTATGAAGGTGGGGGTGCTTTGAAGGGGTGTACTTGTAACGGCACCTTGGCTTGGATGTCCCACGTCACATCATGTTGTGTCCAGCCAGGGTGCACAGGGGACGCGTCAATAGGGCCTGGGACATCGCACCCACAGTTGCCTTGCGCACTCCTGCTTGTTTCCAGTCTTGGAGGCGGTGCTCCAGGGTCAGAACAACCGGTGGCTCCCTTCAGCCTCAATTTGGATACAGCGTCTGCTGCGTGGACCCTGGGGACCTGATTCTGACTCTGAACAAAGGGCTCGTGCAAAATTGAAGATTGCGTGGGACGATGCGAAGTTCGATTTCGTTTTCATGTTTTCACAAGTTGAGGTCTGTACATACTGAAGCGGTTTTCATTTTGCTGGCGCCCGGTCGTTGTTTTGATGTTGGCGTCAAAAATTTGCATTGGACCCAATGGTACAACTTTGGACGTCAGCCCAAAAAACGACCGCGCGTCACCAATGTGAAAACCTCTTCAGATTTGCAACCCCAACTTCAATCTGAAACCAGCTGGAACCGAACCTCTCTCAGGCACAACACGTCAGAAAAAGACTCGTGGGCTCCACGTTCAGGTAAACCTTGTGGAAAATCCTGCCTTGTCGCTTTGGTCGCACCACGTGACTTCCGCCAGAACTGCCGGGCCGGTCGGAATCAGTCACGTGATTTTTGGCTGATGACAAAGTGCAGTCTGCGTGAATTGTGTCAATTAGAAAGGTGGGGGGAAATGTCACGCGTGTTTGGGCGGTGCGTCGGGCTGGTGCGTCCCGGAGGCCCGTCCCGCGCTGGGTACGTCACGTGTTGCGTCGATGCGTTGCGTCTCTGCGCAGGTCATGTTGGCTCTGTCCCGCGCTGGTAAACCGTGCGCTGGGGCCCTGTGTGGACCAGGTCCTTGTCAGGTCTGCTTCACACAGGATGTGGCTCGAGTCACGTGCTTGCCTGAGACTCACGTGTTGCTTGCGTTGCCATGGAAGCGACGCAGAAGACCGAGGCCTGTTTTCACTGGACGCCCAATTCGCTGCGTCCTGTATGTCCTTGTACAAGGACGCAATGCACGACGCATCCAGCGTGAATCAGACCTGCAGGCACCGGAGTTGTTCGCCTGATTGGAGGACAAGGGACGGGGACACGAGACTGAGGTCTGTTTCACACCGGAAGTGTCCCACGTCCCTGGGGACGCGCACGAGCCGTTCTGGTGGGTCAGGATCTCACGGGATCTTGCTCCTGCACTTCCAAGTCTGCGCGTTGCCAAATTTATCCAGAGCCCACATTGGTCTTGTGCAGTAGATTGCACTTGGTACGATATCACTCAATACGATATCTCGCCCAATTCAATGACATTAAAACCCCCAAAAAATATTTCTTCCTCATACGTTGTACCAGCATAATTTGACATGTCGGACAAAGCAGGAACCACTGTATGAGGAGCAAAGCACCGTTGACACGTGCATGAACGCAGTCCATGACACCTACAGCATTTCCGGCGCAACGCCTGTTGACTTTGAGAGTGCCGTATCCAGTGTTGCACGGAACCTGTTGACTGGGTTTTCTACAGAGACGCCACCCATGACGTCTGCATTGCACGCGACGCAATGACCATGTGGTCAGTACAGGCACGCACCGCTCAACGCATCCACTGTAAACTTGACCCGTTCGCTTGACCACGATGCCTGCTTTGTTTGTCTACCACGCCGTGACGCCGGCTGCCTCTCACTTGCTGTTTGTCGCAGATGACGCGATTTTTCAGTCGATCACGCGTTTGGTCGACACTCAAACATGTCAAGTCAAATATTTTTGATTTTCAAAATGCTTGTATTAACTGATTAGAATGAACAAAATTCAGCGAGTACAGTGAGACAATGAGTTCAAACATAAGAAATACGTGAAAATAAAATGGACAAACTTTTCTTTGTCAACACTACTTGTCGTGATACTCGACCTCGAATTTGACCTTCTTCATGTGTGATGAAGAACTGTCGACTTTTTCCAGAACTTGACCCAAAGACAAACACGCGCTCATGTTGTCTGACTGTTCACCAGTCTCTGATTTGACCTGCTTTTTGGGAGCAGTTGACACGGTGCAACTCACCGGTCGTTTCCGATTTTTGGACATGTTGCCAATTGTGGCCCTTTCAGCCTCTCGCAACAGATTTTCAGGAGTTTTCTTGTAAGATCTTACCACATCAGACTTGTGGCCGGTACGTTCTTTCAAAACCTGTTCATCCACCCCTTCAGAATACATTCGGGTGGTGGCTGAGACTCGCAGGCTGTGGTTGGTAAAGTGACCAAATTTGCCTATTTCTGCCATCAAGTTTTTGACTGTTTTGGTAATGGTATTCACACCAAGCGGCTTATCTGCATACCAGGTGTGCCCAGTCATCTTGCCCTTGCTCAAAGAATACTTGTACAGTGCATTTGATGTCGCCTTTTCCAGAAGCAAACTCACATATTGCAATGACGGTAGATGTAGTATATGACTGAGCAGTGAGTAGTAGGAGTCTGTTCTGTTGAAAACAATAAGACATATCCCATAGCGATTGACTGTGATATATTGCAGGATCAATTCGTACTTGGAAGTTGCATTGTCGGGTATGTTTTAGAAGCACAATCAATTAAGTGCTGAGCATCCGTGTGTTGAATGTGTACGACAGAAAAAGACTGTACGGAGTAATAATAGCTCAGTCAGTGAATATGCATTAAGCAGTAGTGAAGTATAAATGCCCGGATTGAAGGAAGCAGCAGCAAGCGCGTAGTGAGGACTCAAGGCGCAGAGTGCGATCTCCTCTGGTGGACCTAACAGCACGGCACAAAAAGTCTGCGTTGGTTATTGGACCGCCACACCTGACTCGGTTGACTGTCACATGAGTGTGACAGCCGGACGATAGCAGAGAGACTCAAACGCGTGCGTGACTATTCACGGAATTTTTAAGCCGGTTTTACACTTATAGAGACTGAACAGTGTGTGTCGTGAAAAAAGCCGTTAGGAACCTGGTAGAAAAATTTTGCCGCGTGATCCATCACTTCTGCCCAGAACACAAGAAATCGTAGACACGGACTTCCGTGACCTCACATAAAACGATGCTTTTCACTCGCAACGGTGTTTCTACGCAGTTTCTTTCGCACGAATGATTCGGTCCGCGTACGATTCTGTTCTCCGACGTCTCCTTGACTTCGTCGTGGACGCACCGCTTGTGCCAGATTGACCTGCAGGAAAATCTTGACACAAGACTGTGCAAAGTATCTGTTGCATTCAGCTCAGAGCTACAGTGGAAAGATGCGTGTTGACACAAAATATACCAACACATCCAAGGCGAGTTTCCGCCAGTCCGGCATCCTGAAAGCTGGAAGTCTATTTCCGTCACACAATTGTGCGACTTGTTCTTGGATTTAATTTCGGACTTGTCAGCAAAGGGGAAAGGTACCAGAGTCCGAAGAAGAATTCTGGGTCTGCTGTGATTTCGAAATGATTCCTCCACTTGCGAATGACTTCTTGACACGCCAAATGCAAATTCAGTCGTTCCAAATCGAGAGTGCCTGTTGGGCGGGTTTGGCCTTGTTCTTTTCGGAGCATTGGATCGAGGCCGCGAGCAGCTCACAGAGGTGACCGATGCCAGGCAGAGATCCGTGCATTTAAGTGCTCTGTACGTGAAAACATGTACCTTCCGGCAGTGGACACTCCATGCACTCGGGTCACTCTGAGGTGAAAAAAGACTCGATGACGTGTGAAAAAGTTATGATTGTTTGGACGAAGATGCATTAAGAGGTGAATGACCAGCTGGGCGGGTTGGACGCGTCATACCCATGTTCTACCCCATGCAGTGTCCCCACAGTGCGAGCCGACACTCCACCACCAGGCCTCACTCGGAGTGAGTGGATGGCTGGGTGGAGAATGTTCTTGGAAATCCGAAGGGTTGCTGCGTTTTTTCCAAACTTGGTAAACGCCCAATGAACCCAGGCAGTGCGGTCCGAATCTTGTGCGTGGTGGATTGTCAAAGTCTGTCTCAGAAGTTCCATTCACATGGTTAATAATCTTGCAGAGAGAGGCAGGCGGAGATTATTCTGTCCAGCTTTCTTCCAACACGTACATTTTGCATGTCGTTTGGGGTAATTTCTCCCACACACACGGAAGGCATTTTTCAAAGAAATTTGGAAGGCAACAAAGAGATTTTGGAATGGCCAAGTTTACTTTTCACATCACATGGCTGATCCATTCGTGGCATTGAGACGTCGGCATTGCGGAAAATCTGTATCTAAAATTGGCAGCAATGCAAAGGGAGAAAGGCTTTCCTGGGAGGCAGTTTTGAAGGAAACCTGCATGCAACCCTTGAACCTAATTGGAGTAGTAGCAAAGGATTAGTCTGCCTTGCTTGCAAAGCAGTAATAAGTCTCGTTAAGCTGTTCTCAGGGCTCGGATTGCCCAGAACCGAGAGTTAATCACCCTGAAAGATTCATCTCCCAAGCTGAGGACTGGCCACTTCAAAACGTGAACAAAAGCCTTTTGGTATAGAGACGCACAAAAACCAAACAAGACGGACAGATCTGAAGTGGCTTCAATTGTGTGCGCTGCGAATCTGGAGACTGATAGTCACCGAGCAGGAAAAAGTGTTTTGGATCAAGTCATGTTGCCAGCTTATGTTGTCAGGGTCGCTCCTTTGTCCTTGCAGGCAAACTAATTGCTCTGAGGTGAATGACCTGAATGTTGCCAAGAACATATGATGGCAGCCATTGTTAGCTTCTCGCATATGCCAAGCAGAGAAAGCAAATGTTTTGAAGAAAATAGCCGCGTGGTCAACTTCTTGGTGTTGACCTGGCTGGAAATCCGCGAGCCTTGGAAACGTTCCCAGGGGCGCAGAACGGATCCAGGATTTGGTCCGGAAATCCAGGACTCCGGTCCCCAGAGAGGCTGAATGCGCTTTCAAAGATGTGTGAAAAGGGAGAAACCTGGTCCTTGTTCTGGAGGCAAATGCCCAGCAAGAGAGCCCTTGTCAACCTGCAGGGAATGTTCACATTTGCATGGCCTTGGGCATTGTTCGAGACAACATGTCATCATGACATTCAGAATCATCGCTGTTTTTCTTCTAATCACCTCGGGCTTAGCAATGAGTGTGGTTCATCAAAGACGTTTCAATGTAGGTCGCTCGATGAGGCTTCAAACGAGGGAAATATTTCAAAGGTTTTGCGAGAAAAACACATGGTCTGACAAAAACGAAGACAGAACCTGGAGAAGCAGCTCAACAAACACTGGGCGTGATCAATCTGCCACACGTCTCCCTACAGAGTTGCAAGCGCAACAGTCCGGACGACGCAAACTTGAAGAAAGCATTTTTACCGTCGTCTTTCTCCCGATAACTCAACGTCAAGTTGAGGTGTGAAACATAGAGTTTCTTTGGTTTGACCAGAGATCGCAGGTTGGCACTGGTCGGCATGCAACCGGAGGAGAAATGTCCGAAGTGTCGGGTACGAACATGTCGACTTTGGTCAGAGTCGCGGAAGTTCGTGAAAATGTGTTGAGCAGCCGTTCGGAAATTAACCTTGCTTGCTTCGAAACAAATCCGGACAAGTGTTCCAATCCATTTTTAGCCGGAAATGCAAAATCAGAACACAAGCCTTTCACGCAAAAAAGCGCAGCTTGTGTTTGTTGCAAGCGTGCACAAATCTCACCGACTAAGTGTGGGTATGATATTTTAAACTTGGTCATGTGTTGAAGGCCGTGGTTTTTGGTTTTGGGCAACAGAGGATCACAACATAAGCGATTCTCCCTCGATGCCTCGAACCCCTTCAACGACGTTGCAAGCTGCATGCGCAATCTTTCCGGATAAAAGAATCTGCCTGAGCAGGTTGTGGAGACATGTAGGATCTGTCTACTGTGCGCAGGTGTCTTCGTCTGAATCTGGCAGACACTCCATCCGGAAGGAGCAGCAAGTGCAGTCCATTGACAGACGAGTCTCAGTCTCTAATTTCGGCAGAAAGAAACCAAAGAGTATGTGGCGTACAAATTCAAGAGGAGGAGGCACGTGTGAATGCACTTTGAGGCACGTGTGGTGGATTGCACGCCTCCTGCGAGTCCTGAGCAAAACAGAAACCCAGGAAATCAAAAACAAAAATCTGTCACATCCGATTTCCATGGTGTCAGAAACACGACACCGTCGTTGTGTGATTTCACAGGATCCATATTTGTGCAGGGTGAGAACCCTGTCTTCCTTGAAACAGGTCAGCCTTTCACGCCTGGGCAGGACCGGGCAAGAAACCATAGAAAACACGCATTAACTCTCTCAAATTGACGTTGGCCACAATACAGTTAAGTAGAGACAGCACCAATGCTACAAACAACTTCGCCGATGTCCAACACGGCTTCGCCATTTACGAGGCGCTGACAACGTAAAGTGGGTTGAGAGCAAATTGTCTGAGGTGTATTCTCAAATTTGTCCTGCGTGCGTGGGTGGAGAGAGAGCGGGTCCTTTCTCCGCGAAGATTGGTGTGATGTACGAGCAGTGCGTCGCTAAAACTGAAGCTTGGTCTGCCCTTCCTGGCGCTGACTGAGAGTGAAGCCGCCCTGTCCTTTGGTCTCCAAACCTGAATTGCTAACACGGGGAAGATTATCAAACATTTGTACACACCTGGAGACCTTTTGAGGACATCCAGATATCGCACAGCCCTGCAGCTGGCATTAGGACACAAATATCCTTTGAACCCCATCCATGCAGCATGCATGGGTTCCTCATGCAGCAAAGGTTGTTGAAAAAAAACACAACAGATATCGCAGCCATGACCGAAGGAGGACCCTACTTTCCACCAGGAGAGAGTGCCAAAGTTTTGTTTTGAGGAACAAATGCTTGTACCGTGGGTGGCCTGGGGGATGAAGCGACGCATTTTTGGTGGGGGTGGACCACAGAATATTCCATGTCAATTTTTCAAAATGTTGCTCTTGATGCGGAATCAGAGTCTGAATCTTCTTCACGGGGCGGCTTCTCTCGAGCCATCGCACGACTCAACACATTCCAGCAGCTTCGAGATTCGTGAGGAACGATCATCCTTGGCGTGCTTCATCTGTTCTGAACTGCTCCCAGGACAAAAGAACTCTTGGTTCGAACAAGACGTTTCGCAAACTGAAGGCAAACCGCGAAAGATTCACCATAAACCGACTGCGACAGACGGCATGTTGAAGGAAGTGCAAGACCCGGGTATTTGCTTGGGCCAGACTGCCTCTGTGTCACATACGAGCACCTGTTCTGGCCCAAACAGTTGTGCGACTTGTTCTGCTTTGTGAAAACAGGCGTAGTAGCAGGCTGCCCGACCTGCACGTCGACGAGGCGTTTTGAACCCCCCCCCCCATGCTTCCGTGTTGAGGCGCTGCGAACTGGCAATGACGCTCACTTTGCAATGCTCATACATTTATTGACCATAACAACACAAGTACAAAGGAGTCAAACAATAAAGAACGAGGATGATTCCGTTTAGAGCTGAAACCGCTTCATTTGTGGAACCCCGTGAAACTGCGATCGCTGAACTGTCACGTACTTCCGAAACGACCGGTATTCCCTCCAACAATGAGGATCGTTTTGGGCTTTGAGACCCGCTGGATTTCATTGGTGTCACTCTCACAGTTGCGTGTTTGGTCAGACGGGGAAAACTCACTCTCTAGCAGTAAAATCAGAATTTCTGCGCAGAGAGGGCTGAACAGGATACGAGAATTACGTTCTCTCTTCGAATTTCAAAGAGAATCTCTCAACACTGTTTGCCCTTGTGCAGGTGTTCCAAGCAAACTGCCACACGTTCCGTCAAAGGCATGAAACCTATTTGATCAATTTTTCAAAGTAAATGCTGTCAACACAATTGGACAGTGTTCAAATTCCTTCATGTTGGACTGCCCGAACAAAAAAGCTGCTGCAGGCCGAGAACATTTCAAATGAGCTTTCAATCTGCTACAAATTGGGTCCCTTGCGCTACAGCTAATGATATGCCCGGCGTTGCCTCGAGATAAAGACTCAAATATCACATACACAAATTCAGATCGTTCAAAGGACGTCACTTATATATATATTCTATGCAAGGGTCGCGCCAATTGATAACCGTCATGTCCTTGAGGAAATCCTGCCAATTGATTCAACTCTTTTGGTTCCCGAAAAAAAGGTTGCCGATTTTTGCCCCTAAATAACCATAAATACAGCACAACTTGTTCACAAGCGCCATACAAAACTATACAGAATCGTTTATACATCGTACAAGGTCGTGACCCAAAAGGCAGCTTTCGTATGTACAGGTCCGTGTGTCAAGTTGTTCACCCACGCGACACCCGATGCACAGGCGCCGCTGGGTGGGGAACCTCGAGGTGCAACAGGCCTCGTCTTCCACGTTTCGAGCCAACACCTTGACTCGTTCCGCCAGTTGTGACCAGTTTCCGGAAGGAAGCCTTCTTTTCATTGATCTCACAAATTACTTTTTCATTGGCTCAAAAAATAACAACCATCCTGCCTTTTGCGTGATCCGCAGATTCAAAGGCAAATTGCATCAATTCGATCGAGTTAGCAAAATAGTCTCTGTCATTTTCTGTGTCTTGTACATTATTTTACACGTATTTACACAGCTGTTCACAGGACAAACGTCATGTGTTCTGCAATAAATACCCTTTCAATTGCACGTCAGGACATCCCCAAATAATTCACACAATGATAAACAGGCGGCACAACAACGCCGGTTGACCCAACAGTTTCATGGGCAGGTTACTCTGCTTATTGCCAATATTTTTCTGCAGTGAGTTGACGAAAAACTTCCGCATCACACGTGATCCTGAAGCTGGCCAAAACAAACACTTTCAGACAATTTACACCATTTTGGAATCATTCTCTTTGTTCACTGTGACTAAAGACATTGCAGACCTTACCAGACCAATTTTTCTGTATTATTACCGAGCAAATACAACTTTAAACAATGGCATTCCAACCACAAGTGATTTCAAGTGTTACACTGACATTTCTTCTTCACTAACGGACAAAGAATCAGTTTCAACAAAGAAACTCTTCCAATGATTGTGGTCTCTTCCTTCTACAAACCTCCCCGTGTTTCTGTTGCAACAAATTTAAGTCCAGGGATCGTTAAATGGCAGGGCTCACACATAAACACAATTTCCAGGTGCAAAACATGAGGGCTCCAAACGAAAGGTGAACTATCACTCAAAACTATCTGTACGTATTCTAAATTGGTCCACAAACGCCAAGTGTGAATACAAAGCTTCCCGTTCTTCTTCCAGAGAATCCTGGTTTGCTTTGTCGCAATGAAAACTACTTCCACAGCCACAAGCCAGAAGTGTGACAAGCAGTATAAACGTTTCCAAAAACGACGTAAAACACAAAGTCACTGATATCTACCGGAACAATTTTCGATTTGTCACTTGGTCAAAGGGCAGGTCGATCTTAAAAGTCGTGTGGACCCAACCAAGCTGCAAGATCGTCTAAACTTGTACCATCGGACATGACAAAGACAAAACTGCCCCAAAGTGCAACACCAGACATGGTCCATGAATTACCTTACCTCATACAAATGCAACAGTTGTGTGGCTGAGAAAGTTCAATTGTTTGTATGTACATGATCACAATAACGATAATATCATTTTGTTTGAGGAAAATGCCGATCGCCAACGGAAAGGAAAACGAAGCATCGGACCAATAATTGTCGCATTGCTGCGCAGCAAAGCAAATATCAAATCAACGATATGAAAATGGCTGAAAGCTTGTTGCAATCTGCCGGAACGCCGGGCGGATGTGCTGCGAAAAGGACAAACTTCAAGAGATCAACAAAAACCGCTACTGGTGGTTCTATCTCAGCGCAACACTACTTAGCCGACGACTAGAGTCCACGAAGGGACATCAACGGTTGAATGACACCATTTGGCGCAGAACGCGGAAACAAGCACAATACAAGTCTGTAGATAACAACACAAGGAGGGGGCAAGGGAGGAAAAAGTCGCTTTTCTACTGAAATTCGTCATCGGAGCTCAGAAGCGTCGTTTTCTCGGTGAAGCGTCCCTTGCGCGGCTGTGTGTTGGGTTGGCGTTGCGAGACTTCGCCGTTGTGCATGTGTTGCTGCTGGCCGCCCGGGTGGTGGTAGAGGCCCTGCGGCGCGGCGTGGTGCGGCCCGGCCGCCCCCGCCCCCGCCCCCGGCCCGTTCTGCGCCATCCCGCCGTAGTGGTGCTGCTGCTGCGGAGGCGCCGGCCCCGCCTGCTGCTGGTACGTGAAGCCGCCCGTCGGAGGTCCGTGAGGCGACGGCTGTGCGGAGAGAAACATGAGTTCAGCTCTGACCAAAGTAATGGGCAAGCAACACTTTGGCCTTGTCCCTGTCATTTCAGTTGCCTCCGCGAAACATTCAAAGAACTTCCATGCGGTTCTTGCGGTTTTTGTTGATTCTCTCGGATTTCATCACACGTGCGTGTTCCTCAATCGAGTGCCACCAGTCGTTCAATCTTACATCCTAGACGAGCCCCTTCCCTTGCCCATTCTTCGCTTTTCAGGAAATCAACTTGATAGATTGGCATTCGTGCGTGCGTGTCACCCAGCTGTCACGTTCCTCCAACGAGCGGGAAAGATTTGATCACATTCATCACAAGCAAATTTTGGAACATGAAAAAGAGCCTTGAGATGCACAACTCTCCTCGAAATGCACTTCACCAGACCAGAGCGACACAATTCCACCGGACACGGTCGTAAATTAAACAGTGTTGACGCGCTGAAGATGAAATCGGATCTCAGCCTTTACAATTTTGAGTTTTCTGTGGTGGTCGGTTTCTGGCACTGATCAAGACGCAACATTGGCGGACCCACCAAACACCGGGCGAGATTCGGAAGAGGACTTCTGTGTGTCAGAAAGAACAAGACTTGTGGGACAAGGTCTTTCAGGATCCGTCAATGCAGTCAAGTCCACTGAAGAATGAAGTGTGGAAGCCGACATCCAATTTGCAGAGGCACCAGTGCACAACCGAACTGCTGCATGCCTTGGCGACAATTTGAAGAAAGCCAGTCAACAGAAGATACTGTATTAATTTCTTCAAGACGGCTGAAAGCGTTAGCAAGAGAGTTCATGGCAGTTTTGAGTGAAGCAGTATGATGTGTTTTTGCGTGATCATTCACCCGTCTCAGCTATGATTGGAGAACTATGTGAGGAACTAAATTCTACTGTGTGCGCTCCAAAGGAAGGTCGTTCTGCTCTTCGAAAGAACATTCCCAGTTATTTGATCGTGATGGTGAAGCATGCAGGTGACTAACTCGTCTGGAAGCTGGGATCTGGCCTCGGAACACCGCGCCCCTTTCTCATCACACATTTTTTTTCAGGGCGTCGGAACCCCCCAACCCTCCACCCACCCACTTGCAACAACCAAACCTACAATTTTTCAAGCTATGTTTTGAAAATCACGGGATTTAAATTTGTGTCAACTCAATTCCATCTGCATACTGCGTCAAAAGTGCCTGTCTTTAAGTGTAGCATTTACTTCACCGAGAAGAATCAAAAGGAGAGGAAGGCAGCTCAGGGAGCACACTGCATTGAAACTTAAAAACCAAACTACACAAAGAATATTACAACTTGAAAAATGTATCCAAACATTTGGATAATTTATATACCTATTGAGAGTGCTGAATAGTCTATTACGTGGTCATATCATGATATGCCTGTTGATAACAAAACAAAAAAGTAGAAAAAAGGGCACATTAATCCAAAACTTACAACACAGATTGGCCTGAAAGGGCCACATCGGACAATATCTGGCTCAATGCTAAAAACACAAAACAACTTTCCAAACGAAAAAATCTTAGTTGAATGTTTTTCCATTGAAAAAATAAAGCACTTCACAATCTATTGTCGGGGTTATTTTCGCATGCGGTTGTTAAAGGGGTGGTTGTTTTCAACAAATGTTTTTAACTCATGCAAGGAGACTTATCAACAAGCATTTCTTAGTTTGTCCAAAAACGAGGGTCAGAAGAACAAGTCTTGAGAACATGTGGTTCCAGTGAAATGTCACGAGTGTAAAGAAACTTCTTCAGGTGTGGATAAGAGTTTGTCATGTCAAGCTCTCTTTTGCATTCCAAAACTGCACAATCCTCCCTGACTTCAGGACGCAAAATCCGACTTGAGACATTTTATGTTTTGCAGGATATTTTGACCTCACAAATTCACCGTCAGTACAACCATCGCAGACTTCCTTGTTCCAATTCAACCAGACGGTTCAATGGTCAGCAAAAATAGTCTCACGAAAAACCTCACAAAAACCAAACCATGCAGTAAAGACAAAAACTGAACTGATCCGTTGGCTATTCAGCTGCAGCAAAGAAAATGGGGACAAGAACCGCACTGTGGCTGCTACTTAAGGCCGTGTACCTCTCTCTCGTGATAATAGTCTTGTTCCTCCTTGGGTATGTTGGTACCCTGTTGCGTGTACTGCTGGTACTGCGGGTGGAAATTGTGGATTGCATCTGCCATGATGTCCTTCGGGTTCATCGTCTCCTACAAAATAATGAGAGCGACTGAACAAAGACGCGCCGAATGACCATTCCGCGCTTAGATGACTGCCGGTACATTATTGAATGATGTTCCTCCCCCAGTGGACACCACCCCTGATAGTCTCAAGTGGAAAATGCCGGGAATGCAGGGGAAAGGGGAAGGGATTGATAACAGCACAGACAAACATGTGTCACAAAGTACGATTTCAGAAGTTTTCAGGACCCTTCGGTTCGTATTTTATGCCGGCGATGTGTGCAAGATCACAGCCCATGAGATTCTTTTTGGTAGTGGTGTGCGCAAAAGGAATGTTTCGCATTCGCCGACACCAGAACTTGAACTCCCCCATCCCAAAGAAAACTTAACCAGAAATCTATTCACGTATTCGTAACACAACTGCTACCATTTCGCTCACCTGCAGGTTTTTGGTGACATGCTACACAAACGAAGAACAAAGCTTCTGTTGACATTGTTTTGAAACTCAAGCCTCCAGAACACGCCTGCTCAGCTATCGGAAGTGTTTGATTCGCCTTTGGCCAAAAACTCGAATTGGCCGAGCACATTCCAATACTTTTCAAACGAGAGGTTGAATTGTCAGCAAGAAAACTCCTCGAACTGGCCGGACGCCAAAATCAGCAGTCAGAATCAGGCGAGTCGGGGGGGGGGGCGGAGATTGCCTTGCGACATAACCAAAATGGCAAAGACCAGTACTCAGTGCCCTCAAATGGGTTGCTTCCAGTCTGTGCTTTATCCAAACCCAGATCACACAAAATTTTCTGCCCCACTGTCCCATGAGAGGAAAAGTCACTGCCTGGAGTCGGGTTCCCAGATCCTCGATGCTGGACCCACCAAGGACGGAAACACGTTTCTGCGGCGAGTCATCGTGACTGACCTTGAGGTTGGAGGAGATGCTCTGCAGCGACACGGTGCGGCCGTGCGTGATCACCTCCTGCTGCGCGTACAGGTCGCTCGGGAAGGCGAAGCGCAGCGCGATCGCCGCGAAGAACATCTCGATGCAGATGAAGAAGTTCTGGTAGCCGGCGGCGACGGTTCCCGCCTTCTGCGCCACGTGGCCTTCCTCCGAGTAGAGCGGGCTGATGACGCCCGCGTGCTCCAGGATCGCCAGCAACAGCCCTGTGTGCGGAGACCAGGTTGGTTTCAACGTTTTATTGTTCGTTGTGACGACCATGTTGCGTCAGACAGCATGAAAACAGCAACTTCTCAAGAAGAGAGGATGGGAGGAGCACAAATCAACCCCCAACACAGCCCCCAGCAAGAGAACATTTGAAGCTTCCACCGCTGTCTTAAGTGGTTTTGTCCCAGGCATACCCACAGTTGGTTTCGTTTGAAACATGCACCACTGTCACCGGAGACTTCGACACTTTGCTTGTCGAATAAAAATACAAACAAAAACAGAGTCGGAAATCAATCAGCCCCCGGGATCCCATACTGACAAATCAATAGATTCATGAGCATTTACATGCGCCTCAAAACTACTTTCATTCAAGTCAGCATCCGTCTCCTCGAGACTCGCTCAAAAACTTCTGCGCATAATTTCCATGTGAAGCTGCTGGTTGCTGACGTTCTGCATATTGAAGGAAAAGTTCCTTTTTGGAACATCATGTCAAGCTTGATGGAGTGTCTCCTGCAATTCCTCCCCCTCCCCTTTGCACCTCTCGCACACCATCATTTGCAGCTGCCTTTCTTCTCAGTGAACAGTTGAACTCTGCGACAGAAATCGGGCTCGTTACCTTGCCAGAAGGAGAGGAAGATGACGGACTTGACGGTGAGGAACTTGAGCACGGGGTCGTAGGAGCTGAGGAGGTCCCGCGTCGCGAAGTAGAAGAGGAAGAGTGCGTACAGCGCGAGCGAGATGGATATGTTGTAGATGACGGTGATGTACAGGTAGCCGCTGTGCGGTCTGAAACGGGAGAGAGGACGGGTCTGTTTCACCTGCTCAGAGAACAAACCTGTTCACACTTTGCTGCAGCGCGGTCTTTTGCCATTGCTTCCCAACCCCTTGCCACGTCACGTCTTCAGTGCATGAATGGTAGACTCCGTGTTTCTGGTAACTGCCTGCAGCGGCGTCACGTTCAAACGCGTTCACTTCTCACAGAGGAACAATGCAAACTGCCGGTATCACAGCCGTAATCCACTGCGATAATTTTTGATGGAAAACCAATTTGGAGAATCTCCCAGCTACTGCTCGAGTTCAGTACATAAACAATGCATCATCATTTTTTATGAACAAACTGCATGACAGGCGTCCATGATGGTCGTGCTTTCATTGAAGCTTCTCATCAGAAAATCACATGCTTTAGTTTCAAACGGAACATTAGACTCAAACAGGGCGAAATATTTCAACACACACGGCATGTTCAAAGTGATTCCAGAAAGCAACATTTCCATCGTACGTCTCAAATGGTATTCAGACTGTCCCCCCCTCAAAAACCTGCAAGAGCTAACATGCTGTTATTTTCTACGCCACGCATCAGTGAGGGGAAACAGCGAACACATTACTTCTTGTCGAGTCAACTTACAACCTGAAACGAAGACATGGAGACGCCTGAATCCACGGCACAAATACTATGTGCAACAAATGAACACAAATGGGTTCGCTTTCAATTCGAATTCATACAATGGGACTCCAGGAAACGAACAACAGGATGAAATTGCCACGATCTCTTTTGTCTTTTTCTCTCACTGCAACGGCCCACGCGACTCGTTGTTTTCGTAAAAAGCGTTTTTAGCGAGAATGTAACATCAGTAGATTGCAGGTGATGCACTCAAAACTTCCACTGGGAAACAAACTCTCTTCGCTTTCACCTGGCACGTTGTACCTGTGTGTTTTATTTTCTGTCCGAGCTCACCTGCAATTTCTCTTTTTCTCAAACCGTGATTGTTTGCAGCTGTGCATGTGTACACTTCTGAAGCAGTGATTATTTTCCCACACATGTACTCAGCTGAGCAAACTCGCATAAATTGCACAGTACAGGTCACACAAAGCTGATTCATTTTGTGTTCTGAAACAAAATTTGTCTTGCAGTTTGAGATGCATTGTCTTTTCATTTCCTGGTGCACCGTTCACACAAAGGGCATCCCAGTGAGAACGCAATTCTCAGTGCACTGTGGTCACAAACCTAGAGGGAGCTGAACGGAACGAAGCCAGATTCTGTTCACAAATGCATCATCTACAGAACTTCCCCGACAGTCGGTGCACAGAACTGCAACGCAGATCGCGACAACTGAACGACACGTAGAATCGCCTGGTCTGCACCGGTGGACGTGCCCTCGGCTTCACACACCCACATTACAGAACTGCACCACCAGAGCACTTTCACCGAGAGTTACGAACACAGAAAACGCACGGAGCCGGTGTGGACCAGTGCACAGTTTTTTGCAACCGTGCGGTTCGCTTGGATCAGGAGTTCCGAAACTTACGAGAAGTCTCCGTCTTTGTAGAGATTCAGCGGCTGCAGGATGAGCGTCATGACGGCCATCAGCGGCTTCACCACGCAGAACTGCAGCGTCGCCTGCCAGACAAAAAGTATCGGTGCGTTCAGGTCAACCTACGAGTATGTTCAGCGGGGCAGGTAATTGGGACAACAACTTTACCTTGAGCAAGGTGTAAAACGAAAACAAATTTCCCTGAAGTCGGGGAATGAGAGAGCGAGATGACGGGGACAAGGCAGATACAGATGGTCCGCAGGAGTAATTCCTCTGGACTAGTTCGTTCGACATCGAGTAGATCTGTTTCCTTTGCTTCAACGGGTCTCGTGGAAATTAATCCGACAGGCGTATTCACATAACAGCGTGCGGGATAAAGTTTTCATTTTTTTCAATCCAAAAGATGTATCTTTTCGAGGAGTAAGAATCCGTGCACAAGAGGTCTCTTCAAGCTGTGCTTTCATTTCAATGACAATCTGCGTCAGTTCCTAGGAATCGTTGAACTCACCTGCTTACAAAACCTGAGGAACCCGATTGTGTACTGTTTGCCAACAAGGCAACATGTGCAGTAAAACCAACTTGATCTGCAAAGAAAAGAATCAAATGTCACGACATTTTACGTCTTTTTTTTGCCAACGTATCATGACGCTTCACTTGGCATTGTGACAAAGAATTCTTGAGTCTTCTTCTCAAAGGCGCTTCAGAAAGAGCACACGTCGAAGCTGACGCGCTTGTGAGATACGTCATTCTGTGGCTTTTTTTCTTGACGGTCTCCCTTACAGGTTTCGAAGCAAGCAGACTGCTGCGATTTCCCGTGCTGTCAACGCTCACAGTTCGCGCGTTCTTCAACGTGGCTCGGTCCTGTCCTTGCGATGACCCCAACCTACCCATAACTGCATGTGTCATACTTACTGGATGGGTTTACCCCTGATCTCCGACATGATCGCGCTCTCTCCTCCCAGGTACTCATAGCACAGACTTAGAAAACTGTAGATCACAAACGCTGAAACGAGACAAAAGAAAACGCTGCATTACACCAGCAAGAGACAGGAGACAGAACGTCGGTGCAACGCGAACGACTTCGCAGACACCGCGTCTGCGTGTTCCCCTCGAGAGCAACCCCGGAGTCTGAGAAAAATGAGACTCAGGTGCACTGGTGTCTCCAGCTTCATGTTTTACTCAGGAGTGGCGGCTGTGACCGATGCAATTACCGAGTCATCTCGGATCCGCACGTAACCCTCCAGCTTACTGATTCAGGACAGGACTGAGCTCCTGTCATTTTTCAAACAAATCTTTCTGAGAGACATAAAATTACGACGCAGGAAAGTGATCGCACAGATTTTCAGAATTTGGCGTGCTGAACATGTTCGTGGATTTTGTCAGCTCGGAGCTGGACACTCGTCAGTGCGAACATGTTTGTGTGCATGGCTTGGTATGCACGTACGAGTATTTATCATATTTTGTTGCAATCTTCTGTGTGCACTCGGAACGCCGCAGTTTTGAACTGCAGACCTGCAAGTCAATTGAACTGGACGAGGCCCGCAAGGAAATTAGCGTTAATGACATTCCTGCGGAGAAGTCCAATCGTGGATGCGACTCCGCTGCTCCGCGACTCGCGCTAATCAGGTTCGTTTGTTCGATCATCCCACGTCCAGCTCAGCTGCAGTTTCAGCACAGGCGTGCCCGGTTTTCAAAATGGTGGTGCAAGTGGAAAAGGTTTGTGTGACTTGTGAATAACCACAATTATCCTCCGTTTCGAAAGTTGTCCAACGAATTTCAAAAAGGTCAAACACACTGTAAACTTTGGATTGTGTACTGTCCGCCACGAAAAACACTGCTGGACGAGCAATGTTGGGAGATCGCATCGAGCCACCCTTGGGGACTGATCTTCATGTGGACACGCAATGCCTCTGTATTCAATACACAAGAGAAATCACGGTCTCAGCCGCAAAATGAAACTGACCATCTGAAGAAATGAACAGCACGAACCCTACTCGGCGATGCTGAAATTTGCGCCAGATGTCAGTTCCACTCAAAACAGAATTTGTCTGAAATTTTTTCCACCAATGCAACGAGACAGAAATGGTCTAACAACAGCCTTGAGGACCACCGCTCTAGTCTGCTCAAATCACCAGTCAGTGGTGTCTGGGTTGCAATCCTTCACTGCTGCCGCTATCGACCAAAACCTTGAGATTGTGGTTGCTGGAATCAAAACATCATGGAACCTGTTTTGGGCGGACACTGCAGTGAGTGAGCACTTCTGATGACTCATCCATAGCGCGTGGCACGCTGGGAAATTTTTCGAGGTTGGATGTGCCGCAGGTTGCTTCCTCGTACAACACTGGGGGTGGGGGGTTCCTGTCTTTCTCTTGTTGGGGCAGACATTTTTTCCATCCAATTGTGGCAGCTTGCCACACACCCCACTCGCACACGTACCTTCGTAGCAGTCGCGCACCGTGTTGAAGTAAACGTAGTAATCGTCGTGGTTGAAGAAGAGCAGCGACAGCCACGAGTCGAACGAGTAGATGGGCACGATGAAGAGAATGCGCACGATCCAGCGCTGCTCGTTCGGACACGAGTAGTAGCGCAGGTGCACGTAGATCTGCAATGACAAAGCGCGCAGAGGAACTGATGAGTGGTGCCGCGATTAGGTTTTCGTGGTTGCTCTGCAGGCCGAGTGTTTGGTTTCATTCGTTGCGTCGATCCGAGTTGTAGTAAAAAAAGCCATTCGGCTGGACAGAGCGAATATTGTGAGATTTGACCAAGAGGCATTCTCCAGCACATGGGAGGGACAACAAGACCCCTGAGATTTATGTTCTTTCAGATATCAAAGCTGCGCAGTGATTCGGCGCTTTTGTGCGGACAAATAGCCCCAATAATTGACTTGATCCTTCCACAGGGAGAGCCGACAACAAAAGGGCCATGTCTGTTCGGAAACACGGGACCTCGCGCCTGCCAAACTGGAGGAGAGTCACGAGATCAGAGCCACGAATCACAGCACACTGTCCGCAATATCCAGCCCGACAGCGAGCAAGGTCGCACCCCCAGCTTCATCCTCCTATCGATTCCAACGATTTTCCTCTGAACTCGTCTGAAAGCTTTATCTTGTCTGTTTTTGGGTGCACACGAATTAAATGCTAATTGCGGTCGTAGCTTATCAGCGCAACACAGGAAACAGATACTGGGTGCGCTCGGCGCAAACCTGCGTGTCATTTTCGTCCACACAGTGATCGATCGTGCGGGATCACAGCAGATTCACGTTCAGTGCGCTGTATTTCGGGCCCATTGAGCATGTGGGATTTGCTCAACCAACCGACTTACGCAAATCAAACGGTCAAGGGCAAGCCAAGAAAAGAAAGGGAATATCCCGTGGGTGGGATTTTGAGGTAGATTTACACGAAGCAGCAAAATCGTCCCCCCAAACAGCATCTTGGGGCCGATCTAAAAATACAACACTGCTGCTTATTCAAACAACCAAATCCACACATCAAATTCACAACCTCAGAAGACACCCACCCAGAGGCTGAAAGATACGGCTCTGGGGGCATAGGGGTTTGTGCTCAGGTTGAATGGAGAGTGTTTGTTGAGTCTGGGACCCGCACCAAATCCTCCTGTGTGGTGATATTGATATCTCCCCCCACACAGGCCTCTTCCTGTCGATTCACCGGGGCCGAGAGCAAACACGGTTGATGGTGTTGCGTCTCCCACTCCCCGACTGCCTGTTGAGCGGAAGCCTCACCATTACCCGGGTGACCACAAATGAATTTGTCAACTTCTGCACGTCAATGGAGATGAAAGTGTAGCAAAGTGGACTCGTATTTCGTCTGTGCGCAGTTTCCTGGACTTTGCATTCACGTGCCCCAGGATGGTGGAATTGCATGTCACATCTGACATAAATGATCACACGACATGGTTTTCATTGTGTTCGGTGGTTTGCTGCGGTCTTTCTGCACGGGCCAGATTCACGACATCAATTGGTGGGGCCAGATTCACAGGTTTCTGTAAAAATAATTTTCTGACTGACGCAGAACTTTGCGGAACACATTCTTCAAGTGAACAAGGTTTTCAAAAATTTCACTGAATTTCATTTTGTATTCACACAAAGGAACCTCCCATCAAGCGAAGCAAGCAGCTTCAGACAACTCTGATTTGATTGCATTGCAATATTCCAAACAAAGTCATGTGTGTCGCGCGTCACGACATGATGAGACAACTTCACAGGAGAGCACACACACGCAGCGGCTGCACGGAAGCCGCAGCTGGAACAAAACTGTTCTCCAAGCGGACGCCAACATCCATGTTTCGTCACACGACACACTGGGTGGTCATCCACTCGGGTAATGGACGGTCAGCAAACGAAATTTCTTTCTTTTGGGTACTTCTTCTCTGCTGCTCAAAGTGCACTGCTCGCCTCAGTGTTTTCTTCTGCCATTTGAAGGTCCTGCGTCTGCGCTGTGTGTTCTGACGAGTCGAACACAGACGATCCGGCGCAATCGACAAAAAAGAAAATGCCACCGGGAGGGAACGCCTTTCATGCGTCACGCGGAAATCCCTGTTCCCTCATCACCACGTTCACGGCTGATCGACAGACGTGTGACGTGAGCTGCGAACCTAAATCCGTGCCATATTTTTCACAACCCGTACCGCGTACCTTCAGTACTCCAGAGTACACTCCTCATTCCTTGGTCGAGTGGCTGCCAAATTGAGGGAACTTTAGGTTCCAGTGGCGAGTGCATCTGAGTGCAACAGAAGAGAGCTGCCATTGCTACAACGGTTTGTTGGCAAACTGGCGGAGACGAAAGTGACATCCAACATATCAGAAATGGTATCATTGGATGAGGTTTAATTGCATGTCACATCCACACATGATTTGCTGCTTCGTTATTTTCCGCTGCCTGCCAAAGAACGCCATTTTATCTCCGGTGGAGCAACGCACTGCCTGTGCTTTCTTTGTGTCAGTCACTCCCATCTTGCAGCTCTATTTTTGCGCACAGAATCATAATTTTACAACTTTTAAAGGTGAACGAAGGCAAGAACAGTCGCCTCAGGCAAGTTTCTCCTTGCAGCACCGGGAAAGGATGTTCGTGAGAGCGTCAGGGGCGGAAATTTCCGCAATGCACATGTCCAAACAAGTGCAAACCCGCGAGTCTCTTCGTTACTCGTTGACATCAAGGAGGCTTGCTTGTACAAAGGTCCATTTGACATTCACTGCAAATGTCACGGCCCCTATGGAACCCAGATTTCTCCCTTTATCAGAAAAGCTGGCATTTTCCCCACACACGAGCCGTATTCTTGATGTTTCCGCAGTCACCCAATGACTGTCAGGCGACAACACAAATTCTCAAAGAGCTTTCAACACAAACAACACATTGGATAACATTTGGAAGCGTGAGGCAAAGCACTTTGCCGCTGAGGGAGGTCCATATGCCCAGAATCTGAGGACGCCTTGAGGTGCCGGAATCTTCCACGGGCAGCTCCATATGCGACACCTTCCGCGGTCCTCAGTGACACATACATCAGCTTGAGGAGCAGAATAAAAACGGCTGCAGTGTCGTGTAACTGCTAATTACTGTAAAATGTAGAGCGAGTGATAAAGCCTCTCACGATGTCAGTGCAGGCTGTAGATTTGGAGAGAAACTGAGACACCCAGGAAAGCTTTATGTGGTGTTTGCTTGGTGAGCAAGAAAAACGCCTCCAGAGTCTCTTGAATACGATCCTGAAGAATATGGAAGTGGAGCTGAAAAAGAAAGGCAACTGAGGTGGACTATCCCCCGAGACATCGGCATCGCAAAATGTGTGTTCCAGTGGGTAGTGCCTCCAGAACCTGCCTGGTGTTTCTGTCGGTGAGCAAAACGACCCACATGCGTCTCTTGTTCAAAGATGATCAAGCGTGGAGCTAAGCTTTGTGCACGAGACTCCTTTGCACCGAGTCCAAAATCCTGCAAATCAGTCCCTCTTTGTCGGACAAAGACTTGTTCTCTGTACGGCACTGCTTCACTGAAGAACAAAACACACATGCGCCAACCACTACCAAGTGCAGCACAGTCACCGACAACACAGCACATTGTGGAGCCGCTCCACACTTGACTTTTTATTCGGGACTTACGAGACCGTGGGGAAAATAGGAGCCATTTCACCTCAATAAGCCTGAAATTGAAGCAAATTTACTATCGCAATGGAATCAGCCATTTCTGTCCGGTTTGTCAATTCAGGCGGGACACCAGCTTTCAGGAACTGGAAACATCCTTGAAAGTCAAATCAAGCGAAAAATGGCGAAACGACGCGACTTAACATCTTTGAAATTCATCTGATCAATGGGAGCACGTCGCAGTCATTGCTTGCCCCGTGTGTACTCTTTCGTAGGTGTCCCGTAATTGTTCCTCCAGGGAATCTCCACAAATGGCAGCAATTTTCCACAGCTCTGACCAGGGTCAGGGACGCAGCAGTCCCTCACATTCAAACAAAGACACCCAGTTTCTTCAAATCTGCTTGCCCTGTTCCTTTTCAACCTCAACCACGAAATGCAGCTGCGTGGTTCCAGGAATGATTTCGATCTCTTAAACCTTCACATTTTGCACAACACCAGTCACATCAACACCAGCGAACATTTGGAATGTTTCACATTGCAGCCTAAAGTGCCCGGTCCATCAACATCGGCCACATGAGGTCCATATTGAGTGTCTTGGGTGGTCATTCCCCACTCTTGCAATTCTGCGCCGACCACCACAGCATTGCCACGGCGCATCGAATCCAGAACAGAAACTGAACACTATATCTTCCCGACCAAACCGATTTGAGCGACAGGGGCAGCAAATCCGGCAGTGATTACTTTGGCAGAACGACACCGAGGGACGGGTGGGTTCTCTGCGTTTTTAGCCTCGAGACACGCAGCTTCAATTTGCACGTCAAGATGGTTCCCCATTTGTGTAACAAGACTCTCCAAAGCAACACAGTTTGATCAGTCAATTGAGCGCAAACGGCCACGTGAGCTTCAGTTCCTTCAAGGCACGAACAGAACATTTCCCGGTCTTGGAACTCTGGCTTCATGCAGAAAAGAGACACCGGTTGATCATGGTGGATAGATTCGCTGCCGTTAGAAGCTGACATTCTGCGGGTATGTGAATGAGCTTTGATTCTCCGTTTCAAAGGGCTGTGTAACGCAACCTGTGCCGGATGCCACCCAGACGGAGTCGCAGAAAGAGAACGATGAGTTAAGCAAACCAAGCCAAGACAAGGAAACAGGCAATGGACTCGTCTTCCCCTGATCCTTGTCGGCAGCGAGATTTGAAGCTGGATGAATTGCTGGCCCAACGCCCTGGGAGAATGTAAGTCAACATACGACAGAAGAACACATCAAGTTGCAGTCGAATTGCCCTTAATCCTGGAGTCCGATCCCCACAAAATTCTCATTTCTCCAGACGAAGTGGCAGAGCCTTGACTGTGGAGTCAACGCAATTGATCACGACACGGAGATGAGCTGCATCTAACGTCACGCTTCCACTGCGCAAATCCGCAGTAATTTCACCAGACATGCGCATCGATCAAACCAAGTGCGAAAGGAAGAATCGACAATGTTAGGCGTTGTCATTCTCCTCATGACCCTGTCCGTTGCCAGAAATTAACACTCAGTGCGCAGAACAAAGCTGCGCGTGGCCTGACTTGCAAGATGCCCCGCGAACAAAGGAAGGTCGTTTGTTGCAAGTTGTCAGGACAAGAGACACCAACCTGTCAGAAATGACAGCTCGTTCCAAAAGCTTCTGCCGAGAACCAAGCGTGCAGGGACGAAGGAAAACACCCGAGTTGCACGACTATTGCAGGAGGACTCGCACGGGGACATCACTCGCCGACGAAGCAAGAGCCCCTCAGAATACAAAACACAGAATTTCGCAAAAACAGTTGGTAAGGGTGTGTGAGCCTTTTTTCTTGTCTTGTCTGAGGACACTTCCCCGGTTGAAAACTTGAAATACTGGAACTCTACATCCCTGGATGAACTCGTATCACGAGGCTCTGATTGCGCTCGGCTCTCGCTCTCCGAGGCGGCGGCGGCGACGCTCGGCGGCCCGGGCGCACGCCGCGTCTAATGAGCGCGTCGCACACGACGTCGTAGAGTCAAAGTATTCTGACAGTTAACATGATCTCTGCGGTGTGTGACCGATCAACCAAATTAGTCAGGTCCTTTGTTTGTCATTATTCATGTGTGCTCAACTGTGACCA
>JAAUXT010063147.1_pt1 | contig 25808 bp, 29 predicted proteins | sample 7278171 | NCBI WGS metagenome assembly JAAUXT01 (sample SAMN14350112, study PRJNA611818) | marine sediment metagenome | isolation source: surface marine sediment (1.8m) | place: French Polynesia: Moorea | collected 2018-08
GCTCTAAATTTTTTGCATCACCGAACGACCCCAAGGGTGTGCTCGATATGTTTTCCTTATCACAACGAGTCGCCTTACATCATCCAAATCTCTTGTTTGCCAGTTCATCGACTAATCGAGTTCTGTTCCCGCTTTCTGCTTTCCACAAACAGCATTGTTATGTCTGTCACCGAGATGAAACGTCACGTGAATGGTTGCAGTGACGTCATGATCCGAGACGCGAAAATTATTGATTTTTCCTGGAGCAACATGTTGAACTTCGGGGAAATAAAGAGAGAGAGTTTTAATTCAACCGTAATCAGCTTGTTTCTCTTTTGTCAGGCAAATCACGAGCCGTAATCAGATCACAAAACCCTAGACATCAATTAGCCTTCATTAATATCACGAGTTCAATCAATCAGATGGAGAAAGTCTAACAAACATCAGCGCGAGCCCAGGGAGAGAAACACAATCACTGCAAATTGCGAGAATCCGAGTCATCTGAATTTCTGCCGTCCACACATGGCAACTTCAAAGAATCCGCAAGATCAAGGTCTGGACTCTGTTGTGGAGCCAGGGCTCGGCCCTCCACCCAACCAAACCAATCCACCCACCCTCCATTGGACGCAGCGAGGTGGGACCCCACCACAGCCCGATCTCACACCCCCTTCTAAACTCTTGAGGTTCAACTGAGACTGGACTTTCAAACATTGCCGCAAGTTGACACCTCACCATCTCAGAAATCGCGAACGGAAACACTTTCTATAAATTTTCTGAAGGTCAACTGATTCCTATGATAGGAAATTCGTGAGAAATTCGTTGATTTTTTCATAATTTTTATGCGTCGGACGTGCTTCAGCGGCTGCTTGCCGTGCTGCTCCAATCAGCGACGACGACTGAAGCGCGACGAATCAGAGCGAGCGTCACATCGCGACGTCAGCGACGCGGGAAAAATGGTTCTTCTGCTGGTGCAAAAGTGCTGAAAATCTTGAACAGCTATTCTGCAGCACAGTTTGGCCGAAGTGTCCACGATTGTTGATGAGGGAATTCTGTTGATATTGTTTGTCTTCAAATCTTGGGATTCCAACCTGGGGAAGGTGCGTGACCTCGGTTGGAGAGAAAGGTCTTGTTGCTGTGGGTGTCAGATTTTGTGGAAGGTGGAAGCAGGTCGACCTCATTGATGGTCGCGCGTAGCAGGCCATCTAGGTGCCGCTGACGGCTTAAAAACCAGTAGCGTTCATGTGTGTATCTGTCCACACTTTGGAATGTAACCTCCCCCCACCCTGCTAGACCCCCCACCCTAGACCCCCCCACCCACCTTGCCAGACCCCCACCCACCCTACCAGACCCCCCACCTTACCAGACCCCCCACCCACCCTACTAGACCCCCCACCCACCCTACTAGACCCCCCACCCACCCTACCAGACCCACCCACCCACCCTACTAGACCCACCCACCCACCCTACCAGACCCCCCACCCCACCCACCCTGCGCGACCATCATCTGGGTCCGTTTACCGGACTTACTTGTTGACAATTGCAGTCAGGAATGGTGAATCTTCTGTATGTACCGTCGTAGACATCTGCGCATGCACGCGTTGTTTCAGCACAAAATGGTGTGGCAATCAATTGTGTGTGTTTTATCGGAGGGTTTTAGATCTAGAACGATCTCTTTGATCTCTTTCCAGTGGTTTCGCTATGAAGACGTACGGAAAACCATCCCAAGATCAACATTTGGAGCCGAATCCTTTCGACAGGTTGTTGGAAAGTGAAAGAACAGGTACATGTCGAAAAAAAAAGAAAGATCTGTATTTGTGCAGATTATGGTTGCATTCAATTTTTTCTGCACGCGAAATCTGCCTTCAACCTTTTCTGATCACAGGATCCAGGTCAGAAATCAACAAAGGGATGAAGAGTGGTTCCTTGATCGAAGTGCACATGTCTAGTTCAACCCACACTCAAGCAGCAGAGCATACGTACGTTCAAGAGTGTTTTGAGAGACAGACGCATTTTGTTTTTTGCAATTGACTGCAGTGATGTTTTGATCGTCTTTTGTCTCACAGGTTGGTGCCAAAGGAACGCTTTGGCACACGACTGGGCGTGAGTACACGAGCGTCGTTCTGCGTGGAATCTGAACCAGTGCATGCACACAACAAACCCGGAGTAAAATTAACTGTTTGATCGTGTTGCAATTTGCTTCCAGCAGCATTACCCTCGGGTCTCCAGAAGACCGGTGAGGAGTCCTCGAGTTTCAACTGTTGTTTTTCAACCAGAAGCCTCTTCATCCGAGAGTGGCGAGCCTGACAGTGACACTCTGACAAATCAAGGTGAGTTCTTGACTTTAGGTTTGACATGGCACGGGAAGCACTTGCTGTGGCCCTGTTGTCCAATAACAGCTAGGTCTCCCGGCTTGTACCATGTTTGGATGTTTGTACCTGGTGCTGCAGCGACTCGAGAGGGGACCACGGGGTCTGGGCCTCCTGACCCCGCCCCGATAAAATATGTTTCCCTCCTGAAACGTCTTTTGTGCAGGAGACTGTGCTAGAAGCAGCGAGTGGACCAGGGTTCCGACAAAAGAAGCAACAGGCAGCGAGGGGTCTGACCTGGGTTTGTTACTCAGCACATTTGCAAGTCGGCTTCCCAAATTCCGTGCTCAGACGTTTATTTGTGTGCTTCTTATGTTTTTACCACTTTTATAACTTTGTCCAAAATCAGATGATGAATACTCCAGCATTGAGACCCCCAGAGAAGCAGTGGAGAGATCTGCTTGTCTCGGTACGCTGACGAAATTAGTGTCCACATTGTTTTTAAAATTATTTTCCCGGGAAACACTCGACATATTTTGCGGAAACCAAGCTTTTTCATCTTGGCAGATTTTGGAGAAGTCGACCAATCTTCGAAGTTGTGGACTTGTGAGAGCGGGTCATCTTCCTGCGGTAAATGTTTCCTGACAGTTTTCTCTTTCAAAATGGACAATTCCACCGGAAACTTCGTACGTTTACCAAGGTCGAAAGAAAGAGAGATAAAGCCACCCCTGCACGTGTGTGACGAGCGTTCTTGCCAGGTTCTGACGTTTCGGATGCTTCTGAACACGCGTACCAACCATTGAACTCTACCCTTGTGGACGATGAAAAGGCCAAGAATATAGATGATTTCAAAGAATTCGACATGTCGCCGATCACAGACCAAGGTACTGGTGCTCTTGAGCGATGCTCTTACTTGCAAGCGTGATGTCCGGGGGGGGGGCAGGGGTGCATGGGCGCACTGATGCCCTTCCATGCGTGCATGCTGTCACGCCTTTTAAAATTGATGTTGGTGCTACAGTAGCACCTGCCACAAGAAATGTGGGTTGGTGCTCCCCCAACCTCGGGTAGGTGCTGTCCCCCCTCCCCCCCCCCCCAAGTTGGTCTAGTGAGGGCGTTGGACCTTCCTGTTATTTATGAGGTCAGTGTTAACTCCCCGCCCAAGAATGAAACACGTCATTTTTGGGTGGATTCGCTGGATGCGCTTGCAACGCGCTTGCGTTCAAAGCTCTTTTATTGTTGCAACACGTGTGACGGTTTTGCAGTTGAACCGTCATCAGACTTGGCCAGCGTGAATGTCCTTGTTGTGGTTCATGATGAGCAACTGGGGAAGAACCAACATCGAGAAGAGACCACACCAGTTCAGAAGCCCGTTCATTCAACACCAGAGTAAGTCAAATGCATTGACGCAAAGAGGTCTCTTCGATTGTGCCGACGTGCCAAACGTACTGACTTGTGTTTTCACACAGACGCATCTGAAGTGAGCGAGCCTGTGTATACCTGCAGCCGTGGCTTGCAATAATGTTGGGCATGGGTGGGAAGGGCCCAAACCGGTGTGTGTGTGTTTGTGTGTGTGTCCAAGCAGCCAATTCGGCGAGTCTTACCCCAAAACAACCTGTCAAGTGGACAGATGCCTGCGCTGCGTACCTTCCTGTCGGAACAACTTGCACGCCCGAGGAAAAGCGCGAGACAGCGCGCATATACGTGTGTTCAAAGCTCTGCTCTCAACAACAACAACAAAAGTTGCGGTCATTGTTTTTACGCTCGCCGGAGGCACAGTGTATTGCTTGGGTGTTGTGCCTGTCAAGTTTTCGGCCGTTTCCAGACCCCACCCCATCCCCCCGCCCTGAGTGGTCGTGTGACCGGTCACCCAACATTTGACATATTGAAATTTTACATTGAATGTCAGGTTACTCTCCCACCCACCCCCAATCACCCAACATTAAAACAAATATTTGTCAATTTTTCTATTTTCCAAATGTTGGGTGACATCAAATGTTCAGAACAACAGTCGATTACACGGACTGTTCCACGCTGCCGGCATAAGTAAACGTGTTTTCATGGGTTTTTTTCGCAGTCCTCCGAGAAAGAATTTCAAAGAAGCAGACGGTGTCATCAGAGAGGAGCATCAGCCAAAAAGTGAAGTGCACAACCATCGACTCTAGTCTCTTTTTGTCACGATTTACAAGTGAAAGTGTGCCTGTGATGTCTGCTTCTCAAAATGTATTTTCAGGGGACAATTTGAAAGCCAAGAAAAATTTATCACCCGTATACAGTGACGTTGGTCAAGCGAACCAGAGACTTTGGGTAAACTCTGCAATGCTGTATATATACATGTGTAATGATTTCTTTCTTTTCATATCAGGGGTTTTGAAGTGACACATGCACGTATTGCTTTTTCAGAAGAAAACCAGCACTCCAGTGAAGAGTAGCGCAGATGCCATCAGTCCCCCTGTGTTTGTGGTCAGTGCTTTCGTAAAAATACATTGTCATGATTTCTGGTGCAAGCAAAAGAGGCACAGATGCACTACATGATGATCTGCAGGTTCAGCCAATTGGTCAACATTTGTGCACATTCGCACGAACTGTGCTTGAAGGTGTCAACAACCTGCTTGGCCCATCTCCTGTGCAACGAGAAAAATTCTCCGTTTTGTTTGTTTGTTTATTTTGTTTTCAGGCTGATATTTCTTCGGTTCAGCCTGTCACAGACTCCGAACTTGGCCTTCAGCAGTCGCGTGACGTGAACAGTGAGGAGATTCACGTTTCCATTCCGTCGTCTCTGATGCAGCCCACAGCGACCGAGCGAGGAAGATGCGCTCCTCCGGACAAAGTTGTGAGTTGTTTCGATATGTATCAACTAAGCCACATGACTTGCCTTCACAATGCATTTTCAAAAAAAAAAAAAAAAGTTATTTACTTTTCACATTTGTGCTGCGGAAATTGTTCTGTGCGAAGTTGGTGCTGTTTGTCGACCCCCACCTCCGCCTGTGTTGGTTTTAAGAACTGCTTCAATCACCATGTGTCCTGCCAGGACAGAATGCAAGCGACCTAAATACAGTGACCAAAACACAGGAACCTAAACACGGTGATTTAAACATGGCAACATAAACACAATGACCCAAACGCAAATTAACAGATGTATAAAATGTTTATATCATTTTCATCATTTGGAATGTACCCAAATTATCTATACATTGAAACTTGTCACCCAATTATACTTGAAGCTTGCCAAAATCTTTGCCAAATATCTATTTTGAATACTTCCAAAAATCATAAATTTGTACCCAAACTTTGATCCCACCTAAAAACCATGTAAAATTTTTTGAAAATCAAAAATCAAATGCTACCATTCAAATACCCATACAATATACTATATTTTATCAATATACTTCTTTCACCAAATATTTGTACTTTCTGAGATATGGACTAGTTTGTCCAAGCAAGTCCCAAATTTTCAGCCCTTACAAATTTAAACTTTTTGACCTGAAGAACCAAAAACTTTAGACTTCACATTTTCCTTCCTGGTGCATTATCCTCAACCCAAATAGAGCTAAAAAAAAAGCCCAAAAGACCTAATTTGATCCTCATCCTGACTATGAAACAGGTGTACACATGCTTTTGGTCGATGCTGCCTACAGGTGATTTGTTTTTGGTTACCCTGTTGAAACAGCGCAACCTCCTCAAATCACATAAAAAGAAAGAAGAAAATATGAAAAACCGACACTTCTCGCAAGGACAGTTTTTTTGTAGGGTTTTCCACAACGTTACACTGAACCCTGCTTTTCCGCACTCGTGCTTGTTGAAGCCTTTCTTATCCCTTCCGTTGAAAAAAGAGAGCATTTCGTCAAAAATACCCCCTCTTCTCCAAACACAGGTGGGCACCCCTGCCGTCGAAAATTTCAATTTCCTTTTTCAAGGAACCAGACGGCCATTGTGCATGAGGAGCGCGTCTACATTGACAGGTGTTCTTGTTCTTTCAAAATTTGTCTTCTCCTCCAGAATACTTGTGCTTCAAGGAAGAGTCTGCCGGGAACTCCAGTCATCCAGACAACCAGGGTTGGCTTGCAACCGGCCTCAGCGAAGCTATTGCTCAGAAGGAAAACTCAACAACGGATGCGGGAGCTCAAGGAAAAGGAAACTGGCATGTCAGCATTCAGTTTCAGTTTGAAGACTCACAGTGATAGTTCCATGCAATCCGTTTCTTCCGAGGAAGATGAGCCTGGACGAAACGGTTCAAAACGACCGGAAAGGCCAGAGCCTCTCGCCAAAGAATGCCAACAAGTGCAAGAACGTTCAAAGAAGCCCTGTTACATGCGGACAAGAAGCGCCAAGAGACGTAAAATGGAGGTCGTCTTCAAAGGTCCGACAAGATCACTGCCGTCCAAGTCCTCTCCTTCCAACAAAAAGGGCGTCACGTGGAGATGCTCCACGCGCCACGAATATGACCGACGCTCGCCAATCGGAGGGCTTCAAGATGTGCAGGTATATGCAATTGACGTACCAGCAAACTCGCGTTCTTCCACGCAATGAAGGCGCCTCGATGCCCCAAAAGTGGTGAATTGTGCGTTGCGCAAACTTGTGCACACGCGGGCCAGGCGTGCACCAGGGGTGCATTTGACAAAACAATTTAGTGACAGTGTGATTTGAACAAGACGCTCGACGTCAATGCTCCTTTCAACTGCGGTTCGTGCCCTTGTTTTGTTTTCTGCCTTGTGAGACAACCACAAAACTGGTTGCGATTTCAGATTCGCAGTGATGTTGCTGTCTGCGTAATCCAAACGTGTGACGATGTTTTTCCTCCGTGGCAATACAATCCAAGGAAACACAAAGGCCTTCCACCTCTGCAGTCTCTCTCCGGTCCAACCAGAGACAGTTTGGTTCGGAAATACGAGATTGGTGAGCATTGCATGCACAGTTGTGAACTAAGTTTCTAACGAAAACGTTTGATTTGTCTGCCTTCTTTTGTGTACAGAAAACAGTTTCAGTTGTTGATGCGTGATATTACGAGAACTGTTTCGCATTTTCATTGCAGATGTTTTGTGCTTGCTGTGATACTAGAGACAACGTATGCAAGCAGGATTTCGTTCACCTGCAGTGTTGCCTTTGGAGACTTTCACTCTTTTCCGCGTGGCCTGTTCTGCTGGATGCTTTTGGATGAATTCGACTCTGCAACGTTTCGCTTGAAGAACACGGAACTGTGTTCCAAGATTTCCTGAGTTTTGCACTCGGCGGAGCCATATATAGAGACCGTGTGCCTCCAATGCCACTCTCCTTGATGGCTTTTTGTGTACCGAAAAAAAAAATCCTGGACTCTCAAAATATGCAGTCGGCGGACATTTGCGGGGACAGAGAAAATTTTGCACCAAAACTATTCTGAAATGTTCTGGGTGTGGTCAAAATCGAACCATGCCTCCTTTCGTTCCCCTCCTTGCAATGAGCGTGAAATGTTTGTCGACTTGACAAATTATGATCTTTTCCAGCAACAAAATGTGCCTCCAAATTATTTCTCCCCTGGAAGGGAACTACATATTTTCAGATTTTGAATATTTTTTGGACCGAGCACAAACGCAAGTGTCATTCCTCTGTTTTTACCGAGGGCATGTGCAGAGGCCTTGTTGAGCTCTACTTTTGTTTCAAACAAACTGAATTTCGTTGCATCAATCGCAAATTAAATTCTGCACTTCCACTTTGTTTGATGTAGACAAATGACGCGTCAATATTTACACAAGATCTTGCTGTTCAGGTCTGCAGTGGTGTGCGGTTTCAATTACAGTTCGTAGTGTTACCAATCCAGAAGTCTGGACACAAGGACCGAGGTGTCATAATGTCCTTTGACAAGTTAATTTTGTTTTGGAACACATTTCTTCCACCTGTTGATGGGTCAATAATGGCAAATTCGTATTTAGGTACATTGTCTCTTGTCTTTCATTTTTGTGCTTGAATGACCATTGAAAGCGGTACAACGCAATCCCGATGACTCGCTCGCTAGAATTAGAGATAGCAAGTCAATCATATATGTGCAGTCGTTGCGTGGTAGTCGCAAAAGTCGATTGTGTTGAGATGAGGACGGGGCTGTGGATTTTGAGTTTGGCGCAGCTGTGCGTTTTTTTCGTGAACTGCGATCCCGCATTTCTGACGAGCAAAGGCTCCGCGCGAAAGCTGAGCGCGCGAGAGATGGGGGTCCTGCTGCAGAACCTGCAGCAGCAGCAGCAGGATGGATTGACGACTGTTCTCCCGGAAAGCGGCACTGAACTGCAAGCGGAGCAGTCGGAGCGGGTCCGCAAAAAACTCACCAAACTGAAGAAGGCTTTCAGGCGAGCATTCGACAGTCCAGAATCAGGTAAACATTCGTCATAAATTTCTTTGAAACCAAACAACCACAGAATCAGGTTGTCAGAGGTCGTCAAATATTCCAAAAAATTCTGGGTATTTTTCACCGCCTTGTGGGTGATAACTGAGGGTTGTCAAAATCAACTTGGGGGATTATTAGGGTTGTTGACTACTGATGGTCGAAATACATGTGTATGAATAACAGGTATTTTTGACGATGTCGTCAAAACATTGCAGTTGTCCAAAATACCCGAGATACCGGGATGTATGTTTCTGATGCAACTTTGAATGGTCTTCAGGTTTGCTGTTGCCTTCCAAGATCCATGTTTTAGCTGAAACTGTCCTCGCATTTTGCAGTTGTGAAGGGAAACACTCTTTTCTCGTTGCGACGCTGGGGTCTGCTTTCATACGATTTCAACGGCGAGAAGTACCAGGACATCGTTCGGGCTGAACTCAAACTGTACAAACTGCCGCTCAAAGCGAAGTTGAGGCGCAGAGGCTTCGGATCGCTGTCCACCAGAGTTCACGTGTTCAACACCCCACGACCACGGAAAGACGGCTCCTCGAGGCACGCGTCGTTGGCAAAAACCAGGTAAAGAGGCTCCTCTCCAAAAGAAACCAATGCTTGTGCGAGCTGCTCATGTTTGGTCTTCAGGTTCTTACTTTCCATATTTTCTTCTTTCCCTGCTTGGTCAAAACGAATGTTTTCACTTCCAGCACTGTGAGACTCTCGGAATCTGGTTGGATTTCATTTGACGTCACAACGGTCGTTCAGCAGTGGTTGTCAGAATTCTCTGTCACAACAGCAGATGCCTTCGAGACGGACGAAGTCAAATCAAACAAACGTCACCTCGAGATTTGGATTGAAAGCACTGTGCTTGGTCGGAAAGCAGCAAGATCGACGAGGAACACCAATTTTGTCTCTTCCAGAAATCGCAAATATCCTGACAAAAGACCACAACTTGAAGTTGTTTACATTAAATTTGGCTCACTCTCCACTGAATGACACTTCATGACAAAATAAAATCGTGTTGCGTGTGAACATTTATTGTCAATGATCATTTTCAATTTCAACGGCGCTCGCGCTTCATGAAACGGAAACAGTTTTGTTCCGTGTGTGGTTGGATGAAGAACACAAAATGTCTCTGCCGAGAAGACGCTTCAGATGTACTAATTTCGCAGTCATAATGCAAAAACATTACACAGGTTTGTAGTCCAGTTTCGATTCAAGTTTCTTGTTGTCAGCTACTTTTCTGACAGCCTTCATGAAGTCTTCGTCCACGACGTAATCTCTCTCTGCGCGGATCGCGAACATCCCTGTCAAAAACAGTGTTTTAGAAACCGATCAATGAACTGCATCTGCAGCAAATGTTCATCTTCAATGCGGTTCTGCCAAAGTTGTACGATCCTCACCTGCTTCTGTGCAGACGTTTCTCAGATCTGCACCATTAAAATCGTCCGACAATTTGACCACGGCTTCCCAATCTGAAGAAAAAAATGTTGCTAAGCGCGAGTTCCGCCTGAGATATTGAAGCTTGTACATCAAGTGCGTTCTGCTCGTCACTTTGGAGCCGCTGGTGATCCTGTGTTACTTCAATCATCAAACAATTGTCAAGATTGTTTGTCTGACGTACCGATTTCTCCGTGTTTGGCAATTGGCGCAGCGTGGATTTTCAGAATTTCCATCCTGGCCTGCTCGTTCGGCAGGGAAATTTCTGGAGAAAGAGGAAAAAGACATGAGAATCTGAGATTCACCAAAATTGCCAGTCCCAGTCCCAAAGCACGTGATCCTGTGAACCACTCCAGTGCTCGTGAAGAAAGAAGTTCTACCTATTTTCCTATCGAGACGTCCGGGCCGAAGCAAAGCAGGATCCAAGGTGTCTGGTCTGTTTGTTGCCATGATCATCTTTACTTGACCAAGAGCATCGAAGCCGTCCATCTGATTCAGCAGCTGAGAACAGAACACAAACAACAACATGAAGCAAGATGTCAAAGGTCATTGAGCCCGCGGCCCTTTCCAGCAGGCATTGTGCTCACGACACGCATTGTTTCAGAAACAAGTGAGAAGGAAATCACGTGGGAGCATCTTTGCGTGTATTTAATCCCCCCCCCCCCCAAAAACCGGGATTGAAGTTCTGTCCACACAAGGCTCACACCAACTGGTGAGATTTTCTCTCGCCCCGATGCTGCAGCAGTCGGCATGTCAAACAGAAAAGCACAAACAGAAAAACTCTGAACACAGGTGCGTCCCGACTCTCTAGAAATGTTCGAGGTGGTGCGTGGATAGGACCTACCTTGAATTTGTCCAAAGCAAGGAGGGTGTGGGACTTCTCTCTCTCCCTCTGTCTTGCTGGCGGAAGGACTACCTCTGTCGGGAGGGCGGGGGTTGGGATCATCTATCTCAGAGAGCGGGGGTAGACCATTGGGTCGATTTAGCCCCTCCCCTCCCGAAGCATCAGTCGGTCCTTTCCCCCAACCACCCCACAGAACGACGTGCGCACAGCAATTACCAGTGCACAAAAGAGGCTCGCTCCGAAGGATACGCATGTGTCAAAGTAGATAATTTATCGACAAAATCAGCACAGCAAGTTTGGTCACCTCCATCAAAGTTCGTTGAATCTCCCTGTCTGCTGACGTTCCTTCAGAAAATCTTCTGCCACCTGCAATGAAATAAAGCGTATTCAATCTTGAAGGTTAGCTTCCGCACACATGAATCAGAAACTTTCTTGTTCCACCTGAACACTGCTCACCGATAGCATCGATTTCGTCCATGAATATGATACAGGGCTGGTGGTCACGCGCGTAACCAAACATCTCACGGATCAGCCTGGCACTCTCCCCAATGTACTTGTCCACAATAGCGCTCGAAACAACCTGCAATGTCAAAGATTGTAATTCCACTGAAAGGCAATCACACAAAGACAAACAGTTACTACTGTGAAATATACCGGCAGAAATCAAACTGCTACTCCACGAGAAAACGAACCTTCAAAAAGTTGCAGTCCAGCTGTGACGCCACAGCTCGAGCAAGGAGAGTCTTTCCTGTTCCGGGAGGACCGAACAAAAGACATCCTTTTGGAGGAGTGATACCGACGCGTTGAAACAGTTCTGGGTTCAACAGGGGCAGCTCTATCACCTGAGAATCAAGTACAATAGTGCTCAAGATTGCGGAAAGTCCCGAAAGGAACAGTCAATTGATCAGCAGCGCTGTTCAGTGCTAGTTGAAGGCACGAGTGATGCATTTGCTGTACCTCGCGTAATTCTCTGATCTGTTCCCCGAGACCACCAATCTCTGAATAACTGACATCACCCGGGTCCTCAATTGACATGTTGTAAACCAGAGGATCCACTTCGCGTGGCAAGTACCTGCAAAAGACCAGCAAAGTCAAATCTATTCGTTTCCTCTGAGAACAAATTTGCAGTCACTTGCTCACAAATGCTCACATTCAACACGCAGGACAGAAGCATGCCTGGTGTCAAGAAAGGACGCTCACCTCATTATTGTCAGTGTTGTCATATCCAACGCGACACGGGTACCGGACTTCAGTTTGGTTTTATCAATTTGTCTCCTGCAGCCCACGACATATCGAGGGCCATTTGTCGCTTTCACAATAACTGGAGCAGAAATAAACAGATTGTGTTGAAAGGAGCATGTTGATTGAGGTATCTCCGGTGTCCAACGTCGTGCATCATGTTCAACGAATACGAATAGTGTGAGCCAATTGTACGCCTGTCAGCTTGAGATGTGGTTTTCTGGTTCCTGATGCAAAGCAACGGGTCACGAGTGATCCTCGAGTTAAACTTTTTCGTTTGGGCAAAACGACCAATGCGTAAATCAAATGTGGACATATCTAAACAACAAACAAAAACAGGTTCGAATGACCCGGGGATGACAGCAGTCAGTCTGATAGACTTCGATGGGGGGGGGGGGTACAGCGGTGGGGAGAGGGAGCTGCCCCATCCTGACCCATGAACTTATTTTTGAACTCAATTTTGCACCCAGGAACGTTTTGCTGTTCTTTTGTGCCTACACTTACATTTATCTTCTGTCAGCTGCTTCAGCACTTCTCCCACAATCTGCAATCAAATTGAAAGAAGGAATCACAGTTGCAACCCACCAATTCCCCGACAAATTCACACTGGCCGACGTGAGCAACGACATTGAAAATTTTGAGCCAAGATGTTGTGTTGGAAACATATATTTACCTGTCCCACACTTTGGAGCGCTTTCAGATCATTCTCAGATTTGTCGTACTGCTTTGTGAGATCTTTCAGCTGTTCACGCACTGCAGAGTGAACAAAATCCAAAATTTTAACGAGTTCCAGTTGACTTGACCCTCAAATATCGCTCAATACATGATCGTGTAATCTGGATGACATGTCACACATCTAGCTTTCTTCTCGATAGATCTACATGAAAACATAGTGAATATTCTACACAGTACAGATTGATCAGCTGGACATGAATAATTAGCAACACAAAAACAGAAAAGGTTTCAAAAGTGAAAGATGTTCGTGTGATTCAGCAAAATCCAAGCCGCAATGTTGGTTCAAGGAAAAACGATTTTATGCGGATTTACATCATGTGGAAACACAAGTGAGAAACTACAGATTCCACCTACTTTCCTTCAAGCGGGACTCCAACTCTTTATGTTCCAGGAGTTTCTTTCTGAAGTCGGTGAGGGCTTTTTCCCTCACTGTATCTACAGCAGGTTTTTCTGCAGCCGTCGCCATTTTTGCCTGGTTCCCGTCGTGACAGTGGCGTCACCGTCCGCGCAGAAAGAAAATTCGTGGCGCTCTCTGGCGGAACCTGTTCGGTTGGGTTGGTTGTCCCAGATTCCAAGCAAGACGCAAGAACACGGGAGGAAAATTCTGGCGGATACACAGAGCTGGTCAACATCCAAAATAAGGGAGCGTTCGATTTATCCTTCCATAAATCAGGAATTGCTTCAGAATTGGCAAAACGAACAGGATTTGTGCAATTCCACCCATTCTGGATTGATCTGGGCCATTCCGCTCTGGAGGACGGAGGGGCCATTCCGGAATTGCAACGGGTGGCAAATCTAACGCTCCCTGAGAAACTCAAGGGAAGCTTCCTGGAAAATGAATTTGCGTCCGGCCCCTTCGCGGCGTGTCTCCTTCTCTAAATTCTGGGTCCGCCTCCAGATGCTCAATTCCAAATCTGAATATCTGAATCGCGAGACACATACCCAGACGGAAATTTTTCGCCTGTTCTTTTGGAGGTCCGTTGTGGCCCGAAACGTAAAATTTCAAATTAACAGAATGAGAAAGACAAAAGAGAACGAGAAAGTTCGAATATGCTGCTTTTAATTCTTGTGACGCTTTGCTTCATGTTGGTTGTAAATGTACATACTTGTCAGTCTCCATTGGGAAGCCACAAAACGGACCACCCTGGTTAATAAATACACGGTATAATTGACAATTTTGAGAAAACTCTTGGATGATACGTAACGGGATAAAACGTTCAAACGAACATAATGCATGTTCCATGCGAAACCGTCATTGTCGCTGTTGCTCACAAAGTAACGTTTTCAACGTTTGTCTGACGGCGTGCCCTGGAGAAACGAAGCTGCTTCACATTCTCCAGATCAGAAGGGTCATTTTGACGGACAACAAGATCATTTTTCAAATTCAGTGTCCAGTGCAAGGGTCAAATCTCCCATGCGGCCTTGGAAACAGGCAACGTGTTCTTTTGTTCGATATCTGACACGGCTAACTTCAAGAAATTTCCAAGCGATGAGGTGAATGACACTTTTCTTTCGTGAACAAAACAAATGAAACACCAAACCAAGATTACAATTTTTCCAAATTATGAGTGCTCGACAAAACCAAAACACTGACATGCGAATGAAAAGCCCAATACTGCGTGTGTTAGTCCCCCAGTAACGATGTGCTAGCTCTTCAAAATTTGCATTTTCACCACAAAATGTGATTTTTACCTCACTTCATCGACCAATAGCACCAATAATATGACCAAGTCTTCCATGTGGCGGCCACAAGACCCAAGATGAAGCATTTTGTGCAGCATTTGCTGAATACAATGTCTTTTGTTTGAAGGCATCTCAGCGTGCGATGACTAGTGTGAAGATGCTCACGCACGATCCGATCGTGATTTATTCCTTCTGCGACTGCAATTTGATCCGCGGATACAGCTGAAACGAAAACAAAAATGTTGAATGAAAAGACAGAGATAAACCACCTGGATGTGACTTGTGAAAACAACCAGGAGAATGAGAAGGTTTGTGACACACGCTGACACAATGAAGACTTTGGCAAGAGCCTTTATGCGCTAGTAGGATTTCGCATGAAAGTCACACTGAAAACTTGTGAAACCAGAAGGCTGTGCCCAGAAATCCCGCGGATCCAAGCGACCAGCTTGACCGACAGGAAACTTGCAGATTTTGGCCTGAAAATTCTGAGTGTTATGGCCAAGAGACTTGCGTGGCAAGTCAGCAGGACAATTTTCAGCTCATAATTTGATCATCATTTTCCATCAAAAAAACATTGAAATCACTTGGCTGAGTGACTTACCGGCCAGGGAGAAGTCACTCAGCCAAGTCACTTGAATATTTTTTTCAGCTCAGAACTATAAAAAAAACCCTGGTAATTTTCAAGCCCGAGTGACTCACCCGTGGTAGTTCACTTGGGTGCACAGACAGACAACCGAGTATGATTGTACTAAGCCCGCGGAAGAGACTCCCACAGCGAACCTCGGGCTTGAAAAGCTACTCGAAGATACGCACGTAGCAATTGAGTGACGACTGAACACGAAGTACCCGTCCTTTCATTGCCACAGGAGACCGGCTCGAGAGCGAAAACAGCCTCACAAAGAGGCAGCCCAGAGCACTTACGCCGAGCAGATTCCTGGGGACGTAGCCCTCGCGGTCCCCGAGGCGAGTCCACCACCAGTCCCGCTCCGTCTCGTCGCCCTTGCGCAGCACCTGCAGACAGTCGCCGTCCGTGAAGTGGAGCTCGTCGCCGCGCTGCGCCGTGTAGCTGAACACGGCGTACACGACGCCTTTGTTGATGATGCCCAACTTCTCTTGGATGCCTGCGCGAGGAGCAGAACAAAATTGACTCTTTTGAGTGCTGTTACCTACATCGGCAAATGACGAAACAGTGTGGGTGTGTCCTGACATCCTAACGTGTTGGTGTATTCACAAAGAGAACGTACTGTAGAGGTACTCGCTGCAGCCGTCGTAGCCGTCCTCGTCCTCCTCGCACTTCTCAGCCGCCGTCTCGTGGTCGCTGATGGTCGTCGCGAAGATGCAGGCACCGTGCTCCACCAACAACTTCACCATCGGCAGGTTGTTGCAAGAAGCTGCACAGTGGAGTGGGGTCCTGCAAGCACAAGATATGAATGCAACAATGCAGTGACGTAGCAGTTAACGGTGCTGCAAATTGTCATGTTTGGGCACACAGAGGAGTTGCAAATCTTTTTAAACTCTACACGGACATTAAAAAGTGGAAATTGGCTTGTATTCATTGTTCATCAACACAGGCATAAGTCCCCAATACGGTGAGATGTTCATCACGGTGTTCGGAAAAAGAAAAGAGAAAAAGAGAGCGACAGAACACTGCATGAGCTCAACATACCAGCCATCACTGTCCGGTGAGTTCACATTGCACCCAAACTCGACCAAGAACTTGACGATTTCGAAATGTCCTGCACAAATAGCGTTGTGCAGCGCGGTGATTCCCTCGTCGTTGGAAGCACTTGGATCAGACACCTGCGGAAAACAAAATGTTCCAAAGACCTCGAATCACTTCCTTGGCACGAAACACAAAAACACACCGTTCATGGACAATCTTGTCTTGCTGTTCATTTTCACAAGCAAGCGGGACGAAACATAGAGCTCAGATCTCTCACCTCTTTAGCCGTTCTCTTGACAAGCGCCAGTTCTCCCTCGAGCGACGCGTCCAGCAGCAGCGCGAGTGGGTCGAAGCTGACGCGGCGCGAGTGTTTGGCCGACTCGCCGGTGCGCAGATTGCCCTTCTTCCGCCGCAACGCAACAGGAAGGTTGTCGCGGGCGTGCGGCTCTCCCTCCCGCGGCTCCTCAGGGGAAGACTCCCTCTCTGCTTCCGAGAGAGGAATGATGGCTTTGTCGAAAGGGTCGTCGACTTTGTTGTTGTTGTAACTGTCCTCAAGATCATCCAGCCTGACGATCTCAGGCGTTGTGTCTGCTTCTACATTCTCAGTAACCTTCTCCTTTGCGGTCGATTCATTTCTTTTCGAAAGGTCATGTGTGGCTGAGTTGCTCGTGTCGCCTTGTGAAGTGTTTCTGTGATGCGAGAAGTCGCTTTCTCCCGATGAGAGGCGGCGTCGTAGTTTGGGCGCGTTCGTCTGGTACCGCATGCGCTCCACGTCCATGTCATGGGGCGGGGCGTTGCGGTAGCCAGGCGGGTCGCTGCCCTCAGAGCTGTCCTGACTCCCGGAGTGTTCGTGCTCAGAGTCCTTGGTCGGAGACTGATTGGGCCTCGCTGAGGCCTTGGGCTCCGACTCGACACTCAGGGGCTCAACTTTGGCCGTGGGGCTTGAAGGAGCCTGGGCCGCAGCGCCCAACACACCGGTCTGACCCGGCAACAACTGACTGTACAGCTGATTCATGTTCTTCCTGTACTGATCCAAAGCCTCGGGACCCAAACGCCTCATGTAAGTGTTGGCTATCACACTCTTCGGTGCATACCTGTAGCTTGGCTTCGTATTCACTGACGTGGTGATAGGTCCACTTTTCAAAACAGACAGTGCTGACGATACATCGTGGTCTTTGACGCCACTCTTTGCATCTGCATTGTGAATCCCCAGTCTGTGTGAAGCTGACGCAGGATCTTTGGTGGGCGCAGACTTCACGTCATTTTGCGACGAGGCGCTGCCGAAGGATCTGCCACCAGGATACTGATCTGTGCTTCTGCTGTTGGTCGAGGATGGTGGATCTGATACAGGTTGAGTCTGCAGATTTCGGTGGTATCCGTAGGGAGGCGGGGCTCCTTGTGGGTTCGTCGCTGTCGGAAGACCCTTCTGCGCCGGCCCGGTGTTCGATGCAGATGACGGAGGCAACTGGGGTGACACTGTGTGTTGCGGCTGCATCGGCTGCTGCACCCGACTCGTCGCCACCTGATAGACGGGTGGAGCCGTCACAGGTGAGTGACTCGGCTGGCTACCCTGGACACCAGCGCTGCTGGTGACAACATTCAATGGTGGGACCTGGCCCGGTTGAAGTGCAGCTCCCGCAGATGGGGATTCGTTTCTGATGGTACTTTCGTTGCGGGGTCCGCCAGTGATCATGATCTCTCGACTGTCATCGTTCACAGACCGCGCTGCGTGTTCTGCAGGCGCCAACGGCGTCGACGTTTTGGGGTAGCCGGGGATACCCTGGAAACCGAAACTCGAACTCAGCGTCGTGTTGTTTCCCGGCGAGTTCTGGGGCGTCGTCGTTCCGATCGACGGTCTGGTGGTCACGATGGACGAAGTGCTGTACGTCGAGCCGAACGGTCTCGGAGTGAAGTTGCTCAGGCTGCTCCCTGGTTTGTAGCCACCGAACACATTCTTGGAAGGTGTGGTCAGAGGAAGCTGCGAGTCCTTCAGAGTGTCCTGCATGGCTTCGAAAGCTGTGGCATGACCGACTGAAGGTCTAAAATCTGGCGCGTTGTGAATGACTTCTTTTGGCAGGTAAGCCAAAGCTGACCCCATCTTGGTCTGGCTCGTGTCGTTTTTCCCCTTGTCTGCTTCACCTTTGTTTTCGTACGTGTCATTTTTGTTCCCGCTGTGTTGATTGTCGTTGTTGTTTACTCCTCCAGGAAATTTTATATTGTATGGCAAAGTTTGATACTTGGGATCTTGTTTGTTCAAACCATACTGTTTGTCTGTGATGTTTTTGTTGATGTCCTGCTGCGAAAAAACATGTTGCTTGGGATCGTGTTTGATGTAGGGCTCGACGGCGGCGATGTTGGCGCTCAGTGGGCGCGATCCCGTCTTGCCTGCACCGCCGGCGCGCAGCTGGTTGTACAGGTCGTTGTTGGCGATGCGTTTCTTTCGGATACGTGTCTGCAGCTCCGCGATGCGACTGTCCAACATAGACATTTCCTCCTTCCGCTGAAGCAAAATTTCTCGCTGAGCTGCCAGTTTGGAGTTTTGCTGCTCGTTCATTTTGTTCCTGGCCTGCAATCAAGAGGAATGGATTGTAAATTATCCACTGAGATATCCGATACAGATTGGTTTCGAACTTGCCTTCAATACGAAGACAAGGTAAAACTCGTATGATGGCGCAAACTTACCAGCAGCTCTTTCCTCAGCTTTTCGAGCTCAATCAGAGCTGGCGTGGTCATCTTGCTGTCCACGTTGTACCCGTTTAGTCGCCCTTGGCGGATGTCTTCCAGTTGTTTGGTGAGTTCGTCAACTTTGTTGACAGCGAGTGACAGTTCCTTCTCCTTTTCACCAAACAAACTTTTGATTTGGTCAAGCTCGGCACCTAAAATTAACAAGAGATCAAGGATCGAAAAGCTCCGAAAAGTTATTGTGCCACCCAACAGGCCACGGCCAATTTTCCTTCCCAAGGCAAATACGACAGTTCAGTTCATTTTGATCCACAGGGTAGGGGGGAGTTGAACCAAATGATTGCTCGAGCAAATCCGTCCTTCTGGTTCATTACCCCTGCCCCCCGCGAATGAACACACACACACACACACACACACACACACACACACACACACACACACACACACACACACATCGAAACTGCTGCGAGGGAGTACTCACTGAGGTTGTTGTTCACACCCTTGTGCTCGTTGACCTGTCCACGCAGCGCGCGCAGCCGCCGCAGCTTCAGCTCCTGCGACTCCACCTTGTCGCGCAGCGCGCGCACGCGGTCCTGCTCCGCCGCCACCTGCAAACGCATGCAGCTGAACTTCTCTCTGGAAGCTTTGGGTGTCTTGCATAGGACAAGAACCAGCGGGTGAGCGCGAATTCGACAATTGATCTGATTACCGGACTGACGAAGCTTCAGTGCAGATGAGACGAGCTGCGTGACGTACCTGTTGATGCCGGAGTTCCTGCTGCTTGAGGAACTTGAGGCGTTGTTCCTTGGCGAGCAGCATCTGCTGCTGCGCGTCGATCTGCTGCTGCTGCCGCAGCGCCATTTCCTGCAGCTCAGCGAGCGTCACGTCCACGCCGTGCGGCAACTGCAAATACAGTGGACGAACAACGATCAAGTCAGGTTGTGAATGTAACTGCAAACAGTCAAGGAACAAGAGTTGAACGGCGTCCACTGTTCACCTCCAAAGTCTTCAGTTGGGCACAACTGTTTGTGGTAATCGATCACTGAAGCAACGCTGCTCAAAGCGTCACCACTGCACTGATACCAGTACTTCAGCTCATATATGCTGATGTGAACGAGAACACAAACACAGAACGATCACGTCCAAATCAGTAAGACTTGGGGGCGAAAAGCTCCTGTCGAAAAGTACCAAGTAAAGTCTTATGAAGGTAAAGTAAACTTTCTTGTAGTGAAACAAACCCAGCTGCGTTCGTCGTTTTGCCAAGAAAACGAAAAACAAACCCTTATTTGCTTTGGTGCACATTGCCAAGTCAACACAATGGTTCAGCAACAACAAAACCAACTCTTGTGATTCTTCCGTGTTCCTTTCTCGACGATCCACTTGCAAGTGATGAGAAATGAATCCCCTCCAAGACTGGGATCTGTCACTGTATCCTTTCAATCCATGGATCATGTTTGAACCAACTTCTCGACTGAAACTTTGGATCCAATCATTTCTTGTTTTGCAACCCACGAAAAAATAACAGTGAAGTAAACACCCCGTCAAGTAGTGCGCTTGTGCCAAGCCAAACGTTGGAATCAGTGTAGTGTGTCTCCTGAACTACAAACACGTTACTTCAAACCGACGAATTACAAAAGCGGCCCAATCTTCAGCCTCAGAGCCATTAATCATATTCTGAAACATCGTTTTGTGTGAAACTCTTTCATGTCTTGGCTTACCACCTACGATCACCTCTGATTAGGCGGCACAGGCTTCTGAATACAACCACTCACAGTACTAAGCGCTCACTCGTAAGAATATCGCTCGACGTCATGAAGCAATGGATTAATCAAACACAAGGCTCACCTGAGAGCAACTAGCTGTTGGATGTAGCTATCTGCGCGTGTGTTTGTGTTGCTGCAGATCTAGATCACGACAAACTGTAAATATTTGATGTATCTCCAAATCAAGACTCCGGAAAACTAACAAGTGACATTTGGTCTGCTTGTTTCGCACACACATTTTCACAAGGAAGAGTGCACATGAGCAGAACAAATGTATCCTCCGCGGCAACTGAAGATGATTCAAGTCAGTTCATCACAACTCAGATCAATGACAAAAACACACATTTACCATTTTACGCAGAACGAACGCCCGAACTCTCAACAAATTCCAAAAATGCTGGCCGGACGCGTCAGCAATGTCTCGAGTATGGAGGTCAGTGGGCCGCCCTCACGATCCTGTTGACCTGCAGCTGCTGAGGGATCCACAACTGCATGCAAGTGCTCACAACTGTCAATCACACGACTCAACTGTTGTCGAGCGCAGTATCGGTAGAGCACATAAAGCAGTTCTGCGGTGCACTCTTGCAACACTTTTCGAGTTACGACCTTGACAAGCAAAAAACTGGGCAGGTGCTACAGGAGCTGCCAATGACTTGCATGGGCATGGATCTGCTGGTTGAATTGTCGTGCAGGCATCAACATGCTCAGTGGCAGTGAAGTGAACAAATCTTTCAGACCTAAGCTGGAAAATGTTCATGTGCGTTTGGTTCTGTGTTGCTTTCCTTTGAAACTATTGCCAACACATTCCACCTGAATAGAAGACTCAAAAACAGACTGTTAACAACCTCTTATACAAGTCTCTTCTGTCGACAGAAGTCTGCTCAATTGCTGTGACCCTTCCTTTCGTTGCAACGAAGTTGATGGTCCCCTGAACGGAATCTTAAGTTTTTGCGAGTTGTGCTTGAGGAAGATTCCTGAACGGAATGCCCACTGCTCGGTGTTATTTGCATCGAAGTCTCATGCACTTTTTGTCAAAAGAAAACACAATCTTCATGATGGTCTTTTTCCTCAGTGCGAACAATTCTTGTGCACATTTGAAAGTATCAGGCCGAGATGTTGTTCATCTGATGGTGTCCACAGGACATTCCGTGGCCATTCATCGTTGATGAAAATGATGATAACGAACACAAAAAGGTCCCTTGGGCAACTTCACGACATTGATATTTTTCAAATGCACATAGCTTGTGGCTATCAACGCTAATAGAGATGCAATGACTGACAAAGTGACACACAGCAGAATATTTGAATTGAAGCAAGCCTTTTCTGAAATGCTACAAAGGGCGCACCTTGTACAATAATGGATCTCAGGTGTAGTATTTTCCGTGCCACCGCCTCATTATAGAAGCTTATTTGTACATCACCAGTGATGTTACTCTTGGTGAAAATAGGAAGTACCCGGTTGGGGGAGAAGCATTCGGTTGAAATGGGGAGTAACCTCTGATCCAAGCGTTCTCGCCAAAATGAGATCAGATCTGCATGTCGACACTAAATTCTCCTCAAAAGATATTTTGTGCAGTGAGCGTCATGCACATGGGACCACTGTGATACATTGCACACACACTAAACCTGCTTGTGTGGGTTTCTCGAAAGAAATTGAAGCTCAGCAATCACAAGGCTCGCGTTGAAAAGTGAGCACATCAAACACTTTCACCATGCAGTGCAGGCTTCTGTCCTGATCGAGGCAACCGTGAAGGTCGCTGCGTGAAGATGCGCTTTCGACGTCGAACAAAAAAGCAGCGATGAAAAGTTAATAGCTTCATAAAATATCATTCTCCTGCCATCACGTTGCCGAGTCTGACATTAAATTGGGACATTACATCCACCGTCCACTGTCACCTTTATGAATTGTTGATTTAAACTTGACCCCCCATCCTTTGACCACTGAATCTCAAACAAACATCACAAAAACTCCGTTTTGTGTTGAACAGCAAAGATGTGGGAGAGAAAAAATAACATCATATTTATTGCACCGATGAAAAAGTTCAGTTACGAGCAGTTAAGAATTGCAGAGCACAACGCAAAGGCTCTCATGAGGTCAACACCGTCTCCTTTCGTGCATAAATTTCGGATGCACAGCGTGTCAAGCTGTTCAACAACAATTTGTGACTCCAAGAACTTCACGGCAGTTAAAATGCAAACACCAAACAACAAAGTAGACTTCACGTCCAATTCAAATACACAACTCATCAGCCAACCAACCCTGGGCAACAGGATAACTAGCACAACCAAAAGTGCGCGCTTGTGCAAACAAAAAATTCTGTCTGGGAACACACCTGCAATTGCAAGTTTCGCGTCTCAGCACAAATCAAACACCAAAAGCAGACTTCCACTTACCCTTGGGAAGAACATTCCTTCAAGAGATTGTGCGAGCATTCAGTCTGGCGAGTGCAACTCAAAAGACTGCTTCACTGAAGTGTTTCTCAGCAGGTGAAACGCTGAACTTGTCTGATCGAAGAGCTTTGTTTCTGGCTTGGTGTTTTGTATCGATCTTTATCAGAACATCCCCGCTTGAAACAATGAACATTCATCCCTCATGCATTCGCGTGCAGACTTGGCTGCAACAAAGAACCCACCAAGTTGTACAGGTGAGACTTGGCCATTGTTGGTTGCGCCTCAACGGTCAGCAGCGTACGTTCAGTTGATCTGCTGCCAGCACTCCGTGACAATTTTGCCCCGACTCTACCACTGTTGTTGTTGGTGATTGCACTTTCCCACAGTGAATAATACACGGTAGATCAGAGCTTCATTGGGCGACTATTGGGATTCACATGTCCAAACGCGTTCTAACTTATGCCAAACTTGAATGTTGAACAATCTCTTCTTGGCAGGCAACTTGCAATCAAGCAGTCAGTTCACGTATTTGATGTGCTTCTTTCCATAAATGTACCGACCCTTGCACTACCATGGCACACTTTACCTTGGTCGGTAAGGGGTGGAATTAGGTGGACAGCAACCATATTCTGGATGTGGGAACTATCCTGTTCCACCTCCACTATTTCTGCCCGGAGGGCTGGCTTGATGTTCACACAAATGGCTTCATTACGAACTCCATTCACGTCAATGACACAGGGACAATGCGCGGCAGACCGGATTTCAAAACCGTTCCAGGTGAGTGTGCGCACGACAGCTGTTACCTGTCCAGGTACACAGGGCGCGGCTCGTTCACAAACATCTGCCCTACGAGGTTTAAATGAAGTGAACAATCCATTTGGGTTCAATTATCATCCAGAGTGAAGCAAAAGGACATGCATTCCACTGAAATCCGCTCACGCAAGGCGTGTGAGAAATCTTGTTTTTGCTCCTATCAACATTGTCGCTGTAACCCATTTTTGGAAATGCAGGCGAGAGTGGGAAGAATGCAAACTCACAAAGTTCGATGGTGCACTCGAACAGACCACTGTGGAGAACTCAATGAGTTCACTTGGCGAAGCCAAAGTATAGCGTGTGAACCTGTGACACAGGCTCATGGGGTTCTTTGTTGTTTCGGAGTACACAGTACTTTCAATTTTGCATTACATCATTCCCAGACTAAACACAGAAGCCTCGAAGCACTTTATTTCTCGTGAGCCATTTATGTCATTGCCAAGCTTGCCAGAGAACCCCACACGTGCACTTCAAACAGCATTATGTCAACATTATTGTTGTAAAACGGCAGGGAACTGAAAGGTTGTGGAGCCAACTCTCGGGTCATCTGACCGTCCCTGCCCCTCTTTCTTCTTGGGGCTTTTTGTGCGTGTGTGCCAAGTTTTCAAAATTCATTCGAGCGCTGTGGAAAGCAGGGGTTCAGTATGTACTCACACCGGAACAATAAATCTGGTCACAGCAAACAAACAAAAATGTCCGTCCCTGTAATGGCTGCACACTGACACAATTCGTGCGTGCACATCACATCGAAGTCAACCACCGCAACCATCGGATGTTCAAAATTAAAGTCCCTGAACTTGAGGTGGTATCACCAACTTGCTTCCACGCATCGCGAAGAAATTTTCAGTTTGAACCAACTCTTCATTTCGAGTTGTTTTCCACCACATTTCCCCAAGTTTTAGTCACGGAAACTCCCAATTTCAACAGGTGAAATTTTGCCACGAGGCAAGACATTGCGACGAAGCTACAAGTTCGAGCTTTGTGAAGTCCATTGCTCCAAACAAAACACCCCTCAAGGCTGAATTTCAAAGTTAGAAAAACAAATTTGCGAATATTGAGGCCGAGATGGAGTAAAGTGGCAACGCAAGATTTGCTTGCCTTTTTGAAGATCCAAATCCAAACCTACATTTGTCAAATTTGTGCGAACTTTCAAGGAAAGATGCCGCTCTTAACAGTTGACACGATTCCCTCTTTCCCACTCAAAATCCCGCAACAATTTTGTATTTCTCTTCGTGAAGTTGAAATTTGAATCGAAACGAAAAACAGCGAAAACAAGATGTTCAAAGTCAACTCACCTGAGGGTGAACGAATAACTACCTGTTCCCAGCGATATGGCATGCCACCAACACCTCCGAGATATGCCCACAGCATTTTTCAAAACTCAGATATCTTACGATTCTGCTTGCATTTCATGACCAAAAACAAACATCACTCGCTGGAGATGGGCCTTCCCATAACTTCGTGCCTCTAGCTGCACGACACCGCTCTTCCGCTTTTGTGAGTAAGAATGTCGTGGTTTATGACATGTCGTGGATTTTCACTGGAAACAGCAAAGATCGGCTTGCCTTGTGCCAACTGTAACGTCACCTGAGACAACATCCCAAAGTGTGGACACATTTTTCTCTATCACACTTTGCTGGCCACAATCATGGATGCATTTGCTTGTCAGAAGCACTTTTGCGCCGTTTCGTGGACTGCACACACAACACAAAAACTAGAAGACCACGCCAAGAAAGCCCGCGGTTTCACCACGCCAACTTGGCTGAAAGATTTTGCCATGCTGACTCACAATGTTGACCTACCAGAGGGCAGCAAGTCCACAGCAAGAGGACTTCAGTGATGACTTGCGGGGGGGGGGGGGGGGTGGGAAGATGATTGTGGGGAGGTCTTTTTGTTGGTGTTTTTTTTAAAAAAAATTTGTGGCGCCGCCCCC